>JAABUS010000920.1_pt1 | contig 69771 bp, 73 predicted proteins | sample 5560161 | NCBI WGS metagenome assembly JAABUS01 (sample SAMN10711885, study PRJNA513376) | rock metagenome | isolation source: Antarctica rocks | place: Antarctica: Victoria Land, Trio Nunatak nord | collected 2016-01-04
CAATTGGCTTGCCCATGTTTACATCGAAGAACCACCGGGTAGGGCTAGAAGTGACCGAAAACTAAGACCAATCGGTTAAGACTTTATGGATCATCCCGCCGCCAATGCATGGAGCCGAGAGGAGCTACTGTACAGTACACAGTACTAAGGTACCTACCTTACCGTACCTACCTATCTACTATGCCCATTCAGAGGTCGCCAACAATTAACAACCTCCCATTATCGAACCTGCGATAAACTCCGATTCTTTTGCCGTCGACGACGCTCTACAATGTAACTACAAGACCGAGCAAAACATGGCTTCTGCTACGGTGACCGCGCGGCTGAAATTTCTCGACGCCTCAGCACACCACTACTCCACCCTCGCACCAGCGACATCAGCGCATTTAATGCTCGAACGCATGACTGTGGCTACCGAAAATGAGATAGCTCCGCCAAAAGGAGCCGATCCAAATGTTGCTTGCGGTGCTTGTGGCACCATCAGAATTCCTGGGTGGACTTCGCGGATCACAATTAATGATCGTTCTAAATCAAAGGTTTCTTCGAAAACGAAGAAGCGTCGATCCAGTGCAACGGTAAAATGTCCTGCTGAGAAACATGTTGTGGTCGAGTGTCTCACGTGTCATCGAAAAACTACCACACCAATGCAGACATCTCGAGGACATAGATTTGGCCGACCACGAATTCATAACGCTGCTAGTACCTCTGGCACGATTTCTGCGGAGCCTGCTCTGTTGAGCGCGCCTAAAGTAGGGAATCAAGTCCAAATCTCTCCAAATCCCGTCTCGGTGAACATCAGCAGCAAGAAGAGAGCCAAGACTCGGAAGCAGAGTGGGTTGCAAGCTATGTTGGACAAATCCAAGGGAACGGGAAGTTCCTCGGGCTTCGGATTGGACCTTATGGATTTCATGAAGCAAGCGTGAGAGAGATGGAATGTATTACGATGCACGCTAGTGGATTCCATCGAATGGGTCTGATTGTAGTAGTTCGAACAACCTCACCAGCAGCGACTATTGTCGCGTCGATGCATCCATGAACAGAGTTGGAAGTAGCGAATAGGCACTGAGGCTACCTTAGACAGATCGTTTTGGCGTCCATGCTCATCAACTGAGACGGTGGTCAAACTGAAGTAATGAAAGAAGATGTTCAAGGTTGTGGAGGTATGACGAGCTAAGAAAGCGGGAGGTCAGTGTGGGACTCCCAAGGGCGCCGTGTAAATATGTCTAGTCGTCCGCCACTTATCGCTGCATTCGCCGGCTTGGATCCTCGGGGGCTTCTTGAATCGTCTAACGAAGGTGATACAGCTCTCGGATGTGATTGAACCTCTGAGGCCGTCAACAACGACATCACTCTAAATGATGGAGCGCGTAAGAAGACTCAATCCGTAGTCACGTCCATATAATGAGCGTTTCGCAATGCCTCAATGCGCATTAAGATACCGATTTTCCACTTCTGATAGTCAGATCTTCGCTTTTCGCTTAGATAGTCGACGTTATCGCGCATCTACAATATGATCAGTAGTTATGGCTGCAGGTCGATGAACGCCTACCATAGTGCCTAGACCAGCTTGAAGATAGTCATTGTTTGAGCCTCTAAAGTTATTTGTGCATTCCATGGGTGCTATCATGGTTTTGTATGTTTCGTCTTCGTCTGGTGAGGCTTCTCCTTCGTTATCGTCTGCATCGGCATTGACGAATCCACCACCAACAGGGATGTTCGCAAACCAATCCAGCTCTGTCCATCCTTTGTCTTTTATTTCTCTCATGCAGTCATTGATATCAGCATCGTCGACCTGCCCCCAATCATCTTGTTCCACATTGCTGTTTTCGAGAAGGGCCAGAGCTTCAGCCTTCAGCCTAAGATATTCATTCGCACGTGTTTCGACTCCTGCTAAGCGAGTAGTGACGACAAGGAATACAGCGATGATCAAGGCTGGTACCTTGATCTTCCTTGGAGGACTTGCTATACTAGCGTCTGTAACTGCTTCTCGTGGAGGTGGGAGTGTCAGTATAGAGGATACCCCTGCAAAGACATGCGGTGGAGCCTTAGGAGCCTCGAGTCTCTCACACAACTGGCGGATTGTAGGCATAACCCATTCCGGTATCTCTATTAGGGTCTGAGAACGGTTTAGAGTCTTTCTTCTGGGTGTTGTAGACCTGAGAGGCGTCCTCTTAATTGGAGGCTTGGGCTTGGCTGGGGAGCTTGTAGAAGTTGATGCCGATCCCCTTGCTCTGGGAGAACGGTTGCTCCGTCTCGTGCCGGTTGGCAACGCAGCATCAAGGAATTTGTAGAGTTTCTGATATACTCTTGGAGGACATGGTGGCCGAGGCTCAATTTTAGGCAGAGCTAATGTTTGTTTCAACCTAGGTCATCGTGTAAGATTTCCCTTCACAAAGGTTTGAGTAATGAGAACGCTCACACCTCTCACAAGCAAGATTTGCGCACGCGTAAGACCTTGCAATCTCCTCGTCCACTTTCAGGCTGCTTGCCTTACTGCGGGATTGTGCAAGAAGTGACACGGCGAGCTCCAATAGCTCAGGTGGAAGGGGCCCAGTAAGTGTAGGTATAAGCCCGTTCAATGCTTGAGCAACAGACTTATCCATTCCGAAACTCTCACGGTGTCTAGAGCGTAGCTTATTGTACTACATACAGAGAAAGGAGCTCCTTTAAATGCCTTTGAGGTATTCAACGTCTTATGCAAGATTGATATGCAGGAACAGTTATGACGCAGGTGAACCAGTCGCTGAAGTTCGGATCTTATCTGATTAGATCCAAAGTTTGCCAATCAATTCGTCCTTTTTACCACACATTTCAACCAACAGTTTATTGGCTGCTCTATCGTCATTGTGTTTATCGTCCACAATGGTAAACACTTCCAAGCTGTGATTGAATCTATCGCAAAAGTCAGCCATCGTATAACAGGTTCGACTTTGGCTTTTCCAGTGAGAAATTTGGACGAGACTCCAAGAACGAAACACTTTTCATCCGACATGAATAACGAATTCCAAAATTTGCCGATTTATCGTCACTTACCCACACTCGCTGATATGCTTTGTTGATTGGATCTTTACGGTATCCGGGCCCTTGGATAGTCTGTCCATCAACGGAAGGAATTCCTGAGATCTTCCACAGGAGTCTCCATCACTATGACATTTGTGATGTCGGATCCGCTTTCAGTGGAAAAGCAAATGCTTCTAGAGTTAGAAGATGGTGCCTTTTTTCAGGGGTGTAGTTTTGGTGCGGAAAGGAGCGTTTCGGGAGAATTAGTATTCCAGACGGGCATGGTAGGGTACCCCGAGTCCATCACGGATCCTTCGTATCGAGGACAAATTTTGGTAATAACTTACCCACTCATTGGCAATTATGGGGTTCCCTCAAGAGATACCAAGGATAATCTACTTCATGACCTACCGGCACATTTTGAGGCTGCCGAGATTCACGTCGCCGGGCTTGTTGTTACATCTTACTCAGGAGAGGACTATTCTCATCATCTTGCAACATCGTCGTTAGGCAGCTGGCTGAAAGAGGAGGGAATTCCTGCAATTTTCGGTGTAGATACTCGAGCTCTTACGAAGCGAATCCGACAGCAAGGGAGTATGCTAGGCAAAATGCTGATAGAACGCAAATCCAGAACAAACGGTATGGTAAACGGAAATGGTACGGCTGGTTCGAGCAGAACTATAGAGCATTCCGTTCCTCAAAATATACGAGCACACTACGAGAGGATTGAATGGGTTAACCCTAATATCAAGAATTTAGTGGCGGGCGGTAATGTCCTCGTACATTTTATCCCCTAATTTGCCTAGGTACTAACCTCTACCGCAGTATCTGTACGAGAGCCACGCATATATAGACCATCCGTGTCCAATGCATTGAAGCATCCATCTGGACGCCTCATACGTGTTATCTGTGTAGATGTCGGACTCAAATACAATCAGCTAAGATGTTTAGTCTCAAGGGGTGTGGAGGTTCAAGTTGTGCCTTGGGACTATGACTTTCTGACTCTTTGCGGGAAGGACTTTGACGGACTTTTCATTTCTAACGGCCCTGGAGATCCTGCCATGCTAACGACTACCGTACAACATATTTCAAATGCTTTGGAAGAGGGGAGGACTCCGATCTTTGCCATCTGCCTTGGCCATCAGCTTCTCGCTCGTGCTGCAGGCGCGCAAACCATAAAAATGAAATATGGAAATCGGGGCCACAATATCCCCTGTAATAGTCTAGCATCGGGAAAATGTTATATCACCTCCCAGAATCATGGCTATGCCGTGGACTCGAGAACTTTGCCTGCTGAGTGGGAAGAGCTATTTGTGAATGCCAACGATGCCAGTAATGAGGGGATAAGACATAGGAGTCGTCCGTATTTCAGCGTTCAATTCCATCCCGAAAGCACTCCTGGCCCACAAGATACTGAATTCCTCTTCGATGTCTTCATAGACACGATCAAGAAGAGCGTTGTGACTACAAAAGCAATGCAACAGCCCGTCGCATTCCCAGGCGGTACCACTGAGGAGAACGCGAACTTACATCCTAGGATAACAGTGAAGAAAGTTTTGATACTTGGGAGCGGAGGCCTAAGCATTGGCCAAGCTGGAGAGTTTGATTACTCTGGTAGTCAAGCCATCAAAGCCCTCAAACAGGAGAATGTTTATACCATTCTCTTAAATCCCAATATCGCTACCATTCAGACATCGAAAGGACTTGCAGACAAAGTCTACTTCCTCCCCGTGACTGCTGACTCGGTGCGAAAAATCATCAAGCATGATCATCCGGATGCGATATACGTTACGTTTGGCGGGCAAACTGCGCTGCAAGTAGGCATTCAACTGAAGGATGAATTTGAAGAACTAGGAGTTAGAGTTCTGGGTACGCCTATCGATACCATAATCACAACTGAAGATCGCGAGCTTTTTGCTCGTAGCATGGAGTCGATAGGCGAGAAACGTGCGAAATCAGCCTCTGCATGCTCAGTTGAAGAGGCTTCTCGAGTGGTCAAAGACATTGGATTCCCTGTGATAGTGCGTGCAGCATATGCTCTGGGAGGTCTAGGCAGTGGCTTTGCAGAAAACGAGCAGCAGCTTCTCGAGCTGTGTAATAAGGCCTTTGCCGCAAGCCCGCAAGTATTGATCGAAAGAAGTATGAAGGGCTGGAAAGAAATCGAATACGAGGTTGTTCGTGACGCCAGGGACAACTGCATAACTGTGTGTAATATGGAAAATTTCGATCCCTTGGGGATCCATACTGGCGACTCCATTGTAGTAGCTCCTTCGCAGACGCTCTCTGATGAAGATTATAATATGCTCCGAACCACAGCTGTCAATGTTATTCGACATCTTGGTGTGGTTGGCGAGTGTAATATCCAATACGCCCTTAACCCCTTTTCGAGAGACTACTGCATAATAGAAGTCAATGCTCGACTGTCGAGGTCATCTGCCTTAGCTTCTAAAGCAACAGGTTATCCGTTGGCTTTCATAGCTGCAAAGCTAGGGCTTGGTATACCACTGAACGAAATCTCGAACACGGTGACAAAAGTTACATCAGCTTGCTTTGAGCCGTCGCTGGACTATGTTGTCGTGAAGATACCGAGATGGGATCTCAAGAAATTTACTAGGGTCTCTACCGAACTAAATTCGTCTATGAAGAGTGTGGGAGAAGTGATGAGTATTGGTAGAACATTCGAAGAAGCCATTCAGAAGGCGATACGGTCTATCGATTTCCACAATCTCGGATTCAATGCAACAAGTGCTTTGATGTCTATCGACAATGAGCTGCAAACCCCATCGGATCAGCGGCTATTCGCAATCGCTAATGCAATGTATTCAGGCTACAGTGTTGATAAGATATGGGAAATGACCAAGATCGACAAGTGGTTTTTGAGCAAGCTGAAAGGCCTAAGCGATTTTGGGGAAAAGATGGAAGCCCTTGATCCCTCAAACATGTCGCCAGGCTTAATCCGCCAAGCGAAGCAATTGGGGTTTTCCGATCAGCAAATTGCCAAGTTTTGCAGTCTCAACGAATCGACTGTTCGTCGTCTGCGGGTTGACGCAGGCATAACGCCAGTGGTGAAACAGATAGATACTGTTGCTGCTGAGTTTCCGGCCTTCACAAATTACCTGTACTTGACGTACAATGGATCCGAGCATGATATTAGCTTCGATGACCATGGCGTGATGGTACTTGGATCCGGTGTCTATCGTATTGGATCATCAGTTGAGTTTGACTGGTGCTCAGTTAGAGCGGTTCGCACCTTGAGAGATCAAGGTTTTAAGACCGTCATGGTGAATTACAATCCAGAGACTGTCAGTACGGATTACGACGAGGCAGACAGGCTCTACTTCGAGACTATCAATATCGAGGCAGTGTTAGATATCTATCAACTCGAGTCATCCAGCGGTGTCATCATCTCAATGGGCGGCCAAACCCCTAATAACATTGCTCTTCCCCTTCATCGTCTTAATGTCAAGGTCCTCGGAACCTCTCCGGAAATGATCGACATGGCTGAGGACCGGTATAATTTCTCACGCATGTTGGATCGTATCTACGTCGACCAGCCGGCGTGGAAAGAACTAAGTAGCTTCGACGAAGCTGCAGAATTTTGCGATAAAGTAAGATATCCTGTATTAGTAAGGCCGTCCTACGTTTTGTCTGGTGCTGCGATGAACACTGTCTACTCTAAAGATGATCTTGCGAACTACTTGGCTCAGGCTGTCGAGGTGTCCAAAGATCATCCGGTGGTGATCACTAAGTACATTGAGAACGCAAAGGAAATTGAAATGGACGCCGTTGCCCGTAACGGTAAGGTTGTGGGTCATTTCATCTCTGAACACGTTGAAAACGCAGGTGTGCACTCGGGAGATGCCACGCTCATTCTTCCACCTCAAGACCTTGAACCGGAAACAGTTAGACGGATTGAAGAGGCGACGAGAAAAATTGGTGATGCACTGGACATCACTGGGCCGTACAACATCCAGTTCATTGCGAAGGACAACGAAATAAAGGTGATAGAGTGCAACGTTCGCGCCTCCAGATCCTTTCCATTCGTTTCTAAAGTCATGGGTGTGGATCTAATAGAGATGGCGACAAAAGCCATTATGGGAGTCCCTCTTATCGAGTATCCTCCTACAGACATTCCAAAAGATTGTGTGGGAGTAAAAGTGCCACAATTTTCGTTTTCCAGGCTATCCGGTGCTGATCCAGTATTGGGCGTAGAGATGGCTTCTACAGGAGAAGTCGCTTGCTTTGGTCGAGACAAGTACGAAGCGTACATCAAGGCTTTGATGTCGACCGGCTTCAGATTACCAAAGAAGAATATATTGCTATCGATCGGTACATACAAAGAAAAGGCGGAAATGCTGCCTTCCATCCGAAACTTGCATAAAATGGGATACAATTTGTTTGCCACTGCTGGGACGGCGGACTATCTAGAAGAGCACGGCATTCCTGTGCAGTACCTCGAGCTTTTAAGTAATGAGCAAGATAATCAAAAATATGAACACTCACTAATACAGCACTTGGCCAACAATCTCATTGACTTATATATCAACCTACCCTCCAGCAACAGATCTAGACGCCCGGCAAATTACATGAGTCAGGGTTATAGAACTCGAAGAATGGCTGTAGATTACCAGACTCCCTTGGTTACCAACGTCAAAAACGCGAAAATTCTGATTGAGGCAATAGCTAGACACTATGACTTCGAAATCTTGAACATCGACTTTCGGACAGGTCATCGGACAGTGGTCTTACCGGGCTTGATCAATATCGCAGCGTTCGTTCCTGGCATATCGGTTAGTGGTAGTGATGACTTCCAGCTAGTCACAAAAGCTTCGATTGCCGCTGGGTTTAGCATGATTCGGGTCATGCCGCTGGGACTTGAAGGATCTTTGACAGACACACGATCACTCAGTATAGCGCAGCATAACGGTAGGAGAGGGGCTTCCTGCGACTATAACTTCTCCGTTGCCGCTACGTCAACAAACGCGGAGCAAGCCAGCCAAGTGATAAGTGAGGTTGGGTCTCTTTTTATTCCATTCAATCATCTTTCCTGCAACATCAGTAGAGTTGCCGCCATCACGTCCCATTTCGCTGCGTGGCCAGACAACAAACCTATGATTACGGACGCAAAGACGACCGACCTTGCATCGGTCATGTTACTGGCCAGTCTACATAATCGGAAGCTACATGTAACAAGTGTGACAACAGAAGATGATATAAAGCTCATTGCGCTAAGCAAATCGAAAGGATTGAGGATCACCTGCGATGTTTCGGTCTATTCGCTTTTCCTATCGCAAGAAGACTACCCTCAGTGCTCTTTCCTACCAACAATCAAGGATCAAAAGGCATTATGGGAGTATATGGCTACCATCGACGTCTTTTCTGTTGGCAGTCTCCCGTATCAGGTTGCTTTTGAGATGAAAGAGACAACTTCACCGGCAACAGGTATTGCCGATACCATCCCATTGCTATGCACCGCCGTCTCCGAAGGCCGGTTGACTATAGAGGATATCACTGCAAAGTTGCATGATAACCCCAAGGAGATTTTTGAGCTCCATGAACAAACTGGAACCTCAATTGAGATCGAAATGGATAGGCCATATGCGATACGGACTTCCCGAACTTGGTCACCTTTCGCTGGGAAGACCATGCGCGGCTCAGTACAGAGAGTCATCTTTCAGGATCGGACGACTTGCCTCGATGGCGAGATTATGCCAAACGCACCGCACGGAGCCGACATGTCTACGCATTCAATCCAGTCGAACCAGACTCACTCGCCTGCTTTTAATGCAACAGTTTCGCCTAGCTTAGGCCCAAAACCGGATAGCAACCACGGCCGGCGTCAATCTGGACTTGCTGCCCAACCAGCCTTCCGACGACGACAACCTGAATCGCAAGCCATGCAGTCTCCGAGTGGTACAATGTCTGCAAGCGCTGAAGAGCTTGGGCCTCCACTTCCTTCAGTCCTCCATCCTGTGACATCCTTATCGTTGTCTCTTCTGGAATCCCTGGCCCATTCTCCATTCAAACAAAAGCACATTATCTCCGTCTCTCAGTTCACCCGCCATGACCTTCACGTCCTCTTCACCGTGGCCCAAGAAATGCGCCTCGGTGTCCAACGCCAAGGCGTTCTTGATATCCTCAAAGGCCGCGTCCTCTGCACCCTCTTCTACGAACCCTCGACCCGCACCTCCGCCTCCTTTGACGCCGCCATGCAGCGCCTGGGCGGCCGCACGGTCGCCATTGCTACAACCCACTCCAGCAGCCAAAAGGGTGAGACCCTTGACGATGCCATCAGAACCCTAGGCTGCTACGGCGACGCCGTCGTCTTGCGTCACCCAGACGAATCTAGTGCCGATATTGCGGCTAAATGCTCCTCGGTCCCAATAATCAATGGAGGAAATGGCAGCCGCGAACACCCCACCCAAGCGTTTCTTGACCTCTTCACTATCCGTACTGAGCTGGGAACCGTCACCCGCCGTACCATCACCTTCATCGGCGACCTCCGCTACGGCCGCACCGTGCACTCCCTCATTAAACTCCTCCAACACTACGAAGGCGTGCGCGTGCAATTGATCTTCCCTCCCACCCTCGCCTTACCCGCTGACGTGCGCCAGCAACTAGTTTCCTCTGGCCAACTCGTTTGGGCCGGCAACGAACTCACGAAAGAGGTCGTCGGCAGATCAGATGTGCTGTATTGTACGCGGGTTCAGAAAGAGCGGTTTGAGGATTTGGAGGAGTATGAAAGGCTGAAGAATAGTCTTGTGGTGGATGGGGCGGTACTGAAGCATGCCAAGAGCCACATGATTGTCATGCATCCGCTGCCAAGGAATCAGGAGATCGGGGTGGATGTGGATCTGGATTTAAGGGCAGCTTATTTCAGGCAGGTGAGTTGGGCATCTACGTGCGAATCTCTGGGAATCGTTTGGCGCGAAACTAACGTTGGTGTTTTTCGATAGATGCGGTACGGACTTTACGTCCGCATGGCTCTGCTCGCGCTCGTCCTGGCCCCTTGAGTCGCTCCCAAGCTGCGGCCTCGTATGCTACAAATCTTCCACTCTATCAGATCGTGCATTCCTAAATCAAATCCAAAAGCGACCGGAATAGTACAGTGTGGAAAATCCATTGATCTAGTAATTCGATTCAGTTGCAGGCGGAAAAGTTACTTCTTTGGCTGCGCCGTGCTTCTGGTTTCTGGGGTAGGAGGAAAAATTGTTTGTTATCGTTGCATCGTGTTTCTAGCTCATCGCAAGCCCGTCGTACCAAGTGCATAGAATGGTTGGTATCTGCTGTAAACAAAAGAAATCGCTATTTAAATATTGAAACACAGCACGCATGAATTACACTATGTACTGCGTGCTTACAGAACTATGTTATCTATCGAACGATCATTATATCCCAGAGCCACAAGGGGATCCAGGTCTTTTCGTGAGATGGGCAGAGTTGTGTATATGTAGTAAGTGGTATCAAAGTGATAAAAAACAATAGCAAACACAGAGACCATAGATAGGGCGACGAGTTGGGGCAAACCCAATCTCAAACCCCTGGTATAGTGCGAACGGAAAATCCGTTAGAGTTTTCAGTCCGTGTTTTGTATTTTCAGATCAAGACCGGGGTTCAGAGGGGTGTATTGGAAAAGCAAGATCATGCTCGTGAAAGTATCTCTAGGCACAAGAGCTGAGAATCTCGCTTCGCAAGATATGTGTTTTCCCCTGTGCTCATCTTGTTGTTGTTATTGTTGCAACGGTGTCATCAATTTCCTTTGCAGTCTTCTACTTCTCATAAGCTCTTGTCTCTCAAATCGACGTTTAGATGGAACCGAACAGAGAGATAATGGGTTCTGTTAGGAAATCTTTCCTTAGGCTTGAAAGCCAAAACTATCCCTTGCAAAGAGTTGTGGTTCTCCTTAAAGCCCGTCCCCGCACCGTTATCACGGCGTCACCAAAGTCTATCTTTCTTCTCTTGTTGCCCCGAACCACCACCCCTCAGACCGCCGTGCCCACCGTCTCCATCATCTTCTCATCCATCTCCTTGTTCTTTCCTGATTCGCAGTTGCACCCATAACGTCTCCTAAACTCATAAGGCGCCAAGCCGTCCAGTTTCTCCAGAGCTCTAGCGGCAGCTTTCACCTTTGCGTTTTTTCCAGACGATGCAGACCCATCCGCCACAATCTTCTCGTGGATGAGAATGGCGCTGACGACCTCAAGGGGAGAGCCGTCGATGTCGGGGATTTCTCTGGCTAGAATGCGGAAGTTGGTGCAGCCGAATTCGAGGGTGAGTTTGTTGTTTAATTTCGTCTGTAAGTGGAAGATTAGTCGGTCTTCTGGGGGCTTGAAAAAATAGGGAAGTGTGGGTGCTGGTGGGGCACGGGGAAAACTTACGACGGGGTGATTGTTTGCAAATTCATCGTAGATCGACATGTCTTCGAAGAACCAGCGCATGTTGTTATTAAAAAATCGCTGTACTACTTCGAAATCAAATTCAGAGTCAACGAATATGGCACCCATGCAGGCTTCGACAATGTCGGAAAGAGGCTTGTGTAGTATTTTAGTACAGTCACTGACAGAACATCTTAGCATATGGTAGAGTTACCTTTGGGGGATTCTTGGCTAAAGTCCAATAGTCACGTTTGCCTTCAGACTGTCTCTCACATTCCTCAAGCTCTGCGACATATTCGGTGATCGCGTTTAAAATGGCCGGACTGTGTGATCGGAGATGGCGGTGGAATCCGAGCTTTACAGATAGGGCAGAGAGGAATTTATTGGACACCATTGCCATCTGTAAGTCGTTAGTAACCTCATCTACCGAAACCAAGCAGTAAGAGGCTACCATACCTTATGCTCCGTCAGCCATTGGGGATCTTTGTCAGGGTGGCGATGGAATAGAAAATTGATGGATGCCATGTCAAGCAAGGCATCTCCTAAGAATTCCAATCTCTGATAGCATGGTATTCCTTTTGACCAAGCGGATGGATAAGAAGGATGTATGAAAGCAGAGTACAGTAATGCTGGATAGCTAAAGTGATAGCCATGTTTTCGCTCAAACTTTTCTGCAAGCTCACGGTGTATTGCCGAGGGAGATACCACCTGATACTGTGGCTTCTTATACATTCGATAATAGCCTGACCATTCTAGGACATCATGATCTAGACTACATACCAACGCGGTGACAGCCCTGACTGCCATGTCTCTATTGTTAGTGTCCATGCAAGAGATCAGTGCAGCTCCAATGATGGCCTCGGCTATGTCCGCGATAGTCTTGTCACCCAGAGGATGTTCCCGTAATTTTTGTTCAGGCTGATTAAAGCCTTTGCCCATCATAAGTTTCAAACCAGATTGATACCAATCACGTCTGATGAAGTCAGATATCATTCTCAGTTGCAGTATTGAGGACGTACCTTGAGAAAGACATGGTCCGAATGTACTCATAAAGCCTATTTGCAACCGCATGTTTGAAAAGGTTCCTATTACATATCATTAACATTCTCTTAACATGATAGTCAAACTCGTCATCTTCTGGGTATTTGGCAAATATTGAGATTGAAGTGGCCATTTTCAAGAAACAGTCGCCAATGAACTCGAGCCGCTCATAGTTCGGACCCATTCCCCGTTGAAGGCGAATCTGCTCTGCTTTGTGCTCATGTGTATTATCCGAGTCCTTAGTGAGGGCCTCAAGAGCTAATCCAGGCTTCACACCAAGCTTCGTGTCAAGACCTAGTGATGCACAGGCATCCAAAGCGATAAGGTATGATTCTAACCTGGAGATGATAGCCGGGAACAAATAGCTCATGGCTACCACCGTTATAGGTAGCTGTGACCACGTCAGTACTGGAACGAGAGATCATCGGCACTACATGCTTACAGCAGAGATCAGTAAAGGCTGAGGGCATAGATAGCTCTTTGTTTCTTCTTTTATGTCCTTTTCAGCTAGTGTATCCAACCAATTCAGACGGGTAGGAATTTTGTGCGCTAGGATGACCGGCTGATTTAGATCCCATTCCCCAGCGTTTCTCATTCTCTCTTTCCAGTTTTTGTAGAGGCGGACCGAGTAATCTAAGATGTTTGCAACTCCCTTGTTCCTGTCCTTACTATCTGTCCAAACGGCAGCATCCTGAGGCACGGGATCAAGAGGTCCAAGGTTGGGAAGAACTTCAATAGAGAAAAATCGTCTGTATCCAGCGAACGGATCGACGAGAAAATGATTAGTGAATTGGCTATGTGGCATGTCATGCTTCCATTTTATTTCTTTATGGGCCTTGACATATTCGACCGTGAGCCAGTCAAGAAATCGATCAGGAGATTCAACCTCGTCCTTCACCATCCGATCTACGCAGATAGGTGCAAGCCAGTAAGACATCTGGGCCTCATCCTCTTTGAAATGCTTGTTAAAGATATCTTTGTATATACGGAAAGTGAACTCAGTCAAGTCAGCCAACCTTGCATCCGTCACTTTAAGAATTTGTGCAAAGGAGGTACACAAGACGTCTGAAGTTTTTCCAACTTGTAGATGAAGGGGGAAGGGTGGGAAATCAGGTAGATGGGTCCGTGTCAGTATTGCCAACGGTTGACATGGCCTGCCGAGATTCTCGGGCTTTTGTAGCTCGATAATTGTCATGTATAGTTCGGTTGGACGAGAGCCACGGTCCTTTTCCCACAGATCTGGCTTTATCCTCATGGGATATGAGTGGTTCTTGTTCATATTGACGGCTAAACGAGCATTTCGCATCTCCGGTAAGAGTTTGTGAATTGTTGGTATAAGGTGTTCGTCTAAATGATTACATTTTCGGAGTAGAAGGCAGGCTTCAAACGCAGCCGATCGCTTGGCTATCGCTTTCCTCGAAGAAGGCGTTCCCATGGCAGAATGGATTGGCGATTTTTCTGGGAGAATGACTTCGCAGACATATTGTTTGTTCTCGACTGACATCACAAAAGTCGCTTGTTGTACCGCCTCGCTATGGCTAGGCTATTATCGTTAAATACATGCCGTTGAGGAAGGTCGGAGGTTTTACCAAGCATCCAACGAAATGAGAGAGGACAACTAAGCTTGAGGCGTAGGTCAGTGTAGCCCCCGTCCCTGGTTCAACGTATTTCTTCATCGACCGTTCTTTTGCAAGAATTGTGCCTAGATCACAGTCATTTCCTTGCAACAAGCGGTCTGCCGGAAGCGCTTCGCAAAATCTGCGCATTACGTCCTATCGAGGTTCAGCATTGACCGAGGTAGCAATTGTAATGACAGCTCTACCTCGCCTAGCCGAACATCCGTAACTGTTTGAAGATGCAATTTGTTGCCCTGCTCTACCATATGGATGTACTGTTGCGTATTAGAGTCGTAGAAGCTACTGTGGTCAAAGGTATCCTACCTTCGAATTCGTATGTCGCGCGCGACCTCTGCTCTGGATATACTGGATCAAGGTATCGTATAGATCAAACCTAACACTAGGGGTAAGCGTTGGGAGCTGACCGTTGACCACGTCGACCAACCTGATCACTACATTACAGTCCGGAATATCGAGACCTTCCTCGGCTATAGAAGTTGCGAACTGAGATAATTAGCAAACTCATCTGCGTGACACACGTCTTAATTAGTACCTACAAGACAGTTTAATTCTCCCTTTCTAAATTTCATAAGCGTAAGGACTTGCTGTCGGAAGCTGATTTTCAGATCACCGGGATCTCCGTAGCGGGTGCCAATCAGTAGCCCTATCCGGATGTGAGGCGTACCAAATCGTTCAGATAGTTCTCCTAAGAGTCTGGCAGAGTATCGTCGTTTTACAAAAACGATACATTTGGTTGCCGAAGGTTTCTCAAAAATCAGATCCAGATATCGTAGTAAAAGTTTAACCTTGGGGCTAAGACTATTGCCCTCAAACGACGGCCGGGCGAATTGCCATTTATGAACAATATCCTGAACTCCACGCAAGCGACTGAAACCGTCATCAAGCACCTTAATGGGCCTAGATTCTTTTTCGGCGAGGAACGTTCGTTCAATCTTCCGTTCTACTTTACGTGCTTCTTCCTCTGCAAGAGCGAGAGACCATACCTGATTGGCACACCATTCACCAAGTTGAGAAGTTGCTTCTCGAGCGAACTTGAAAAGCTTATCCAGAGCCTCCATGTCTCCAGATTCGGTCTTTAGCTTAATGGCTAGAGGTGTTAAGTATGCATGAGAAAGCGGCTTGTATGCCGCGATACTCTCGTTAGGACGGCTAATTGACATGCGAACGAGAGACAAATCTGACGTAGTTGCTATTTGGCAGTGTAGCATCACTTCTAATTCTCTAGCAAAATGTTAATAAGTTGTTCGATAATCCTTTTACGGATAAAATACATACTTGGCTGCTTGGACAACGTCTTCCCTTGCATCGACTGGAGACGCCGTCATACCAAAGACCTTTGGGCGTTTTGATGGTTCCTCTTCTGCAATATAAAAATCTTTAATGATTCTACAATAGTCAGACCATGTTTCATTCTGCAGGGCATTCAGGCGTACCTAGCATAGGCATGATTCTTCTTTGCGTGGTGTGCCTCGTCAAAGATAAGGAGGTTGATTTGATTGATTTTGATGAAAGAATGCATCAAACATTGGTATAAGATCTCTGCAGTGCAAACAATAACCATGTTTTCCTTAAAATGCGTCTCCCAAGTTCGTTTGTCCCAAAGATCGCATCCCATCTCACCACAAAAACGTTCAATGTTTTGATCCAGATTACATTCGAGCACGGCGAATTGCTGAAATACCAGAGTAACACAGTCAACCTGTGCCAGAGTCAATTCAACACAAATGAGAAGCACGGAAGCTTTTGCTGACAAGAAAGAAGGAGATGCGAGCTTCCTGGCCCATTGATCGGCGTTCAGTCTCCTGATCGATTATGTACCTCAACAACAGGACTGCTATTAAGGTCTTACCAGAGCCTAAAATACATAAGCTACGCAATCATACTCGGAAACATATAGACACAGACCGGTATCCAGGACGGCGATGATGTTCTGGTTTTTGGCCCTCTCAAAAAGCTCGATCTGATACTCTCTCGGATCAGTGATGATGACGTTAGATTCTTGCTTTGACATCAACTTTCGAATAGAAAGGGCCTCATCATTAACGTTTTGAACGACGGCTCTGATTTCTTCCTTTGCGACTGTTTCTTCTCGTTGGGATATCCTAGGTAATTATATCAGAGCTGAATAAAATAACGTAAAAAGTATAGATAACTGACCAGGCCGAGAAAACCCGGTCCTGAGCTTTCCGCTTTTCAGACACTCTCGGTGGCTTCTTTGCGATATCCCTATCCGATTCGGAATCTGAATCAGAAGGAACGTCCTCAACCCCATCATCCATCTGAACAGAGTAGGTCTGTGCCAAGCTCTTATCATTTTGGGGACCGCTATCGCCTTTGCTATGGCGTTCATGTTTTGGCAAATTACTAGGATTTGCACCACTGTTGACACCACATAGCCCAGTTGTTGGCAGACAAGACTCAACTGAGTCGGTTTCCATGGGGCCTTGAGGGACAGAAGCTTTCACCGTCCTTGCCATGATTGACTGAGAAATGACAGATTATGTGTTCGATGCTGCAAACATTCTAAACCTATTGGGATTAGACAATGCAGGATTCCCGGTTGTGCAGGTAGCAAGCAAGCATATAGCCGGACACAAGGATGGAAGATGACAGATGTTAAAGATGGAGTGAAACGAATTGGAAAGCCAGCACAGGCAAAGTGAAGATAAGCCAACAACGAGAATGTTGACCTGTCTTCACATAATAGGAAAAAGTGACTCAGATACAAAAGTTCCGAGGCAGAAAGGAAGAGCGCTTCACACTGAACGTTGGCGGACTTCAATATTGGTAACGTGGAGCTCTTCAAGACATATAAATTGTTGGTGATGGAGTCAAGGTTGATTCCAATCACCTTTCCATTTGTGAAGCGGGTACTCTCTAGGTAGACATTCACTGGTGAAGACTGAAGGTGGGAAAATGGTGCGGGAACTTCCGCACCCTGGCGCCAGGGCACATCGCCTCTGCCGAGGATGTACTGTAGATACTCTTACCTATCTGTTTAAATTGTATTCGCACTCTATTGGCCTACCATTGGCTGTGTCTGATGAAATGGAATCGCAATTGAACGTCCGTACACTCTTCTCTACTTCCAAAGCCCAGCGGAAGGAGCTAGATGCCATTCCGGACTCAGGCAGTGCATTGTATCAAGAAAACCTTCAAGCTGCCATTGCAACGCTCGAGGAATGCCGCAGAATCGCAGATCGTATATCCATGTTCAGTGACAATGAGAGTGAAGACGACATACCCACGGGGGACCTTCAGTATCCAATCATTCGAGCCAAGCTTCGTGAGAGCATGGCTGACAGCCACCCAGATATCTTTTGATCGACTACTATTTGGCACAGCTTATATTGCAAGATATTAAGGCAAACCGCAAGGCAGTGCTAGGATTAGCCCAAGAAACATACGAGCGCTATATTCTTCTGTTGGACACTTACTCCCTACTTTCGAAATCCGACAAGAAGCTGTTAGAAAGCTACTTGGAAGGCCGGGAGGAGTTCTCGCTGATCTCAACTACCGATTTCGCAGCACGCAGAGACACGAAGATAGCTCGCTTTAAACAGGAAAAAGAGCTGAAGCTCAAGCTCGAGGTATGTAGCAAGTATGAGCTACTGAGTCTGTTCTAACAACTTGCAAGTACCTCGCCCAAGTCCCACAAGCATTACAGAACGATGACGCTGCCCTTCGAGAGATTTACCTTACCGAGACACAATTATGTGCCCATCGCACTTTTCACGCCCTCGATATGATTGCCAAAGAGCTTCAGATCCTAGCCCTCATGCCTTTAACTTCACCTGCTACGCCTGAAAACGCGGCCGCAGATTACCGACAGCGTCCAAGCGGTGACCACGAAAATTACTCGGACCGCGTAGATCCTCCATTATCACAGCTATTGAATGGGGGGAAAGCTGGCCCAATCTTGTCTAAAGACGGAAAGCCTTTGAAACCATTTACCCTCTTAGACAGCAGGCAGCGACTTCGGGATGGGGTATTCCAGCCAGATCACAGTCTACCAACCATGACCATCGACGAGTATTTAGAGGAGGAAAAGCGAAGAGGTGGCATGATCGAAGGCGGTGGGGAGCAGTCTGGCAGACCGGCTGAGCCGGACGAGGAGAACTACGAAAAAGCTGATATAGAGACTATGAAGGCTAGAGAATGGGACAAGTTTACAGAAGCTAATCCGAAAGGAAGCGGAAATACTCTGAATCGTGGCTAGGCGTGCTAGGATATGATGAATCAAGTTATCTTGTCTACAAGAAGCATTTTCCGCGTAAAACTCGTCTTACAAGTTGATGAACATGACGCCAAAATCCATAGTCAGTACGAGCAACGAGCAAGGCCGAGAGCCATTCCGCAACTTCAAGCCTTAAATCGATAAGCGGAATAATCCCGCTGTCGCCTCTTGAGACCAACCATTTCTCGGAGATCTCACCGCCCGAGGCTTACATTCGTTAATGCCGGACCTGAGTATTCCCTAACGAGCCTCCTTCTTGCCTCAATGGATTGATATCCTAACACGCAGTCTCGAAATGCCAGAGACTGCATCCGAGCCCCCCGCCGCCGATACCCCTGTACCACTTTCACAAGCCGCCCTCAATGGAGACTCCTCTTCCCTGCGCTCTCTCTGTTCGAAACTACACGTCCATGTCGAGGCGTTCCTTCAGGAAGACGTCGAGACGGAAAGACTGAGGAGCGTGCAAGCGCAGACCCGAAATTCCCTCGCTGTCATACAAGAAGCGTTGGACGATTACAGGTCACCGTCCTTCAACTCCCTCTGTGGGAACTGAAGCTAATGGCCCCCCTCGTAGCCTCCCTTCCATCTCTCTCTCCTACAACGGCGGCAAGGATTGCCTCGTACTTCTGATCCTCTACCTCTCGCTCCTTCCCAACCACCCCCACCTCCCCTCCCTCCTCCCCGCGATCTATATCCCTCCGGTGCACCCTTTCAGCAGCGTCGAATCTTTTGTCGTCTCCTCTTCAAAACGATATCATCTCTCCCTTACGCGTATCCAGCACCCCTCGATGCGATTAGGGTTTGCGAGTTATTTGGAGCAGTATCCGGGGGTGAAGGCGATATTTGTAGGGACCAGGAGGACGGATCCGCATGGGGGAAAGCTGAAAAACTTTGATTGGACAGATAGAGGATGGCCGGAGTTCATGAGGTGTCACCCGGTATTGGAATGGCATTATGCGGAGGTTTGGGCGGTGAGCTTCCGCTAATGTATGAAGGTCGATGGTAAAGGAGGGCCGCTAATGCGACGACAGTTCTTGAGGCATTTAAAGATTCCGTATTGTGAGCTCTATGATCTGGGATACACGAGTTTAGGGGGTACGAATGATACGCATCCGAATCCTGCGCTCAAGGTGGAAGATGGTGGAAAGACGAAATATAGACCGGCTTATGAGCTGACAGAGGATGAAGAGGAGAGGTTGGGGAGGGACTGGTGAAGGCTCGGTGGATATGAGTGAAATGCATAAACTGGCCTGGGAGACATTATTGCACTTAGGTCTTGACGTCGTTAGATTTTGGAAATGCTCGGGAGCACCCAGTCGTTCGAATTGTATATCGGCTCCGAATGCCTCTTCTAGGTCGATTGAGGTTCGAACACGAAGACCTACCAATTCCTGCCACCTCGACCACGGCCCCCTTGGTTTCGGCCGCCGCCGCCGCCGCCGCCCCCTCCCCCAGTACCGTACCCATAGCCAATTTGCTGCTGATTTTGTGCCGGCTGCCCATACCCCTGTCCACCTCCAAAATTTTGTCCTTGGCCCGCATTTGCCCCTCCCTGTGCGCCCTGCATCATTTGCATCATCATCATCGGGTCCATAGTAGTGGGATCCTGGCCATTCGCTATCATCGAAGCCATCATCTGCTGCATTTCGGGAGGCATATCCATTCCTGGCATTGGCGCCATACCAGGAGCACTGGGCGCCCCTGATATACCACCAGGCATGGAAAGGAAGTCTTGCATTTCTTTCATTTGTTTGGCGGAATCGGCGACTTCTTTGCGGAGAGAGGTTTGCTTAAGGCAGTAGCTGGCCCATGTGAACTCGTCGAAGCCGTAGTTGAAGTAGTCGGTTTGGTCGGTGCCGGGGCGGCGCCAGGGTTTGTCTTCTTCGGAGAAATCTGCATGTTCCTGTTAGCTATGTACTTTGCGACTAGGTTCGTTGAACTTGTTGATGTACCAGCATCCATGTCAATCTCTGTGATTGGCTTTCCATTGGGTTCGTATATCGGCTTGGCATCGACATCTAACTTTGAAGACTTGATTGCAGGGTATAAGGAGCCTGATCGTGGAGGGGTTGCTTTTGCTGAGGGCTCAAGCTTGACTGCTGGGGATCGTGCGGTTTTGTTCACGGAGTCAGTCGTGAAGGTTCCCACTGGAGTCGACTTGACGACAGAGACTCGCTGAGGTTGTCTATTGCGATTGTGAGCATGGCGTTCTACTAGATGGGATACGGAGACTCATACGGAGCTTCAGTCTTTGGGTCGTCTTTACGCTCAGTAATGATATCAATGTCCTGTAATCCTACGATCAGGACAAAGCAACGGAACTTTAAGTCAAGTAGAGTGTACCGAGTCACTATCCTCTTCTTCGATCTCTTCTCCCTCCTCTTCGCCTTCTTCTGAATCTTCGCCCTTCTCACCTTTCAAGGAGCCCTTTGGTAGGCGAACTTGTAGGGGAGTCCCATTCTTAACGAAATCCTCTGGAGCGTAAATATCATCATCTTCCTCATCTTCCATGATTTATTATGTATTTGTATTACGGAGCATAAATCTTTTGAGTGATACAACAGCCGGAAGCTGTAATGGTGTTGAGCACGCGCTCTTCCCTATTGAGGCTCTAGAATTCCGCGTCGCGTTTCAGTCCCCATCAATTTACGACTAGCCACATTCCAAAGCAACAATAGCAATGTTTGGACGTTCTCAGAGCGGGCCAGGAGGCTTGAGTATCAATACCGGCTCAGCAAACTCATTATCGTAAGTTCATGCAGCATCCCCTAGATTCTCAAGATAACGGGTGATAAAACCAGTGTTCCCAGTGATGCGAGCAAGACTCAGACGAGTCCACTTCTTCAGACCCAGCAGCAAGGCAAGCCTGCAGGTGGTCTTTTTGGGTCATCAACAAATACCTCGCAACCGCAGAATAACACTAGTCTTTTCAACACAACGACAATACAGCCCCAGCAAACCAGTGGCTTTGGGAACCCAATAACAAACCAAGGCGGAGGACAATTGGGATTACAGGGTGCGAACAGCCAGCAGCAACAGAGTGGGGCACAATCTGGCGGCCAGTTTCCTCAAATACAGAGTGGAGGCCTATTCGGTTCGCAAGCAAACCAGCAGTCAAACCAACAGCAAAGTGGAGGTCTCTTCGGGTCGCAACTGAACAACCCACAAGGCAGTCTGTTTGGATCTTCGAACATTCAGCAGCCTCAGCAAAGGGGTGGACTGTTCTCATTAGGACAAAACCAAAATCAGAACCAAGCTCAGCAGTCACAGGCAAGCAATACCATGGGAGCATCTACTGGTCAGAGCAAGTATGAGGCATTGTTGTAAGCGTACCCATGCTCTGCTCGAGAACGCCTTGTAATCTAGGTCAGCTGGCTAATCAAAGGACAGCGGTTCTTCAACTACGCAGAACCGGCAGAATCCTTTCGGTACGACCCAGACCCAGCAGCAACCACCGCCCACGTTTTTTCCAGGCAGTATCGGCCAGTATACCCAACAACAACAAACTATCCCCGGAGTTCGAATCAGCCTCAACGAGCTTCGTTCGACAACACGCTTCAATGACTTACACGAAGAGTTGCAAAAAGTAATTGAGGGTGTCGACAACTTCATTCAAGGCCAGATTCATTTCCAGGAACAGTGCGAATTGGCAAATAAAACCATAGACGAGGCATGTGCAAGCATTCCCAACGATGTTGAATACTGCACGAAGTCTCTCGAAACGCTGCATCAAGCTCTCGAAAATGATGCCAGCTCGATTGGCTATGCTAAAGCTCTGACCAAGACAGATGCAGCTAATGCTAAAATAAGTTTCAAAGCTGTCCAAAACTTGAAAATGCCACTTTCATTCCATCACTCTGGTCTATGGAACGTCTCGGCGGTCTCCCAAGCTCTAGCACCATCGTTTTCAGATGAGGACGCGGACGGAAGTAGTAATACCGACCTTGTGTCTTATTTTTCGAAGCAAGCTGAGTCTATGTCCAAGACTCTGGACGATTACAAGAACCGCATAACGGAGGTTGAGGTCTATCTTAAAGGCATTGAAGCGAGCACTATGCAGCAAATGCATCAAATGATGTTTATCAGAAATCGAGACGGAGGCGAGAGAAGCGCTGAGGATCGAGTGAGGGAACTCGCAGCTGTTCTGCGAGAATTTGAAAATGGTATTTTGGGGGTTGCTGGTAAGGTTGGTGGCGCAAGGGAGAAAGTGCTAGAGGTGATGTTGGGAGACTATGGTAATCCGAATGGGAGGACTGCAAGATTCGGCACCCTTTGAGGGCATGTTTACGACCTAGCTGGGAATGTGATCATTGGAGCACGTGCCTGGTTTCCCAATATGGCTCTCATTATCGCAGGTACCTTAGTACCTAATGGGTTTCAAGTCGTGAAAAAGCGCCGCTACTGCTGCTCTTGAGCTCAGCGCCCATCTCAGGTACGATGATAATAGCGCAAACCAGTGACATAACTTCATTTCAACTCAGTTGAGTAAAAGCGTTCACTATTATCCTAGGCGCTTGGTGGACAAGAGCAATATCTCTGGTATTTTGTCGCGATGAAGAGCATGACGTGCAGGGTCTGGGAGCCTTTGCGCTATTCTGAGAAGGAGATGAAGAGGACGGCCGGAAGTGATAGAAGGATCCGCAAGATAATTATTGTTCATGAAACGCAGCCTAAAAATGCGTGAAATAGCATCACGGACCTCAACAGCCACAGATTTGCTGCAGACTCCGATAAAGTGCGTCTCGCTTACCCAGTTACAGCTTTACAAACCAACTCATGCACCGGAAACTTAGTTTATCAGCGCTGGACCGAATCGGCTGCCTAAGCTTGCAAGGCGTCTTTTTTTTATAGATTTCGGCAAGCGATGGTTATTTCCAGGAACGCTTATGTATATTGTACCTGAGCATGGAACCACTGCGCTGTCATTCCGGATCTCAATCTTGATGCTGACCGGGGTAATGGGTTGATCAACCCAATGAGATGGAGGGTGACTGGAGTCGCGACTTGTCGGCCAAGTTGAGCCTGTACGTAAAAGCAGCGAAATCTTGGGCCGTTGGGGAGATTCAACAACGCCGCAGAATTGCCTCAAAGCAAAGCGCACCGAGATCTTATCGGGTTTTTACAGGCATGGGGGAATGAAGCTGCTCTGCCTCCAAGAACGGAAATTTTGGGGGCAGGCTGCTGAAAGGCGGATTGGTCACTCATAGCTAAATCCTATACGGAGAATATAAAACCTATCTCCTACTCCACACACGATTTCAGATCTCAGAATCTCCATCTCACCTGAGCAGCACGAAGCCGCTGCACTTCGAGTTCGTAACCAGTACTCGACCCTCAGGGCACGAGAGTAATGGAGCCGCACGTTCTCGTCCGGACCGGGTACAACAGGAAGAGGGTTTTTCGGTTCAATGTCATAGCTCAGCGGCTCTTTAAGCAAACGAAGATAGGCAGCCTCGCTTCTCAAGTTTTTCCCGGTGCTCATCGTACCCTCGGCTTCAGATGGAATCGGTAGACTTTTTGAAACAGTTGATCCTCATACGCGCACCAAGAAAGTCGCTGCGGCTAAGGGATCTGTTTCGGATTTTTTCGAGTCTCTAGCGCGCTTAGTCCCCGTCTTCTCACAACCCTAAATCAATCGAAATGGTAACACAGCAGAAAACCGCTCTTCCGTACGCCGACTCGTCTAAGGATGCATCATCTGAGAGTTGTCTCCCTGGCCGCAGGGCGTCAATCCTCGCCTTCTCCGTCACAGACACAGATATTCCAACCGAAAACCGATGTCTTTTGTTGTACTGATTCATCATGAGAATAGATGGATGTCGCGTGGCCAAACATGCGAGACATGGATGATGCGCTCCTGCTCTTGGTCTAACAGCTAGCGGTTGAGGGTCAACGATAGACTATGGCCTAATAAGCTCGCTGCTTAGCAAGATCGGAGATGTCTGGCACTTTTCGCAACTTAGGATCGTGGACTAAATGAGACAACCAGAGGCTTGACCGTAGCAATTATCGAGCCAAAGAAGGATCCCTCGGTCAATGCTCTATCACCGAAGCATCGGCAGGTTATTCCTATGCTCCGGTGCTACTTAGCCCCTGGCGAGAACGGCGTCGGTAGAGAGCGTGGTGCTCGGAATGTCCAACCACGCCGGCCATGCCTCCGAGGCGGTAAAACTTTCTTTGCGGCGCTTTGCCGCAAGGCCATTGAAAAATCTCCGAAATACGCCTGCTGAAACCCGTTTACAACAGCCCTATGGTATGACTGATGACCGCTCGTGAGAAAAAGACCTGCAGTAGGTAGATTCTTATTAGCACTCATGGATCCTGTGCACGCCCAGCTCCAATAATTCGCGATTGCTGCGGAAAAGACCAACAATCCCTAGGCTTCGTCTTTACTCTTGATTCTTGCGCCAGTGCGGGAATGTTGTCTTCCTAACCAGTCTGAGCTTGTGCCAGAGGAAACTCGAAGTTGTTTGCTCATGATGAGAGCGGTTGTGCTTTGACAATTATAATTGTGGAGTCGTTATATTTATATGAGATTTAGCCGAATGCTTTCTATGAACTCATCTCTCGATTGTAGCGTATATATCTTAGGGCTTCAGTCTGTGATTTCCTCTTTTAATGTCTTTCAGGATAACGCAACGCGTATTCATCAATAATTTGTCTATACTAGCCGGACCAGATTGAAATTTCGAGCGCCTTTCAGAATAAGTCTTCCACTGTGGCAGTTGGGAGCCTGGCGTTGAGATCTCTGCGATACTTTTCGACGGCATCGAGTAATTCAGAAGTCCAAGATTGGTTTCATGGTGTCCCTGGCCTATTCCAATGCAATCCGGAAAAGACTCCAGCCATCGAGGTCATCAGATAATGGTACCGTCACCCAGGTGTGTTTTGAATTGCCAAGCTTTGTCCATTCATCTACCGCCTCTTCGTGATCCTGGGGATACTTCAGTAAGGGGCAAGTACTTGACTCCCCCTATGTCCGCTTCTCCAGGGCACTTACAATTTGGAGACACTCATCAAACGCATCAAAAGGGTCGTCGCGAACAGACCTTGTCCCCTACTTTAGCTCCTCCATATTCTAGCAAACAGAGTCCAGAAGGTATTCGAGCGGGGCACAGCGCGCAACCACGGCCTCTTAAACATGTACAAACGCCTCTAGAAAGCCCGGGTGCCAGAACTTCGTTGCATCAGAGCAGCACATCACACCTAGTACACGAAACATCTCATGAGGAGCATTCCTCGATCAATCAAGACTCGCCAGAGCAGCATCACCTTACACCAGGGCCACCTGGAGTCGCAAGAAGGGCGAAAGCCCATGTTCCTTCAGCCTGTGTGAATTGTAAAAGAAAGCACCTGGCTTGTGAAACTAGGCGTCCCTGCAATAGATGTGTCCAAACGGGCAAAGAAGTGGGTAACTCTTATTTCTCGTTGCACGATACGAGATTATTGATCCCTTTTTTAGGCTACATGCGTTGACGTCCAGCACAAAAAACGAGGCAGACCACGACTTCGAGAAGAAGAGAACGTTCGAGAGGTGGCGTTCGGTAGCGACTATCCTCATGCAGAGCTATACCCTAACCGAGCGGGTGTGCTTTCAGTCCCCCAACCTGGTCGACGAAGATCAAAGTCTTACCGCGAGCTGCGCTCACAGCCTGAAACATCTTTCGGCAGCCAACGGCCTAGAACTTCGGATCCTGCCTTCGTTCACCAGCAGCAATTCCAAGGTTCAACAAGACTTCCTCTTTCGCCTACCGCTTCCTATTTGTCTGAGAGCATTCCCACAGTTCTCCTTACCCCGGAATTTGTGGTTGCGCAACATAATCATGCGTTTGCTGATGCGCTGTCTCTGTCCTATACCGCCGAAGGACATGCTTTGGCAGACCTTGTCATTCCATCTGAGAGAGAGAAAATCCAACGGCTACAGACCATTCTGAGAGCCGAGCTCCTCGACGCCGCCCATCTACCCCCCTTGTATGGTAGCCGCGATGCTCGTGCGACCATGCCTGCTATCGAAGAACTTGACATCGCACGCGCTACCTCTGGGTTTCATACACGATCCGAGTATTGGATGTTCCGCGCCTCCGAAGGGCAATCTCGAGGATTCCCAATCACTGTCTCCCTCGCCAGGACAGGTGCTTACTTTGTTGTCCTAACATTAGTCCAAAATACCGGCGGTCTGAAAGCCTTCCCATCGCCACGCACGAGCCACAACGTCCGCACCTCTCAGCTCCCCTCTCCTTCCTCGGCTCAAGGGGCGTGTTCACCAACGCTGGATCGCCATTCACATCAACCCTTGCCTTACGCCGCTCATCTTTCATCCGCGTCTTCCGATCAACGTACTCTCCTTATGCAGCCATCCCATATGCAACCCTCCCACAATCTTGGTGCTCTTGGGCAGTATCGACAACGTTCTCCCCCGCGATCGTCAGCGTTACCGTACGGCTCCACTAGGACCAACTCCGGCTCTGAAATATCGCATGGGCCTCAAGCGCATGCTCCACAGGATAGCCTTCGGCACCTGCAGCTGCCGCCGATTCGCACGTCAGGTGGCGATATCGGTAGTGAGCCGAGGCGGTCGTCCGGAGGGCGCAGTCAGCCGTCAAGCGGGAAGCAGAGCCCAGCCAAGGGGAGCCCAGTAAGTGGAAGGAAGAAAAAAAGGAGACGGGTTGAGATTGGGGATATGTTGCGTTGATGGGCAAGGTCAGGAAGGACGACGAGCCAAGGATGCATGATCTTCGCCGACGTCTACGCCTGTCTTACAATCAACCAGCGACTAGTAGCTACTGAAAATGCAGTGGAGTAACACTGTATACCATTCACTCTGTACAATACGATGGAGTATGGACATTTTTGCTGCGGTTCTTCTGGAGTGTTACTGTGCGGGCACTTTCGCCTGGACCAGTCGTTTTCGAGTTACTTTAGCGTTGCTCGGGATATGAGAATTAGGTTTCACCAATGGAAGGAATATCATGCAGACCCCGGAGGACTGAAAGGAACTCTCTGGGAAAAGACCTCTCTACACGACACACTGGCTTCGCTGGGACACAAGGTGCGTATTTGGGCAACGGAAACATATGGACATAGGGAATATAAGAAGAAACAACTATCACTCACCATCGGACAACACTCCCAAAACTTACACTGGAAAGACGTCCTACGGTAGGATACATATACGGAAAACCCTCATTCACCACACGTAAGCCATCGGCATGCTTGGGCGGTAGGATTGCTCGGTTCATGCGCGTTCATACAGGAAAAATGGAAGCTTGGGCAGCTGGACTGTGGATACTGTACAAAACCTCAGAAAAAAAAATAGATAGAGTTTATGATAGGGAACAGCAATGTCCATTTATTGAGAGAGTTTTCCGGGTGGGGGGCGATGTGTAATGAAGAACGTGCGTGATGGTGCGTTGGTTTTCGTATGTTAGCATGGGACGTCAATACCTGGGTAGACTGCTAAAACCGCTCTATCATCAGCACCTCGAAATGCAAATAGACCCTCGGCCGCGACACCAGCGCCGTAAAAATACCCCCCCACCGACTCCTCAGCAAACGCTCAAAAATGCCGTAGCAAACCAGATTCCCTCAACCAACCCTCTCATCCCAATACCTTCAACTTCTTCTTCTTCTTCCCCTCCTCCTTCACTCCCCCCGTCGCTTTCGGCTTTCCCCCCTGAAAATCCCTCCAACTCCCAATCCTACTCTCCCGACTATCCTCCCACGCAACCTCATGCTCCCTCCTCCGCTTCCTCCCCTCCACCTCCTCATCCACCTTCCTCTGCTCCCTCCCCTCCTCCTGCATCTGGGCCCTCAATTGCTTCCGTCGCCTGTGTTCAGCATCCACGAGCACTTCGACTGTTTTCTTCCTCCACGCCTCCTTCATTTCGCTGTTCATGTCTTTGACTTCGGGCGAGTCAACGGTGAGTTTTCGTTCGCGAAGCAGCAGCATGCGGGCGTCGGCGATGCATTCGTCGAGGTGGGTGCGGGATTTTTCATCCAGCAGGGTGGTTTGGGCTTTTTTGAGGCGGTCGAAGGCGTCGGGGGCGGAGAGGTTGGAGGATTTGTCCGGATGGATGAGGAGGGAGAGGGAGCGGTAGGTGGCTTTTATGGAGGAGTCGGGGACGCCGGGTTGGAGGTTCAGGATTGCGTAGCTGGGGATGATTGTTAGTGAGTTTTTAATCGAACCGTTGGGAAGGGGAGTTGGTTTAGGCTAAAGCGCCCCAACAAAAACACCGGGATAAAGACAGCAGGGGGTGATAAGGTGTCTTACGCATCTAGCTTGAAGGCTTTGAGTATACGGTCGATTTCAGCATCCTAAGTGAGAGGTCAACTTGTGGGACGTATTTATACATTACCAGGGTGACGGACCTTGTTGAATTCTGATGCCTCTTTCTCGAGGGCATCAAGCGCTTCAAGCTCATCTTTGTCTTCTTTCTCCGCGACTGTCATAATGTCGATTGGCTACTGTAAACGAGTGTGATCTGATGTAGAACAAGAGCACCTTAGATTACCGTATCGATAAGACTAGCGCATATAAATTTCACTTTCCAGTCTCTGATGTTATCCCACCTGTGGAGGAATTCTCTGGGCTTCATGAGACAATGTAATGGCACCAATGTCGGCTTCCAAAAAGAAACCCCCAGAAGCCAATTCTCAGGCTCGGCCTCTCAAAAGAAAGCGCGACGATGAAGACCTAGATTCCTTGAATCAGCGAGTTCAAGAAATTGATCCAAAAGAGAACGAATACAAGACTTTTACAGACCTCCCTCTCTCGCAGACCACCGCATCTGGACTTGAAGCTTCGCATTTTAAAGCTCTCGCCGACATCCAACAAAAAGCCATCCCCTTCGCACTGAAAGGCTCAGACATCCTAGGCGCAGCAAAAACCGGCAGCGGGAAAACTCTCGCCTTTCTTATACCAGTGCTAGAAAATCTCTATCGCAGAAAATGGACGGAGCTGGATGGCCTTGGGGCGCTCATACTATCACCCACCCGGGAACTGGCAATACAGATCTTTGAGGTCCTCCGAAAGATCGGGCGTTACCATACTTTCTCAGCGGGCCTGGTGATAGGAGGGAAGAGTTTACGAGAAGAGCGCGAAAGGTTAGGTCGGATGAACATCCTTGTTTGTACACCTGGACGAATGCTGCAACATATGGACCAGACAGCTGCATTCGAGATCGATAACCTGCAGATGCTAGTACTGGATGAGGCGGACAGGATTATGGATATGGGGTTTCAAAGTACGGTGGATGCGATTGTGGAGCATTTACCAAAGGAGAGACAGACGTTGCTGTTCAGCGCCACGCAAACGAAAAAGGTGTCTGACTTGGCCAGGTTGAGCCTGAGAGATCCGGAATATGTGTCTGTTCATGAGGCGGCTAGCAGTGCTACACCATCGACGTTGCAGCAGAACTACATTACTACGCCGCTACACGATAAGTTAGATACGTTGTGGAGTTTCCTAAGAGCTAATCTAAAGTTTAAAATTCTTGTTTTCCTATCCTCAGGCAAGCAGGTGAGGTTTGTCTATGAGAGCTTCCGGCATTTGCAACCTGGTATCCCCCTATTACATCTGCACGGTAGGCAGAAACAGACCGCCAGGTTGGACATAACGACGAGATTCTCAGCCACAAAGAATGCTTGTCTGTTTGCTACGGATGTAGTTGCTCGAGGCTTAGACTTCCCCGCTGTAGACTGGGTGATACAATTAGATTGCCCTGAAGACGCCGATACATACATACATCGTGTCGGTAGAACAGCCCGGTATGAGCGTAATGGCCGGGCAGTTCTATTTTTGGAACCTTCAGAAGAGGAAGGCATGTTGAAGCGCCTAGAACAAAGAAAGGTGCCGATAGAGAGGATAAATGTGCGCCAAAAGAAGCAGCAGAGTATCAAGAACCAACTACAGAACATGTGCTTCAAGGATCCTGAATTGAAGTATCTAGGACAGAAAGCCTTTGTATCCTACACCAGATCTATACATCTACAGAAAGACAAGGAGGTATTCAAGTTGAAGGAGCTTCCACTGGAGGAATTTGCTTCCAGTCTAGGCCTTCCTGGTGCCCCAAAGATCAAGTTTTTGAAAGGTGACAATGCCAAAACTTTGAAAAATGCCCCACGACAAGCTATACCTTCATCAGAGGATGAAGACGAGGAGCATCCGCCAGAGGTGGAATCAAAGAGCAAAAAGACAGGACCTCGAACAAAGTACGATCGGATGTTTGAGCGAACGAATCAAGATGTTCTTACCGAGCACTACACCAAGCTTATTGATGGAGATGACACTCGAGATGATGGGGATGGGGACGAGCAGAACGACTTCCTAACCGTAAAGCGGCGATTGAGCAGTGTGTCAAGCGCAGAAAGTGACTCTGGAGAAAAACATACAGCAAAACCTAAGGGGGTTTCGCTATCCATCGACTCAAAGCGAAAAGAGAAGATGCTGAAATCTAAGAAAAAGCTCCTAAAGCTAAAAGGAAAAGGAACAAAACTTGTGTTTGACGACGAGGGCAACTCTCACCAAATCTATGAGCTCGAAGACGAGAACCAATTCAAGCAGCGGGGCCCAGCAGATGCGCAAAAGACCAAGTTCCTAGAGAAGGAGCAAGAGGTGTTGCAAGCCGCTGATCTTATTGACAAGCAAGCTGCCAAGGCGAAGAAAAAAGAAAAACGAGAGAAGCGCAAGGCTAGGGAGGCTGCTGAAGCTGGTGAGGATGGGGAAGAGAGACAAGCCGTGCTGATACCATATAAGGGACCAGATGTGGAGGGCGAAGAGGGTGAGGACATTTCAGAGCAAGAAATGGAGGAGCCGCGCAAGAAGCGACCGAAGAAGTGGTTTGAGGATGATTCAGATGACGAGAACAAATTCAAGCGGAATAGACGGGTTACGAATGCTGTAGAGGAGCCGGAGACGCTCGAGGACTTGGAGGCTGTGGCCTCTGGCTTGTTGAGCTAAAGTGGCGTTTCACTCCATAGCTGTGAGATTCATGAGCGTAATGTAGCTTGGTGCTGACAATGAAGTCTAATCCACCAAATCTCGAAGATGCGCGTTTGCCCAGTCGAGGTTCTTAATTGCTTGAGCCTACCCAAAGTGAAGCTAGGCCAATCCACCCAATCCCCGAGTATTGTGTATACAGTAGATAAAAGGTCCAAGCGAGTGTTGCTACAGCTGAGTGAAATGTCGAAGCTTGAGTGTCTTGAATTCTTAGTCAATACCTCGCCATCTCGGTAGTCGATTCATGTTGGCAAGGAGCGAGCAGGTTATAGGCGCTGTCTGTATTGGGTGGAGGAGCTCTCATCAGCGATGATTGCAAAGCTATTGCGCACGAGTGAGGTAGTCCCTAATGTTCAAACTCGCCTTCAGCCTTGACTTCTAGATGTATTCGTGTATTTGGTTCTGTAGGATGTCGTCGTGAAATTTTGTACTAAGTCGAGAAGAATGTCAGTTAATAAGCCCTGATTGGGAAATTGTCGACGTCTCCGCTTCTCGACCTCCCCCCAACCACTCATGAACCTACTACACGTCTTGACTCCTGCGAAACACGTTCATGAAGTCTCTCTATGCTCTGTAGATCAGCCGCGCCGCTTGACCTGCGTCGTGTGTTCTCTAGAGCTAGCCCTTCGAACCCCGGCAGACTTGCGAGATTTCCTCGCTAAAACCCGCTTCTATTCGACATTCTATTCGCCTTGTCAATCATAGACCATGCAGGCAGCGAGCATCTCGTGTACGAGGAGCGTGCCAATGTCGAACGTCCGCAGGTGTGCAGCCCAGCTAGCAAACTGGCTAGCTGCGGTTTCGATGCGTCCTGATGCGTCAACCTAGCGAGACGTGCGCCTTGGAGAGCAAGCCCTAAGTTCTAGGTCGCTTAAGCGAGCTATATCATCACGCCTCTGAACGCGGTGTACTTTCCAGGTCTGTTCCTTTAGACGTGAATCGTTCTTTTCGTCCTTCCGCCACGGTTTCAATATCAGAGGCAGTCAGTCTGGTGCCGGACGGCTTGCAAGCAGTTGCCCAATCCACGCTGCTGCTGAATATATTGCTTAGTCGCTCCAAGCTAGCTAGAGGTTGCTTGGGTTCGTGCAAGGTACGCTGGTGGTTCCTTCCTTAGAGAATGCTAACCTACAAGTTGCAGTTCCCCTCAATCACAGCACCATCAAATGGAGTCTGGACATCAATCTCTGCAACTGAATACTCGGAGACGAGAAGTATGTAGCCAAGAACCTTAGATTACTGGAGATCGATTGCAGAGTCTCAAATGCAGCCCCGTACATACTGACATTGAACACGAACAGAAATCCTAATGCTTTCCCTCACGCATGGAGCGTTAAAACATCTTTCCTGGATATTTGAACAGGATAAAAGACCTACTGAAGCTTCCTTTTGCGAATTGAGCAAACAAGCATCTTTCTATATTTGTCTGGCTGAGCTCCGGCCTTCTTTGAGGCTTCTAAATCTCCACAGGTCGTACCACTTTGAAACAGCTTGCGACCTTCTCGATTCTATATCTCCGGAATTGCTGCGGATCTCTCAGACTTTGCCGTGCTCATCTTTATCTCCATTTGAAGCTGACGTTGCGTCCTTATGCCTTCTGGTATTGAATTTTTCTCCTTCCCGCCCCTTTGCTGAAAAGACCTGTTTTTGAATCTCCCATCTTCGTGATTTATCCATATCTTCATCCGAGAAGAGATACCAAGAATCAAGGACGGCTTCATCGATGGATGGTGTCAAAGTTTCATTGAGCCTGCGTCTGTCAATACTAAGCTATGAATGAGTTTCTCAATGGGAATCGCTTGACGCTATTCACAACGCAGGGCAAGATTGTTGAGCCCATCCCGAGATTATTCACTACTGCTGCATTTTGCATTCGTAGTGACTGTAAAAATTGAATGAATAGACCTGCCTGTTTTCTTATCTGCACGTCACCCTTCCCTACTTCATCCCCCCTTCATCTCCCTTTTCTGCATCCATCTTCCACGCTCTTGCAAACCTGCTTTGGCTGCTTCTTTTGCTTTTTATTATCATTATTCCCCATCACTATACGTATTCATTCTAGGGTACGAAGCTGACTGGCGGTGGCTTCCCCTCCCATTGAATAACACTTGATGAGGTATTTGCCTTGTGAGAGCTGAGGACGGTGATCAGAGAATCGCTGTCAGCGAAATAGCTAGTAAGTCTCATGACGTCTCCGAGCATATCATACAACCAGCGGGATTGAGTTGGAAGCAATGGCACTGCTTCTATCGAGAATGATAGCGGCGTGGCTATGGCCAGCAACCCCTATTTCTTTGGGTTCGAAGTTCGGCCCTCGAGTACGCCCAATTACATCGTACAACTGTCGGAGACAGCTTGTTGCCCTTTGTCTTCCATATACCCCTTCGTCGAGTCTTGCTATTGCTCAGCACGGGATGTGCAGGGTGTACTGCAGGGAGTGTATTGACTGACTCAGAGCGCACCGATATCAGAGGACAGAAGACCACCATTTTCGGCCATCTAAGATCATCTTGTGAGTATTGCACGTTACACGTACAGATTTCTCCACAACACGTCACTTTCCCTATTGCCTCTAACCTAGGGCTTCTGTCGCAGTGACGAGCAGCTAGGTCCTCAGACCCAAGCTGTAGAGTTCCATGAGCCTCTGAGACTCACAATAGCTTGTGGTATAACAACGTCTGACCATTGGAGTTGAATTCTATTCAGCATAGTTCTATTGTCGTCAACACTGGGCGGAGTCCACAATAGCCTTAGGGCCGAAAATTCCCGCACATAAAGCTGACGATATTTAGTTCAACTACTTTACATCCTACACATCATCTGCTCCCCATACTCTACCTACAAGCACCATCTAAGATATAGTTAATTCAATTCCAGATCTCGCCAAGCTTCGAGAATCATACACGTCAACTATCTTTTGATCCATCACCATAGATCGAACAGCTTGTTTTCTAGCTGCATAGTGCAGCAGTTCTTCCAGTCATCTCGTACCTTCTACCCTAGATTACGGCATCACACCCGCAAAGGATATTTCAAGACATCTGCCTCGTTGTCTATCGGTAAGAAACCATTCCATCCCGCCAGCGACGCAAATCGAACATAAGCCTTAGGTGATCAGACCTAGGGAAGGCCAGGTATGACCCTTTGTTTCCAGTTTTTTATCCCGTGCTACCCTCTCCCAACGGCCCTTGCCACAAGGTAATTGTCATCATCGAGCAACTAATCCGGTGTAGCATCGTAGGTACGATCTACTCAAACCGTTCTGAGTTCATCAATGCCGCCAATGAGTCGTCAACCTTCAGACGAATCTCCAGAAGATTTCTGGAATGATACGGACTTAGAAACAATACCTGAGCTCCTCGGTTACTTTAGCCGTGACGACTTGAAAGGGTCCCTTGAAGGCATGCCGGACTTCAAGCCAAGTGCAGAAGTCTTTGATAGTTCCGCGCTACAGTCTGCCATTGACGAGCACTACAGCTCTCTCGATATGACTGCATCAAAGAAACAAGAGCAGTCTGGAAAGTCTAGCGTTTCAAAAGACAAGAAAACCGAAGCTGCACCATCGCAGACCACTCCCAAACTCGACGGTGCGAAGCCGCCACCACAATCTCCGAAGCATGGAGACATTTTCGAGATTGATGGCTATGACGGCACTGATACTCGAAGCAACCCAGAAACTCCTATGCAGCCGGAGTTTACTTTCGATGAGGGATCTCCAGCACTTAAGCGGGTTCAAAGCGAACAGGGAACTGGAATGCTAAATCGTATTCATTTTAACAGTCCACTTCTACGCTTGAGCGAGTCAGATAGGGCGCAGTTCATCAATGGCTCGTTACTGAACTCATCCCGAACGCGTCACCACCGAAACGCGAGCTACGTTGTGCACAATCCTCGGCCCATGTCACGGCTGCGGGAAACTACTCCGATGGTATTCGAGTCCCAAACACCTATCACGGGTCAACATGTGGGACAAGAACTAACCCATGAATTCCGGAGCCACAATGGTTCAAACATCAACAATAACAACACACTTTACCGCCAAGATCAACAACCAGTACATGGTCCACACATGGAACATCCTCAGTACCCGGATCCATCGGTGTTGGATATGCAAAATGTGTTGAGTCAGATGCCATACTTGGGCCAACAAATTCAAGGAAACGTGAATGAATCAATTCTTGAACCATATCAGAATCACCACCATCGTGGCCAACTGCATTCGCAACAGCTCGCAACCGACCATCAACCATCGCTGTCACACACATACCAAAGCCTCGCGATGATGAAGCAAGAATCACCAGAGCGTAGGCATGGCGGCCTTATATATTCATCAGCACGTGAAGCACATCAAGATAAAGGGGTTAATACTTTAGCACTCAATGATAGCACAGTACCACATACAGATGAACACAAGCTTTACTACGTCATGATGCTCAAGACTGCTATGATGGACATGGATCGCGCCGAGGACAATGCTGGCATGGTCGCCACCTGGAACAAGATGAGGGTAGATGGGAACAAAGTTGAGCAAGCCTGCTGGGCACTGGTAGTGCGTGTTGATTTCTGGATCACTGTTACGAATTACTGATCAAGAATTCTAGGAAGTTGTGATGCGTGCATATGACCCCACCCGTGGCGGCCCATTGGTCGCCGGTGCGAAGTGTGTCCACAAATATGAATCGTTCCAAAAGCGTATCGAGGCTCTCGCGGAGGGGCTTAGGGTGGGTCTATTTTTCAATTCTCCTTTACTACGGCTAATCAATGTTTTGTTTAGACACAAAAGACAATGTGTAAACACATTATGGCGCCTCCCTACGTCGATCAGCTTGTCGACGATCCCTTAAATGCGATCACTGTGAGTCACTTGGAAGCCACACGAGCTGGATCATCCAAGTTCGACAGCTAATGCCCTTTATAGCGGATAAAGAATAATCGAAAAGTAAACCACGGGAAGAAAGTGGCAATACAGAAAGGTCGATCTGCTCTTGGGGAAAAGGGCCAGGGGAAAGGTAGGCGGAATATTAAGCTTGTTCAAGAAGAGGAGTATGAGGACGACGGTCTCGGAACCGAACACGATAACGTGGAAGCAGACTGCGACTTTGATGACGACGAAGAAGCAGTTCCCGAAGAAACAGTTTACTACCAACCTGCCACAGCCCGTGGCAATTCGACAAAACGCCCTCGCCAGACCGAATCGGAAGAATTGCAAGACCCAAGCTATGGGTCTAGCCGCGTTCCGTCAAAGAAACCTAAGAGAGCCAGTCGGTCCAAGTACCAAATGAACCATCGTAATGAGATGGTGGATACCACTCTTGAAGGTCAGGGAATCTCCCCTCACTCTGAGGCTGGCGTGCCTCAGTATGGCATATCTGACCCTCAATATGGCACGCCTAATCCTCAGTATGGCAAATCTAGTCGTATTGATCCCCAATACGGCCAGAGACAGCCGAACCAACACCCCAACTTGCGCCAACAGGCTTTCTATCAGAACAACCGCCAAGCCCCGGGCACTTATCACGGAAACGCGTACTTACCAACACAGCCGCCTTCGCAGTTAATTCCACAATCCCAAGCGATGCTGAAAGATTTTGATGACTTCGGAACTACCGCTGACCTCACATCCGGCAATGAGGAAGACAATGAGCATTACTATCTCAACGAGTATGGATCCGATACTCAGCCTAGAGGTGCAGGTGGCCAGACTCAACGTCGTTGAGGCGTTTTCTGAGACAACACCATTCTTGTGCACGGTCGCGCATCTACCTTTTCGGTGATTTGGTGTTTGGTCCTTGCTACAACACACAGCGCTTACTCGTCAGCCCGCCTGCTAGCAGTGTTCATTCCCATTAGTACATCACATCCACGACATCTTCGCTACCCCCCGAAAACACCCGGCTTCACGGAGCTCATTCACTCTAGACGCTTCTTTCCTTCTTCTTTGCACCACCTTTACAGAGCTTCAGGAGCTATACTACATTCTTTTCTAGAGACATCTACTAGATCCGCCAAAGCACCTGGTCTAGATGGGCCGACCTTGCTTCTCGCATAGATTGCAAGACATGATGGGAAAGAATGGAAGGAGAGCTTGTTGTTGAGGAATGAATGATAGATGAGGTACCTGATGGCTTGCTGCTTGACGAGGTGTTTTCTTACATCCTAGAGTTCGGGCTTACTTTACATCCTGCGAGCGAGCGAGCTTTTCATGGTGGCTTTGTGCTTTATGAGCGGAGATACCCTGTAGGCTAGATGGCGCTTGTACAATGGCTTTCTTTCCTATGATGGTATGCTTCACGTGAATGTGATATTGAATGTGAAGTGTGAAATGAGCTTTTCCAAACGAGAGCTTGTAGTAAGGGCTTCAAATGCCAGATGAAGGGCAATTGAAGCATCCATACCTCACTTGCTGCACTCGAACACTTCATATCTCATTGTCTGCCCTCGCACTCAGCCCACTCTGAGCGGTACGTATCCCTCATGTCATATTTTTGTGTTCAGATTTCACCACAACGACATTGTTCAGCCAACAATGACACAGTTCCTCCATGCGTCTGCGTACTGTCCTACACCCACATTTCAATTACGATGAGCCTACAAGCTTCCAAACACACCAAGACTGAACATTGCCTATGTGGGCTACGGCTAGAGGAAGCAAAAAAATGTGAGAATCAAGGGCTCAGTCATCTACGGCTTGGCGCGGGCCTGAGATAGTGGTGCAGAACACACAAGGCAATGGCTCGGCAGGTGTAGGGGACTTGGTAGGGGAGTATAGGGTATGTGTTTGGGCACGATGGCAGGCTGGAGTATCTCTAGAGATCGTTATCAAGTGAGGGAACTCACGTGTGTTATCCTAGGTCGGTTCACTCTTCGCACCTCTCATAAGACGAGGCTGAGAAAGAAAACCGCACGATTCAGGAAAGGACCTTCGGGCGAGGGAATTTACACAAGCGAGCAGAACACATGCACGGGTAGATGCTCTAAGATTTACTCTACATACCAAGCTGTCTAGATGTATCTATTTTCCTTGACTAAAGTTCATACTATACCCTCCTGATTTCTCATCCTTGACCATATTGAACATGTCGGTCGACAGCCCAAAAGGCTTGAGTATCCCGTTGCCAAGCTCTTTGAGTTTGCCCATCATTTCACCCATTTCTTTTTCTTTGGCTTCGTTGATACGCGGTGGTAATGTGGCTAATGCTTTCTGTACGATTTTCTTATCTGGAATGGGAAGGTTGGGCATTTGAGAGAGCGCTTTGTAGTCTATCATGCTTTAGTCAGCATGGGTCTCCGTTGTGCGGAATTATGGCAGTACCTTCTTCAGCCCCTTGGAGATTTCCCCACCCTCCTTCTTCAGTCCGCGCTTTTGCCCGCCGCATCAGCGCCTTAGCCCGTATCCGCTGAATGTCATCTCTCCTTTGATCGCTGTTTTGGAGGCGAGCTAGCTCCTGCTCCGTAGCCTCGTCGTCACCTTCGATTTCTACAACACCTCCGTTATCTTCGCCCCTATCCTCCTTCTCGGCCTTCCTGGGGAAAAGCCTATCTAACGCGTCTAAAGCTGCTGTGGCTGTCTCAACTGCCAATTTCCAGTCTTCTAGTTTCAAATGGCATGCCGCAATGTTACTCTTCAGCACTGCAACCTCGTACTCGAGATAATTCGGGCATGACGCAAGGGCCTTATCGTACTCGCCGATTGCTTCCGAATACTGCGACGACCCGAAGAACTTATTGGCCTCTGCCTTTTGCGCATTTGATTCGCTCAGTAATGCCTATCTCACCTGTCAGGGATGCATTCCGGCACGGTGCGCGGCTTTGAGAGTTAAGCTCACTGCTTCTTCTGCCGGCTCAAAGCGTGGTGCATCCGGTGGCTTGGAGCTGTCCTCTGGGTTCTTGGTCTTGAGTGGCTCATGGAGCAAGTCTTGCGCCGGCATGAGTTCGCTTTGACCTATCTGGGGTCTGACAGGGGAGGCTGTGCAGGTGGATTGTTTGATGTGCGTGTACTAAATATTGAAAAACCCTTGTTGGGAGATTGTATGTAGTTGAAGATTGGCATGTGAACACGCGATAGCCGCCTAATGAAGCGCGAGAGCGCATCAACACCGAAAATGTTTTTACAAGTCTCTTCCCTTGGTGCCCGCAGCTACCTATATTTGCAATATGATTCACCACTGTTTTTTCTCTCGGGGCTGCGTCGTCCGAGTTCCAATGCTTTTCAACATGAACTCTCCTTGAACTCTCCAACATTCCTGAGCCTTCAAAGAACGCGTTCTGCTTCAATCACCAAGACAACCCTGCAATTAAACGACCATGTCGAAACCAAAGAAAGAGTACGACTGTTATGGTTGTGCGCATCATGCTATCCCCCCAGTAGCAATGCTTCTGAACAAGACCCAAGCTTACCCTTATTTTACAGCTTCCCGAATGTGCGCGCCTGCCTTTTCGACATGGATGGTCTCCTCATCGACTCCGAAGATATTTATACGAAATGCAATAATGTAATACTTCACGAGCATGGCAAGCCATCGCTCCCATGGAAAGTCAAAGCCCTACTCCAAGGTCGTCCTGGTCCAGAAGTGCGTTTTACATCTCTCTGGCTTGTGCCTGCCCCTTAACAACCCCAAATGCTTATCTCTGATCCAGGCCGGCGAAATATTCCATGCCTGGGCTCAGCTTCCCATAACACGTTCGGAATTCACCGTCAAGCAATCTGCACTTCAGCGCATGCATTTTCCCTCCGCACAGCCCCTTCCTGGCGTCCCCACACTCCTCTCGACTCTCACCGATCGAGGCGTCCACCTTGCGCTCGCTACCTCCTCGCATGCCGCCAATTTCAAACTGAAGAGCTCCCATCTCCCATCCATCTTTTCCTTCTTCCCCCTATCTCGCCGTGTCCTTGGCGATGACCCGCGGATCCCCCCCGGAAAAGGAAAGCCTGCACCAGACATTTACTTATTAGCGCTGGAGACAATTAACGCAGGCATTCGCGCAAAGGGCCAGGAGAAGGAAATCACGCCAGAGGAGTGTCTAGTATTCGAGGACTCCGTGCCAGGAGTAGAGGCAGGACGTAGAGCCGGAATGCGCGTCGTCTGGTGTCCTCACTCTGAGCTACTAAAGGAATATAGGGGTAAAGAAAAAGAAGTGCTGGCGGGGCTTACGGGGGCGCAGAGGGATGACGAGGTGGTGGAGGCGATGAAAGAGGCGGGGGCAGAAGGGAGGGTTAAATGTAAGCCGGGAACGGTGGATGATGGTTGGGCAGAACTTTTGAAGACGTTGGATGGTTTCCCATACTTCAAATATGGTATTAGGGGGGAATGAGGGAAGAAACCAAGTTATCATCAAGTAGACTGAGAGGTGGAGTGAATGTGGTCGTGAATGTGCTTGCTCCCTTTAGATTTGTCCGTAGACTTAGATTAGAAAACCTAGAATAGATGAGAAATAATTTTTCCTCTTGAAAAAATTGATTGACCGGAATGTAAGGTAAGGTACCTTAGCTCACAATTATGCCGCTAGGGTCGCTCGGGTTTACAACCGTACCTGAAGCTTCGGCCGTTTCGAACGATTAACTTCCCAATCCCAGATGTTGGCTCCTCTCCTAATGGTTTCGTCGAATCCTTCTACCAATCCTCCCTCACGGGTCTCAACTCCTAATCCGTCGGTTAACAATTCCCGATTTACCTCCGCCTCAACTGCCGAAGACCTTCTAAAATCCCAAACCGTCGGCCTGGTTCACCTTTCCGATTTCCGCAAACGTCGCGCTGAGGCGCTCGAGCAGAAGGAACGCGAGGCCGGGAATTTTGGTCGATTTACGCCCGGCTCAACCTCTTGTGGTGGCACTCCAAGTGACGGGTAAGTTGTCTGCAAGGCACAACTACATTTGCGCATGCAACGAGCTAATGGTCAAAGCACAGTGTTTCGACGCCCGGCCAGCCACCGAAGAAAAAACGAAAGCCGGTAGCGAAAGGGAAGTTGTCATTCGGCGTAGACGAGGAAGATAGTGGGAATGCACACTCTACGATGGCCTCCGCGGCTGAAAGCCCGACGTCGGATACACCAGACGGGCAACCATCACGGATAGCGTCACCAGCACCATTACGCATCGACGATGCCATCGAGAGGAAGCGTCTCGGTGCCAATTCCAATGTCAGTGTCGCCCCCAAGGCAATGACCAAATCTGCTCTCCTTCGCGAAGCCCAAACACGTGAACAGCTACGGAAGGAATTTCTGCAAATGCAAGAAACCGTAAAAGCAACAGAGATCGTCATTCCCTTTGTCTTTTACGACGGAACCAACATACCCGGCGGAGCTTGCAAAGTAAAAAAGGGTGACTACATCTGGGTATTACTGGATCGCAGCCGAAAAGTCGGCGCAGAACTTGGTGTTGGCGGTGGGGAGAAAGCCAACAGTCGGCGCGAATGGGCGAGAGTGGGCGTCGACGATCTTATGCTGGTGAGAGGCGAGGTCATAATACCGCACGTAAGTATTAACACTGGAACGCGTCAGCAAGATTGATTAATGGCTCGTCTGCAGCACTACGAACTGTATTACTTCATCGTCAACAAAATCATTGGCCCCAACAACACCCCTTTATTTTCCTATTCGTCTACTGTCCTTCCTCCATCAGATTCTCCATTGAGCTCCCGTTCACCGTCGCCTGAGCCAAGTCACCTCACCCTACCTTCGAAACAAGCTCTTAACAACGGCATTGTGGCATCAGCCGACTCTCGTCTTGAGGGTTACAACGACGACCCGAATTTCACCAAAGTGGTAGATAGAAGATGGTATGAGCGAAACAAGCATATATTCCCGGCCAGTGTTTGGGAGGAGTTCGACCCGGGAAAGGATTATTCGAAGGGGAAGAGGCAGGACACAGAGGGCAATGCGTTCTTCTTTAGTTGAACCTAATTGCAGACAGTCGTATGTTGAAGATAGTCACTTGGCCAAGTACCCAATCTCTCTCTCAATCCAAAGAATTTCGCATGTGCTTTGAAGATAAGTACTCCAGATCATGATTATGATCTATGAAATACCGAGGTGAGTATATTGTAGATATTATGTGGTTAGAATTTTTCGAGCATAAGTGCTTTAGGTCCCTCCAATCTCCTTGTCAAAACTATGGGCGGTTGCGCCGATGCTTTTCGTACTACCTTCATTGTCGAAATCTTGTAGCCGCTAAATCTATCTATACTTCTTGAAATCCAGTGTAATTTCACCTTTACGGTTTCTTGAGGCAAACGAGTGTATTTCTTGACCTGTCAAGCACGCGTCCAATAAACGTGCTATCTAAACTCGACCATCCCAGGTGAGTACAGTCGCCCTAGACCTTTGAAGGCACAGTGTATCCACTTCGAGACAGATATTTTTCCCTTCTACAAGCAGCCCAACGATGGATTTTACGCTACGCTGCAATTCGCTCAAATGCCGGATGCAGCTCATGGAGAGGGCTGTTGTAACGACGTGCAGGTGTGTACCTTGATCCCTAAACACTCAAGGAAAACACTGACAATACCTAATAGTCATATCTTTTGCACCGCGTGCTGCGATTCATTAGGCTTGAGTGCACCAGCAGGCGTCCATCGTCTCTGTCCAGCCTGCCACACAGCACTGCCGAATCCAGACGATGTTGTGTCCACGCAGCTCAACCCGACGGAGGATTACAAGACAAGCGTTCTCAGTGGACTTAGCCCAAGTACAATCATGGAGTGTGCTGGTCGAGCACTAGCCTTTTGGAGCTACCAGTCTACGCAAGAAATGTAAGCTAATTGCTGCCTACATTCGAGTCTTTGGCTGACCGCTCATAGTGTCTACCAGGAGTATCTAGCCAAAACATTGACTGACAAGTATGCGAACCTGAACGTTCAGATGGATAAGATCATCAACGATGCAAATTCGGAACTTGAAGTCCTCAATCAAAAGCTTTCCAGTAAGTCTGTGTGCATTCTGGTCGATAGATCCTTCTAAACGTGTATTTAGTGATGCAAATGGATCAGGACAAGCTGAAGGCAGAGAATTCGAACCTTGTGGCAGCCTTCCGTGAGAAGAACCGCAAGCATCAGCAAACTCAGGAGCTCTATGATCGTCTCAAGCGAAAAGAGATGACGGCGCAAACACAGTCTGCAGCTTACGATTCTGTAGATCAGGTCCTTGGCTCGGTCGCACGTCGACACAACCATGACCCTTTAGCGCCCATCGAGCCTTATCAATCCATACCCAGACCTCAAGGGCAACGCGTCGCCCCTCATTTTCCGGTTGATCATAATGGAGTCGAACAGCTACACACTCATCAAAGGAGCGGTAGCAATGGAAGTCGAGACAGTAGGGGTAGAATGCCGCCTCCTTTCGGTCATCCAGTTGGTTATGGAAGCCATTCAGCTGGTGACGGTAAGTCCTGTATGAATCGAAACACTTATGTACCTAATAAACTCCTAGTTAATACTATGCCTCCGCCTCCGACGCAACACCGTGCCCGGCTTGGACCAATGTCAAACTCTGCAAGCCGTCTTGGTGTGGACAGCCACCGAAGTGCCACTGGGCCTATGGGTAGCTCGCAGATGCAAACGCCATCTCACCGGCAGCCATTTGTAAATGTGACAGGCAACAGCGTGAATAGGTCCAGTGTCAGTGGATATGGTATGAGTGCAGGCCTGAAAGTTGGCAGACAGCAAGGTAACGAGGACTATGTCATGTTCCAATCATCCTCTAGCACTTCGCTGACCTCCAAATAGCTTCTCGCTCCGGAGGTTTCGCTCACCTCAGCCAAGGCCGTGACGGAGGACGCCTCATGGACCATCCCCGGGAGCCACAACGGTTCCAACAGAATAGTAGCTCTTACTACTAATTCTCATACTAGTATCATACGCCATATGAGCCCAGTCCACAGTATTATTGGACGAAATTACATGCGCCTCTTTTCCTAATCGTTGTTCAGCTAGATGGTCGCTAAACAAAGAGAGCTTTGTCCATTTCTTGCTTGGCGGCTACGCGAGAGACTGATATATGGGACGAAGAAAGAGTACCTTCTATCTACCTTAAAGTTATCTCATCTCTTAGAAGTCGCTCTCGAACTAGGTAATTCTAACAATAGAACCGTGTTCCTGCATTTCCAGCCTTTGTCTGTCGAGCTTGCGGCGAATGATAGAAGAAAGATATGGTTCGCGATTACTCGCTAAACAGACGGATTTCTTTGATTTCTTTGTTATCAAACTCACGATTCTACCTTTGGACCTACTGAACGTTGTATGGTTTGTGGAGATGACCCCCAATGTCGCAAAGTGGCAATGGACCATCATATTATTTTTACAGCGCACTGCCGACTTTACGCTCTTCCTTCCATATAAAAGTACCTTTTTCTCTCATTCAATCTCATTATAACCATTTTTGAACATGTCTTCTACACCTCCATCCGTTCTGGCAGCAGTCAATCCCCAGATAAACACTCTAGGCCAACATTGCGAAGAGAATCTCAATAATCCAGCAAACGATTCTGGAGTTGCCCTAATCCCTTGCCCAAACGGTCCTAACAGTGGCTTCACCATTCGTCCCTGCAATTTCACTCGGTCCCATGACCATCATGCACCGAACACGCATAATGTTTGTGAGCAATGCCTCAACAATCAGAAAGCGGCACGGGATGTTCGCATTAAAAACCATCTTAACACCGTCCAGATAAATGTTTGCAAAGCATGTTCCAATCGCCAGAAGCGTAGGAACCCCCCTCAGGCGAACAATTGCACCTGCCTTCAGAACATCAATGCCGGCTGGAAGTGCCGCAAGTGTATTGATAAACTGCTCGAGGACCCACTGGTTGCAAACTCGAAAGATAGGTTGGCCAAATTATATGTCACGCATAGGCTTAAGAAAAACAAGCCTGCGCGAGGGTACCGGATTGAGAAAGATGGCAAAAGGAGAGCAAGACCGGCGTGTCGAGGGGCAGGAGCAAGGACTGTTCCTTGTGGTAGGGTGGCTTCGACAGCTTGGGATGCAGTCAAGATATGCTTGGCTTGTGATGGGGCTATTCTCCCTCCTGCCGAACGCCCCAGGGATCCTTAATTCAAGATCTGTTTGTTTGTCATTGATCTCCTTTTGGTGTTATCCGTTGTGTAATTTGCTCTGTTTGCTACGCGATGCCTACGCATGTATTGTGGTAATACGTAGCATGCTTCTAGAGCCCTGGCGGCCAAATTTTTCTTTGCTTTCGCTTGCTGTTTCCTCCCATTACGTGGTGGTTGAATTGTGATGTTCACAAACACTCTCAGGTCTGTCAAGTACAACGTTTGAGGTCTGCTTTGTTCTTGTTATCCCACTAGATCAACGGATTTTCCTTACCTAATATAATTTACTAGTCTCCAAATGCAGTCCATATATGGCTGATCGCATGAGCCCAACCATCAGAGGGTGCAGAAAAGCCATTAGACAACAACCGATTGCCAAACACGCTAGATCAATCATTAGACTACATGACAATTTGAGTGGAAATTTCGGAAATGATCAAGTTCCATACGTTCGTTTGCCTAATTCTTCTTATCGTATAAGCTTTGTAATGGATCCCGAGCCAATGCTTGTGTCATTTCCAAGAGAAAAGCTTGAATCCCAATGTCCGTGGTGAACCGACTAATTTATTTTCACCATTTTTTTTCTCAATTCGAACATTCTCTCTGAATCAGATGAAATCGGTGTTTGTGCACGCTCAGATCTTAAACCGCCACCAGGAAACCATTTGCACCCAGTCTTTGCCATACCGCCCTTTCCACACTCTCTAGTCCTCCTGTTTGGCATATATCTACGCACGTACTGCTGCATGAGCGTATCGAGAAAGGAAGGTGGGTTCGAAATCTCTCTGCGTTCGGATTTTCTGGCAAAGCTGGCATTGATGGTTACTACTATACGCTGGGATCTACAGGTTTGTCTCTCATTCTAAGGGACACTGCGCTCTTATGAGCATGGAGGTGTGGAGTTTGAGTAAACGATGGACTGGCATGAAAGCTGGGATCGCAGCCAAGTAATCATGTCCTCTGAAGTACTCTTTTCCTACAAATCTTGAATCAGACCAATGTGGCAGTATAGCCAAATCTCCTCTCATTATTGAAAAGAGGCACACCAATTTTTACGCCCTAACCGTACCGGAAAAGGAGATAGCAGTTTCCGGAAGGATATCTCGTATGCAAGACTAATCGCGGGAGGAACTTCTATAGCAAGACAGTCACCGTTGTCAACGTGACGTGTGTATACTAAAGTGCTAGAAAAGTTCAGAAAACATAAAAAAGGAGAGGTTGAAGTCCTCTACATACATGGTCTATGCGCTGTAGGTACCCTTTGCAAGTCATAAGGAAAGTATTAAACGCTAAGCGCATGCTAGCGTGGTCTACAAATAGACTGGCGTCTGGTTCATAGCAGCACGCCGCAAAGCACACGGCCCAACTGCTTGCGTTGGCTCATATATAGATTTAGCTTAACTGTCTTCAAACTCCCGATATCCTATGTATTTACCGGGATGAGTACACTGATCTCTCAACTTTCCATTGTCTGGTATTCTTTCGTTGAGTACTTCCTACATATATCTTCCTGGACGTTACATTTGACAATAAACATTATGCCGGACGAATTTACAATGTCTGACCTCAATGTACAAAACTGGAATCTGCATTGCGTTCAAGGTCTCTATAAGCCCCAATCCCTGACGCGAAAGAACAATGAACCGATCAAGGCCTCAGTGAGCGTAGTGGAATCGTGAATGATGACCATCCGAAATATCATGATGAGTGAGAAGACAGACTGCGGCTGTTCAATGATCCTAGTTGGGATAGATCACGTTCTCCGAAGAGGGCGTATTATTGTTTCGAGTCTGAATTCAGGAGTAAGCATGATTTTTCCTTGGACTATTTATCTGATTTTCTGACCTTGAGGGGGTTGAGGAGGACGGATTGTGCGCCAGTGGAAACGCCGGAGCAGGCTAAGCGGATGAAGAGGACTACGAAGGGAATGGGGGACGAGTGAAGAGAGGTGGTTTGTACATACGTGAAGATCATTCAAGTGATTGCACCACCGTTGTGCTACTGACAAGGACGTGGCGAGAGTGAAGCAAGGACAAGAAAAAAGTATTGGAAGGATAAACAGTGCTGAGCAGAAGGTAATACGTCTATTACACTGTGATCAATCCAAACAGACCCACTACTATTAAAGAAAGTTCTCCCCAAAAGACCTCAAAAACGCCATCCACCCCGGTCTTCAACATTCACACGCTGCACGGACGAACCAACCCATTAAAGCCTCAATTACCCAATCCCCCTCCCCTCATCAAAAACAGATCCCCAACTCCCCCATATCCAGAAAAGCAATCAAACACCCACCCACCCTCCCACATATTCACTTCCGCGAATAAAGCGGACTTTCCGCACTAGTGACCAAACTCACAAGCTGCCACGGGCGCGTGTAGCGGTCGCTGAGGAGTTTTCGCCGCGAGAAGGGCGGGAAGGACTCGTAGTTGTCGGTGAAAGAGGTGGAAGAGGATGAGGTGGTGGAGGTTGTGGAGGAGATGGAGGCCCTGGCGGGGCGGGCGGGGTGGGGCATTTTGGCGGTGGGGCTGTGGAGTGTTGTCGGGGGTTTGATGGTGATGGTGTTGGTGTGTATGTGTGTGCGTAAGGTATTTAGGCTCGGGATTTACAATCGGTAGATATTTCGGGTCGTAGATATGACCACGCCAGCAGGCAGGCAGGCAACTCAAGACGGCCCCGTTCAGGAAATCTTTAGAAATTTTTTGTGAAAGAATGATTTTTACAATCGAAAGCAACTCGCGCAAAGCCAAAAAAAAAAGTATTCTGAAACCAGCCAGAATGCTCATAAACCAAAAATCCACCTCTATGCATCCGTCTCCAAATATGTGTGGGACCCTGCCTCTTTATACATACACGCCCCCACACTCCCACAGTTCTCACAATTCACTAAAATGTTTTAAAATAAATAGACGTGGTCAATGAGTGAAATTCTGCAACATAGACGACGTCACTCTACATATCGATAACAAACTACCCGATCACCTGCTTGAAACGGAAACGTGGCGCAGTGGAAGGTTGGAATGTTCGATGGGCGATGTTTGATGTTCTGATGCGAAACGTGGAATCGAGGGAGGATGAAACGGGGCGGAGCGGGGGGCGCTAGGCCGGATTGGGATTTGCAAGTTGGTTTTTTGGGAGGGGGGGGGGTTAGGGGGTATTGGGGATGTTGTAGGTTTGGGTTTGAAGGGGAAGTTGATAGTTGTGTTTCTGGGAAGAGTTGGTTGTTGTTGTTAGATGTAGACGTGGTGTGTGTGTGTGTGTGTGTTAAAGGTGCAATGAACTCGCGCCTTGAGGGATCGGTCCGATTGGATCAGGAGCGGTTTCGCACGAGGGATGAGTGTGAAAGTGGGGGGAATGAATGGGACGGTGATACGTATGTTGAGACTCGTTTGACGTTTTGGAAGTTGTGAAGGGTTTTTTGTTTCTTCCGCGGTGGATGGAGGAAGGGTCGAGTGAAACGTGCTTTTGATAGATACAACATATTCAAGGAATATCCATGTGAGAATGTCAACAGGTTTTCCAAAGATGGGAGATCCGAACCACGTTTTGCTAAGAAGATGTTTTTGTGTGCAAGCATTTAGACAGGCTGATGTAGAGCCGAGCGAACAGAATAAGGGGACTTGACATGCAGAACAAGAACCTGCTAATCGCCATTACCATCAAGTAGTCTATTTAACCTCGCGGATAATGTGCCTATCTCCATCGTCATCTATATCCATTTCGTTCATGCGTCTTAGATTCTGGTAGAGGTCAAATCATGATCGAACGCCAGACGCAATGCTTACCCTAAGTCTGTCAAGCCCTTCCCGGATGTAGTGCAGACGACGAGATTCCCAATGTTGCTGTCGGGTGAGGACACCATATGAGTAGTGTTGGATGTGATGGCTTGTTATGTTCTCCTCTCTGGATTTTCATCTTCACAAGGTAACAAGGTTAACATTCTCCCCGTTTGAAACCATTCGAGATGCTTATTGAGTGACAGTGGCATTTGCTTGACATCTTCACAAGTTGAAGACTGCCGTCTTGCTGGTAATGCCATCGAACACGCACGTGTTGTCAACGGGTACGTATTGCTTCGTAAGGACCTTGATAACCTCTTGCGCCACCATACCACCTGTCAACGCGGAAATGTTGTGGAGTTCCGCACCACCTGCTCGCGCCAACTCTGCAACGGCATCATTCAGCTTTGTTAGCGTAGTCTGTTCATCAAGATCAACCATAGCCGTTTTCGTTATTTGCTTGACAAGCTTGTCACAATAGTCTACCATCATAGAATGGTGATTGACTTGTGAGTGGGTTTTCCCTGCGATGGCCAATTGCTCCGTAGACCAGTCGTATGCCAGAAACGCAATGTAAATGGGCAAGAGGGACTCCTCATTTTGGAGTTCTTGACACATGTATTTCGCTCTGTCATCCCACTGTGTCAAGTATTCGTCCTTTGACTTCTTCAACCCCTTGCCTGCAAGTCGAATGGGTCGTCCATGAATCAATCTCACGAATGCAGCATTTTTGCAAAATGCTTCAATCTCTTTCTCCTCCATGGCTCTAGGTAGCTCAGACGTCCGAACCGTATCTGTTATTTCGGCCAGATCTTTCCGGGCTTTCGCTCTATAAACGCTCTGTAACTTGATATAATCTGCGGATTGGGCTTTCATATCCGGCAATGCTCCAGGGAGTGGAAGCACTCCATGGTAATAATGGAACGTGTGGATAGCATGAGCGATTAACCAGAAGCTCGGTGACTATAACCGAGCTATCAGCTTGATTACTATACGTCCTTAGCTATCACTTACTTCCTGGCTGACTATCTCGGCGTCTTTCGACTCTAAAACTTCCCTAACGCCACTAGATATCGATGGTGGGTTCAGACTCTTTAGTACTGCAGCTGCTGCCTCATCGAAATTCTCTTCTCCCCCTTCTGCATTGTTCCTCCGCGCTCCTTCCTCCACCTTGGCCTTGAACGCCTTCTTCTCCTGGTAACTAGCAGGCGGCTTACCGTCATGTGAAGCCTTCCATTCCTCTAGAAAGTGTAGAAGTAGAAGAAGGTAAGGTATATGGCCATGCTCATGATCTGATAATGCATCGAGATTTTTCGTTTTTGTTTTCATAAACTCAAGTAGCTCTGGCCAAGGGTTCAGTAAACGCAGATCTTGTGTGGAAACGGGATCTGGATGGGTATCAACGATTGGGAACTTCGTAGGTAGTTGTACGGAAAATTGTGAATAGAAGCCGACTGAATGGATGTAGAATAGTGGTTTTGAATCTTCTGCATAATATGACAGCATTTCAAGAACGCGATGATTCTTCAACGGCCCCGTGAGAAGTATCAAGGTATACCCTGCCCAATTATCTACATCCTTGACGAAGTCCTCTATAGACTGTGTAGCATCAGCGAGTTCTTCCTCACGGGGACCTCACAGACAATTACCTTTTCGACCGCACGGCCCTTGACCTCCGGATTCAGCTCATTGAGGTATTTCGAGCACTCCTCAGCTCTCGATTTCCCAAGGCTTTCATCTGTGAGGAAGAAGTTGACGCCAAGATCAATTTCGCTCACTTTCTCTTCGTCAACGATAGTAAAGTTACCGACGCCAGGTAATATGAGATTTTTGAGGGCCTCGACACCTACGACGCCTGGACCTGAATTCAATAGTAGCACGCTCGCTTCCTCGAGCGCCTGTTGTCCGCTGGCCGCCCAGAGACGGAGCTGCCTATCATATTTCTTCTCCTTGGCTGTGGGACCTTGTAGTATTGGAGGCGTGATCGCTCGGGCAGCCATAGCACTCTTGGTAGGGAAGTTTAACAGAGCTTCATAAATCGACTTGACGTTGAAAGCTGTCGCCTTACAAGGCTGATCGTAACCCCGCCATAAACACACCCCTCCTCTCCACTGCATCACTCCGGCGATGGACGGCCTTTGAGTGTTGACAATGGGATGAGAAAGAAGACCACACGTGCCTAACACATAATACAACACATTCGCCTTACGAGAACACTCTGCATGCTGAGGTCCAAACCCCTAACCGCGATCTCTGGACTATTTGGGTACTCAACAGTGTGCTTCACTCCGACAAGCCCGCTAATACCCCAAAGATGCATTGGAGTTCCTAAGCGCTTCTCCCAAATCCACACATCAGTCCTCGATTTCAACCAACACTCCTCAGCCATCCCTACCTCCTCCCCCAAAATGGTCGACATCGAAACCGCCAAACGCAACGCCGCGCGCCGCGCCGTCGCCGACCATTTCTCCCCGTCCTACTCCTACATCGGTATTGGGTCCGGCAGCACAATCGTCTACGTCATCGAAGAGATCCAAGAGCTGGCCAAGAAGAGCCCTGAAATATCGCAAATCAGCTATGTGCCAACAGGGTACCAGTCGCGGCAGGTAATCACGAATGCGGGCCTGAAGGATATAAGATTCGATTCTCTGCCTAAGGATGTGTTTATCGATGTTGCGTTCGATGGCGCGGACGAGATTGACGAGGAGCTGAATTGCATAAAAGGCGGGGGTGCGTGCTTGTATCAAGAAAAGCTCGTAGCAACGCACGCAAGAAAGTTCATCTGCGTAGCTGGTACCTCCCTCCCCGTTCCCCTCTACAAAACACCCCCAACTAACCCCAAAGACCACCGCAAACTCCAACCGCGCCTTCTAACCCACTGGCCCACCATCCCCATCGAAGTGGAGCCCCTGGCTGTACGCTCCGTCCTCGCCTCCCTCGTCTCCCTCGGCTCCTCCAACCCTCAAATCCGCACCGGCCAGCTGCAGAAAGCCGGACCTATTAAAACAGACCAAGACAATTTCATCGTCGATGCGCCATTCCCTACCCTACTCTTGAAGTCCGAGCTCGCGGAATCGGAATCGAAGCAAACCGGGGTTAAGGCAAAGGGGAGGTGGGAAGTGGAGGCTCTAGCGAGAGAGATTAAGATGATGGAGGGGGTGTTGAGTGTGGGACTCTTTGTTGGGATGAATGGTCTGAAGGCGGAGAGGATGGGGCTGAAGGCGGGAGGGCAGAAGCCGGTGGCGGCCTATCTTGGGATGGAGGATGGCAGTGTGATTGTCAGGAATTCGGATGAGATAAAAGAGGAGACCGGAGGGGAGAGTTGATGGGAGTTGCACCATTATAAATTTGACGGGATGGTGGAATGTTGTAGAAAAGTATAAACTAACGTTTTGTGTATACTTGGAATATTTCCAATCAGCACAATGTACTAAGTGATCTCTATATAGAGGTGGGACGAAGGGAACAAAAGCATTATACTCTCGAGGAAGAAATGAAAAAATCGAAGTACAGCTTGCACGAAAGCGATCTGAATGACTCATGTGTGCTTGTTAAATCAGTAGTAAACGCAGAAAACACTTTTACCATCTCCTTTACCGCTCGCATCTCAGCTCTTCCCTTTGCCTTCCACGAAATCCACTCAATCAAACCTCCCCTTCCCCCTTCCCGCAACATCCGCCTTACTCTTCTCCTCCGCCAAACTCAACTGCAAAGCAAACTTCAAATCATCTGCCTCAGGGATAGGAACAATACTCTTCGCTCTTGGTGGCGATCGAGACGGCGATCTGCGACTTTTGGCATACTTGATCGGGAAGTCATTGCCAGAGTGAAGGCTAGCGGGCCCAGAGCTTGACGCAAGCAGGTTCTCGTTCTCTTGTGAGAGGCTCAGACGGATTGCTTCGGCAATATCTGCGTCAATTTCCTGCTCTACAGGCAGAGCTTCTTCGGTGATGGTTCCACTTGACGATTCGTCCGCGTCGCTGACGGCGCTACTGACGCTGTCGCTCTTTCGCCTTTGTTCATCGCTCGCTGCTGCTTCTTCGCTAAGTAGTGTAGCGTAGGCCAGGATTTCATCCTCGCTCGCACCGGGCCCCAGCAAATCCAGACCAAAGCGCCCAGCCAACCGCTCTTCCTCCTTCGTCCGACTCTGTTTTTCTCGCTCAAGCTCTATCTTCTCGTTGGCAATGTAGTCCTTCAGCGCCGTTCTCCCGCTGCCACTAAACTTATCACCACCCTGATTACTCCCGCGCTCAGAGCGACGTAAGCGGCGCTTGGAACTCTTATATTGATCTTCTGCTGAGGAGCTGTAGCTCCAATAGCGTAAATGCGTTCCCAGAGACACCATGCCGCGCAGAGCTGTAGGGTCAGGGTCCAGACAGATGGCGCCAGCGGCGAAGAGGTTAATGCCAACACCTTGGTGGGAGGCTTCCGCTTGGACAAGGCGACGGCGAGCGCGAGAGGAGAAGCGGGAGTTCAGGGTACGGATGGGTTCAGTGGTTGAGGCTAGCGGGTCCCAAGCCTGGACTAGGCCGTCGTTGCCGCCATGAACAAGGTAAAGGGCGGAGAGTGCGAGGCAGGAGATTTGGGGCGAATCAGTATGGATCATTCTGATTGGTCTCACGATGCTGTCTAAGGAACTGTTGCTGGAAGTGGGAGCTCGGATGTCCCAAAGAATGATGGTCCCAGTTTTTGTCCCTGCGGCCAGAAACCGGGCGCGCTGGCCTGGGACGTCGAAAGACGAGCTTGGAGATGAAACCTTGCCCAGAGGAGACGAAAATGGAGACGAGGCAACGGAGGAGGCCGTTGCACAAAGGAGGGGATCTTCGGAGGTGGCTAGGACAGCATAGCTCGAATTGTCAATAGCAGTTGTCGTAATTTGAGTAGACTTGAAGCCCCCTAGTAGCAAGATCGATGTGCGCCATTCCTCGAGATGGGGTTTCTCATGCGCGAGATCTGAATCAGCGGCAGAGCTGCGTCTGGTTGGCGTAATGTTCTTGAAGGACCAAGTAGCCATTGGTACAGCATCTGGTAAATTATCGCCGAAAAGAGATCTCTCCTTAGCATTCCCAACAGGCTCAGTTGCATCGTCAGTACCCATCGATCCCTTGCCAGAGTCTTCCACTCTGCACCGAGTGAATCTCTTGATGCCAGCTGATTGTCCTTCGTCAAGACCACAGCTTATAACCATTATGCTTTCACCAGCTCCGTGCTTATCCCCAGCAGCAAAGTCAACTTCTAGCCTCTTACGCATGTCCCATCCTTCACACAATTTGCGAAAATGCTTCGGCTTCTTTGCCATGAAAGTTTCGATCGCTCTTGTCTCGGCAACAAGCTGCTCTTTGTTAAGGACCATACCGACCCACGACGACCGTGGAGAATAGCGGCCGTCCACTTCCGAAGTGTCAAATGGATCAGGTCTAGCTGTACGCCGGGTGGGTTCCACAAGCGTCCAGTAGATCGAACGACCCATCTCCCAAGCTAATTGCTCGGCAATATTCACAGAGGGACGTTTTCGATGGGAACGGTCTTCAGTACGGCGAGATAATACATCAGTGAGATAATAGACTTCTCCGAGAGCGTTGAGAACAACTGCCCAAGTTTTTCTAGACGCTTGACGCTTAGCATTGAATTGTTCATCAACACAGATGGCTATGATAGGCACTCCTGGGCTCAAGACCCAGCGAGCAGTGATCTCGCCACGCTCAAGTCGTCTTTCCGCTAGCCCGTTAGTTCCCAATGAATACGATGTAAGGACACCGCTCGAAGAGCCGGAGAGTATGCCAGTTAAACCTTCAGATATATCTGGAATACTGGACGATTTGGCGATCCAGAGGGAGCATATCGTTTCTTGGCCTGCGAGGTTTGGGATACCAAGCTCTGGCAGCGACCGGTCAAAGGTGCAAGTTAAAAGTCGGCCTCGCTTCTCTTCGGTAGATCTGAAGTATATCGTCCCACCAGGCGATCCTTCTGCATAAACCATGCCATATGGCTGGCTGACGTCCATACTGTTAGGTATACCGATTACATCTCCAGTTCCGAGGCCGTACTGAGCGTCTCCAGGAAATCGGTCGGCAAACTGCGAGAAACCCTGCGGATCAGAAAAACCCCATTGATCTACCTTTCCAGCCTTGGGGTCACTCAAGCAGGCAGAGCCAACCTCGTCCGCTCCATGGATGAAGCGAGGAAACCTTTTATTCAAGCCTGTTCCAAACGTAGCGTGCAAATGGTTGACTGTGGTAAGCATATTCGAATTATAGGTCATTTGTGCATTGCCGCTATGGCCTGAGCCAGATCGCGACGTCCCAGAACTACCAGGGCCTTCGAATTCTGCAGGCTTGCCACGTGCCAAAGACCGAAGCAGTCGTGTGCGGAGAATATATTCACTACGCCAGGATGCAAGCGCCGTAAGACGCGTGAACAGTCGTCTTTCTGATCGTAATATATCTGAGCCAGTATCCGAAACTTCTGGAACACTATCCAGTACAGTCAATGCATCAGGACCTGGAAAGAAACGAGAAAATGCTATTCTCCAGGCATGCGGCGTAGTCACCAAGTTGTGGAAACGACGTGAGACTGATGAAACATCTGAAAGTGACTGAGGTGGCAGATGAGATAGTATATGGGTCAAGACCTCTGCTTCAATTAGCTGCCATTTCTGGTTAACAAGAGATAGAGTAGCAGACCGTTCGGAAAGTCGCCGAGGGCCACCTGGCCGTTACCCAGCTTTCTGCCTCCTTTCACCACAGTGAATCCTGGTCCATCATTTCTTCTCCTAGGCAAATAATTCACGGCATTTTCATGCTCGATGATACGGTCTACCGGTGAGGGTGTACGTGGCGAGGTCGATTTCAGCCCTCGCGTTGATCTTTCGGACGTTTCATCATCGCTTGCAACGAACGGCGGCGCTGCATCTGCCGGTTCGGCAGAGCATGAAGTTCCTCTACCGCCTTCTCCTGGCCCGAGATGGCGTGAGGAAAGTTCATGCGGACGATCGAATCCATGATGGCTAGGTTGATGGGTGACTTGGGTGAGTCCAGTTGAGAGCTTGTTTTGGGAAATATCAGTGGGCTCTGATTGCATATAGAGGTTTAGAGAGTTAAGGCGAGTTCAATGTGACTGAGCCAGCTTCGGGTCAGTCAGAGATAAGCGCAAACGTGAAAATATCGGTGTTCTTGAGAAAAAGGAGGTTCGGGCTCGCAGAGATCTGACGATGATAGCCTACGGTAGCCGTATAACGCGACTGATACCTTTCCTCGCCTTATAATTTAGCCCTACCACCAGTGATTGGTTCTCAACAGCATACGTTCTTTAGCCGTCTATTGAGCTTGAAGTTGCGTTCTACAAACCGTAGTCTACGAAAAGACAAACCGACAAAGGAGTAGCCTAGCATACCAATATTTTGGATCGAAAAGCTATGTCTACATTTCTATGCATACCATCGTACAAGCGTCACCGTCGACATTGTGGTAGAGTACCTCAGCCAACGAATTCCTACGCCTTTCTGTAATACCCACCTGTTAGAGCCCGAACACAGACCAGCGCTATGCATATAACCAAACCTTCCCAAGTCGCTTCCTGCCAAATCAAGGAACAAACAACCTAGAAAACCCTACAACATCCTGCCTGCAACAAACGCAAGTTCCGAAATTGTTCATCGCGAGGCTAATCCTACAGTCTTCGCACAGACTCAAACATCGACACGGCCAGGCCAGTACCGTCCGCGCGGAGCTTTGGCAGACCACGCACTGCGGCCCTCCGGCTCCCAAGCCCTCCGCGCCATCTCGCCATGCGGAAGAAGCTTGTGGGTCGCTCTCGGCGGCTGCAGAGCGATGGATGAGAATAAGATGCTCTAACACTTCTGTTTCTTCATGCGGCGTGAGTTTTCCGCTCGGCAAGCCAGTGGGGCGGTAGCGGGTAGAGGTAAGGACATGGGCTTTCTCATAGTCCTGCGCATGGCGGTATTGGGACCTTGTGACAACGCGATCACTATTGAGGTGATGAGCGAGCATTCGGGCTTCCAGGCGCTCTTCGGGATCCTTCGGGTCGAGGAGGCGGGCAAGCTGGGAAGGATCAAGGGCATAGTCCATTATAGGCGTGGATTCACGGGTGGAGGGGTGGGGATGGCGTTGCGTAGGGGTGGTGGAACCGTCTTCGGCGTTATCACTTTCCCAATCGGCGTCGCTTTGGTTAGTAGACATAGAAACAACGCTTGTGGTATCATCGTCATGAGAAGGTGGTTGGTAGGTACCGCTTTCGTCACGTTCACCCCACCAGCCGCCAAGCGTCCACCAGCCATAGAGAGTAGTATCAAGTTTTTGCTCGTCTTCTTCGCCCCACCGATCGCCTGCGTTCATGAACCTCCGTTTCGTCTCCACCTCTACATCAACGTTGTCATCTTCTGGCAAAGAAAGAACGCCATCGTCTGATAAGAGCCAGAACTCAAGCGAGCTTTGTTCTTGGTTTGGTTGTTCCGCTTCCTTATGATGTACCAACGTCGTAGTGTTGCGGCTCAGCTTCCTCAACCATTGGGGTAATCGAGTGATTCCAGCCTTGCTTAGCGCCTTTGCCGCACACATGGCCAGCCAGCGTACCATGAGCCAGAAAATACCAGTGAAAAACTCCCATACCATAAAGTATCGTCCACTTCTTTGGAGAGCACCAACACCATCTGCGCCTATTCGCGCATTAATTTTACTCGGTCCTGACTTCAGAATTTTGGTGGTCCTTTCGCGAGCATAACCACTTTTCCAGGGTCTTGATCCATTCCGTGGTTGCGGAGCGCGGTCCTCTGCCAACGACACGCCGCTAGCAACCATACCTGAGGGATCATCGAGGAGATGTTGAGGGATTTTAAGTGAAGAATGTTTTGATTCTTCGACCTCTTTCAGCCTCTCTTCCTCTAGCCATGTCCACCTCCCAACACTGATTCGTTGTCCTTCGTTGAGATAGACTGCCTCACTCGCAACGGTCAGCGCCGTAAAGCCAACTTTGAGTAGTGCCGTATAGAAGTCTTCTTCCAGATTGAGACGGATGCTTGATAGCTGTGCATTTGCTTGCAGGTTCTCCTGGGCTGCCCTGAACCTCTCCGACCACGATTGAGGAGGAGGTGAACCAATTGGAGGAGCAAGGATAGACAGGAGTAAAGCGAGGGTATATATGCAAGCACACATGCAGATGCCGATAAGAATCAAGAGGTGCGGTATGAATCCAACAATGCACACGGTGGGAAACCGTAGAATTACAGCATCTGCTGTCGCTTCGGGTTTGAGGGTGAAGAACCCCCATATGAACGAGCTCATAAAACACAAGCCCCAAATCCCAGTGTTGATAAGCCTAAACTTATTCTGCAGGTTCAGAACACCCAGGACGTGGCTGCTTAGGTTGTTCAAGCAAGAAATCAATCCCATGAGAAGCACCTCTGGTGGCGTGTTTAATCTTGCAAATACGACGCTTTTAGTGACGAAATCAGTCGCCCCAGATATCCCATTGATGGCAGCAGCATTTTTAGCTGTAGTGGCCTTGGGCGGCCCAAACGGTGCAAGGCCTAACTGGTTGCTGATCATAGCCTCGGCCTCCGCAAATGCCAGAGAGTGTTCAAAAATGGACATGCCAGTTTCAGTCATGAGTGGACGGCCCTGAACTGCACAGGATATTGTCTCGATGAATTGACTCAAGCATAGTGATTGGAAAAGAGGCCAAAGCAATGACAGAGATCCCCTTAGCTGTGGGGCTTCTTGATTCAATTGTATCATGTTCACTGCGAGGCACGACTCTTGATCACTTTGCCAGAATAGCAGCATCGAACTCAGATAGTAAAGTAAGCCAGCGTCTTCCGCGAAGTCGAGGCCCACATGCTTTTCTACCTTGCCATATTTGAGATAAGAGAAGTTCGGTGAAGACTGGCAGCGCATAGCCTGTAAGAGAGACCTGGCATGGAATATGAACATCACAATGGGCACTATCCGCAAAGCCAGACGTATGGTGAAGGTCAGATTGAGATGACGACGCGAAGAGGCGTAAATCTCGGTTCGATTGAGGACAATAGCCTAAGCGATATCAGCGATATTCACTGTGTTTAGCAAACGTAGGAAGTGTATAGAGTACCAGAGTGAAACAGGCAAGCGCCCATTTGCTTGTCATGTATGTGAAAACCCCTCCGAAATTCCTGACCTGGTGGAAGCTCAACGTATGGCTTAAAATCCCTCCTGATGTCCCCTCCATGACCGTAGCTTCCGCTGCTGCGGCAGCGGCGGTGCCGCGCGCAGAATCCAGCCCAGAAAGTGCTGCTTGAGATGTATTCTGTATTCTTCCTCCCGTAGCTTCTGCAATAACGCTGCCACTGTTCCGTAAGCCCAGGAGATTGTCCATGCGTTCCGGCACGGTGACGAAGGCGAAGGAGCCCGCCCGAGTTATCATACGAGGCACAGCCAACAGAAGATCTTTAGGGGAAGGGTTGAGGAACGAGGTCGCATTCGACGCGGAATCCTTGACCTGTCCGAAGATCGACGCCAGGAAAGAGATGGAGGAAGGTAAATCGGAGAGCTCCGCACTCATATCCGGAGCAAGCCCCCCAGAGGCAACGGTGTTAGTAGAAGACATTAGGGATGAATGCGGGTAGTCATGGTGACAGCGGTGAAAATGGCCATTTCATACTCTGTTGATAGACAGACCCCAAGGATGATTGCGAACGAACTAAGAATCCAAGGAGCCCTTTTGAACGTGGGGAGCAATTATGCCCGGTCAACTGTCACTATGCTGAGATATGACGATACAAGCGACGTATGATACTTAAGCGAGGCTTACTGTAGAAAGTTACGAGTAGGGCTGATGTCTAAGGTATGTTGAGCATTCACGGCAATGCAAAAACACGATTGGTTTATCGTTACCTAACGACCATGGATCCATGATAGGCTAAGTCTGCCAGACCGTGTTCCATTCACTTTCATAGCCCTCCAGAGGTCCCGCAAATCGTCCAAACTGGGGAGGGTTTCCTTCTACAGCCTCAGGAAGGCACATCCACTCTCTCACTAGCCCAGGAACCTCTTCCTTGACATGGCTAACGCAGATCAGTGCTTGCTCTTCTGTCAAACCGTTCATTCTCAGATCCCCCCAGACACGAGGATCGGTCATGACGACCGTCTTTTTGGCCCTGGAAACCCTGAAATGGCGAGTTCCTCCCCAGGCCAGGAAAAGCATGCATTTATCGCGAACAGATTCGTCCATACCGCTGAATGCCTCATCCAGGACCACTAAGTCGGGCGTTTTTACCAGGGCCCTAAGGAAAAGTGCTACTCGCTGAGACGAGAAAGGCGCATCGCCAAACCTGAGAGTATCTGCCCAGTGAGTGGATTTTGATTGAAATACTGCGTACTCCAGGGATTGGTCTTGCCCATCAGACCTAAAACCAGGGTTCAGTTCAGATTCAAACCACCGTAGGCAATGATCCACGAGAGAACAACGCTTGTCACTCAGTTGAGGCGTGCCAAGGAAAGTATCAGCCCAGGCGTTTTGAAGAGTCTGACGTATGGTGAGGTTCCGAGGGAAGAATGCATGTATTTCCGGAGAAGACTGGCCTATACGAGCCTGTATGTCGAAGATAGAGATTCCAGGCTGTCCTAGTCGTGGTAGACGGCCGCGGCCGAATATTCTGATTGGAAGGGAATACGATTGCGGATGATCTGAGCAGATCAAGGCCAATAATGTAGTCTTTCCGGAACCTGTAAGATATAAATTCACTGTGGAAGGAGAACGGAGGGAAATTGACACTGACCGTTAGGACCAAAGATGCCCCATCTTTCACCTCTTCTCACTGTCCACCACAATCCTTCTCTTAGATGACCTTTCACGTCCTGCTTCCATCCACCCAGTACCTGTTTGTCTCCATATTTGATAAGGACGTTCTCCATTTCTACTACTGGCTCACCGATCTTGGGAGGCTTTTCATCGTGCAACAGGATTCCTTCACGACTGTGAACGTGTGGGTGTAATGACTTCTTTGGATGGTCTTTAGTGGATTCTTGAACCTTTGGTAGTTCCTTATTGTTCTGATCGTTGTCATTATCTTCCGACGTTGGTGGAGTGCAAATTTCACTTTGGAGGCTAGCGGGTGTCTCTTTTGACAACGATTTCTCTCCTTTCTGCAGTGATTGTGAAGAGATGTGCCCATGACCCGTGGGTTGTTCTCGACTGAAGGCATGGATCTGCTCTAGAACGTTCTTTTTCTCACCTTGATAATCCACCTTGAGATAAGGACCGAGATAGACCAAGTGGGTGATCCACTCCGGCAGCGGGTCTTGTGGTCTCAATGCCAGTACGAGGCGAGGTGATTGCGCTTTAGCAAATTTATGCAAAAGTGGGGAGAGTGTAGTCAGGGTTGGCGGATCAAGGCCCACTGAGATAACCACCCATCAGCTAAGATTGCTTGAAGGCGGAGAGCTTTATGGCTTACTGAATGGCTCATCTAGTAGAAGAAGCTCAGGTCTATGCAATATGGCTTTCGCTATTCTAGCCCGCCGAGTCTGACCATTGCTTAGATTTCCCATCGGCATGTTTACGAAAGCCTCTAGCCTTAGATCTTTAATGACTTTATCAAGCCCTTTCTCGTCCATTACAGTCCCCAAGTCTCCTTCAGACGGATTGAGTTCCGTGGTCCCTCTAAGATAATCCATCACAGAGAAGTCCGTGTCTTCTCTCCTGCTCTCATATCTTGCGCTCAGGTACGCCCCTCGTGTCCCAAACCGCCCAACGCCGCCGCCTTCGCCGTTGAAGCCTACGTACTGTATCGCGCGGTTGATATTTTGGAGACGAGGATCTTTCGATCCTAGCTCTGCCGAAGATATATATGGGTAGGAGCGAGCATTGGATGGAAAGCATAAATGTTGGCCCCGCAGAACCTCGAAGAAGGTTGTTTTGCCTGCATTAGAGGGACCGACAACTGCCCAGTGCTGAGGCTCAGAGGGGAAAGAAGGTATAGAAAAGGTCAATTTAGGGAAAAGAGAAGGGTTCGGGGAGGCATTCTTCCCCAAGGACGAGGGGAATTTTCTATAGAAGGTTCCATTGTTGATTCGGACTACAGCTTGCAGTTCGCCGTTGTAGGGTTTCTCTTTGAAGCGACATGAGGAAGACCGGAAAAGCAGATTGGGCGTTCTTCGCATATCCAGATTTTGGTCATGACTCGTGTGGTGAAAAATTGTGGAGACCGTAATTTTGTGGTAGAATAGTGCTGTAATCGTCCGTATTTTACGAATAGTAGGCCGGAAAATCCGGCAATTCTGGCTCATCCAATGTAACGATCATCGATGTACCTCGGGTCAATGCTCGTATCATTTCACGGATATGATGTCGATGCGTTCAGGTGATCATTGAGACATCTCTATGGAAAGCGGTTATTGTGTACTCACTTGCTATACCCCCTGGTGCTACTTTCAGAAAAGCCACGGCAATTGACTTACAAGTGAGCATCAAGCAGTCCATGCGGAAATCATCAGCTTAAAGAACGATTGCAGAGAGTAAGTATATCGAAACAAGAAAACCTTATCAAAGGACACCAACACACAGATAGCGATTGAACGTATCAAGGAAACCCTCGGAACAGGAGTGTCATGCTTACCTCTGATTTCAGCTCTTCCTGTTACTTGCGCTACTGAGGACTGTTACTAAGGAAGATGGTCATTACCTTGAGGTCTGCCGGAAGTGCTTGGAATCCAAGGCAGCTGATCTGCAGCTTAGGATATTGGGAGAGCTGCAATTATATATGTCGATCTTAGGCGGCAGCCCAGATCAGCCCCTACGGCCGTCGTTGAGCATCGTGTAGATTGCCACCTAGCACTTTTTGCGGATCTTTGCATCAAAGATCACTTTGGCGATCACGATCAGTAGCTTGATTTGGCATGTAAGCATGTGTCTAACATCCGTTGTTGTACTCGCCTTATCAACCATTTCTTATGTCAATCCATCTGCTCCACTCGGTGCTATGAATGATCAAGACAAAATTCCCTGGCCATACCCTCTGGCATTCGATTCCCTTCTCCATTTTTTTTTATAATATTTCTATCTTCGATCTTGAACTGGTGTATACAGGACAAGTACTTCCAGAGAACCGTATATATCAAAGGATAAGGCGAAACAAACTTTGACGCGCTCCGAGGTTTTTCAATCAATATCGGCAAAAGGACTGTTTAAACTTGGAGATGATGAGATCCCAGCAGCCAAGCAGGGAAAGGTAGAAAATTTCCTGTGGCAAGCAGAGCAGGATACCATTGAACAGAGCCTAATGTAAAACTCACATAGACTGATTGGCTTAGCGACATCGCCCCAAAGCCAGCTTATGCTCATACTCAACTGCCTGAACGCGCGGCGGCCACCTCGACTCTGTGGGGCGAAATATCTTGGTGCAACCCGGAAATCAAGTCTAATGCCCTTTGGATGTCTCTGGCTTTCATTGTACAATTACAGGCCATTATGGAGTCCCCGCTTTGTGTCTACAGATATAGGATATGTCTTTCATCAAAGGAAATGCATGAGAAGTGAGTCTGGAAGGTCTGTTGTATCCAATTCAGGATGCTCTGCCCTAGCTAGACTGACTCCCTATCCTTTCAGAAGCACCTTACTACAGTCGAACCTAAGCGTTGAGCACTGAGTACACGGGTTCTTCGGACTAGGACCTGCATCAGGCTTATGAATATGATTTATATAAACCCAGGCTGTGAACCTCAATGGATTAATTTAGTGGCTCGATCGGTCCCTGGTACAGCGGTGTCCTGGGCACGGTCCTCACTGCAACACTAGTGTGCGTGTTGTCGGTAGGCGCAAAGGCATAAAGCCGACATTTCTGCCCTTCTACTCAACAGCAATCGACATTTTAATTACATCCTGGCACCAGACTAGAGTCTACTGATAGGCACTGCACCATTGTCTACCCCAAGTGCTCCTGACAAAAGCTCTTCCTAGGATTGATTGATAAGTTTCGAATACTCCCTACCCAAGCAGCTACAGACGGAAGTGTTGTTTACAGTGAGGGGCAGGAAATGGCCTCCCCTGCATTGCGTGACGGTGGATTAATTATGATTCAGCGACTATCAAGCACGACGAGTTTTCGCGTGTTGATAATCGAGCTGCCTTCGACACACTTTTCTTCAACCGCAAAGCAAAGGAGGTCGCGAAGACCAAGGCTTACTTCGATCTAGCTGAAGTGCAGGCGGCGCATTTTCCATATATGACGAAAACTTAGTTTTCAGAACTTCTGACGGCATTGATATGCTTTGGTTGATTAAAGGGGTGATGGGATGCACACAAGGCACCGGAGATAAGAGTATAGAGATAATATCGCTTTCTGCAATTGAATCTCTGGTGGAAATTTACCCCCCGCATCTTCTAATGGCAAGAAGTTCAGTAAACGTTGAAGATGCCTTGAACGAGTAAAAGAAATGGCATGATAAGAATTGCGAATACGGTGACTACGTAAGTCTACTATCGCAGACCGGTGGTCTTCGTAGCTGATAGCCTTATAGCATTTCGCGTACTGGCATGCCAAAGGACGCCCATATGATCCAGCGAACATATCCAAAGAATTACGCCCACGGTCAGACCGACTTAATGGTGCAGTTCAAAGCTACATACAGGAAACCGAGCCAGAGCATGTAGTCGTAAGTCAATGGCTTCGTGTGATCGATCCTCACACTTGGAAGAAATACCACGACTGCTATCAAGCTTTAAGGAGGGCAGGATCACTTGGCCATCTGGACCAAGGGGAAGATGGCTGCTTTACTGGCCAAGCTGTATTAATCAACGTGGCCGTAAAACCCCACAGGGACCATAACGATGACAGAGGTGGGTGGGTTGCCAGCTACAGCTTTGGATCATTTAGAGGTGGAAATGCCGTGTTTCCCGAACTCTGGGCAAGATTGGGGCAGACAGCCGGTGACCTTTTGTTCTCAAGATCGGCAGTCCTAGAACATTGGATTTGGGAAATAACGGAGGGTCAACGATTCGGCAACGCCAGATTCATGAAAGACAATATTCTAAACCCTCCTCAGCCAACTTTTATGTGCCGTCGCAATTGTGTTGACAGGAAAATCATGAGCCAAAAGTCGTTGAATCGTCACTACAAAATGATTCATCCAGTCGAATGGGCAGCTGAGCATCCAGACTGGGTCGCGCCAACGAAGCGTTGATCGAAACAAACAATAGAAGGTCATACTCTAGACAGATAACCATCGGTAGAGTCTAGTAGAGTCGAACCTGGCTTTTTATCACACTTGTGCTCTTGCCGTCAGCCAGCAGAATATATGGGGGGCTAACTGTTCTCTTCTAGCAAGGTAAGTCTCTGCTTGTAGGCTCGTTCTTCTTCCAGCTAACTATGACCTTAGCCAATCTCGGGGTGTGGACTAACTAGTCCGAAATACGAACCAGTACCAGTTTACTACTCTCATGCAGAGCTTGTCGCATTGCCGTCCCTTAGACAGAAGGTGCTCGTCTATTCTCACAGCGTTTGGTCATGCGTACGTTATAAGTATCCAAGGTGCGAGCTTTACATTCAAGACTCTATGAAAGCGCGGGTATTCTGCCTTAGCAGACTTACTAATCGTCGTCGACAAAGGAATTGTCACGGCGTTTCCAAAGGGATCTTAACAATGCTGATACCATTTCCCACTGCAATTCTAATTACTGCGAAATCTTATAGTTCGTATACTCGAAGCAGGATGACTTAATACTCGGTGCTCGTTTAAGGGATAGGATGGGATTGCAATACTTGTGGAGGCTCTCTTCACCTAAGATTATTATTATGTTCTTCACTACAGCACAATACTTCTGAATCCTCTATGGGTATTAATGAAAGTGAATGGAACGAGGTGTTGGACTAAATTCATCATTGCCCGCTTGTTCATCAGGACGCATAGATACATACTCGACATGAATACAAAATTCTGTGTATACAACCAAACTTTAGCAACACTATTACAGATACCTATAAGAGATTCTAGTGCAAAAATCTATATAATAATCCGAATCTGTCTTACACTTTGTATTTCTGCGAGCCCTGATTAGATAAAGAGGGAATAGTTGAGTTCTTACAATTTTGAAGCACTCTGTACTAAACCCCTACATAGCTTCAGCTATTTACGACAACCGGTTTCATCCTTCAGCAGTCCTTCCATTTTCGAGGTCCTGGTCGAGCCATACTCTTCTGATTATAAATCCTAGGCCAATCCGATCGACTACGAGATAGCAATGTTTCAATCCTTTCCGCATTCACGGGCCATTTTGCAGAGAAGCTACGGGATGTAACTCACCTAGGGGCATGGCAGATACGAGGAGCCGCCGCGCCTGAAGATATGCGGCCTATTCACAGCCTCTGAAGTCGAGGTGTTCTATCCAGAGGGGCAGGCAGGACGAGTCTGGAAAATCCAGTATTCCAGCCATACTTTCGTCAGCCAATCTTGCGGATCTGACAGTTCCAACCGACGATGTATATAAGGTCTACGTGATCTCCAAGATCAAGGACTTTCTGCGACGAATCCTCAGATTGAGCATAGTAACCAGGAGGTGGAATTACCTCTTCCCCCTGACCACCGACTTTATAAAAACACCATCAAACCGTCTCTAAAGTACAAAAGTATTCTCGCCGACCTTCATGAACATTCAAAGATGAACGTTTTCCACTGCCGCTCATTGGGATTCACTGTTTCTCGGAATAATAAATCCCAGCTCAAAGTGCAGAGGTGGTCACTGTGATGTGGCAGCCTTGTCCAATTGCTTTAGATGGTGCAAAAATGTGGCATGCACTCGAGCTTTCAGCTCTTTACTTCACCTTGACTTCGTCGAACTCGGACGACAAAAGCAAAATCGATGGCTCGGTTCGCAGAGAGAAACACTGACGTTGACGCAAGATTCTTCAACGCATACGAACAGCTTTCAACCTAGCAGTCTTAGTATGAGCTTGAAGGGAAAGAGAGAGAAAACTCAAAAGTCCTAGAGTCGAACATGGACTCTACCTGTACCGAGTCGAAAATCCAGGCCTTTCGCAGAGAAATTCAAGGATTCTGACGGTCAAAGATGAAAGTGTTTGACTCTGCTACCGCTGGCTTTTATCGACAGATTCAAACCTCGATGTCTTCCTTTATACGTCCACTTCCTCTTTTCGCCTTGTTTCTCTTTGCATCTGCTTTCACTTACCAACCTCTTTCTCTTTCGATCCACCCGTGCCTTAGTTTCTCTAGCTCACCAGAGCTGTTCCTCTGTTACTGAAGATCAGATAGGTTCCTTTTGCACACGAGCACGCTTTCAAATTCTAGATCATAAAGAAACGCGTATCGCAGTAATACTTTCATTCCTCAGTCGACGCGAAAATATGTCTGCGAAACGTCAATTTCACACTTCGATGTGTCATCCCATGAGAAGAAAGGGAGCAGAACGAACGGCAAAGCCACAGATGGCATTCCGAAAACCGGCTACGGACGCAACACTGTCTTCGAACGCTATAACACTGCTTCGTTACAACGTTATATTTGTAGACTATGGGCGTCTTTGATATCAGGAATCTTCACGTATTGGTTGTTCTAATGTTTTTCTCCATCTCATCAGAGACCCCCATTGAGGAGGTCTACAACACAGTGGCCTATATCCAACAACAGAATAAAGATGCTTTCGATATTCTTGTTCAATAGCTACGAGTGACTCAAAGAGGACATGGTCCAAGTTGCACGCATCGAAACTTTCTCGGCCGAAGATGACATCACCCCCATTTAAAGAAGGAAATTATTTATACTTACGAACTTTCCATGAATCATACACCGTACAGGTCGGTCACTACCCAGACTGTCACTCAACTACGACCTTTACTGAAGGCGAATCCGATCCTGCGACCCGTGTATGACCAACTCCGAAGTAGCAGCAACCTTCCAGTTGAAGAACAGGCTATCCTACGGGGGAACCCAGAGATTATGCTGGAGGAGGACTAGGTCCTTAGCCGTGTACCTTAGCCACCGATCCTATCTTTCGTTTCTTTTTTGTTGCTGTTCAGACGATCGCGGGGGCTTTTTTTTATATCATTAAGGGAGCTGTGGATCGAGGATCGAGGTCGCTTGTTCCTTCCGGGTGTTCCTTCCGAGTGGGGGGGCCTAATTAGTCAGCCCCCCCCCTCACCACTATTTACTTGCCTCAGTACCTCAGACCTGCGTGGCTAAGCCCCTTCGGGCTAGCGCTTACTTCGCACGCTCCGTGCAGCAACCTCTTCTTCCTTCTTCCGCTGCCAAGAGAGATTATGGTACCTCCAAGTACCAAGTTTATGACAGTATCAATCCTCCCAATGTCGAACGTGTCCTCCACCCTTTCGTCAAATTCGGAGACTACAATGACTATTCCCTTTACATCAATCCCTACCTCGACGATGTCAGCGATGTCAGCGATGTCCCCACCTCTTGCGTCCGACTTGACGACCTCACAATATCGCGTGTCATCGAGAAATTCAACCCTCGAGACCTCAATAAGAACTGTCCTGCGGATTTTGACCAAGCGGGCATGATCCGCGCGACCCGCATGCCGCTGGGTAATGCGGCCAAGATGTGGGTTCAAGATGGATATGTGAGTGTCGATGGGATCCGCGCTGAGAAAAAACATCAAGGGTATTACTACAAGTGGTGACGTGGACTACATTGTCTTTGCGGGGCCGAAGGCATCGAAGATTATCTCATCCGTCCTTCTCACGAAAAATTCTTGGTGGATGGGTTCGCTTTCAAATTGGGGGACAAAGCGGTTTTGCAGTCTGCCCCCCCTCCGATGCGAACATCGGTGTGGGACCGAGTGGTAAAGGGGCTTCGAAGGCTCCGGGCAAGGCAAAGGCATCCAAGAAACCAAGGGAACCCAAGAAATCAAGGGAACCCAAGGAACCAAGGGAACCAAGAAAACCAAGGGCACCCAAGAGCAAATAGTCCAAGGTTTAGATTCATCAGTAAAGCCGCGCTGCGCGACTTTACTGGTAACTGTCTTAATGAAGCATGATTGGCACTGAGATAACGATAAATATGCTCTACCATCTTGTCACCATGACGCCTTGATCCCACAATGATTTTTCTGATATAAGTCTATTTTTCCGTCACAGTCGTTCAACTTTACTAGAACAATGAATTTCACCTGCGCGCAATCAATCATCACATTTGATATGCTGTTGAACCCTATATTTTGAATCATGATCGCAGCTATAATTATTAGAAGCTCATTTAATGTCACACAGACGTTCTTGATATGTTATTATTCTTAAATTACGTAATTACGTTGGTGCGGGTAAAATATTCGCCGAGCTTATCGCATCAGATAGGAGTATTCCCGGCCCGATGCACGTTCCGGTCCCGTGCACACCCCACTTTACTACTTTCATCTTTCTTCAAAAATCAATTACAAATTCAATATGGCTTCAATTGCGGCAGCGCTTGCAGATCTAGCTTTGCAAGAGTCACCTAACTACACTGCAACTGCAAAGAAATTCAATATCAATCGAAGCACGCTGTCGCGACGACATAGGGGTATAACCGCCTCCGTGAAGGAAAGCAAGCAAACGACGTCAATTCTTTCGAACCAACAAGAAAAAGAGCTTATTCGCTATATCAACAAGCTTACCGAACGTGGTATACCTCCTCCCAATGCCATGATTCGTGTTTTTGCGTATA
>JAABUS010000921.1_pt1 | contig 69701 bp, 66 predicted proteins | sample 5560161 | NCBI WGS metagenome assembly JAABUS01 (sample SAMN10711885, study PRJNA513376) | rock metagenome | isolation source: Antarctica rocks | place: Antarctica: Victoria Land, Trio Nunatak nord | collected 2016-01-04
TCAGAACACAAATGCATGAGCTGAGCAAAGCATTCAAATTGATATGACGCTTTGCAAAATGAGCTAGAATCGAAAGTCAGTTATCTAAAAAGCTTTCTCAGTTTTCGTCACTGAAGCGAAGCGACATCGATCATATGACAACGACGTTCGAGGAAAAAATCGAGATACTGCGAAGAAAGTTCTTTCCCTCACCTTCTCAAGCGAATGTCAGCGACATCGCAGAATCATTCATATCTCTGACAGTCTCATTCAATTCACGCATCACAGAAGATGAAGTGAAGCAGACAATCAGACGAGTAAAAGCAGACAAAGCATCAAGCGCTTCAGATATTTCAAACAGAGTGCTTCAAGCGAGTCTTGCAAAACTGATCTCAGTACTGACGAGTTTATTCAACGCATGTGTAACACACAAGTATCATTCAAAGCAGTTTAAAAAGACTCAGACAATAGTACTATGCAAATTGAAGAAAAGCGACTATATTGATTTAAAGACGTATCGACTCATTGCTTTGCTCGATATCATGAGCAAAGCGCTGAAGTCGATCATGATCAAAAGACTGAGTGACATAGTCGAGACTCATTGCATGCTATCAAATGCTCAAATGAGAGCGAGACGCAAGCGATTCGTGATCTCGACGTTAAATTTACTAGTAGATCAAGTTCACACAGTGTGAGACTGTGAAATCAAATATGTGATCTTCATGCTAAGCTTAAATGTCGTCGAAGCGTTTGATTAAGTCTCACACGTCAGACTTCTGCACACGCTGAAAATGAAAAGAACGTTGAGCTACATAATCGAATGAACACGCAGCTTTCTAGAGAATCGAGAGACATCGCTAATATTCGATGAACAAACGAGCGACATGCGCGAGATAAACGCAGGCATATTGCAGAGATTTCTCATTTCATCAATTCTCTTTCTATTCTTCAACGCAAGTTTAATTGAAAAATGCGAAGCACTGAGAATTAAAATCGAAGTGCTTGACTTCGTAAATGATATTAACATTCTAGTCTACGACAGATTCACTGAAGAAATCTGCAGAACACTGAGCAAAGCACACAACGTCTGCGCGAAATGAGCTCGCACTCATGACGCAACGTTCGCATCAGAAAAGTACAAGCTCACGCATTTCACTAGAAAATTAAAGAGATTCGACATGATGACTAGCATACAAATAGAAAGCTCAGTTATCAAATCGAAATCAGACGTACGAGTTCTAGAGATGCAACTGAACATGAAACTGCGATGAGACGCGCATCTTCGACAAATAGAGACGAATCACGTTACAAGAATGCTGACACTTAGTCGTCTTAAAGTCTTCACATGAGAAGCTATCTTCACAAAAGCGAGACAAGTATACTCAGCAGTAGTGAGATCAGAAATTGCATTCGAAGCGTCAGTCTGACATCAGCGCGACAAGAAAAATGAATTGTCAAGCAAAGAACGCAGACTAGAAACACTTCAGAATCAGACTTTGCATCATGTAGCAGAAGCATTCAAAAGAGTAAACATCGAAACTCTAGAGACAGAAACATACATAAGTTCGCTACATGTTTATCTGAACATGCTACAGAACAAGATCACGCTACACAGTCGAGTCAACGATCGAACACAAGAGATCAGACAAGCATGCGAACTAATACGCGTTCGTTTGACGAAAGTTAATCGCGTCATTTCTCGCTCACTCGTCATCAAGAAAATAGTACTTCTGAATGTTTTCATTTAAGAAGATGCGAAGATACAGTCGAGACGCAGACGACACACTTTCTTCTTCACAACAATTTCAACAAGCAATAGCATTGCAATAACGCAGTATCACAAAGATCAATGAAATCAACGATGGAAAAAGTACAGAGAACGCGTCGCAGATGTCAATGCAATCTCAGCACAAAGATTGCATCTGAGCAATAAGATGATAAAGATGCGTGATGATCTTCAGAAAGCAGAAAGCATTCTTGCAATGCACATCAGAATCAAACGCATAGATCTGAATGCTTATCTGCACTCTAGAAACATTTCAGGCATGAATAGCTCGCGATGTGACTGCGAATGAAGTCATCAGACGACGAAGCATGTACTCATGCAATGCTTAAACTGATCGCATCTGCGATCAAGAATGCTACAAGATGCTGACTTCTCAAACTATCAAATAATCGTCATCATTACGAAGAGTCTCAGAGCAGTAGCAAAGATGATGATGAAAACGAAGCTCTTGAAGCAATTTAAAGTGACTAGAACACTCATTCTTTAACATGCAATCAACGCGAACAAATTTGATACATAGTCTCAAAACTCACTGTTTCGACTGCGTGAAGCAGTCGTGTAGACTGCGAGTGATTTTCTACCTCAGAGAGTTTTGTTCACTCGATACAGATAGCATAGAATCTCTCATGAGTCGATCTAATCAATGTCACAAGAATGTATGAATTTATTATTATTATTATTACAAGAACTCATAAATAAGCAGATGTATTATCTTGATCTTTTAATCATTTATAAAGTTCATTTTGTCTTTTATGTATTTCTTTTAGAGTCATATAATCATAGATTAAATGATGATTTTATACTCAATTATTTCATACTTGAGCTTATTGATAATGAGTAAGAATGAAAGATAGAAAAGATTCTACAGAAGCAAAAAAGAAAGAAAATCTTATATTATAAGATACAATGAAAAGAATATTTCATTGAATATAATCAATGAATATCAAGCGAAGATATGAAAGATGTTTTAAAACTTATAAAAGCTTTCAAAATGAGACTGAAACATGAGCGAAAAGCATAATCACTCACTTTCAAGCATAAACTCATTATTAGAAAAGAAGAATCATTGTATTATGATAGTTTTGTTCTTTAATGAAGCGATCTCATATGTAAATTAACAGACAGAAGAAAAAGCGCAAAGATGCTCAAACACATTTGACAAAAAAGCACAATCATCATAATATAACAAACATTATGCAATCATCACTTCATTAAACATCTTTCACATGAAACAAGATTGCAAACTTCTTCTTTTTTTCATTATCAGATTTATATTGAAACGCGAAGACAAAGATTTGAAAGACAACAGATTATGCTAAAATATATTAGAACAATTAAAAATGCTGACAAAATAATATATAATTGAAATTGAATGTATTGCAAAGCGCTTTACATTCAGAATTTCTTTAACAATATCATTAATAATCATCATTTCTTTAAGAATAAGTTTTTGAATCTTTAAAGACTTAAGTTTATGAGTTTCTTCAAGATGATTCTTTACATGAGTCATTGTTATCAATTTCTTGTAAAGAATTTTCTGATGAACAGTAAATGTTTTCAAAGCAACATTCTTTTCTTCATCTTCAATTGTACTATCATGAATATTCTGCAGATAAAAGAATTCATTGACAGACTCATCTTACTTTTCTGAACAATATATTCATAGATAATGTTTCAGCGTTTGATTCTGTCATTCTGTCTGATCATCTGTTTGTGAATAAAAGATAATGCTTAATCGTCGTTTCATCTTGACATGATAGCAAATCTCTGATCAGAACGCACTGATAAATAAATTATCTTTATCAATAATTATATCACTTGAGACTTCATATTTTAAAGCAATTTTCTCAAAGAACAACTTTGCTAACTTTATGATAGTCAGAGTTTTCTTCATAAACAGATAATACATCATCTTCATGTAGTGATTGACTATCATGAGAATTGAGTCATAAACAACTTCTTTTCATTTACTAAACGACAGATCTGTTATGAAATTCATAGTGATTTCTTTTCATGAATTTGTGAATCGAAGTAATGATTTCAACTCATCATATGATAGATGACATTTCATCTTTACTCTTTGATAAATATCACAAGTATTTATATACTTTTTGACATTCTTGATCATACTTTTTCAGTAATATTTGCAATTTAATAGCTCGCTGATCTTGTCAGCATCAAAATGTCTTGCTAACAAGTCATCATGATGATGTTTCAATAATTTTTTTCTGACAGAAAGATTTTCTGAAACATACAATAATTCATTGTACTCTATCATTTCTTGACTATTCAATGTTTAAGCTTCAACGTCATTCTTTTATATACTCATCGTTTCATCTGCTTTTAATCTCACAACAAATTCATCTTTTTGCTATAAGATCTTGATGAGCTCGACTATAAATTTACTACTGAAGTTGTATATTATTTCATGAATTGTCAATACTTTAACAATTGCACGTGAAATGAGTTGTTTGCAATCAACAGTTTCAGCAACAAAATTAAGCTGTTTCTCAACTACGTTGCAATCTTTATGAATCAACATTTCAACATTTGTGCTTTTTGAAGTTGTTAATTTGAGTTGAGAAATTCTATCTTTTGAGAAATGTACTTCATTTAGATGCATTTCTTGCACTGTTAAAGTCATGACTCTCAGCAGCATACTTCTGACATGCATTGCTGAACATGTACTTGTGTTTTCACTGACACTGTGAACAAACATCTTCTCAACTTCATTAATCACTCATGTACAATAGATTTTATCTTGCAATTTGCTTTCAACATGTTTCGCTGAATATCTTTGTTCATTGACATTGTGAATGAACATCTTCTTAACATCGTTAATCATTCATGTTCATCGATGAATTTCATCTTGCAGTCTGCTTTCAACATGTTTTGCTGAATATCTGTTCATACTTATACTGTGAATGAACATCTTCTCAACATCATTAATCACTTGTATACAGTATAGTTCTCTGATTGCTATAAATATAAAGCTATTTAAGCTTTCTATTCTAGTCAGCTTTCGCTGCAGAGTAAGCAGCAAATGATTTGCAAAGATGTTTTCATTTTTATAGTCAAATCATTTCAATGATGCATTAATCAAGTTTATCTTTTCTGATCTATGCATTATTTCAAAGTTGCAAATCAACAATCTCATAACTCATTTGACTTGTTTTTCATTTAGCTTTCAAACGTTTATAAAATTCTTCAGATTATTATGATTCATCAGAACTTCAACAGTATGATAACTGTTTTTCACATAGTGTCATCAATGTTTAAACATTGCTACTATGACTAGAAGCTTCTGATCATATATTTCATAATTCTTTCAATGTTTATCATCATTTTGAATCAGAATGCAATTGAATGTTACTGATCTTCATCATCTGACTGAAACAAAATACTCATGACTGCATAATTAAATGTGTTAATCTTGATGTGTATATGTCACTCTGAGTTAAAGTGTCTTAGTATAGATGCTCTCATAAAAACGTCGCGAAGCTGATTAAAAGCTTGTTTCGCTTTGCTTGATCATATGAATGAGCTCATTTTTACATCTTTTACACTATCTCTTAGCAGTTCTGTTAAAGACTCTGCTATCTGAGAGTAATAATGTATAAAACATCAATAGAAATTGATGAACTTCAGAAAAACTTATATTTTTTCAATACATCTTTGATCTGAATCATGTTTTGATGATGTTTACTCTACTTGAGTTCATTGAAACACTCTCGATGAATATGATAAATTCTAGAAAGTTCACTTTAGTGATGAAGAATTCACACTTCTTCAAGCTAGCATATAACTTGAACTTTCTCAATCTTTTAAGAATCTGCTTCATGTGATCTATGTGATCAATCTTCTTTACGAAGAAAATTAAAATGTCATTCAGATAAACAACACAAAAGTTATTTAAAAATTCTGTCAAGATTTTATTAATATAAGTTTGAAAGATGACAGATGCATTGATCAAATCAAATAACATAATCATATATTCAAAGTGATCATAATGAATATGAAATATTATCTTTCACTCATCTTTACGTTGAATTCTGAAATGATGATAAACATTCTTCAAATTTAACTTAATGAACTGCTTGACTTTATTGAGTTTGTCTAAAGTTTTACTAATTAGAAACAATGAATGATGATTTTTGACAATGATCTTATTCAGATCTTGATAGTTTATGCATAAATGAAGATTATCATTCTTTTTGAGAATGAATAAAATAAACGCATCAGTCAAGTTAATGAAGTGCTTAATTCATTCTTTCGCTAAAACATCATTTAAATACTGTCTCAGAATCACTAATTCTGTGTTCAACAAATTATACAACAATTCATATGATGATTTTGCAATGATTTTGATTGCATGATCATGATCTTCATGCAAAAGCAACTTGTCGACACTTTTTATTAAAAATACATCTTCATATTCTTTCAATTCAATGAGTAAAGTCTGCGTTTTAAGCGCATTTGTGATACAACTTGTTACGTTATTCATTGCTTTCACTTGATGTTTAATGATTGATTCTTTGACAACGTTGATCATGACAAGAGCATACACAGTAGACTTATCATGTAGAACTTTTGCAAATGCTTGTGTGAAGAACAACTCAAATGCATGCTCATTCATGTTGAAACATCATGTTCTTGCAATCATGTCTATTCAAATACGCTTGAATTGTATATTTAATATATTCAAAATCAGAGAAGATTCTTTCTTGTTAATAGTATAGAAGATACTTATATCTTTTTTCTTTATGCTTTAACTATCTCTCAATCGATAACACATCTTATAAACGTCATAACAATAAACATTCTGATCATTCATTCAGATAAATCTTGAAAGATTGATGTTCAGCAATAAGATATCTTGCTTGATGATGAAACGTTGACTAATCATGTTCATCTTGACATTGATATTTATATGAATTTTCATTTCTGTCTTCTGATCTCTTTGAATTACATGCTCTTTATATATAAAAATCTTCATGAAGAGAACTTTTTATTTTTTTCTTAATGATTTGAAGCATTTATCAAGAACTTGTTCTTTTTTGAAATCTTGAAACAACTTATATGTAACATTGAATTAATAAATACTTGATTTACATCAGATTCTTTTGATCTATTCTTGATCTTTTCATCTTTACAATCAGTAAAGTAATGATTCTTTCAATTGCATGTGTAACATGTTATGTTGAACGAATTCTTGCTATTACATGACAAAGCATGTAAGCTTGTTTTTGATGAAGAGTTAGATCTGATTAATTGATAAGATTTCTTTCACTTTAAATGAGTTTTCTTGTTGATTTTATCTTAATCATGCAAGTTCTCATCTTGAAATCATTTTAATGACAAGATGTGTTCTTTTCACAGATTTGTTTTCAATTGAGCGACAAGATTGATTAATGCATCTTATGTGATAGAAATTGACTGCACATTAGTAATGATCATGCTCAGCTCAGATCTCAACTTGATGAATAAATGAGTTCGCTTATGCTCATTATTATACAATGAAAGTTGATGTTTCAGAGTGCTTAAATGAGCTGCAAATGTTCATATTATCTGATCTGAACGTTGCAATGTGTTTGCATACTGCTGAATCATATCTATGTTTTGATTCATTGAATCTTCAATTAAATTCAGAAGAAAGTCAATAAAATTGAATCACATCTGCTGAGCTGCAAACATAGTCTCTTCGTGATCAAATCAAAGTTTCTTTGATTCATTCTTCAGATAAATTATGCAGTATAAAATCTTTTTCTCATCTTTTTCAAAATGTTAAGAAGTATTTTGAAATGAGATTTTAACATCACGAATTCACTCTCTATGTTCTTTTATGATTTTATCATGATACTTCTTTAAAAATATTGAGAATCTTCACTTTTGCAAAATGATCTCATTTTGACTTCGTTTTGTCATCATCAACATTATGAAAACGATGCGTAGATTGTTTGAATTCTTCATGAAAGCTTAAGTGAAAACTTAATGACTTTTCTTCGTTGTTTTGATAACTTGCAGAATCTCAATCTTTGATTGAATAACTGCTAGCTTCTGTTTCTTTTGCAGTTCATCACGTTGAAGCATTACTCATGTCAGCTGTTCATTAATATCAAGAGAGAATTCATCTTCTGCTTCTTCACTTTCTGATTTCATTATGCAACGTTCGTTTTCTGATATGATGTTTCATGAGATTAAAATGTCATCATTTCAACTTTGTTATGATCATGTTGCTGTTGTCATGCTTGAATATCAAATTGTCATTTCTAAAAAGAGTTTAAAATAATTAGAACTGTGATGATCAGATTTACTAAATGAATAAACGAAATTTATAAAAGTGATATAACAATGTGATATTCTAAGCAGACACAGAATGAATATATATTATGATAAAGTTAATTATTAAGAAGTTCTCAATAACTTGAGAGAATCGATCAACTATAGAAAGTTTGTCAAGCATTGTCAAGTCGAGCACGATATAACTCATGATATATTAAGTCAAAGATATGATGTAGTTTAAACAATGTCTTGCAGAGTCATAGAGTTTCAGAGCTAATCTCTATGTGTCAATTCATCATGACAGTTTGATAGATTGTTTGATAGAAAGCTCAATAAAAAGCTCAGTAGAAAACTTAATAGAAAATTTGATAGAAAGTTTGATAAAGCATTTGATCAAAAGTTTGATCGAGAGTTTGATAAAGAATTCAATAAAGAGTTTAATAGAGAATTTGATAAAGTGTTTGATAAAGCATTTAATAAAGCGTTTAATAAAGCGTTTGATAAAGCATTTGATAAAGCATTTGATAAAGCATTTGATAAAGCATTTGATATCAAGTCATGAAGAATACTTTCTATTGAGCTAATTAGCATATGTTACGAATGTGTCAGAATTGATTAGAGCTAGTCAATGATCTAGTCGAGATCTGATCTAGATCTGACTCAGGTTTGACTCAGATATGACTCAGCATCTTTTTTCTTCTCTAGCATCTTCTAATCAGCTTCTATTATCTTCTAGACAAACACACTTCTTTGTGTTACGAGTGATCAACAGATTTCTATGACAAACACATTTCTTTGTGTTGCAAACATCTTTCAAATCAACATTTTTCTTGTGTTTCAACACGTTTTTCTTGAGACTAGCGTCGATCTGAGTAACTACTATATAAAGCGTGTTCTTTTTATCTTTTGTATCTTCTTTCTTCTGTATTCTTAAAGTCTTAGTTATAATTATCTCTATAGATCAAACATTCTAGTCATGCACGCACTCTAATTAGTTTCTAGACATGATCTCAACATTATTTTAAGAATTCGTTAATCACATGATACTGATCTCATTACTCATTCAAGTCAACTTGACTGACAACAAAATGAGTATAAAGAAATTTGTGTATCTGATGATCAATGACATCGAAAGACAGAACAACATCAAGAAATCAATAGAATCAACGAGAACATATAATCATATGATTGCTAGAGAATCTATCGCTCAGTCAGTAGCATCAGTTCAAATCAATTAATAGAATCAACGATAAAGAATCTTCATTGATTGCTTGAGAATCACAAAAACTCTCTCAAATCAGCAACATTCTTCTTTGAAGACTAAACACTTTAACAAACAATCTTTCTACATACTATCAAGCATCGTTCTTCGCTCGATCGTCAATTCTTCGCTATGACTCGATCATCTGTGAACAATTTCTTCAAGAATAATCAAAGCTTTATTTCTTCTGACACTATAAATTTAGTCATTTATTCTGAGTTATCATCTCGCATATTGAAATATCTTAGAATCAATGTCGTATGAAAACATCAATACTCTTTGTCTTATTCTCAGACTCTCAATAAATCTTGTGAAGCTTCTACTTTATGAAATATAAAAAATGTAAAGCAGCTACAACATTGAGTTGAACAAGATTCAGAAGTTTTTCTAAAAGATTTAAACAGTCTTCGAACTCAACGAGATCTAGACGTAAAAGCTTGTGAGTTATTTGACAAGATATCAAGTGAACAAATATGAAAGACTCATTTCGAGAAAATGAATAAAGTCAAAGAATGCTTGAATTAATTAAATCAAACATTTCAAAATCAAGTGACTGAATTGCAACATCAATTGCAATCATTTAAAGAAGTCACTTCTTTCTCTTCTACTCTGTTCAATTTCTTCAAGCAATCTCAAAAACTTTCAAATTTTTCTCTGTTTACTGATGAAAAAGAATCTATCTGAAATGACTGACAAGAAAAGATTCGTGACAAGCTAAAAATCAACGTCGATCATTTCAATATCAATAAAGTTATTCTGATCTACGTTCACTTCAGAATCAAAGAAGACGCAGTCAAAGCTACTTTAACTCATCATCAACAAGATTCATTAAATCTTTATGTTATAGTCAATGATTTGTTAAATAAACTTGCTCAGCTTTACAATGATTTTAACAAAGAGACAAACTTTCGAAGAAAATACGCTAATCTCTCTCAAAGAAAGAGTAAATTCAGCAATTTTTATTCAATGTTTCAACGTTTGTTCTTTTATTTAAAGTATCACGAAAAGCAATTGATCATTGATCTACGAGACAAGATAGTCTATTGTCTTTATGCAGCTTGAAGTAGTCAATTGATTCAGTCAGAATCTCTGAACGAAATTCGTAGTTATCTGATTCATTTGAACAATGAGCATCAAGTCATGAGTGATATCAAAGAAAAGAAATTTCTGAACAAAGTCAGAAAGCAAGTCATCTTTGCTGAGAAACGAGGTTCATTGAATTTCTATAGAAAGATCGAAGTCACTACACTTGTCAATCATTCAAAATCGCATGACGCGATTTTAACTAGCGTCAAAGAGATCAATATACAAACTGAAAGCTGTTTCATTTGTCACAAATCAGATCATACTTCTAAAGAATGCTCTGATCAAACTTCGAGAATTAATGCATTAGAAAATGACGAGTTTGATCAATTTACATTGAACTTTAAGTCAGATTCTGATTTAAAAAACTAGCTATTTCTTTCAGAGTCATTAAAAAGATAGAGATCATATTTTTGTGCAGTCAAATCAAAGTTCTATTGAAAGAAAACTATTTTAAGAAGTCATTTCTGATCAATGCTTCTTTTATCTCTCAGAGCAATTCTTTCAGCCTTCGTTCTTTGATAGATAGTGATTTCGTCATCTACACACTAATACATGACAAGCTAGTCGATAAAGAATGTCAGAAACTTGAAATACAATTTATATTACTAGCAAAAGAGAAGTTAATACGAGAATATGATGAAAAGCTAGCTAGAAAGACTATTACTCATAAGATTTTACTCAATTTTACAATCGAAAGTCATAAGAAATTGACTATGTCAATGCTGATAGCTGATATTGAGCATCATGAAGCTATATTGAGCAAATTCTGAATAAACAAAAATGAAATATTATTGAACATAAAACATGATACTATCATATTTTCTGATTAATTAGATATTTCTATCTCGATTTTTTTGATCTCGTCAAATACAAAGCACTCAAGTTGATCATGATTAACTTCAATCTCTTCAGCAGCTCACAGCAAGATCTTTAAGATGCTCAAGCACTCAGTTTTGATCATTCAGAAAGAGTCATTCTCGATTCAAAACATAAACGTCATCTTTTTTCAAGCACTAGTAAAATGAAAAAAGAAGAATCAGACAGAGATTTTTGCTATGTTCGTTGAAGACATCGATAGAAAAATCATCTACAATACTCAATGCAAACTAAATGTCATAAACATCTTCTTTATTGATGAAATGACTCAGAATCTAGAGAATATTAAAGTCAAGCTATCATCGAAATATCAGAATTTTCTAGACATCTTTGATTGAGCTCAGACAGACAAGCTATCGTCTCATCATTCATATGATCATAAGATAAAGCTTACTAGTGATGCAACATCATCTCACTGTCAAGCATATCAAATGTCTCTTTACAAGCTTCAGAAAGTAAAGAAATATCTGAACAAGAATCTTTTCAAAGAATTTATAACTTTTAGCAAAGCTTCGTATTTCTCATCTGTTCTGTTCATTCTAAAAGCAAATAAAGATTTATGATTCTGCGTTAACTATTGAAAGCTCAATGCTATTATCAAAAGAAATCACTATTCTCTATCGCTCATAAATGAGATGATCGACAAAATAGTTAATTGCAAGCATCTGATTCAATTAGATATCATTTCAACTTTCAACAAACTGCGAATGCATTCTGATAGTGAGAACTACACTATCTTTATCATCGCTTTAGAAGCATATAAATCAAAGATGTTATCTTTTGAACTTATCAATGATTCTGTCTCGTTTCAGCAGTATATGAATGACGTTCTTTAAGACTTTCTAAATGACTTCTGTCAAGTCTATCTAAACGACATTCTGATCTACAGTAAAACTCAATGAGAACATTAACAACATGTCAAAATGATATTAAATCGTTTATGAGAAGCTGATTTACAAGTAGATATTCAAAAGTGCGAATTCAACGTAGAAGAAACTGTCTTTTTAGAAGTCATAGTTTCAAAACAAGATCTTCATATGAATTTTATCAAAGTGAAAGTCATAGTAAACTGAACTACGTTGATCAATCTAAAAGAAGTTCAGAGCTTCGTGAAGTTTGTTAACTTCTATCATCATTTCATTAAGAACTTCTTGAAGCTAGTCAAATCATTCACTCAGCTGACTAGAAAAAACATGTCTTTTGTTTAAAACAAAGTCTGTGTTTAAGCTTTTGATGATCTAAAGAAACAGATCAGCTCGATCTCAGTTCTACAACACTTTGATTCAAAACGACAGACTATTCTGAAAATCAATGTCTCTAACTACGTCAAAGATGAAATACTATCTCAGTACAATAATGAGAATGTTTTTCACTCAGTAACTTTCTACAGCAAGAGCATGATTCTTGCTGAATGCAATTATCATATCTATAACAAGAAATTGCTAGTCATTATTTGATGTTTCAAACACTGAAGACTTGAGCTTGAATGCACTGAATTACTCATTCAGATATTCATCAATCATCAGACTTTGAAGATCTTCATGAAAAATAAACAGTTAACTTGATGTCAAGTCAATTATTTAGACATTTTATTCAAGTTTAACTTTCAGATCATTTTTCAATCAAACAAAATGAACACTAAAGTCAATGCTTTAATCAGAATGTTTCTGATTGACGTCTTTGAATCAACTCAGCGTACTGAAGATTGCTATCAGATCATTCTGACATTTGATAGAATAAATATTCTAGCTATCAAATCTGAAGTTGATCTCTATCAGCGAGTAAAAGATGTCAACAAGATGAATGAGCTTTGCAATGAGTATAAACAAGCTATAAGCGAAAACAAGCTTAAGCTACATAGCATTAAATTGAAGCACTGCGAGATCATTGACGACGTTCTGTTCAGAAAAAACCTACTGTGAGTTTCTGAGAATATGCATACGAAATTACTAAAGAAAATTCATGATCAGTCTTTCATCTTTCACTCTGACAATCAAAGAACTATCAATTTAATTCAACGTTTCTACTATTAATCAGATTATTAAGCAATGATTAGACGTTACATTTGAAATTGTCATGCCTGTTAACGAAGCAAGACATCTAGAAATAGCATCAATGAACTACTTTATTCTTTATCGATTTCACAGAAGCGCTGAAAAGATATAGTTATGAACTTCATCACTGAGTTATTTCTATCAAAAGATTATAACATCATTTGCATAATCATATATCATCTCATCAAGAAACGTCACTATGTCTTCTGTCATTGAGAAGATGATGACATTTCAGTTGAAGAAACGGTTTGAATCATGCTATGAAACATTTATCGACTTCATGATTTATCTAGTTCTATTGTTTTGAACAGAGACTCTCAGTTCATATCAATCATGTGACAAAGTCTTTGAAAGTGACTAAGAATTACAGCTAGTTTATTAACAGCTTATCATTCTGAGATCGATGATCAATTGAAATGAGTTAATCAAGATGTTGAATGTGAACTAAGAATCTACTGCAATTACATGCAGAACAACTGAATAAAATAACTATCAATGATAGAATTCAGCAAGAATTTCAATATCTTCTCAATCATCTCAATAACTTCGTTCTACTTCAATAAGAGTTTTCACTCACGAATGAGTTTTGATTCAGATACGACTGACTACAAAACTACTCATGAATGTCTTAAAGCTAGAAAAGCAGATGATATTATCATTTGAATGAAAGAGCTTCTTAGCTTTGATCATCAGCAATTAGAAAAGACAAAACAGATCATCAAAGCTCAGATTAATAAACATAAATGAGACGTCATCTATGAAGTAGACGACTGAGTTTGATTATTCTCTAGAAACATAAAGACAACTAGATCATGTAAGAATTTGAAAGATAAACAGTTAAAACTTTATCAAATTACTGTCAAAGTTGAGATCTTCTATCATCTTCGTCTATCAATAAGCATGAAGCAGCTGCATTCAATGTTCAGTTTAAAGCTATTATGTTCTTATTTCAATGACTTCTTATCAGAACAACATTCGAAATCATCTAAATCTCTCACTATCGAAGATGATGAGCATTGAAAGATAGATGACATTTTGAACTCTAGACGCTATCGAGATCGAATACAATACAAGATCAAATGAACAGAACTAGATCAAGATGACGAATGATACTATGTCGATAGAGAAGAATTCAAGAGCTTGAAAGAAGTTCTAGTTGAATTTCATAAGCTTTATTCAGACAAGTCACACTAAATTGAAAAACAGTGGAAATTTTTGCGTTTTATTTGTTCTATTCATGCGAACATGAATTTTTGAAGAGGGGAATAATGTTACGAATGTGTCAGAATTGATTAGAACTAGTCAACGATCTAGTCGAGATCTGGCCTAGATCTGACTCAGGTTTGACTCAGATATGACTCAGCATCTTTTTCCTTTTCTAGCATCTTCTAACCAGCTTCTATTGCCTTCTAAGCAAACACACTTCTTTGTGTTACGAATGATCAACAGGTTTCTATGACAAACACATTTCTTTGTGTCGCAAACATCTTTCAAACCAACATCTTTCTTGTGTTTCAACACGTTTTCTTTGAGACTAGCGTCGACCTGAATAACTACTATATAGAGCGTGTTCTTCTTGCCTTTTGTACCTTCTTTCTTCTGTATTCTTAAAGTCTTAGTTATAGCTACCTCTATAGATCAAACATTCTAGCCACGTACGCACTCTGGTTAGTTTCTAGGCACGATCTCAACAGCATGTGCTATGAAGCATGTATGAAGCATACTATGAAGTAGATCATGAAACGTAGAACGTTTATTTGAACATGTTGCATGAAGCATGTTTTGAAGCGAGTAGAGTGATGAGTAAATGATCAAGTCAATAGCTGAGTTGATAGCTGAACATGTAGATAGACGAGTAGATAGAATGATGAGTAGAATGATGAGCATGTAGAGTGATGAGTAGAATAGATAGACGAGTCGATAGAAATCGTAGAATAGATAAACAGAGCGAACAAAATGTAATTAATTCAATAATACGCTCATACTTTATCACATCAGATAAGGCGATCGGCAAAGTTCGGTATTATTTCAAAGTTAATGCCAATCAACCAATATTACTGCGGGTTGCACTCAGACGTGCCGCTCGTATGCTGCGAAGTCAGCAGGGCGCTAACCCGAAGGGGCTTAGCGACGTTGGCACGTCTGAGAACTGAGGCAAACAGCAAGGTTCTTCGATATCTTGCTGACTAAAAGTCTTCTTCGGACAGGGGCACTCGTGCTACTACTACGACTGACACAAAAGACAAAAAGGAAAACCCTTGGACCACCTAAGCATTGCCGATAGGTAGATCTATAGAATTATCAAACACCTCTACAGAGACAGCTCGTCCATCTGGAAAGGCTCCTACATTTATTTGTTTTTGACTGGTAAATGTTGAATATACTTCTCCCATGCCCGCTGAGCCGGATATATTGGCATCGAACAATCTTCCTATATTCAAAATTTTACCTGTTTTCTCGTGTCGAGATGGTAACCATCTCGTCAATCCACCTAGAATCTCCCGAGCAGCCGAGACAGGTTCTTTTGAAGCAGAATGAAAGCGGAGAAATTATCCTCGTTCAATTATCCCGCACCATCGCCCTCGCCCTAATGTGCTCCTCCCCATCAATCCTCCACTCAACCCCATCTCCACCAGCCCTTCCAGCCGTAGCTTGCAGCTCATCCCACTCATCCTCCTCCATATTCATGATGAGACAGATCTGCGTGCACCTTGCAAATGAATCGCGGAACCCATACTTTCCTCCTCTAACAACAGTACTTACGATGCTAGCAATATCTCGCTCCAGACGCACAGCGCCGAGATCGTTCAGTCGTCCGTAGTAGCTCCACACACGCTTCTCTAGGACTTCGCTAAGATAGGAAATGATCGTGGTGAGGAGTCTTTCGAAGCCCGGAGCGGTGAGAATTCGAGCGAGAGGTTTCGTCAGGGCGTCCCAGCCTCGTTGGAAGTGACGTTGTACTGCGAGCTCGATCAATTCATTGTCACCGTCCTCGATTTCGGCTTCTTTGCTTATTTGTTCGAGCTCTCGAGCGGTCATTCGGTAGTCAACGTCACGGAACGAGTCTGCTATGATTGGTCGTAGACGGGGTTTGACGACGTTCTTGAAGACAACATAGGTCCCGTCGCTGATGAGCTCGGAGGTTTTGCTTTCGAAGCTGTGCTGGAGTGATCTTAGTATGTTGTTTACGAATTGGGCATCATGGTCAAAAGGGAATAGGTTCGCTATAGAGCTTGACGAAGACTTTTTAGTGCTCTCCGAATGCTCTGCACGGGAGGCGCCATCGACGCGTGACTGAACAATCCTTTTCACGTAATCCGTGGCGACGTCCAGATTATTGATGAGAACTAAGAACGTAATGATGGTTTGTTCGGGAGGCAGTGCCCCTTGAATGGCAGCTTTTGGGTAGCTCTCGTCTCGCATCTTGCGTTGAACCATACCGATGAAATCGGAGTCAAGAACTCGAGCAATGGAAGGGATCGCGCTTGCAATGACCGCTCGGTCTGAGGTCACAAGTGATCTTTCAACGGTTTGGTTAACAATATACATCACATCGTCCACGGAGGAAGATATATAAGGAGGCTGCGAGATGGTTTCTTTTCCAGGGTCCAGGGAGAGGTCAGATGGCTGCTCGTCAAGTTGGAAGGCCTTCTCTACGGATCTCCGGAAGAAAAAAGTGGTCATGACGTTGAACGGCGTAACAAGCCTGTTGGCCACCTTTCTGCTCAAGGTCGACTTGCTTAACAGCGAAGGACTCTCCAATTCTTGTGGCTTGTCTTTAGCTGCTGCTAGAGGCTCCTACACGCTTGAATTTTAATTCCTGAAAGTTAGGAATTGCTATCTGCACATACCTTGCACTTGGCGGCTATAAATCTTGAATAGAGAGACCATCTTCCCAACATCACAGCGATCTCACTTAGAAAGCCGTCAATATCCTTCATGTCCACGCCTTCTTCTTCGCGAGCTTTGGCCTCTGCCGCCGCGTTCCTACGAGCAGGGGATCCAGCACGCGGTGTACCAATCCTCTGTGGCTGAGCTGGAAGGAAGCTCTGTACCAGGAAAGTAAATGCATACGATCTGATATCGGTAAGTTTCCGATCAATTGATCTTTCATCGCTCCAAGTATCAATAATGATGCCACCCTGGATATCGGCCTCGAGCTGCAATCGCTCGATGACCTTCACCATCCGTCCAGCACCATAGTGTTGTTCCACCAGTCCACCGTGCGATTCCACGATCTGAGCGATATGTTCGAAGAGCTTAGTCAATGCATTAGCGTAAAAAAATCCCTCCTTGCGCTGGTCACCTCCAGTGCCAGCGTTGAGGTTCGCTCTTGCACGAGAAGCGACCCCTTGGCAGACGTAGCGACCATAAACATCGAGGCCAACATCAGATTTACCGATCAATGGGAATAATTTGAAAAACCGGGTAACTTTGGTGCCGTTGCCCTCTTGCGCGGCATTTTCAAATTCTCGGAGGAACAGCCCACGCAGCGACTCTGCGGCATGTTCTAAAGTCACATTTGGTGGGTCGGGAACCTCAGCGGTGGGAACCATTTCTTCTGCAAAGGGGCCATTTACGATTGCATTCGTGATTTTCGATGCTCGATTGAGATATCCAGCAGCAGTCTCCCAGTCTTGAGGGGCACCCATGGATCCTGTGACGCCTAGTACGCAGGCTTTCAACTCTGCCACCTGTTCAACGACGTCCAGAGTACCCTTGACTCTGGCCTGTTCGAGGTCGAGCCGCTTGACTGCATTAGATATCCGATTGGCAGTAGAGGCAGCGTTGGACAGCAGGCCCTTACTTATAGATCGTGTGGAGACTGCTTGAGAGCCTAAATGGGCTCGCATAAGATCCAACCGGCCAAGCTCGCGCGAAAGATCTTTCTGAGAAGCCACCAAGGTATCGAGCCGCGCTGTGACTGAAACCTCATGTTCGTGGAGACGAGCAAGCGTGTCCCGGATCTCGGCGATTGAGCTGGAGTCGTATATCCCCAAACGCGAAGTTTCCTCTGCTCCCTCACCGTTTACACGTGACCAAGACTTTGTATCATGCACGCCTTGGCCATTAGATCTTGGCATTTTTTGATACGATGGAAGCTTCAAGGTACCTGGTCCTCCAACGACCATTAGAAGTGTGCGACTGGCATCAATTTCGATACATCTGTAGGCATTCGCGCCGCCAGAGCTTAATGGAAAGCAGCTGGCTGGACAGCAATAGTGCAGGAATAAAGGATCATAGCTTTACCTTCAACCAGCATTTGGCACTATCACTTCTGGACAGGAGTATAAGATATTCATTACGCCAGAAGAGTACGGAGTAGGTACTTAGTCGAAGAAAAACCCTAAAGTCATTCGCAGTCCATGAGTGAAGCCAAACATTAGCTATTCGATAAGTTGAAGTTGACCCGCATGGTACGAGTAAATTAAGGCGTAGGTATGATATGTGGGTGCGTGGGTACCTTACTCCAACCTCTTCGACAGTCAAGGTATTTGGGCGCGCACTACTCCGTAGTCCGTACTTGATGTACTACGGTACTTGGGGTATTAACTGTTAGTATTGAAGCCACAGTCAGGGGCTCACGGGCTGTCTTCGCTTGGTTGACCAATCAATCTCCTTGTATTTGAAGATTCTACTGAACATATAAAAGCCCGAATACGTATTAGTACTGTATCGCACGTAATATACCTGGAACGGAACCAAGCGAACCGGAATACTGTACAGTGGTAAGGTACCTTACCTTACCTCAGGTATGGTGAGGAAGGACATTTAATGAACGTGTTCCCTCACCACTCGAGTGAAGCAAAACTTTATAGAGGCCAGAACGCTCTAATGTACTGACCTGCACATCGTTTCAAATCCATGGTGTGACATTTCGTGCAACAAGCACCCCGTTGACCAACAGAACATTGCAACACTGCTACCTGAACGCTCCGTCTAACTGTTGCCTGAACTCATTGCCCAACCCTAGGAACGGGTTAAGTCTTCTCATTTGGAATCGTACTAGCAAGTGTCAGCAGCGAAGCTAATCTCGGTCAAACTGTGCCATTCCTCCTCAGATACCAAAGGTCGTTGGAGAAGCGAGCAGCATACAACGTCTAATTCCGGCTCAATGGGTCAAGAGGTTTCCAGCCCGGTTGATGAAAGCACACCCCCGCGCACGCTCGAGGCTAGATCTATAGATGCTATAGCCACGTATGTTAAGACTGGTCGAGCAAGGAATATCGTTGTTATGGTAGGTCTGACTTCTTCGCATCTAAATCATGTCCCTCAATATTAAGACTTACGTATTCGATGCAATTCCGATAGACTGGAGCAGGAATAAGTACCTCTGCGGGCATACCCGATTTCCGGTCCCCAGGCACGGGTCTCTACGCGAACTTGGCCAAACTCGACCTACCCTACCCTGAAGCAGTCTTTGATATCTCCTTTTTTCGTGACAACCCTCTACCTTTCTATACATTAGCGCATGAACTTTATCCGGGCAAATATCGCCCTACTATATCACATTCATTTGTTCGTCTGCTCTCAGACAAGGGTCTCTTGTTGAAGCTTTTTACCCAGAACATTGACTGCCTTGAAAGGGAAGCAGGCGTTCCAGACGAGAGCATTGTAGAAGCCCACGGGAGTTTCGCTCGCCAACGATGTATCGAATGCAAAATACCCTATCCTGAACACTTGATGAAGGAGGCCATCACCGATTGTGAGGTTCCTCATTGCTCGAATCCACAATGCAACGGCCTGGTCAAGCCAGATATCGTCTTCTTCGGCGAAAAATTGCCAGACGAATTCCACAAAAACAGAGGCTTACCACGTTGCGCAGACCTGTGCATTGTATTGGGCACAAGTCTGACGGTCCTGCCGTTTGCGAGTCTACCGGGCTCGTGTGCCGAGAACGTACCGCGATTGCTAATTAATTCGGAAAGAGTTGGTGATCTAGGCTGTCGTGCCGACGATGTTCTTCTTCTTGGAGATTGCGATGACGGAGTAAGAAAGCTTGCGTCAGCTCTGGGATGGGAAGAAGAATTGGAGGCACTCTGGAATAAGACCAAACCCAGTAAGGACAGCGCCAAGCAAACGATAACCGGAGAGAAGTCGAAAGATGAAGCGCTTGAGGATGACATTGCGTTACTCACAGATGAAGTTGACAAGTCTTTAAAGTTGGCCAGTGATCATAGTTGCAAGGTTCGGGATCATCTTTTGGATAAAGAGGAAAAAGTGCAGCAACCCAAGGTACATACCGGTGATATAGATGTGGCTTCGTACCCAGCCAATAGAGAGCCAAAGTCAACGGAAGCGATTGACCAGCGCACCACAGAGACAGATACTGGTTCTACCTTCGTCAGCAGAATAATTCACCAAAGACCCCAATGAGTCTCCATTATGCTAGCTAGCTAGAAGTATTGCCGTCAAATGACTTTTTATGCCTAAGCGTCAAATTGGACGGTTCGCTGATCTGCTGGATTGTACGGCCGAGACTTTCTGAGGCAAATCCATATCTTCCAAGTCGGACTCTTGTGTCCTGGTTTAAATGTATAGATGCATTACTCGATAAGCATCAAGCTTCGGGCACATCGGTTCAAGACCTCTCTACTGATTCGGAAACAATGCATTCTTCGGTCGCTCTTGCCTCTTCTGCACTCTTCCCTCTTTTAAGATAGATCGATCTACTTCCCAAAACCATCGCATCTTATAGCCTGCCACTGTCACTCATGAACTCCGCTTAGCCATAACATCGTCTTTCCGGGTGTCTTATGACCATAGCTTCTTACAATCACAGCTATTATACCGCAGTACTGTCATAACCCACATTCTTTGTACTTCCTCAGCATTTTAGTGACATCGCTGCTTGTTCATCACCATGACAATCATCCAGACCAGGAAGAGGCGCTGGGGCTCTAGAAGCCTGTTCGGCATCAGATCCACGAAGAGAAAGGTATCTACCGGACAAGCAATTATCGAAACGGCAGATGGTGCTGCGGATCGAAAAGCTACGATTGACATATCTTCCGATACGTGCAGCGTTGAGGACGGAGATTTAAAGTCAGGCGCGGCAGCCAAAATGCAACGCAGTGGCTCTAGGTTGCTCTCCGTCATAGGTATTCAGACACGAGGCAGTGGTAGGTATGAAGCATCATCTGAGTTATCCCAACTAGAACGGTGTCCAGGCACTCGATCAACCAAGAAATCTTCGAATGTCCCAAGTGAACGAGACATCGCTCTTGCGATCGTGAAGGACGCCACCAAACCTCCCGGAGTTAGTGAGACGAGCACAGAGACCCTTGCCGGTTTCTATCCGCCGGAGATATCTGACGGAGCGAGGGCAGCTACTCCTCTAGCCAGGGAAAGTCTTCAGCGTGGATCTTCCCCAACTGGGGGAACTAGATTGGGGCTGTCGTCCGTTAACGATGATGCGGAGCTTACGCACCGCCTTGACGTATCTCGACCAATGCCCATTGAGGACCAGATCAAGCGAAAGGATCATGCCGGCCTTCGAAAGAGCTTTTCTACGCTTGGCTTGGCTCATCAATTGTCCCACAAGCTCTCGACAACTTTCGGAAATCCTACTATTGTTCATCGCCCAAATATGCGTACAAGGCCTAGCATCCACTCTATTACCAGTGATCACGAACCCAGCATCGAAGGTAATACGGACCCGTCTAGCTTTTATAATAGCGATAGTATGTCTCCTACAGGTCCGTCTACCGGGAAGACATCATTGGAGTCAAACATCGTGTCCTTACGCTCCGGCAAATCCAAAGAACAAAGTGACAAGACGAGTGTTGAAGGGAAGAGTACCAAAGGCGAAGAAAGTATACCCGAGAAGCCGCTGGCTCCAATTGAAGAAGCCCCACACGTCGCCTTGCCGACGATAGTCACTGTGGAGACGACAGCAAATGCCAAGATCTTTTTTGAAACACGATTTAATTCTATACTATCCGGTCATATCACCCCTCGTTCGCTCAGGCGGCGTGAACTTGAGCTACGTCTGCAGGCAGAGCAGATGTCGGCAGAGCAGCGTCAACGAGAGCGGTGCATATGGGCGGCCCACGAGAGTGAGCATTTGAGGCAGACCCGAGTTTTGGGAACTAGGACCAATAAGGCAAAGGAAAGCGCGGGCGTGGCTGTCGCTGGCTACGAAGTGGTGAAAATACTTGGTAAGGGCAGTTTTGGTGTTGTCAGGCTCGTCCGCGAGAAGGATATCACGCCCGCTAATCTAGCTGCTCAAAGCCAGCCCGCTATGGTGACCCCAAGCTGGAGACATACATGTGGCGAAGAAGTCAGTAATTTGAAAACGACTGCTATAGGAGTCTTGAGGTCGACGCTAGATGTTCAGAGAATATCTTATCGCCGGGAAGCAACGAAACCCAAAAGAGAGGTCTACGCGATGAAAGTTATACGCAAGTCTGACATGCTCCGTAATTCTCAGGAAGGTCATCTCCGCGCAGAGCGGGATTTTCTCGTGGCTTCGGAAAATTCAAGATGGATTGTACCATTAATAGCAAGCTTCCAGGACACTACGAACCTTTACCTAGTCATGGAATATATGGTTGGCGGCGACTTCCTCGGCCTTTTGTTTCGCAAGGATATACTGAAAGAAAAGAAAGCAAGATGGTATATCGCACAGATGATACTTTGCGTAGAAGAAGCGCACAGACTTAGATGGATTCACCGAGATGTTAAGCCAGACAACTTTCTTATATCCGCATCTGGACATCTCAAAATTGCTGATTTTGGCCTTGCCTTTGACGGTCACTGGGCACATGATCAAAGTTATTTCAACAACCATAGGCAATCGTTGATGGAGAAGCTAGGTATCAAGGTTGAAGGTGATTCCATCGACCGTAAAGAAGGAACCAGCATTGCAGCGGGTATGGCCCTAGCTCATATCCTTACCGGACGAAGGGAGCGTCATGGAAAGCCGCACTTTGATGGACCCAGTGATAACGAGGGAATACTCCAGTGGCGAAATCGCCATGGGAAGAGGAAATTGGCCAGGAGCGTTGTGGGCACAAGTCAATACATGGCCCCAGAAGTAATTCGAGGTGAGCTATATGACGGACGATGCGATTGGTGGAGTATTGGTGTCATTCTTTACGAGGTCAGAAGGTCCGCTGCCCTTAGACGACGGACTCCCTACTGACGAGCTCACGATAGTGTTTGTATGGCTACACGCCCTTCGTCTGTGAGAACAGGCAAGATACTAAAATAGCCATCTTGGTGGGCGCTACCATTGAAGATGTGCTTTTTTCGGCGAGGCTAACTCGACAAACAGAACAATGCGACAAGTTTGAAGTTTCCCGAAGACAAGGACATGCAAAGGAAAGAAAAGGTGTCATATCAAGCGATGGACCTCATCAACAATATTCTTCAGGAAAAAGAACACCGCCTATGCTCGATGAAATATCGTCAAAACGACTACCAGCATGCGAAACGAGTCACTGGTCAATATCTGCCGACACGCGCGCACAAACAAGCACAGGACTTCCAAGGTCACTATGTCTATCCAGACGATGCAGAAGACATCAAAGCCCACCCATTTTTCCAAGGCCTCTCGTGGGATCACTTGCATCTCTCGCGACCACCTTTCGTTCCAGATGTGAAAGGCCGAGACGACACCAAATATTTTGACGACGAAGATGAAATAAGCGATGTCGAAGACGTATCCAGTTGCTCCTTTGTAAACAAGGCTGGAGATCCCAATGTTGAGCATGGCAAAACAGTGGCAGCTCGTCCCTTGCAGGTGGACGGCGCAGAGGGAGCACAGGACGCAAACATCCAACCAATAATTGCTGCAGAGCTGAAAGGGCAGGTCGTTGAAGCTGTCGATGGCAAAGAGGGAATATTGGTGAAAGTTAAGGAGAAAAAAAGACCCCGTGATCGGGTACTGCGAGACAAAGAGGTTGCAAGGAAAGTACTCGCAATTCGAAAAAAGGGCGCGTTCATGGGCTACACTTACCGTAGGCCTAAGAATATGGTTCGAGAGGAAGAGCGTGGCAGGATGAGTGTGTCTCGAAGAGATGGAATGATTAGTGGCTCTTGAGTTTTTGCTCCTCAACGCACTGGAATAGTTTCTTCCCTACTTCCACATCTGCTTTCCCAAACCGTATTCTCATTATCTTGTAATCAACAACAGTGTCGTGGTCCGCTTCCATCTGGTGTAGGCCTCATACCAAATTTCTGAGGACCAGGCATGTTGGGCAGTTTGCTGTAACATGACATCCTTTGGCTAGCCACCGAAGGGTTTCTCTTTTAGAGTGTGCGATTACAGTCGTTAAAGTACATATACCCAGGACTATGATGTCCGTCAAACCGTTGTTCTTCCATAGCTTCTTCTATCAGACGCCTGGTCCTGATCTTGAAGGCATGTCTTGATATTTTGTTTCCAGTGAAGTTTCGCGAGTTCTTCTTGCTCGAGGCGACTGAATATATACAATATCCATCGGGTCTTTTTTCTAACCTCTTTTACGCAGCCATCCTAAGAATGCTTCGGAACGGAAGGAAACATGCTCGCTGGACAAAAATTGTACTCCTATCAGACAATACCTCTATTCCCAACCAGCTATTCAGGACAATTACAGACCGAGAACAGACACTGCTGCCCAAACACCGGATCCTATTCTACAGTGACATCTTTTTTACAGCTTCTGGACTTTAGTCCCATCTAGTCTGACTTGTATAAAGTCTCTTCAAGATCTCTTCTGACAATTACAGCATAACATGCAAACCCACCAACAAGGTGATAAAGTATAAGCCACCGCAAAAACTCATCATCGTGGCCTCGCTCTTCGCCCCAGGCTTCCGTTGATAAGTCATAAGTCTAGTACCCGCAGGACTCAGCATTTTCGCACAAATCATAGCACGTAGCCGCCCAACTTACGTCAACGAACCTCCACACAGTTCTGTTTGATTCCCTGCGCATGAAAGCTGGCAACTAGTATCGGGCAGTTTTTGCGAAAGCGTGTTCAGCTGGGGCGCGCACCAGCACTCCCGCCCGTATTCCAGGCCGGCATATTGAGTGGTTCCGCAGAAGGAGAGGCACTGTTCGACGGTCATTCCGTCCGACGCTTTCTGTACAGACGCTCATCAGTCTCTGGCGCCTCTGCAAGCAAATCGCGAGCAACAACGGTATAAAGCGGGATGTAGTACCATGGGTCCTCCGGCCAATGCTCGCGAATTTCCAGTCGAGTTATCGCTGGTAGTCTCACTGTAGCAGCCAAAATAAGAGTAGGCAGGACTGCCAGGGACCACGGAGGCGGAAATGGAGCTAGAGCTGGTTGAAGGCGGAGGGGATGTCGATACCAGTGTGGAGGTTTGTGCAAAAACGGTAGGAAAGAAGAGTACAAAGAGTAAAGAAACTGAGAAGGACAGTGGCAGCATTGGCCGCTGAGGTCCCATTGTTAGAAATTATCAATACCGTGGGCACTCGTACATGGGTAAAGTAGATATCTCGCTTCTCGGAAGATCGACTTCCGTCTCGGGGCGTCCCGCTCCTAATTCCCGTACAGCCGCTTGAGACGCGGAACTGTCCATGCACCTGGTCTACATAGAGGTGTCCTAGATTCTCATTGATGGGAGATGAAAGGACAGAAAAGGTGAACAGACCTGCATCTACGCTGCCATCAGGCCACAGTGAACCTTGCACGCATAATTAATCCTGATTTGGAGACATTACACTAACTGTAGGGGTATCTAATCCATGAAAAGCGACCATACACCCGCGCCGAAATTGCCATAATTGCCTCAAGGTAGGTCAACCCCTTTGCCCGAGGATGCGAAGAGAAATTCGCTACGGTCCTATGTCATCTGCTAATTTCTCTTTTGCTCGACTGCAGGCCTGTGCCAGGACATCCCTATACCTCGTTCGTCGTTGCAGTATGCCCTTTTGGGATGTCACGCATTCAGCAATAGGTGGGTCTTCCTAATAACATCACGATAAGAGGACAAAAGTACGCCCCGTAGATTTTCTATCCCAGTTTTCCTAGCCGAAGGCGAAATCGGTAGTCGTATGATTGCCTGCCCATGTACCTCTCATACCTTGGGAGCGCCTATCGCAAAGGCTGAATCGCTAAAACCGTCTTCTTGCTTCATTGTACCATTAAGGAGAGGGCAAAGCCTGGAAATAATGATATGTTGACGTTAGCGACTCTCTTCTAGGAGCGTAATAAGCGAGAGAAGGGGTAACAAAAGGCTGGCGATAGATTATAAATGAGATGGTAAGATGCACTTTTTGTTGGTTTTGATGTGGCCGACTTGACCGCAATTGGCGCATTTGCGCTGGGTGCCAGCGTTCTTCGGCGCTGTGGCAGCAGGAGAGGCTGGCGCACTTGTAGGATCGGCCGCACCATCTGTGTGGAGAACAGTATGTAGGCCTTTCTGCTTGTCACGAGCAAGCCGGCGATCTTTGTTGCGTTCAAGACGCGCAAGTTCTTTCTCGAGCCTTCACACCGTTCAGTACAAAGTCCGTTGCACGTCAGAAGCATAACTACCTTTGCTGGTTGCGGCGATCCTGCTCTGCATCACCCGTGGGCCTGATTTCTGATAGCCTTGCGAATATTAGTCAGGGTCTTTCAATTCAGGGAGTGGGTAATATGCATCGTGGTCTCTGCCTCTTTGGCATGTCTTCGCTTAAGGTATTGACGTATGACCCTGGGATCATGTATGGTATCTTGAATTCGCTCCAGATTGCCCGAAGTGTTGCGAATATTTCGAGTTATCCTGAGAACTTTCCCACTTTGACTATCGGTACTGAACCTACTGAATTGGCTCATCGTCTCATCGTCTCGTCGGCGTAATGTAGCAGATGTCTGCGCTTCGGATCGAGGGGTTCTTGCACCGCCGATCAAGTCATCTGGCTCCTCGATATGGTCATCCTCCATGTCAGTGTCGGATTGCTCAAGGCTCGAAGAAAGACTCTGTTTCTGGGCGTCCCAGACCCGGCGTATGGAATCTTCATACTGCTTTTGTTGTCTGGCGACATTGTAGCTATGCCCACCAAGCTCCTTCAGTTTCTTCGCATCTAGCTTGTCCTCGACACTTTCCCCCATAGCTTTGAAGCCGCCTTTCATTGACGTTTTGATGAAGCTGAACGCCTCACCGCGGCCTGACGGATCACCCTCCCCGTGCAATTGCAGCATAGCTTTTCCCTGAGCGGCATTGAGGAAATTCCTGGAGGTGAACCAGGGTGCAAGTTGCTGCTCAATGCTCTGTCCCTCTTTACCGTCTTCATCTTCCGAATCATCATCCCCTTTACTAAAACCCGCATCTTGGAGATGCTGCTGGCCAACTTGCATGGACTCCAGCAAACATACATCCTCAGGCTTGATCATGGCTCGTATGGTCTCTTCATCGGGGACTGCCTCGCCGGGTCGCATCACCCATTGCTTGTGCTCTTTAGAGAATTGCATGAACTCCTTCATTTTCTGTCGGTTTTGCATATCAGTCGTATCTATGAAGTGCTTCGTTATCTGGTCTACCCCTACACGATGAGTCTTCCCATGTCGGATAAGACGGTACGAGATCATCTTAAGGCGATTTTTGGAAGCTGTTGTGACCTTTCGAGAGTGCGGCCCAGGTACGTCAACAGAGGGAAATTCTTGCCCAGCCACATGGAGATTCTCAATATTCCTCATGTAATAGGTGTGACCTTCAACTCCGGTACTATTTCGAATGACCAAAAAGTCCGAGGGCTTCGTCTGGTGTTTAAAGATTGGTGCCTTGTACATCGCATTATAGAGAGCAGGGGTGATTTGACCGGGATCGATGTGACCGAACAAAGAGAACGGGCTTTTGTCCTGCGGTAGGAGGACAGTGGTCTCTCCGATATCAAGTTTGGGGCGCGAATTATCCTCCATATCCTTCCGGCGGTAGTAATTGATTAATCGGCTTCCCATACCGAAATTCGACATCATCGTTGGGTATTCTTCTGAATACTCCAACAACAGTATACTTGAATTGTCACCCATTGAGAGATCTTTAGAGGTCCCGAAGATAGCCGGGGTGTCCTTGCCTTTCAGATGCTTTTTCTTGACAACACGCGGCTTACTGAAGATGACTTGTTCGTTGCGCATAAACTTAATAATAGGTCTGTGAAACGAACGAGCCTCCGTTTTCTCCAATTTTGTTTTGTACTGGGCGAGTTTAGTAAAGATTTCTTGCTTCGCAAACAAATGGGAGCAAATCCGAACTTACAAGAGGCCACTGTAATCTTATTGCCGGCAAGCTGTGCTCGACGCTGAGATTACCAAGTGTACTCCGAACTTTGCTTTGGTGATTCTCTTTAAGCAGATCGTATGCCTCGTCATTAGAGATATTATATCTCTGACTTATACCCTTTTGAAACGCCCCCCGTTCTCCCTTACTCAGATCTTGTCGCCTAGAACTTTTTCGATGCACAAAATCGTTACGATTGCAGTCTAATAGAAGTCGTGAATCATTAAGGTCCAGTGTCACCTTTCGCGCGATCTTTGCCGTAGCTGCCTCCGGGTCCTGGAGTGAAGGACAAGAGAAGCGTGGATAACGTAGTATACTTGCCTCAGGATCGTCCAACTTTCGCCTCTGCATGCTAATCAGTGAGCGAAGACTGCTGGGGTCTTACAGAGTACATACTTTTGCAGATAATTTATTTGGATTTTCATTTAAATCATGCTCCATGCCACTTGATGCGTTGCAATCATCCCCAGATAACCGGGTCCATTCTGGACTCTGAGTCTCTGCCGCGCTGCTGTTATCCCAATCTTCGCACACGAGCTGCAAGTCCTGCCAAGTGACTCCTGCGACTGGTTCTTGCTCAAAATCGGACTCTGGATCCATACTATGGTCACTATCCTTTCTGTCCGAGAGAGCTTGCTGTATTGTCACAAGACCCAGAGGATCTGCCCTATCTTGAGTCCTTCCGTTCGAATTGGAAGGTAGCCTGAAAGCCTTCTCTTGATCTGGAGCCAACTCAAAGTTCAATTTCGTAGGCTGCACAAGTTTTGGGCGCTTAATAGGTGTCTTGCCAACGTAGTGGGCTTTTTTCATAGGAACCAGGTTCATGAACCGTAGTATGGTATCCCGCTCAAAATCAGGCCAAAGCTGGGCCAGGAGCTGGTCACGGTTCTCGGCAGTAGCGGGCAATATCTCCATCAAACCCGGACCAAACCCTGACCCTGGCCCTGACATTGCAAAAAGCTCCTGTTGCATTTGCTGTTCCTTTGACATCGTAGGATCTTCGGAACTGAATGCTACAGGCCGGAACAGATTCTGGAGTTGGGAGTGAGATGTTTCTCGCGTCCCAAGAGCGGGTAATTCGATAAATTGTCCAGATACATCGTCTTCAAAGTCAAAGGGCATGTTCAGATCACCTGGAGTTTCTGGTAGCCGACCCTCTCTTGATTCATCCTCTACGTTAAGCGGAGAAGATGGCGCATCTCCGAATAGATCATCGAATCCATCGCCCTCGCCGTCGGGGTGCCTCTCGTTTGTCAATTCAGGTAGGCCCTCGCCTTCCCCGAAGCTCTCCAGGCCTCCAAAAGAGTCATCAACATTCGATGAATGAGCTGTAGAATGATGCTGCACGTCGTGTTCTTCCTCATCTTCGGCCAGATCATCATCTGCCAAGTCTCCAAAGTCGACTGCATCGTCCGCCTTCTCCCCAGGCTCAAGCTCACTGGTGAAGTCAATGGGGTTCTCAGGATCAAGAACCTTCTGGATCAGGATATCATCCTGCTCTTCTTGAGAATCGCCTGGGCTTGTCGCATGAGGCATGTTGCCCACACCACCTCCGTTCATTATCTAATGGTAAGAAGCTGGTAAGATGGCATCTTTGGACCTTGATTTGTGCTCAAGGGTTCTACCTAAGTTGTAGCATCTCAAGGGGTAAATAACTCGAAGTGCTATGCAAGGAAGCTTTGTGTAAGAATTCAAGTATCCTGGTCCCGCGCCTAAGCCTTAAGCGCGTATTTGCCGCGACCAAGATAGGGCTAAGATGAGAAAGGTTTCACCTGCCACATCAATAAGCATGAGGTGGAAATTATCTTGAAGCGGCTTGCACGGTTCAAATTTGGTAATCCCAGCGTTGAACAAAGATCAGCATCGGTTTTCAGGTTATAGCCCGTGCTAAAGTCTTACAAGCTACTAATGAGACTGAGCTTGATAAGGGTTCCTCCAACACCACTTGCAAGTGATAGCATTCAGCAGCCATATGTTCCCTCAACAACCTTCCTATATTAATTGTCCATGTTCACTGCGATATCCCAGGTTTGTTTGGTTGTAAAAAGCACAAACTACATGCGGTTTCGTGGATAGTTTGAGTTTTGTGTCGGTGCTTGGGTCTCCTGAGGTATAACTAATCGAGTTCCCCCAAAGTATGCGCAGAGTGCCTGTTCACACTCTTGAGAGCTATACACACCAGAAGAAGATTGATTGTGCTTACCTTACTTGCACCTTGCATACAGTAATGTATCACCTCCACCTGCTTGTCTTCGCCGGCTGAATTACCCAGCTGCAAAAGATCGGACGTCCTTGGTAGGTATAGAGCGATGTCTTCCGTTACCTCCCGTAGAGGGTCCAGAAGATCCGACAACGAGTATGGCTGCATCTTGGACAGATCGAAAACAGGATCCGATCGATAGCCAGGACCTTTGTAGGTTAGATAATAGTAGGATTATGACTCCGTGCATAGTTGACCTACCACCCCATGGGGGACTGGCAAAGATTACACTGTATTCGCCAAGGTCTGCGAGCTCCCTCTTCAAGATATCGAAGCAGTCACCCTCATACCAGGATATTTTATCTTGACACCCATAGATCTCCGCATTGTGCTTAGCACAAGCCAGTACAGCGGGGTCTTTTTCAATGGCATGGATTCTCTTCCATCTGCTAGATCTAGCGAATGCAATGACATTGCCACCAACACCAGCAAAACAATCGATAAGAATGAATTTCCCTGCTGGGGCTGCGTCTGCGATATGCTGCGCTATTCTCCTTGGGAGAAATTAGTATTTATATCATAAGCCCGCATTCCGTGACGTACTGTGCGACTGGTTCCGGTGTCACACCATACCAGGCATCTTCTGTTATGCGAACGCCTTCATCGTATCTTGAAAATATGCTATAACGCTGGTGATAGTATCTAATGCTCGTCAGTAAAAGAAATACAAGAGCACATAGTTTTTAGCAACTTCTGTGTGTCCCACGAAGCATTAGCTAGGTCATTGTAGTGCTTGTTGACTTGCATATCGCTCCTTGAACCATTGACAATATGTACATATAATGTGGTTATTTATGACCCCGTCATTCAATTGTTGTTAGAACATTAATCATTTAGTCAGAGTACTCCAGCCTACTTGGCGACAGCGACCTACCCGGGCATATGATATACCAATTTGAGCGGCAAGTTATAGAGCACACTCGTACGATCAAAACAAGCCCCCATACGACTCAATAGCTGCACACGTGACTGTGTTGCAAGCCAAAAACCGAAAATCGAAATCTTTCGCGCCCGCCCCAAAATTGGCCCCTTTTCACCTTTTCGGCAACGCAGAGAAAAGAACCATCGTTCCAGATACCGATTTGATCAACAAGGCTAGACTGACCGTCGGGTCGAGTTTCGGGTTGACATTTTGGATCCGACCCGATCCGAAGTCGGGTTGCTCACATTTTCAACCCGACCCGAGTCGGATTGAGCATATTTCCAACCCGACGCGACCCGACCCGACTGGGAATTGGGTCAACTCGACCCGACCCGCCAAGAACTCGAGCTTGACATCAAGAGGGCTAAATATAGAAATTTTCCGACTTTTGCATTATCTTTTTGCATTACCTTTTTGGTAGAAAGTCATGAAGGGAAAACATAAACTGGCCGCGTCGGGCCGGGTCAGAAGGTTCGACCCGAGTAATCGAGCCGGGTTAGAGGGTTGGAACCGAGTATCGACCCGAAATTCCCGACCCGGCCCGCCAAGACATGAAGTAGATAGGTAGATATTCTATTATGGCTCCCTATTATGGCTCCCTACCATGACTTCCTACCAAATAGCCTTCATGTTTCCCTAACATAGCTCCCTACCAAAGCTCCCTACCAAACAGCCTCCATAGTTCCCCGTCATGGCTCCCTACCATAGCTCCCTACCATAGCCCCCTACCAAAGCTCCCTACCAAACAGCCTTCATAGTTCCCCGTCATGGCTTCCTACCATAGCTTCCTACCATAGCCCCCTACCAAAGCTCCCTATCAAACAGCCTTCATAGTTTCCCGTCATGGCTCCCTACCATAGCTCCCTACCATAGCCCCCTACCAAAGCTCCCTACCAAACGGCCTTCATGTTCCCCTTCATGTTTCTCTTCATGTTCCCCTTTATGACTTTCTACCAAAAAGGTAATGCAAAAAGGTAATGCAAAGGCGAAAAACCGGAAAAATTTCTATATTTAGTTCTCTTGACGTCATATTCGATTGCTTGGCGAGTCGAATCGAGAACTCGAATCGAACCCTGATTCAAGATTGATATTAAGCTGAGTCAGATGATTCGATTCGAGTAATCGAGTCAAGTCAGAAGATTCAACTCGAGTAATTGAGCTGAGTCAGAATGTAAATATGAAAACTCGACTCGACGATCAGTCTAGAAAAACATGAAGATCGTTTGATATAGAGTCATAAAGAGAAACATAAAGAGAAACATAAAGAGAAACATAAAGAGAAACATGAAGATTGTTTGATAAAGAATCATAACAAGAAAACATGAAGATCGTTTGACTTTGATAGAGAGTCATGACGAAAAAACATGATGAAAAGTCATGAAGAAGAATCATGTAAACTGTCAATCAAGCTATTTACATTTATCTAATATCTTGTTAAATTGAGTTGAGTTTTCAAGTCAAGTTGTTGAGTCAAGCTTCTCAACTCAACTTAAGTTTTCAGATTCAAATTCTCAATTCAACTCAACACTTTTTTCAAAAAATTTCAACTTGACTTGATGTGATCAGTTTAATTACAAGACATTAAACACATTCATATGAGCAAAACAAGCTCTCATACAATTTATTAACTGTACAGATGAAATTGTTGCAAGTCAAAAATTAATATTTGAAATTTTTCATGTTTATTTATTTATTATATTATAAATAAGCATAAAATAAGTCATATAAATATAAAATGTATTAAGAATTATATATTATTTGATTTGATTTGATTTGAATTCATACACTCTTATGATATTGATTTAGACTCAACTCATGAGAAAAACTATGTTATGTATATTAAATGAACAAAATTCTCTGAAAGAGAAAATCACTCACTGACTATACAATAACTTCACGTCATTGAAACAATAAAATTGACACTGTGTTATCAATAATGAATTTATAGCTTTTATTCAGCATATGATGCTTAAGTAAACTTTTATGAATGTTTGTGCTGTTTATTATAATGCATCGTCTTTGCTTTGCTTTTTATTAATGATATTCTATGCAATGATGTTTCAATTCAATTTTCAATTTGAAGATGAAAGATATTTCTTTGCATTCATGATGCTCATGATTATAACGCAGAAACTGTGTTCTTTTGCTCAATGATGATCATTTATTAAGCAGAGAAATGTGTGATGAAAGAAAGATATGCATGATAAGAAAATAAAGTGTAATTGTATTGAATAACTTTTTTCTTCTCTTGATTTGACTTATGTCACGTAGACGTTGAATAAATTTTTTTTTATTTTTTATTTTATTTTATTTCTTCATTAAGTGCATGCAATCTATGACTATGACATTGTCTAGACATTGTATGTATGCTAATTTTTTTTTTCTTCATTAAGTGCATGCAGTCTATGACTATAACACTGTCTAGACGCTGTGTATATGCTAAGTTATATGTAATCTGGTCAAAGTCGCTGCTTTATATCTTTTCATTGATCAATCACATTGATAATTTGCACATATAAGCACTCTCGCTCAAATTCTCGCAATTGTACTCTCGTTTTTCTTCATCTTTTTGCACTCTTCGCGTTCTACTCTTTCGTTTCTAATAGTCATTTTCTTGTTGCAATTCAAGTGTTTTTCAAATACTTTAATGTTGCAATTCTTTCGATTTTGATGATGAACAGCGTCAATATGATGTCTGTATTTTTAAGCTGAGTCTTTTTCTTAAGTTTTATCTGCTCTGATTTATAATGCTTGCAATTTAGTAGTAAATGCTCTGATGTTTGACTTGCATTGCATATTTCATAACATTTGTTCAAATTATTCTCTGATAATCGATGCAAATAGCTCTTGAAATAGTCATGTCTCATTTTCAACTGAATAAAGATTGAAAACGTTAGTCTATTTATTTTTCTAAGCTCTTTTAGTGATTTCTGACTTAGATTCATGTTCGATATGTGTTTTCAATACTGATTTCCCTTCTTGATGCTGCTTTTTCAGACATTTAATCATTGTAATTTAATTTTTTTGCAAATTTGCTTTTTGACAAAGCTTATGATGATTGTTTTCATGTTGTTGATAACTGATAATTCTTGAGCAACGCTTTTGATCAATTAATCTGCTTTTTCGTTTTCAATAATGCTTTTGCAACTCAATATTCACTGTATGTGAATTTGACACTGATTCTAACGTAAATTGATCAAGTTTTGTTATATATCATTGAATAACTTTGCATTGACGTTGCTCTTTGTGTTTAGTCTTTGCAAAGTCATTTGACTGTTCATGTACACTCAAATTTCGCTGTTTTTGAGTGCTTTTTCGCTGCACATTGCGATTGCATCGCTAATAGCTTGCAGTTTCACTTTCGTTATGATAATTTTGTCTGAAACGCTTGTCGCTTTGCTGCATCTGATGAGCTCATGCGTGAATATCACTGTTGTTTTGATTTCTGTTTCAATCTCTGCTATCTTTTTTTGAATTTGCGATGCGTTGATATACATCACTATGTTCTTCGTCTTTTTGATAATTCTTTCTAATTCTCTACAATGCATATTGATCGTTTCGCAAGTTTCGCTTTTTGCAAATTCGATTTGCAATTTCGTCAGATATTCAATTTCTTGATCTCATGATTTCTTAAAGTAAGATATTTTGATCTTTTGTATTGAATTCAGTGTTTTTTGCACTTGATTCAATATTCAATATATCTGCGTGAGTTTATCTTTGCACTTCTTGACTTTTCGAGGTAAATTCGACTTCATCTCGTTTCAGTTCAGATATTTCGATGCGTTCAGATCTAGATTCAATTCAATAAAGTATTGAGATGAGTATGAAATAAATGTTCTTTTTCTGATAAAATGTTTTTTTGATAATTCAACTATTCAAATTGCATAGTTCTTGCACTTTTGATTTAATTGCATCTTCATCGACGAGATTTCAACTTCTATTTGCATAGCATCTATTGATAATGTTTGAAATGCACTCAGAATTTTTCGTAATGCAGCGTTTTGCAGTTTGCGAAATTTGACTAAGTAGCTTTTTTGATTATTTCATCATATTTCGACGTCATAATCGCTAATAGATGTGATGCATGTCAGATATAACTGCTTTTCTGATTTGACATTTAGTTTTCACTCGCTATTTATTAATCTAAACAACGAGTGTAGCATTCTTGTGACTGTCGCGATTTTCGTTTGCACATGAACTTTGAAGTTAAGCTTTCGATTCAGTCAGACTTTTAGTCATTGTACGCATGTCTTTGATTTTATGATTATGTTATTGAGTAGAATAATCATTTGATTAAATGTCATCTTGTGACTTTCAAAGTGTATCAATTCAGATTTCAAGTCATTGAATTGCATTGCGTTGTTCTCAGCTCATGTGAAAGCGATTTTTGCTGCATTTTCCAGCATTTTCACATTCTTGTCAATATTTCTTCTCTCAATGTATAGCATCACGTTGTCAATATAGCTGAGTGACTGTAAATTTTTGAACTTTGCGCGAATCTTTGAAAACAAGTATCGAATATAAATTAGAAATAAAATGAGCGAGATAAATGAGTCTTGTGATATTTCTGTGCTTATTTTCTTTGGTTTCTGATGTTTGTCATCAAATGCTAAGTCAATAATTCTGTTTTGTAAGAAACATTTTACTCAATTGATTAAGTTGATCAATATTTTCAACTTAATCAATATTTTGACTAGTTGCTTCAATGCAACATGGTCAAAGACTTCTTTGACATCTAGAAGTAGGCAGATAAGCGTGTTTTCTCGACTTTTCGCCATTTGCGCATCATGTACTAAATTTAGTACTGCGTCTATAGCTGATCTTTGTTTTCTGCCTTTCATTTGATCAAAATTCAGCAGCTTGTCGTTAATTTCAGCTGTGTAAAACAGTCGTACTGCTATTATTTTTTCTGCTACTTTGTCTAAACAGTTTAGCAGCGTAATAATTCTGTATGTCTTCGAAATTGAACAATTCGACTTGTCTAATTTTTTCAGAATAATTCTCATGTCTTCGCGTCATATTTTCGAATGATAGTCGTTTTTGATCAAATCTGAATATACTAAATTGAAGATTTTCAATATGCTTTTGTACACTCGCTGTATGATTGCGAATGACATATCGTCTGATTCAAGTGCTTTTCTGAGTGTTGAGAAGTTAATAGCGTGCTTGATTTTCTCTTTGATAACTCTTAATCACTGTATACTTTCGTTCAATAGTAATTCTTCATTGATTTGAATTTTCGAAGATGATGAGTACATTGCTTTCAGAAATGCCTCGCACTTTTCATTGAATTCAGTTTTCAATTCTTTTTGCAAGTTTTGTATCAAGGGTAGCTTTTCAATTAGACGTGATTTAGTAAACTTGTATGTCTGAAACACTTCTTTTTCTTTGACGTTGTTCAAAAAATTGATTCAGAATTGGTTTTTAATCAGCTTTATTGCATCATAATACGAATTTCGCATTTGCACTATCTTTGCTCATGCGTCATCATTTCTGCATCTTTTTCAGATTCGCTTTTTTGACGACAACGTCTTTCGCATTTCGATAAGTTCATTATTTCACCAGAATTTTGATTTTGCGCATATTCGCTGTTTAAATACGAATAATTTCACTGTATTCTTGATGCATTTCGTCAGATACACGACTTTTGCTTCTAAACTTGTGATTCTTTGCATCTTGATCATCATTTTGTCTTTCGTCTTTTGCAAATGTTTATCAAAGTCTTTTCAGTCGGCTTTTTGCAGATTGTATGACGCGTTCAACGAATTTTCGATCAACTTCACCTTTTTCGTAACTATTGTAAATAGAATTACTTCATGATCAAATTCTGTGTCTGCATTCTCATCTATATGTCAATTCTTTATGTGATTGCGCATATTCTTTGATGTAAATGCTAAGTCAAGTATCGAGCTTAACTGACTTGAATAGCTGTGATATGTGTTTATATCAGAAGTGTTAATCAGATTGTACTTATGTAGATTTACTCAATTTATTAACGCTTTCGTTCTAATAGAGTTTGAAATTTTTGCGTTTCATCAGCTATGATGTGCATTAAAGTCTTTGATGATAATAACTTTTTACTCAGAATTTAGCATAACTTTTGCTAATTCTCGCTCAATCGTGTATGATTGCTCATTATCTGCATTCTGTAACTTTTCGTTGTAGATATTGAACAATAAAATTCTCTTCTGAATTTTATTGTTCGCTATTAATATCGCTTGCATATCTTTGCTATTGACTATGTCTGATCTTGATGTGCATGTAAATTTCTTTGCGTTTTTCGCAACAAATATCAGTACTTTGACATGAGTATTCTGAACATTTGATTTGATGCAGATAAACGATGAATGCGAAATTGTTATATTCTCATCTCTCATTCATGATTCTTGTAGTATAACAATATCTGTCTTGTTTTTCGCAAATTTCATGCATGCATGCATAATTTGCATTGATCTTGCACAATTGTGCTGTAGAATTCGAATATTCAACATGTTTGCAAAGCTTTTATCATTTGCGTTGTTTTGTGACATTTTGACTGCACTACTCATTACAATTTCGTGACTAGATGATTTTTTTGTAAGCTAATAGACTGAGCTGCCTGATATGTTTCACACATTGCGCTGTTTGCGAAGTGCGCATTTTGACAGTTGCAGCATCTAGAAATCATGTGATTGCATGATTACTTATCTTCGCACGTAGGTAATTGACATTTATGCTCTCATGTCAGATGATTTCGTTCATAAAACAAGCATCTTGATGATTTATTGCACTTGTTCTGCAAATGTTTGAATGTTTAACATCTTTGACACTAATCACTTGATCAATAATTTCGATATTCGATCGTTCGATATGTTGATCTCGTTGTTAAAACTCGTTCTTTCAGATGTTTTTGTGCTTCGACTTCGATTTTGAACATCAATATCGTCGAAGCATGATTCTTTCTTGCTCTATTTTCACCTTTTGATAATCATATCGAGTTGATTATCAGCTTCAATTCAGAGTTGTACTTCTCTAGCTCAATTCTCAAATATTTCATTTTGATCTTCATATTGAAGATATTGATTTTCAGACTGTGTATCACTATCTTGTATCATTTTTCATTCTTCTTGATACTTTTGACTTCAAATATATGCTTTCATATATCTCTTTGCTTCAATAGAGCTTTCGCGATGTATTTCTCTGAAATCATTAGAGCAATATTGTTATCTCTTTGTGTTTTAGTCACTGTAGCGACTATTATGTCAGACTTTGCCTTCTTCAGTGCGTTGTTCACTGCATTGCGCATTTTCATCGCTTGTAAGATTCAGTTCTCATTTTTCAAAGTGACTATCAATCTTCTTTCGCGATATAATATCTCTTGTGACTTTGGCGAGAGTTTTTTGATAATCAGGTTTCATTCGCCTGCATTTGCATTCGCATTTGCATTTGCATTTATGTCTGCATTTGCATTTGCGCTTGTGACTTGAGCTGCTTTTTGCGCATATGTGAGCTTCTGCGTTGATTTTTGCGAATTTTGCATGACTTGCAACGTTTGCGAAACCTGCGTCTTCTGCGAGATTTGCACATTCTCTGTCATTTGCTTTGCATTGATTTTCTTTTTGATGTTTTCAGCATTTTGTTGAATCAATTGTAGAATGATCTTCAGTTTGTTGTTTGTTTGACTTTAAAGTCAATCAATTTACTTCTGAATTGAGTTTTCTATGCTTTCGTTGCATGCTCTTTGAATGTAGATTAAGCTATGACTTATAGTCTCTTTCTGTTTTGATATTGCTTGTCTTAGCTGATTGACTGCAAATTCAATTCTTTCGTGCAATCTCTTTATCTGCATCTTTTTAGAGATGACATTGTAGCACTTGCTTGTACTAACTTCGATGCTAGCTTCTTTTTGCAAACTTTTCATCGCTTTTCGCTTTTTCATTTCTTTGAATTTCACAATCGCTTGTGTTTACTCTTTTTGCTGCGAATTTGCATTTCGCAGATTGATTGTATTCTTGTCATTATGCGCTTTTGCATGTGAATTTAGCATTAATGCATCAAGTGAACTAAACATGTATTGCGTTTTTCTATTTACTGATGTGAGCGATTTTTGTTAACTGCAAAATAAATCAACAATGTTGTTCTGCAGTTGTTTGCTTGTTGATGAACTTATGCTAAGTTCATCTCATAGATTTATTTCAATCTTTAACGTTGACTTTTTGATTTCTATCGTCGACGTTTTAAGTTCTGACGCTGAGCTATTGCTTCTGCTGAGTTTCACGTTACTATTCGCGAAACGAGACGAGAAAAAGCGCATAAAGCGACTCTTTATATTTCTTTTCATAGAGAATTTTTTCGAGTTTCAAGCTTCGAACTTCTAGAAAATTCACTTGACATCACTTAAATATTTCTTTAATCTCTTACTCAGAGCGTTTCACGTAGACAGTAACTTTAGTGTAAAGATTTCTCAATTTCTATCTTGAAACCTGCAATAAATCATCTTCTATTATTGACTTATGTCAGATGAAAATGATATAAATCTAGTCTGCAAGAATCTAGATTACTCTTTTGATAGAAAATGCTTGACGCAATTGCTTTATATCTCAGATATCGAAGTAGTCATGTTATCTCGCTCAGAATAATAACGACTGATCTCGACTTATTGTCTTGCGCATCAAGAAAAGGTAAAACAGATAGTGATTTGATAAGAAACGCTGTACTTCTCTGAAACAACGTTGTTCTCTGTGCAATCTTCAAGTGCACAAGAGTTCGATTTCGATTTTTGCGTCAGTACGCAGTCTTCTGTGCTGTTCTAAAGTCGATTGATGACTTGTTCTTTTCGTGTGAGTTTGCTCTTCGATTTGTCAATCAAATCACTGTTTGAATTGATCACTAAATTTAGTAGATGATGCGCAAATGGCGAAAAGTCGAGAAAACACGCTTATCTGCCTACTTCTAGATGTCAAAGAAGTCTTTGATCATGTTGCATTGAAACAGCTGATCAAAATATTGATTAAATTGAAAATATTGATCAACTTAATCAATTGAGTAAAATGTTTCTTACAAAACAGAATTATTGACTTAGCATTTGACGATGAACATCAGAAACCAAAGAAAATAAGCACAGAAATATCACAAGACTCATTTATCTCGCTCATTTTATTTCTAATTTATATTCGATACTTGTTTTCAAAGATTCGCGCAAAGTTCAAAAATTTACAGTCACTCAGCTATATTGACGACGTGATGCTATACATTGAGGAAAGAAATATTGACAAGAATGTGAAAATGCTGGAAAATGCAGCAAAAATCGCTTTCACACAAGCTAAGAACAACGCAGTGCAATTTGATGACTTGAAATCTGAATTAATACATTTTGAAAGTTACAAGATAACAATCAATCAAATGATTATTCTACTCAATAACATGATCATAAAATCAAAGACATGCGTACGATGACTAGAAGTTTGACTGAATCGAAAGCTCAACTTCAAAGTTCATGTGCAAACGAAAATCATGACAGTCACAAGAATGCTACACTCGTTGTTTAGATTAATAAATAGCGAGTGAAAACTAAATGTCAAATCAGAAAAGTAGTTATATCTGACATGCATCACGTCTATTAGCGATTATGACGTCGAAATATGATGAAATAATCAAAAAAGCTACTTAGTCAAATTTCGCAAACTGCAAAACGCTGCATTACGAAAAATTCTGAGTGCATTTCAAACATCATCAATAGATGCTATGCAAATAGAAGTTGAAATCTCGTCGATGAAGATGCAATTAAATCAAAAGTGCAAGAACTATGCAATTTGAATAGTTGAATTATTGAAAAAACATTTTATCAGAAAAAGAACATTTATTTCATACTCATCTTAATACTCTATCGAATTGAATCTAGATCTGAATGCATCAAAATATCTGAACTGAAATGAGATGAAGACAAATTTATCTTGAAAAGTCAAAGACAGACTCACGCAAATATATTGAATATTGAACAAAGTGCAAAAAACATTGAATTCAATAAAAGAAATCGAAATTTCTCACTTCAAGATATTATGAAGTCAGGAAATTGAATATCTGACAAAGATGCAAATCGAATTTGCAAAAGATGAAACGTGCGAAATGATAAATACACACTATAGAGAACTGAAAACAATAGTCAAAAAGACGAAAAACATAGTGATATACATCAATGCATCGCAAACTTGAAAAAAGATAGCAGAGCTCAAAACAGAAATCGAAATCGCGATGATATTCACGCATGAGCCTGTTAGATGCAGCAAGACGACAAGCGTGATCAATGAAATAATCATAACGAAAGCGAAATTGCAAGCTATCGACGATGTAATCGCGATATGCAGCGAAGAAGCATCTGAAGACAGCGAAATTTGAGTGTACACAGACAGTCAAATAATGCTGCAAAGACTAAAAGCAAAGAGCAATGTTAACTTGAAGTTATTCAATAACATACGACAAAATCTGATCAATTTGCAACAAAATCGATGTCATATTTGCATACAGTGAGTATCGAGTCGCAAAGACATCATCAAAAACGAAACAGTGAATCAATTGATTAAAGACATGACATGAAAAAGATTGATAATTGACATCAGGAAAAGAACAATTATGAGCTTCATCAAAAAGCAAATAGACAAAGAGATAAAAGAGCAATGACTAATTGCATGAAACAACAGCATCAAAAAAGAAAATCAGTATCAGAAGCACACAGCGAAGGTGAATCTGAATTACAAATCACTAAAAAAGCTTTGAAAAATAGACAGACTGACGTTTTCAACGTTTATACAGCTAAAAATGAGACATGACTATTTCAAAAGCTATTTGCATCGATTATCAGAGAATAATTTGAACAAATGCTATGAAATATGCAAGACGAGACAAACGTTGAAGCACTTACTACTGAACTGCAAACATTACAGAGCAGAACAGTTACAGCTTAAAGCAAAAGCACAGTTCAAAAACATGAACATTATATTGATGTTGTTTATCATCAAGATTGAAAGAATCGCAATGCTAAAGTACTTGAAAAGTACTTGAATTGCAACAAGAAAACAACTATTGAAAACAAAAGAGTAGAGTGAAAAGAATACGAAGAGGCGAGAAAACGAGAGCATGAGAGAAAGAAGTTGTTTGATTGAAAGCACTTGTTTGCGCAAACTATCGATGTGATTGATCAATGAAAAGATATAAAGCAGTGACTTTGATCAAGATACATGTAATTTAACATATACACAGCGTCTAGACAGTGTCATAGTCATAGACTGCATGCACTTAATGAAGAAAGAAAAAAAAACATCAATGCATCGCAAACTCGAAAAAAGATAGCAAAGCTCAAAACAGAAATCGAAATTGCAATGATATTCACGCACGAGTCTGTTAGATGCAGCAAGATGACAAGCGTGATCAACAAAATAATCATAATGAAAGCGAAATTGCAAGCTATCAACGATGTAATCGCGATATGCAGCGAAGAAGCATCTGAAGACAGCGAAATTTGAGTGTACACAGACAGTCAAATAATGCTGCAAAGACTAAAAGCAAAGAGCAATGTTAACTTGAAGTTATTCAATAACATACGACAAAATCTGATCAATTTGCAACAAAATCGATGTCATATTTGCATACAGTGAGTATCGAGTCGCAAAGACATCATCAAAAACGAAGCAGTGAATCAATTGATCAAAGACATGACATGAAAAAGATTGATAATTGACATCAGGAAAAGAACAATCATGAGCTTCATCAAAAAGCAAATAGACAAAGAGATAAAAGAGCAATGACTAATTGCATGAAACAACAGCATCAAAAAAGAAAATCAGTATCAGAAGTATACAGCGAGAATGAATCTGAATTATAGATCACTAAAAAAGCTTCGAAAAATAAACAGACTGATGTTTTCAACGTTCATACAGCTAAAAATGAGACATGACTATTTCAAAAGTTATTTGCATCGATTATCAGAGAATAATTCAAACAAATGCTATGAAATATGCAAGGCGAGACAAATGTCGAAGCACTTACTACTGAACTGCAAACATTATAAAGCAGAACAGTTACAGCTTAAAGCAAAAGCACAGTTCAAAAACATGAACACTATATTGACGTTGTTTATCATCAAGATTGAAAGAATTGCAATGCTAAAGTACTTGAAAAGTACTTGAATTGTGACAAGAAAATGACTATTGAGAATGAAAGAGTAAAGTGAAAAAAACATGAAGAGATGAGAAAATGAGAACACAAGAGAAAGAAGTTGTTTGATTGAAAGTGCTTGTTTGTGCAAACTATTGATGTGATTGATCAATGAAAAGATATAAAGCAGTGACTTTAATCAAGATACATGTAATTTAACATATGCACAGCGTCTAGACAGTGTCATAGTCATAGACTGCATGCACTTAATGAAGAAAAAAAAAATTAAAAAAAAAAAAAAATTCAGATTCAATTTGATGATGTATTAAGATGAGTACAATATGAATGTTTGCTTTCTTGTTGAATGCTTTTTCAATAATTCAACTATTTTAATTGCATAGTTCTTGCATTTTTGATCTAGTTGTACTTTCACTGACGAAATTTCAGCCTTTATTTGCATGACTTCTATGAGTAATGTTTGAAATGCTCTCAGTATCTTTCATAACGCTGCGTTTTGCAGCTTGCGAAATTTGATTACGTGACTTTTTTGATTGTTTCATCAGATTTCAACGTCGTAGTCGCTAATAATTGTGATGCATGCTAGATACAACTGTCTTTCTGACTTCACGTTTAATTCTCACTCACTATTCATTAATTTAAAGAGTGAGTGTAGCGTTCTTGTGACTGCAACGATTTTCGTTTGCACATGCATCTTGAAGTTGAGCTTTCGATTCAGTCAAACTTTTAATCATCGTATGCAGATGTTTGATTTTACGACTGTGTCATTGAGTAGCATAATCATTTAATCGAGTGTCACTTTATAACTTTCAAAATGAATTAATTCGAATTTTGAGTTATCAAATTACACTGAGTTTTCATTCGCTTATGTAAATGCAATTTTCATCGTCTTTTTCAACTTTTTCACATTCTTGTCAATGCTCTTTCCCTTGATGTACAGTGTGACATCATCAATGTAGCTGAGTGACTGTAGGTTTTCAATTCTTGCGCGAATCTTTGAGAATAAGTGTCGAATGTAAATTAGAAACAGAATGAGCGAAATAGATAATTCTTGTGATATTTCTGTGAAAATTTCCTTTGACTTCTGATGTTCTTCATCAAATGCTAGATCAATGACTCGATTTTGTAAGAAGCATTTTACTCAGTTGATCAAATTGATTAATATCTTTTGTTTGATCAAGATCTTGATCAGCTGTTTCAACGTCACATAATCAAAGACATCTTTGACGTTTAGCAGTAAACATGTAAGCATGTTTTCGCGACTTTTTGTCATTTGCGTGTCGTGTACTAAGTTTAGTACTGCGTCTATAGCTGATTTTTGTTTTCTGCTTCTCATTTGATCGAAGTCTAGCAGCTTGTCATTCATTTTCTCTGTGTATGACAGTTGCATCACTATTAGCTTTTTCACTATCTTGTCTAAGCAGTTTAGCAGTGTGATAATTCTGTATGTCTTTGAAATTGAATAATTCAATTTATTCGATTTTTTCAGAATGATTCACATGTCTTCGCGTCATATCTTTGAATGATAGTCACTTTCAATCAGATTTGAATACATTAGATTGAAAATTTTCAATACGCTTTTGTATGCTCGCTGCATGATTGCGAATGACATATCATCTGATTTGAATGTCTTTCTGAGTGCTGAGAAGTTAATAGCATGCTTAATCTTTCTTTCAATAATTCTTGATCACTGTATACTTTCGTTCAATAGTAAATTCTCATTGATTTGAACTTTCAAAGATGATGAATACATTGCTTTCAAGAATGTCTTGCACTTTTCATTGAATTCAGTTTTCAACTTCTTTTATGCATTCTGTATTAAAGATAGCTTTTCAATTAATCATGATTTGATGAACTTGTATGTCTGAAACACTTTCTTTTCTTTGACTTTGTTCAGAAAGTTAATTCAAAATTGATTTTTGATCAACTTTATTGCATCATGATATGAATTTTGCATTCACATTATCTCTGTTCATGCATCATCAGTTCTGCATCTTTTTCAAATTCGCTTTCTTGATGACAGTGCTTTTCGCATTTCAATGAGTTCATCATTTCACTAGAATTTCGATTTTGCACATATTCGCTGTTTAAATACAAATAACTTCACTGCACTCTTAATGAATTCAATCAAGTAAATAACTTTTGCCTTTAAATTGATAGTTTTTTGCATTTTGATAATCATTTCATTCTTCATCTTTTGTAAGTGCATGTTGAATTTCTTTCAGTTGACTTTTTGCAAGTTGTATGATGCATTTAGCAAGTTTTCGATCAATTTCATCTTTTCTGTGACTATCATAAACAGAATTACTTCATGATCAAACTCTGTGTCTGCATCTTCATTTAGATGTCAGTTCTTAATGTAGTTTTGCACACTTCTTGATGCAAAAGTTAAGTCAATTACTGAGCTTGATCTTTCAAAATAACTGTGATAAGTGTTTTATATTCAATGTATTAATCAGATTGCAGTCATGCATTCTTACTCAGTTTACTAATGCTTTCGTTCTAATAAGATTTGCAATCTTCGTGTTTCATCAGCTATGATGTGCATTAAAGTCTTCTGCAATAATAATCTTTTGATCATTGTTTAGTCTAATCTTTGCTAACTCTCGCTCAATCATGTATGATTGCTTCTTCTTTGCGTTTTGTGCTTTTTCATTATATATGTTGAGCAACAAATTCTCATTTGAAATTTTCTCGTTCACTATCATTATCGCTTGTATATCTTTGCTGTTGACTATGTCTAATCTTGATGTGCAATTACAGAGCAGAACAGTTACAGCTTAAAGCAAAAGCACAGTTCAAAAACACAAACATTATATTGACGTTGTTTATCATCAAGATTGAAAGAATCGCAATGCTAAAGTACTTGAAAAGTACTCGAATTGCGACAAGAAAATGACTATTGAAAACGAAAGAGTAGAGTGAAAAGAACACGAAGAGACGAGAAAACGAGAGCACAAAAGAAAGAAGTTGTTTGGTTGAAAGTGCTTGTTTGCGCAAACTATCGATGTGATTGATCAATGAGAAGATATAAAGCAGCGACTTTGATCAAGATACATGTAATCTAACATATGCACAGCGTCTAGACAATGTCATAGTTATAGACTGCATGCACTTAATGAAGGGAAAAAAAATTTCTTGATGTGCAGACAAACTTTCTTGTGTTTTTTGCAACAAATATCAGTATTCTGACTCAAGTCTTCTGAATATTTGATTTGATGCATATAAATGATGAATGCGAGATTGTTATATTCTCATCTTTCATTCATGATTCTTGCAAAATAATAATATTCGCTCTGATTTTCATAATCTTCATGCATGTATGCATGATTTGCATTGATCTTACGCAGTTGTGCTGTAGAATTCAAATATTTGATTCGTTTGCAAAGCTTTCATCATTTGCAATATTTTGAGAGTTTTCTGATGTGATACTCATTACAATTTCTCGATCAGATGATTTCTTTGAGCGCTAATAAACTGAGCTGTCTGATATCTTTCACACATTACGTTATTTGCAAAGTATGCATTTTGACAATTATAGCACTTTGATATCATGTGATTGCATGATTGCTGTTCTCTGCATGTGAGCAGTGAGCATTTATGCTTTCATGTCAGATGATTTCATTCACAAAACAAGCATCTTGATGATTTATTGCACTTGTTTTGCAAATGTTTGAATGTTTAACATCTCTGACACTGATCGCTTGATCAATAATCTCAATATTCGATCATTTGATATGTTGATTTCGCTGCTAGAACTCATTTTTTCAGATGTTTTTATGCTTCAACTTCAATTTTGAATGTCAGTATTGTTAAAGCATGATTCTTTCTTGCTTTATTTTCATCTTTTAATAATCATATCAAATTGATTATCAGCTTCAATTCAGAATTGTACTTCTCTAGCTCAATTCTCAGATATTTCATTTCGATCTTCATGTTGAAGATCTTAATTTTCAGACTGTGTATCATTATCTTGTATCATTTTTCATTCTTCTTGATACTTTTGACTTCGAATATATGCTTTCATATATCTCTTTGCTCTAGTAAAGTCTTCATGATGTATTTCTCTAAAATCATTAAAGCAATATTGTTATCTCTTTATGTTTTAATCACTGTAGCAACTATTATGTCAGACTTTGTCTTCTTCAGTGCGTTGTTCACTGCATTGTGCATTTTTATCGCTTGTAAGATTCAGTTCTCATTTTTCGAAGTGACTATTAATCTTCTTTCGCAATATGATATTTCTTGTGACTTTGACGAGGGTTTTTTGATGATTAAATTTCATTCACTCGCTTTTGCATTTACATTTGCCTTAATGTTTGCATCTGCTAATTGAGCTGTCTTTTGTGCATATGTTAACTTCAATGCAGATCTTTGCATCATTTGCTTGTCTTGTGTCATTTGTGAACTCTGCTTCGTCTGTGAGATTTGCATCATTTGCTTTGAGTTGATTTCTTTTTCAATGTTTCATGCATTTTGCTGCACTATTTGCAGAATAGTCTCTAGCTTTTTGTTCATTTGACTCTGCAATGCATTCATCTGCTGTTGAATTGAATTCTCTATGCTTTCATCATATGCTTTTCTTATGTAGCTTAAGCTATGTTCAATGATTTCTTTCTGCTTTGACATCACTGTTTCTAGCTGATTAATTGCAAATTCAGCTTTTTCTTGCAATCTTTTGACTAAAGTCTTCTTGTAGCTGACATCTTGATTTTTATCATTGCTATCTTTATCGCTGACTTCTTTGTGTAAGCTTTTCATCGCTTTTCGCTTTTTTATTTCTTTCAATCTCACAATCACTTACGTTGATTGCATATTCTCATTTGCATTTCGTCAGTTTATCGATGCGTTGATTGTCAATGCATTCAATGAACTGAACACAATCTGTGTTCTTCTTTTCAATGATGTAAATGATTTTTGTTGACTGTGAAACAAATCATTTATATTCTTTTGTAGCTGCTGTTCTGTTGACAGAGTTCAGCTACTCTCAATCGACTTTACGCGTTTCATCATCAACGTTTTGAGTTCTTTTCTTGAGTTGTCGCTCATGCTGATGTTTAAGTCAATCTCTGTTCTCTGCGAAGATGCAATCAACAAGAGTGAGATGTGCGTGAACACATTTGATCTCAATGCTTCTTGCGAGAATTTAATTCTTGCAGATGCAAGACGTTCTTTCATTCTTTCTTTTCACTTATATTCTGTACTTCTTGAAAACAACGTTGTTCTTTGTGCAATCTTCAAGCGCAAAAAAGAGTTTTTATTTGCATCAAAGAATTTGATCTTGCGCAGTTGTGCTGTAGAATTCAAATATTCAATTCGTTTGCAAAGCTTTCGTCATTTGCAATATTTTGAGAGTTTTCTGATGTTTATGTTTCTCTTTATGTTTCTCGTCATGACTTTCTATCAAAGTCAAATAATCTTCATGTTTTTCCTTTATGTTTTTCTTTATGTTTTTCTTCATGTTTCTCTTTATGTTTCTTATCATGACTTCTATCAAATAATTCTCATGTTCTTCTTTATGACTTTCTATCAAACGATCTTCATGTTTCTCTTTATGACTCTTTGTTGAAAAGATAATGCAAAAAGGTAATGCAAAAGTCAAAAATCGGAAAATTTTCTATATTTAACTTTCTTAACATTAAGCTTGAGTTTCTGATGAGTTGAATTGAATTGACTCAATTTTCAGTCAAATCAAGTCACGTCAAGTTGAAAATATGAGCAATTTGACTCAAGTTAAGTTGAAAATGTGAGCAATTTGACTCAATCTTGATTCAAGTTCAAAATGTCAATTTGAAACTCAACTCAATGATCAGTCTAAGTTTATGATAGTCAATGCAGAATTGTAGATCTTTATTTGCTTTTAGAATGAACAGAATGAGTGAGAAATATGAGACTTTGCTAAAAGTTATAAATTCTTTGAAAAGATTCTCATTTAAATATTTCTTTACTTTCTGAAGCTTGTAAAGAGACATTTAATATGCTCGACAGCGAAAAAGCGTTGCATCATTAGTAAGCTTTATCTTATAATCATATGAATGATGAAATAATAGCTTGTCTGCTTGAGCTTGATCAAAGATGTCTAGAAAATTCTGATATTTCAATGATAGCTTAGCTTTAATATCTTCTAGATTCTGAGTCATTTCATTAGTAAAGAAGATGTTTATGACATTTAGTTTACATTGAGTATTGTAAACAATTTTTCTATCAATTTCTTCAATGAACATAGCAAATATCTCTGTATAATTCTTCTTTTTTCTATTTATTAAAGCTTGAAAAGAAACAACATTTATGTTTTGAATCAAGAAAGACTTTTTCTGAATGAATGAAACTGAATGCTTAAGCATTTTAAAGATCTTGCTGTGAGTTGCTGAAGAGATCAAAGTTGATTATGATCAACTTGAGTGCTTTATATTTGACGAGATTAAAAAAATTGAAATTGAAATATTTAATTAATCAGAGAATATGATAATATCATGTCTTATATTCAATAATATTTCATTTTTGTTTATTCAGAGTTTGCTCAATATAGCTTCATGATACTTGATATTAACTATCAGCATTGACATAGTCAATTTCTTAGAACTTTTGATCGTGAGATTGAATAAAATCTTATGAGTAATAACATTTCTAGCTAGCTTTTCGTCATATTCTCGTATTAACTTCTCTTTTGCTAGTAATATAAATTGTATTTCAAGTTTCTGACATACTTTATTGACTAGCTTGTCATGTATTAGCATGTAAATGACAAAATCACTGTTTATTAAAGAATAAAGACTGAAAGAATTGCTCTGAGAGATAAGAAAAGCATTGATCAGAAATGACTTTTCAAAATAATTTTCTTTCAACAAAACTTTAATTTGACTGCATAAAAATATGATCTTTATCTTTTCAATGATTTTGAAAGAAATAGCTAGTTTTTAATTCAGAATCTGACTTCAAGTTCAATGTAAATTAATCAAACTCATCATCTTTTAATACATTGATTCTTGAAGTTTGATTAAAGCACTCTTTAAAAAAATAATCTGACTTATGATAAATAAAACAGCTTTCAGTTTGTAAATTTATCTTTTTGACATTAATTAAAGTCACGTCATACAATTTTGATGAGTGAACTGATATAATAACTTCAATCTTTCTATAGAAAGTCTTTAAAACTTCGTTGACAAAGATGACTTGTTTGACTGTTCTGACTTTGATCAATGACTTTTTTTCTTTAATCAAAGTCATAGCTTAATGCTCATTGTTTAGATGAATCAAATATTATGAATTTCATTAAAAGACTCTGACTAAATTAATTGATTACTTTAAGCTGCATGAAGTTGAAAAGCTATCTTGTCTCATAGATCAGTTATGAGTTGTCTCTTGTGATAATTTAAATAAAAAGACAGACGTTGAAACAAAGAATAGAATTCATTGAATTTACGTATTTCTTGAGTAAGATTAAAGTATTCTCTTCAAAAGTTAGTTTCTTTGTCAAAATAATCATATAGTTGAGCAAGTTTATTTAGTAAATCATTGATTATTGAATAGAGATTCAATGAATCTCACTGACATCTGACTAGAATAACTTTTGCAACGTTCTCGCTGATTCAAGAATGAATGTAAATTAATATAACTTTATCATGAGCGACTCACATGCATCATGTTGAAGCAAAACTAGTGATTAAACAAAAGATCATGCAGACAATTATTGAGTCTACTTGAGATTCATCAATGATGATGAGTAAGCAAATATACTTTGCAGTGACGCGTTCTTTGCTTAGTCACAAAGTCATCATATGATATACATCACAGAGAATTAAAGATCATCAAAAGAATCTGAATGTCAAGCTGAGATCAGTGCAAGAAAGAGTATTGTGACAAATCATTAACATTTATCATGCAACATCAACAGAGATTCTACAGATGAAAATAAACATGATGTTGATAAATATTCACTTATGAAAGCTGATACAAAGATCAATAACAAGCATGAACTCTTGAAAATCAGACGAAGTTATCAAGATGACAGTGCGTTGAATTTGCAACGACTTGATATTCAAAAAAGATCAAAAATCAAAGCTGTATAAAACATCTCTACAGCTGAAGCGAAAGTGAATGAAAGAAACACTTAAACAGATGAAGATGAATTGAAGTCATTTCTACACAGCGATTTTCTGATCAAAGTCATCAAAGATAGTTATAGTTGCAAACAAGAAATTATCAATAAGACAACACAATCTCGACATGTTCATGTCAAAGCAAAAAGTTTATTCAAATGATAATGACAGCAGAGATGATGTTACAGTGATCATGATGAGAATAAACTGAGAGCTAAATAAGAGACTGAGAGAATCGACTTTAGTCATCACTTATCATGAAAAGCTGAAAGAATTAGTTGCAAGAACAAAACATCTTGCAGATGTAATGACAGTGAATCAAGAGTATCATGAAAAGATATATAAAATATACAATGATAGTTAAACTTCTCTGAAAACAGTGAAAGCTATGATATCAACAAAAAGTTAGACATGTCTGCAATGAGTTCAGACTGCGCATAAGAGCATTTAATCTTAAGAAGTCATGCTGAAGTTATATTGAGTGACAAGATATGCAGAAGTACTTGAAAATGAAGCAATGAACAAGATGATTGACGATGTACATGATTTGTCTTTATTGCTGACTAAACATTAACGCACTGAAGTGATAATGAGACTAACGCTCGTACAGAAATAAATCAGATAAACATGAAGAATAGTTTAAAAAGAGAGATTCAACGCAGCTCATTTTTGATATTTGATATCAAAGATGATACATCAACATTTGTGACTGCACAATAATCATACAAAGTCTCACAGCACATTATTGATACAGCTATGCACAGAAAAGATTGACTTCAATCAATTTCTACATAAAAGATGAATACTTGATGTTGCTATAATGATGTGCAAGTGTAATAGAGATCAAATTTTGATCAAGCACATTTTATTAACATGTTCTAAATGAAAGATAGAACGAAAGATGATGCAATACAAAGAGAACATCATGAACTTGAGAAAGCTTCTAGAAATCATGAGCATAATGACAGCGATCATTCAAATGATACTCTTGACAAGCATACTGAATTAATTTCAGACTGTGATGTCATCAAAAAATCAAATGAAAGAGAAGAAAAGTAGAAAAGAAACAAGCTCATAGAGTTTTTGCATTGAAAACAGTTACAGTATAAAGTGCAGAAAAAAGCGATAGTAGATACAAAAAGAGCGCTACGCTAGCGCAGCGCTCGCTACAATATATAAAATCTCACATAAACTCATAATGAGTGTTGAATCAAGTAAGAATAATAAAAAAATATATATAACTTTATCGTTGTCAAAACGATTAATGTTAATTTCTAGCTTGTTACGAATTTTTTCTTGTCAATCATCTCAGATGAGTTCAATTTCATCAGTAATTGTAATTGTAATTTATACATTCTTGTAACATTGATTTAGATTTGACTCATGAACAAAACTCTTTAAAAGAGAAAATCACTCATCAACTACATGATGATTTTATGTCATTGAAACAATAAAATTGACACTATATTATTAGTAATGAATTTATAACTTCTATTCAGCATGTGATGCTTAAGTAAACTTTTAATAAGAGTGTCTGTGCTGTTTAATTATATCACATCATCTTTGCTTTGCTCTTCATTGATAATATTTTATACAACGATGTTGTAATTTAATTCTTGATTTAAAGATGAAAGATATTTCTTTGCATTTATGATGCTTGTGATTATAACGCAGAAACTGTGTTCTTTTGCTTAATAATTGTCATTCATTAAGCAGAGAAATGTGTGATGAAAGAAAGATGCACATAATAAGAAGATAAAGTGTGATTGTATTAAATAATTCTTTTCTTCTCTTGATTTGATTTATGTCACGTAGACGTTAAATAGATTATTAGTATAAATGTGTGATTGCAATCATTTGATACTTAGTTGATCGATAGTAGAGATGCATTCTGATTATTTTCATGAACTCTTGATTTTTCATGTAAATAGATGTATGATCTGACATTAAGTAAAGAAAATGAGCTCAAGTTCTTTTAATATATCAGCGTGATCAATGAGTTATTACTTCTTTGAGCACTGTAGTTACAACTCTCAGACTCATCATCTGAAATGACTATTTTATCTGATATCATCAACGTTTCAACAAAAAGCTTAGATAGCTTGTGAGCTAGTGAGCAGAATTCATTCAATACTAATGCGCTTAAGATGCATATGCTAGCTACTAGATGAGACGTTTGCTACAAGCTAACTGTCAGCTAAGTTTGCATCGTTGATTAGCTTACATGCTACATAAATCAGCTACAAGCTGATTTAGCTGATTTAACACTATTCTTCACTTTACTCATTTATTTACTTGCTTATTTACTCTTCATTCTACTCATTTATTTACTCACTCATTTACTCTTCACTTTACTCGCTCATTTACTCGCTCATTTACTCGCTCATTTACTCACTCATTTACTCTTCACTTTACTCATTTATTTACTCTTTATTTTACTCATTTATCTACTTGCTCATTTACTCTTCATTCTACTCATTTATTTACTCGCTCATTTACTCTTCACTTTACTTGTTTATTTACTCACTCATTTACTTTTCATTCTACTTGTTTATCTACTCACTCATTTACTCTTCATTCTACTCATTTATTTACTTGCTCATTTACTCTTCATTCTACTCATTTATTTACTTGCTCATTTACTTTTCACTCTACTCATCTATTTACTCGCTCATTTACTCTTCATTCTACTCATTTATTTACTCACTCATTTACTTTTTATTCTACTTGTTTATCTACTCACTCATTTACTCTTCATTCTACTCATTTATTTACTTGCTCATTTACTCTTCATTCTACTCATTTATCTACTTGCTCATCTACTTTTCACTCTACTCATTTATTTACTCGCTCATTTACTCTTCATTCTACTCACTCATTTACTCTTCACTTTACTCATCTATTTATTTTTCACTTTACTCTCTATCAAACGCGTCAATTAAGTGCATAAAACACATCAAACAGTGCTTCAAACAATGCTTTCTACATGACTTTCTATCTACTCATCACTTTACATGCTCAACTATTTACTTGATAATTTTCGCTTCGAGTTTTATAAAGTTAATGCTAGAAAGTTTAAAGTTTTCATCTTCTTTTTCTCTTCATAGTTTCTACTTTCTAGAACAATAACAATTAAAATATTAATATGTTCAACTATCAACTCAACTATCAACTTAGCTATTTACTCATTCATTTATTAATCAGTCTACTCGCTTCAAAACATGCTTTAAAAGACGCGTTAATCAAGCGCATAACATGAGTTAAACAATGCTTCAAACAATGCTTTCTACTGAGCTTTTCACTGAGCTTTCTACTAATCTTTTGATCAATCTTTCTACTGATCTTTTGATCGAGTCATTTAGTAAGCTTTTTACTGATCTTTCAATTGATCTTTTTATTGATCTTTCTACTGATGAACTTTCTACTAATCTTTTGATCAAGTCATCTAGTGAGCTTTTTACTGATCTTTCAATCGATCTTTCTACTGATCTTTCTATTGATCTTTCTATTGATCTTTCTATTGATCTTTCTATTGATCTTTCTATCAATCTTTCTACTGAGTTATTTATTAAGTTATCGACTGAGCTTTTTATCAAACACTTTATCAAACATTCTACATGCTTCAAAATACGTGTTGATCAAGTGCATAACATGAGTTAAACAATGCTTTTTACATGACTTTTTACATGACTCTCTACATGACTTTCTATCAAGCGCTCTTCATGTTTTTCTATCAAGCATTCTATCAAGCACTCTTCATGTTTTTCTATCAAGCGCTCTTCATGTTTTTCTACCAAGCGCTCTTCATGTTTTTCTACCAAGCGTTCTTCATGTTTTTCTATCAAGCACTCTTCATGTTTTTCTACCAAGCACTCTACCAAGTACCCTTCATGTTTTTCTACCAAGCGCCCTTCATGTTTCCCTACCAAGCGCCCTTCATGTTTTCCTACCAAGCATTCTTCATGTTTCCCTACCAAGCATTCTACCAAGCACCCTTCATGTTTCCCTACCAAGCGCCCTTCATGTTTCCCTACCAAGCGCCCTTCATGTTTCCCTATCAAGCGCCCTTCATGTTTTCCTACCAAGCACCCTACCAAGCATTCTTTCCTACCAAGCATTCTTTCCTACCAAGCGCTCTTCATGTTTCCCTACCAAGCGCTCTTCATGTTTCCCTACCAAGCGCTCTTCATGTTTCCCTACCAAGCACTCTACCAAGCACCCTTCATGTTTTCCTACCAAGCGCCCTTCATGTTTCCCTATCAAGCACTCTTCATGTTTCCCTACCAAGCACTCTATCAAGCACCCTTCATGTTTCCCTACCAAGCGCCCTTCATGTTTTTCTATCAAGCACTCTATCAAGCGCTCTTCATGTTTTTCTATCAAGCGTTCTTCATGTTTCTCTAGAAGTATTCTTGACTCAATGCACGTTTCAATCTTGTGCACACTCTAAACTCGATTAGCAACTCATACTTTTTTTATTATTCAACCATCATTCATAGAATTAAATTGCAATTAATATAAAGAGTTGTCGATATCTATATGAAGCTTTCAAGCTATAAGAATCAATCATCAAATCGCTTAAAAGCTTTGAATTGTCTTTCAGCTTGCGTAGACCTGATTTGACTTGATTCTCTTTTCACCTTCTCAATAGCAACAAAATCAGTGAATTGCTGTACTTTCATCTCTTTAGACTTCTTCTTTTGCTCTTTCTGAAACTCTTTAGCCTTCAGCTTTTGCTTCTGAATTAGACGTCGTTGCTTCAATTTCTTCGCTCGTAGCTTCTTTTTTCGCTTCGTTTTCTTTTTTTCTCGTTTCATCTTTCTTTCAGCTATTAAACGCTGTTTCTCTAGCTTTCTAAGCTTTCTTTGTTTCTTTTCTTTCGTCTTTTGAATAGCAGCTTGCTGTTTCTCTTCGATTCTTTGAATTTGATGATCACGAGCCGTCTGAATCTTATTAGAACTAAAAAACACTCTCTTTGTCTCATCATTAATTTCTAAATCGTTAAATAAAGACTTTTCACGTCGTCTGCAACTTCTCTCAATACGTACTGTTCATCGAAGATCTTCATTTTCTGCTTTCAGAAGAGCAACATCTGTAGTAAGCTTTTCAACCGTATTATTCAACTTACGAGCTTGCGAATCAATTGCTTCTTCTACAACTGACTTCATTAATCGTTGAATCTTTCTTCAATCAGCTTCTGACAATGCTGAAGAAGAAGAATGACTTGAAACAGGTCTAACGTTCGATTTAATCTGCTTTATGATCTGTGACAAATTGAAAGACAGCAATTCTGTCTTTTTTCATTCACTTTTGATGTTGACAGACGTGAAAGCAGCTTGATATGCAGGTCAAAATAGATCAAAGAAGTTTCTTTTCAATATTCAAGAAAGTTCTTGACTCTTAAAGATTCAGTCGTTCAGGTTTTGCAAGTAGTAATTGGTCAAAGAATTGAATAAGCTGACATTCAGAGATTGAAGACGATGCGTAGAATAAAAAGAATATAAAGTCACGAGCATCTTGTTCTGCTCACATCAGTCAAGAAACTTCATGTTGATATAACTGTCATGCTCGTCAACGAATAAAAGATGATAATCGCGTGAATTTCTGGCTTTTGACTCGTATTTCGATCAAATACGATAGTGAGTCAAGAGTAGATCAATTCATCATTAGTTTAGTCAGTAGCGAAGGAAGCAAAGAAGCAGAATTGCTCTTTGAGATCATATTCAGTAAGTCAGCTGTTCTAAATATTGCCTGATATCGTCTGATAAATGATCGAAGGAAATATATGAGTCATATTCATGCAAATGATTGCAATCAAGATAATTCATTCTCTATTGTCGTCTTGATCAGCACTCAGCAATTTGTCACTGTTAAGATGCTTTAAACTAAAGACTCTTCGAGTCTTTTGAAGAAGTTCAAGTAGAAAGCTCTTTTCGTTCATATTGTATGTGTTTGAAGAAAGAATCTTATATTCTTCGATTTTTTGCTTTATCTACCCTTATATTAGTATGAAACTAAACGTAATGAAGGCACTTACAAGGTCAAAATAAAGCTGATATTGATATGCATTATCAACTTTCTTTCGCTCTAGATCAGCGCCTTGTAGAAACTTTGACTGCAGTATATCTGAATGACGTCGAACAAACTCATAAGACCAGTTTTTGCCTGGCTGTTTTCCAGATATATTATACGCAAAAACGCGAATCATGACATTGAAAGAAGATATATCACGCTCGATAAGCTTGTTGATATAGCGAATAAGCTCTTTTTCTTGTTGATTCGAAAGAATTGACGTCGTTTGCTTGCTTTTCTTCACGAAGATCGTTTTGCCCCTATGTCGTCGCGACAGCGTGCTTCGATTGATATTGAATTTCTTTGCAGTTGCAGTGTAGTTAAATGAGTTTTGCAAAGCTAGATCTGCAAGCGCTGCCTCAATTGAAGTCATATTGAATTTGTAATTGATTTTTGAAGAAAGATGAAAGTAGTAAAGTGAGGTGTGCACGAGATCGAAACGTGCATCAAGTCGAGAATACTTCTACATGATTCTCTATCAAGCATTCTTCATGTTTAAATAAATGGTTAAATAGCTACTTAAATAATCAATTCATCAAATAATTTATTTGATTATATACGAATCTTAAATGTAGAAATGTACAAAAAGCGAACATGTATTGCACATTATATCTTTTGAGCAATTGATGTCTTTTGAGCAAATGACTATCATCAAAAGATACAAGCGCTTGTAGCTAGTTATTAGTTGTTGATGAGTGACTATTAAAGCTTGTGAGCTAGAAGCTCGACTAAACAGATATTTTTGACTGATGCTAGCTTGATGAGCTTGTAGTCAGTTTTAGCTGATTTCATTAAATGATTGATGATTCTTTCATCAATTACTTGATGATATTGTCAATGTGATGAAGATATTTTAATATCAACGCAGTTGATGAATTGTAAATTCTTCAATCACTTGTAATCACAACTCGCAAACTCTTCATCTGAATTGTCTTTTTCACTAGTAGTATCTTCTTATTTCTTAATGACATTGACATGTCATTAATCTTCTTCGTAAATTGATTGTGACTGTTAGAAAAGAATGTTGTTGCATGAGTAAAAACTTTGCATGATAACTTTTCTGATCACGTAACGTTTTAGCATTGTTCAAACTGCGTTGAATTGAGATCTCTTGACTCTTCTGACTTTTATTCAAACATAGAATAAAATCAAAAGATTCATAGTCAACATCACGTACAAATAAATCTTGTTGTCAATCATTTCATCATTAAACAAAAATAAATTTGAAAGCTTTTGAAATCACTTGCTGAAGATGAAAAAGATAAAAATCAATGAAGTGACATCTTTAATCACTTGAAGTTTACTTTCTAACTTCTAATTCTTGTCTTCAATCTTTTGAAAGATTTTCTCAGATAAACGTTAAGCTTTGAACATTTCATTGTAACAAGTCTTTCATATTTGATCACTAAATACTTTGTTAAATAGATTAAAAGCTTCTACATTTAGATTTTATTGTTTTCAAAGTTCATTCATAACTTTTAGAAATTGATTCAAATCTTCTTTGATTCATTCATTTAGCTGTTCAGCATTCTTGATATTTCAGAGAATGCTAACGTCATCAGCTTCATCAAGAGCAGAGAAATTAAACATAAATCAACGTTTCTCTTGTACAATGTCTTTTCAAAGATAGATTGATATTTGTTTCAAAAGCTTAGAATAAATAACAGAATTTCTGAAACTTTCAACTTAAGAATTTGAACTTTCAAAGTTCTCTGATTGAGTCTTTACAAATGAGTGAGTCATGATGAATGTTGATGATCAAGCAAAGAGTGATGCTTGACAGTAAATGATGAGATCGCTGTTCTAATGTTTAGTCTTCAGAGAAAAGTGTTGTTGATTTAAAGAGTTTTTTTTTGTGATTCTCAAGCAATCAAGATTTAAATCTCTTGATTCTATTAATTGATTTGAATAAACGTGTACTAAATGAGCTGTAGATTCTTTAGTAATTAAGATCTTAAGATTTTAATTCTATTGATTTCTTAATGTTGTTCTGTTTTTTGATGTCGTTGATCATCAGATACACAAATTTCTTTATACTTATTTTGTTATCAGTTGAATGAACTTGAATGAATAATGAAATCAGTATCATGTGATTAATGAATTCTTAAAGTAATGTTGAAATCATGTCTAGAAACTAATCAAAGTATGTACGTAACTAGAATGTTTAATTTATAAAGATAGTTATAACTAAAACTTTAAGAATACAGAAGAAAGAAGATAAAAAGAAAAGAAGAACATGCTTTATATAGTACATCAAGAAATCTTGTTGAGTGTTTAATCATGTAATTAGTTGATAAATTAAATGATTTATTATTTTGATCAATCTCTCTTCTTATAAAATCACTTTGACGTGATTAGCTGCAAGCATATATTTAATAACTTAAATAACATCAATTATTAAAATGACATGAATCATCAAAATAATATGAATTATCAAAATGACATGAATCATCAAAATAACACTACTGACATTGATTATTCTGATTCTATATGCTCAATTTTATATGCTCAAGCGCATGCAAAAGCAAGATATTAAATTAATAAATTTATTATCTAACTAGTTATTTAATCATTTATAATAATAATAATAAATTCATACACTCTTGTGACATCAATTAAATCAACTCATGAGAAACTTTATACTATCTGTATCAAGTGAACAAAACTCTCTGAGATAGAAAATCACTTGCAGTCTACATGATTGCTTCACGCAGTTGAAACAATAAGTTTTGAGACTATGTATTAAATTTATTCACGTTGATTGCATGTTAAAGAACAAATGTTCTAGTCACTTTAAATTGTTTCAAGAGCTTCATTTTCATCATCATCTTCGCTACTGCTCTGAGATTCTTCGTGATAGCGACGATTATTTAATAGTTTAAGAAGTTTGCATTTTGTAACATTCTTGATTGCAGATGCAATCAGTTCAAGCAATGCATAAGTACATGCTTCATCGTCTGATGACTTTATTTGCAGTCATATCACAAGCTATTTATGTCTGAAATGTTTCTAGAGTGCAAATAAGTGTTCAAATCTATGCATTTGATTCTGATATGCATTATGAGAATGCTTTCTGCTTTTTGAAGATCATCTTGCATCTTAATCATCTTATTGCTCAGATGTGATCTTTGTGCTGAAATTATGTTGATATTTGCAACATATTCTTTGTACTTTTCTCATCATTGATTTCATTGATCTTTGTGATACTGCGTTATTGCGATGCTATCACTCGTTGAAATCATTATGAAGAAGAAAATATGTCATCTGCATCTTGATTGTATCTTCGCATCTTCTTGAATGAAGACATTCAGAAGTACTATTTTCTTGATGACGAGTAAGCAAGAAATGACGTGATTAACTCTCGTTAAATGAGCATATATTAGTTCACATGCTTATCTGATCTTTTGCATTCAATTGTTGACTTAACTGTGTAGCATGATCTTGTTTTGTAGCATGTTCAAATAAACATGTAGCGAACTCATGTATGTTTCTGTCTTTAAAGTTTCAATGTTTACTCTTTTGAATGCTTCTGCTACGTGATGCAAAGTCTGATTCTGAAGTATTTCTAGTTTGCATTCTTTGCTCAACAGTTCATCTTTCTTGTCACGCTGATGTCAGACTGATGCTTCAAATGCAATTTCTGATTTCACTACTGCTGAGTATACTTGTTTCGCTTTTGTGAAGATAGCTTTTCATGTGAAGATTTCAAAATGACTAAGTGTCAGCATTCTTGTGATGTGATTTGTCTCTATTTATCAAAGATGCACATCTCATTGCAGTTTCATGTTCAGTTATATTTCTAAAACTTGTACATCTGATTTCAATTTAATAACTGAGCTTTCTATTTATATGCTAATCATCATGTTGAATCTCTTCGATTTTCTAGTGAAATGCATGAGCTCATACTTTTTTGATGCAAACGTTGCGTTATGAGTGCAAGCTCATTTCACACAGACGTTGTATGCTTTGCTCAGTGTTTTGCAAATTTCTTTAGTGAATTTGTTGTAGACTAGAATGTTAATATCATTTATGAAGTCAAGCACTTCAATTTTAATTCTCAGTGTTTTGCATTTTTCAATTAAACTTACGTTGAAGAATAGAAAAAGAATCGATGAAATGAAGAATCTTTGCAATATGCTTGCGTTTATCTTGCGCATGTCACTCATTTATTCATCAAATATTAGCGACGTTTCTTGATTCTTTAAAAAGCTGTATGTTCATTCAATTATGTAGTTTAACGTTTTTTTCATTTTCAACGTATGCAGAAGTCTGACGTGTAAAACTTAATTAAACATTTATTGAAAATATATTGCATACATTGCATGCAACATACATAAGACACGATTTCTATGCTGATTTTTCTCTTAGCAAGAAGTAGTTTCTTGCAGCAGATTCACAGTTTAAGATGAGTAAAATCTTTCATTACTTAAATTTCAACAGTTTACTTCTTAAGCATGAATTGCAAATGTTTTGTCAGCGATATGCATGTGTATTGCAGTCAATTTCTTTTTTAATCACATTGACATGCGCTATTGTTTTCTCAAGTTATACAAATGATGTTTTTGACTAAAGATTGATTTTATCATCAAGACATTCAAGAGTCAGAGTTCAGTAAAGAAATAAGATTCTTAAGATTAATCATCATTATTATTGTATATCACATCTCGCAAACACTTGCTTCGCTTGTAAGACATGCAACTTATTTATTTTGTATTATTTATAAAAATCTTTCTTATACAGATTAATCATGTCTTGCAAAGATGTTCATATGTTACACTTTTAATCAGACAACGTAGTTCAATCATTCTTTACTAATTCGCTTATGTCTTTCTTCTTTTAACAAAGTCTTCTCGTCAACATATTATTCATATATAGAATGTTTGTATCTGAACATTTGTTAAATGATATTAATGAGATTCTCAAGTTTACTCATGTTAAACTTAATGAGTCTTGCGAGTTGTTTATATCATAGTAACAGACACGCAGTCTTAACAAAATCTATACATAGTTAGCATGTAGATTTAAAGAATATTTATGATTCAAGTTCTTTTTGCTAATCATTTTCAACAAATCAAATGCAAAAGTGTTCTGTTTCAATTCTTATCATCATGATGATAAGATATTGAATTGAATGATTTTCATAAGTAATTTTTCTCGTAGTTCTGCATTCTATTTAACTTTCTCATCTGCATGCAGATTGCTTATAACATGCGCATTGAGATTATCAAAGTTTACGTGATCATGAAAACTTTGCATGCAATTAATACACAGCGCTTCATCATCATGCAGCGCTTTAATGTCATTCAAACTTTTAATAATCTTTAGACTTTACTGTAGTTAAACAGTAAATTCATAGTCAGCATTGCATACAGATGAGTTTCATTGCTGATCATTTAATCATTTATTTGAACGAATTGTTGACTATGTAGAATATTCAATAGAGAATCATAAAGAAAGTCATGAAAAGTGCTTAATAGAAAAACATGAAGAGTGTTTAATAAAGAAACATGAAAAGTGCTTAATAGAAAAATATGAAGAGTGCTTGATAGAAAAACATGAAGAATGCTTGATAGAAAATCATGAAAGAAATCATGTAGAAAGCACTGTTCAACTCATGTTATGCGCTTGATCAACAAGTAATTTGAAGCATGTAGAAAGTTTGATAAAGTATTTGATAGAAAGTTTAATTAAAAGCTTGATCAAAAGCTCAGTAAAAAGCTCACTAGAAAGATCAGTAGTAGAAAGCTCAATTGAAAGCTCATTAGAAAGCTCACTAGAAAGCTCAATCAAAAGCTCAGTAAAAAGCTTAGTAGTAGAAAGCTCAGTAGAAAGCTCAGTAGAAAGCTCAGTAAAAAGCTTAGACTGATCGCGTCAAGTTGAATCATCGAGATTGAGTCGAGTTCTCGACTCATTAAGACTCAATTCAAGTCAGAATTCTTGACTTGAGTATTTGAGTTGAGTCAGAAGATTCGATCTGAGTAATCAAGTCGAGTTAAAGAATTGAAATCAAGTATCAACTTGAAATTCTCGACTCAACTCATCAAGACATGAAGCAAAGTACTACTAATATTTATCTGAGTGTTTAATAATGCAACAGAGTAATGCAATTGATTGAAGAAAATTCATGCTTGTTTATTTACTACTGCTAATCTGAGATCACTATTATTTCATTCTTCTTCTTCTTCTTCTTCTTCTTTTTCTTCTTCTTCTTTTTCTTTTTCTTCTTCTTCTTCTCATACTTCTTCTCATTCTTCTTCTTGTACTCATTCTCGTTCTCAATCATATCTGCATCATCATTTCTCTTGCTAAATTTTATCTTCTTGTCATCATTATCAATCTCAATGATATCATCAAATTCATCATTTGATGAATTTAGTGAATTAACTATCTTTTGATCAATTGCATTTTTTTCATTCAAAAATGCGCTCATGAATTTGTTGAATTCTTATATGACATCTGAATCGTTCATCATCTTCAATTCATTCAATTCTTCATGATGTAAAATGCATTGCTGAATTAATTCAATAGTAGATATCATGTATCTTGACATATTTTTTCCAAGTTCATTTTGTTGTGCAATAGTCTAATGCATACATTAGTCTTGTCTTTCACATTAAACACAGTACATACATTGACAGTAAAAGTAGTATTAAATGTTGTCTTCATGACTATTGCTTTAAGCTTCGCTCGCTTTGCAGTCTTTTTCTCTTTCATCAAATTCATCAAATTCATCTTGAAGCATTGAGCTATTATACAATCAGCTTTTGAAACACATATGCATTACTCAAATGCATTATCATGCAGACTCTTTCTCACTCAATCATTCATGATTGTATTTTGCACATTGTTCTTCATTTTCATCTGCTTCGCTTTGATGACTTTCTGATAAACGTTGATGCTTCTCAATTTGATGAGTTGTTTATAAAGAATCACTCAATCTGCACTTTGTTTGATATAGAGAGTTTTCTGATCTTCATTTCATTTCATTGCATGATTTCTACTCGCAATTGACTGCAACTTGATTAATAGATTGAACATTCTGCAATTTTGATTAGTCTCAATGATAATGTATATAAATAATGCATAACAATCTTCTTATCTGATAGTGATGTTGAAGTGCTTTTTCTAATGAACTTAGTCACAATAGATGAGTGCAATGAATAAATGTGAGACGTAGAAAAAGTTAGAGTTAAAATAGACGTTGAACGTAGATAAAGTTAAAATTATAATAGATGTAAGATGAGATGTAAGTAAAATTAAAGTTAAAGCTGAATGTTAGAATTTATTCATTATTTTAGAGCTGCGATCAACACATTCATCATATTAGTGCTAATATCAAAACATTCATCATATTGATTCTACTATAAACACAGTTAACAGTCATCATCTCTTGTTTACACATCATCTCTTGTTTACATCATACTTCACTTTGCTTTCACTCAACTCAATAGTCTCAATTTTTCAAATCGTTGTCAGTTGATATACATCATGACTCGTTGCAAGCAAACAAATAATGCATTTAAATAATGCATTTCTTGTTGCGCATTGCTGACAGACTTGATTTAGAACGAAAGTTTAAAGACGCATTGCATGATAATTTAAGAATCTCAACTCGTAATGATATGACATCAGATAATTGAATCATGAATGAATCAAGAGCAGACTTAAAGACTCTATCTGAAAGCAAGATCAATAAAGTTCAGAAGATAATGCAAACAGATAATGCATTAAGCTATCAACAGTTAATTTATTGTGATAGTCAAAGAGAAAATGAAAGTCAGAAATCATTACACTTCAAGAAATATGTTGTTATCAGAAAGATGCGAATTTGTTGATATTAAAGATCTCATTTGAAAGAATAGTTTGTAAAATCATGCAGAATGAGACTGATATGAACAAGATGAGTCAGAAAATGAGTGATGCAAACTATAAAATTCAGACTTCAATACTGCTTACTCTTCAGAAGATCACAGAAGCGTTTCTATGTGAATTTCTTGTCAGTAAGTACATTACTTATTTGCATTATCATTAATGTTTTACAACATTTACTGATATAATGCTTTACACATGCAGATAGCAATCTTCTTGCTATTCATGTTAAGTGAGTAATTTTTCAGCAAAGAAATTTGATACTCATGAAAACTTTAATGTGCAATCTTAAGATTCAGTTGAGTGCTCAATGAAAATAGCATTCATGATATCAAGATCAGATCAAGTTATTTAACATAGCAATACACTTTATGAACTGCATTATCTTTTTGCATTATCTCATAACTGTGTTATCATACTACATATATTAACGATGCAAAAGCAACTTCAAATGAAATGATATTAAACATTTAAACATTAATACAATGTAAAACATTCTGCAAATCTGTCTTGAAAGAATCATCAGATTCATCAATCACATTATTTTCATCTTTTTCTTTGCAATAAATATCTCATGCTTTGATGATAGTCTTCTCAGAATTCAAGTTCATGATACAATTATAATACTTGAGAAGCATTATCTGTTCAACTGATTCTGAAGTCATTTGTGATCAATTTCATCAACAAACTCTTCTTGCAAGACTGAATATTCATTCAATATTTATAAAGAATATTGAACATGAAAGAACATTCTTAGTCATTTGAGTCAATCTTGAATAGTTTGAGACGTTGTCTTTTCAATACTTTCATGTTGAAAACTTCTTGACAATAGCATCAGTGCAAAAATATCGATCATTTTCACTAACAGATACAGAGCGACGTTGAGTTCTTTGAAGAAGAGTTCATGTAATCATCACAATAAACTATAGCATTGTTAATAAATGATCAATTGCATTATCTGATTAACATCACTAGTCACTTGCACTCTGACTTCTGCAGTTGTAGTTCTCTCTTCATAATGATGATGAAAATAGTTCTTGAACTTTTTTTTGTACTTGTCATAATAAAAATAAAAATCATTCTCATTTACATCTCAATCTTGATACAAATTTAGCTTTTAAGTAGAATTTAAAATCATAGCGAGATTGTATATTAGTTCATCTTTGCTCTTTGTCTTGAAATAATACTTTGCAAGCTTGTTAGAAGCTAGTTCGCAAGCTCGAAGAACAAGTGCTTGTGAAGTACATGCATTATTGCATACTATCGTCTCAATAACATTAAGATGATTGAAAAAAGCATCAAACATTCAAAATTCTAAATGTATGTCAACATTGATGATTCTAGACATAATCAGAGTTAACTCATAGAAAGAATTTAACATATTGTCAACAAGCAATACTAGTGATCATTCATTCTTCTTTAATTAAATAGCTTGAATCTTTGCATCTGTCAAGAATTTCTTAACTCATATATCAATCATGTCACGCAGTTGATATGCACATTGAAGCATTAAATAGATAAAGTTTCAGCGAATGCAAATGTCTTGTATCAATTTTCAAGATCTTGTGACTTGAAGCTTTAAAAAGTGAAGCTTTCGTTGAGAAGAACTGTTGATGACAATAGTAAAAGCGCGAATCTGTTTCATTGATTAGTAAATGTATTATCTTTTTGCATTATCAACTTGATAAATATCTTCTTGACAACAATGCAAAGATCATTACTTGTGATTACATTCTCAACTTGATCATTGTCTAATGACACAGCAAAATTGTTGTTCAAAGTCTTTGATTCAATAGTTTTAATAAATTCTTGAGTCACTAAATTGATGATATGAGTCATACAAGATATCAAGTTTTGTGCTCTATCTTATGAAATGTCACGTTGACTGAGCGCTCTTTCAAGCTTCTTCTTTAGAGTGTTATTGTTGCTTGCATTATCAATAACAACATCAAAAAGCTTGTTCTTAATGTCATATGTATTCAAAATCTTGAACAGCTCTTGCATCAAATGACGATCAGTATGCTCAACTTAAAAAGATGTAAATTCAATGAAATGTTCATGATATTGAAATGTAACATTCATTCAATATATCAAAACTCTCAGATAAGCGACTTTTTAAGAACTAAATCATGCATTCAATGCAATAGAAATCTGTCGTGACTCTTTTAAATCTTGCTTTATCTTTGCATGAATTTTATCATATTTCAAGAAAATCATGCTTGATAATTTAGTGCAATGAACGAGAGTAATTTCTGAATGAAGCATTTGTAGTAACTGTCAAAAATGCTCATTTTCAATGATTTGAAAAGATAAATTCAGTGCAATGAAGATCTTGCACAATATCTTTTCTCAATTCTGTTGATTGAATTGAGATGATAAGTTGATATGACTTTTCTTCTATAAACGCGTCAACTTTGCATTATTTATTTGCATTATCATATTAAACTTACACGACTGAAAAATATTTTCATCTGTGAAAAAGAGTTGAGTCATTTTTATTTGAATCATTTCATGCAAGCATTTATCTTAAGATGCTTGATCATATTAATCGTACTAAATTCATCAATAGCTGTAGAATGATCTAGAATTTTAAGACAATTCTTGCATGAAATCTTAGAATATTCTTTCAACGTTAAGATCATTTGAATAAACTTGTTTCAGATTCTAAATTGTTTATTTACTTCGATTTTCTTGACTCAAAGTGAATTATCTATCTTTTTTTGAATCTTGTTGATGACACTTTCGTCAACAGACATCTGTAATCATCATTGTTGAAATTGAGCATTGATATTAGCACTTCACTCAACATACTGATTATTCTCTCTTAATATTAGAAGAGAAGTATCGCGATGAATTCTATTCATCGCTTCTTGAAGAGTTTGTTTCTTTTCGACGAAAGCACGATTAATGTTTCGTGAATCTTGACTTGCAAATTTATTAAAATGAAGATTACTGAAAGTAAATGAATGAATGATCAAGAAATTAAACTCTTTCTCAATTGAAGATCTTGACAATTCGTATGTTTTATCAGAATCAGACATCACACAATATATTTTGTTGATAATGTAACAAGATAATGTAAACAATGAGAAGAGAAATAAATTCATTTATTGCACGAAAGTCTTTCAAATATAATGATGTAATAGATTCAAAAATAGTAAATCTTGACATTTGATATTATTTTCAATTACTTGATGAGTTGAGTCGAGAACTCAAATCGAACTCTGACTTGAAATCAATATCAAGTTAAGTCAGAAGATTCAACTTGAGTAATTGAGTTGAATCAGAAGATTCGACTTAAGTAATTGAGTTGAATCAGAATGTAGATATGAAAACTCGACTTGATGATTAGTTTAAAAAAGCTTAATAGAAAGCTTAATAGAAAGCTTAGTAAAAAGCTAAGTAAAAAGCTCAGTAGAAAGCTTAGTAAAAAGCTCAGTAAAAAGCTTGATTAAAAGATCAGTAGAAAGTTCAGTAGAAAGATCAGTAGAAAGATCAGTAGAAAGCTCAATTGAAAAATCAGTAGAAAGTTCAATTGAAAGCTCAGTAGAAAGCTCAGTAGTAGAAAGCTCAGTAGAAAGATCAGTAGAAAGATCAATTAAAAGATTAGTAGAAAGATCAGTAAAAAGATCAGTAGAAAGATCAGTAGAAAGCTCAATTAAAAAATCAGTAGAAAGTTCAATTGAAAGCTCAGTAGAAAGCTCAGTAGTAGAAAACTCAGTAGAAAGATCAGTAAAAAGATCAGTAGAAAGCTCAATTAAAAGATCAGTAGAAAGATCAGTAAAAAGATCA
>JAABUS010000922.1_pt1 | contig 69692 bp, 10 predicted proteins | sample 5560161 | NCBI WGS metagenome assembly JAABUS01 (sample SAMN10711885, study PRJNA513376) | rock metagenome | isolation source: Antarctica rocks | place: Antarctica: Victoria Land, Trio Nunatak nord | collected 2016-01-04
TCCCAGCGAAGGAGAGCACGGTGATCTTGTTACTTCGACTAGTTTCCCGGCCGGCACACCGTGCTCCCACTCCCTAGAAACTCAAAAACAACTCTATATACGCAAAATTACACACATTGATTTCATATATATAGACTCAAGATTTTCGCCTACAAAGCCCTTTAAACTATATAACTAATCAAGCGCTATAATCTAATATTTATTTAAACTACTATTCGCGTTATAGAGACCTCTATTTCCACGGTTTAGTTAATTATCGGCGAAAATAATAATAAAGACGCGTCCCCTATAGAGTTTATAACAACTTATATTACGACGTATACTAGTATCGAAGAGTTTATAAAGGTTAACTTTAAGAGAAGAGTGAACGCGTCCTATATAAACTACCTATATCGCGCTTTTCGAGGGGTGGCCGAATAAATATTATCTTTTAATACTATAACTATATTTTAACTCCCCGCCGCCCTAACGGAGGAGACCTTTAAAAACTATAAGAGGGAATTATAAACTATTAAAAATATTTATAAGTCCTTAAGGAGTAACCTAGATAGTAACTCTAATACTTCCGGATATAAATAGGTTTAACGGTAGCGATAAACTACTATACCTCCTTAAGGTTCCCCTATTTAATTTATACCGTTAAATAGCGCTAGCTCCGGCCTAGGGGCACCGATTATAATAGAGGATCTCCGAATTCGAGTATATATCTCGTTAATAGTAATACGGGTGTTCCGTAACTTTACTTCGGTGGAGCTACGCGCCCGTATTTAATATATAGCGAGCCACGCTTCCCGTCTACGATTTATACATATTACGGATACTCTACTACTAAAAAGTAGCGACCTAGAACTATATACCGAAAAGATAGTAAATAAGGAGCGACTTATATATAATCGGGAACTCTAGGTTATAATATATAGCGATAGAGCCTATATAATAGAGGATACCTATAAGGTAGTTATATATAGGGTCTTTACGACTACGGTGAGAATGAAATTAAAGGAGATAACCGAGCCTCTCCTTTAAGAGAACGCGGCGAGCCACCCGAAGGTGATTATTATATATATTATATAATTTATTAGGGTTAAGAGGGCGAGGCGAAAATTAAAGATATCTTTAATTCTCGCCTTCTCGTCCCTATAAGACGCGAACCGGGCCATAGACTAAAGACTCGTATAGAACGGGCGGCGAAGTCTATACGAATATTACGAGCCAAAATACAAACTAGTATAATATACTAGATACTAATAATATAAATACAAAGGAACCCGGTATAGAGTGTAAATTAAATACACTCATTATACTAGAATTTACTCAGGGAGCGAATACGCCGAAAGACTCTAACTAATATTAAAGTACTACTATATCCTTTATAGCGGGCTTTACTAGGTATTCAACCCCGAATACCCTATTAAAGAATAGGAAATTCTGAGGATAAGAGAGGTTAAAAGGAATAAACTAGCCCGATACTATATTATTAGAACCTAGACCGGAAATGAGTCTACCCCAATTCTCGAAGACGTCGCCCGGGACGAAGAACGCCCTCCCGGACTTAAATCGGAGCCGGATAAATTTCTGGAAAATCTAGAGGCCTAGCTTGACCCTGAAAAATTAAGGGGTAAAACGCGCTAACCCGAAAACGGAAAGAACGCGACTCAAACATTAATAAACGCGCCTAAATAATTAATAAACGCGTTTTAGTAAACAATAAACCAAGGCCCCCCGGTAAATAAACCGTTAACCGTAACTAACGGGCCCCTAGAGGAATCGGCGACGTCTTAAACGGCGCCTAAAACACTTATTATAACTAATATACTAAGGACCTTAATATCAGTTTACGTCGACCTAGAAGATAATACTCCGCCGTAGGATCCCACGTCCACTTCCGACGACACGACAAGTACGTCGACGAATACGAAGTCTCTACAAGCTCGCGCTCGGGGTACTAGAAGTCGAATACTATTAATAGAGGTCACCGATTTATATAAAGACTCTAAACGGGCCAAAGAGAATTAGCTAGAAGCGGAGATACCTACTAGCCCGATACCGAGACTAAAATCGATATTAAAGTCAACGCGACTTATATTAAAATCGATACTAAAGTTAGTACTATAAATACTAAAGTCGACACTAAAGTTAACGTTTACACTAAAGTCGATATTAAAATTAGTACTATAAATACCCAAGGCACCCAAGTCGACGGTAATATTAAAATTAGTACTATAAATACCCAAGGCACCCAAGTCGACGGTAATATTAACGGTGAAGTCGATAGTAAAATTAATAAAGAGCTTAAAAAGAAAGAGGCCTACCGGGGACGACGACTCCTCCACGACTACTAGGATCTCCGGGCGAGTGGTGAAAAAGTTAAAAATATTAATAAAGGAACTCGGTAGTAAAGCGCGCCATTAAGTAAAGCGAGAACTAGATACGTGGGACTATATTAATAAGAAATCGGGTATAGGGTCATCGTCTTCGGGAAGTAATTTAAGTAGTTAGGTCTTAATACTAAACGAAATATCCAATACCTACTACGATATCGTAGAGGGGAGGATTCAAGTACGCGATACCTAAAGTAAATAACCTAAAGTAGAGGCCTCAACTCTCTATCCTCTAGTATAATATTACTAACTCGAGACTTATTATTAACGAATTCTTTAAGTCACCCTCCGCCCGCGAAAGAAATATTATCGCGGTATAAGAACCCTACTAGAACAAGTTTAATAAATTAATATATAACTTTCTTAAAGTTAAGGCGTACTTCGACCTAGTATATAATACAACTAAGGCCGCCGCTTAGAAATCACGGGTGTCGATATATATTAATAAACGTATCCCGCGAAGTAAATAGAAGTTTATATACTCAACCCGATATTTATATACTACCCGAATTAAGATTAATAAAATCTTCCTATTTATCCACAACGTATATAACCCGCCGGATAACGATAAGGGAATAGAGGATATAGCGGAGATATTAAACAAAATCGCCGCTAAAGAACCGGACGCGGAATATTTACTCGTAGATAACTTCAACACCTATAGCCCCAAATAGGGAGGGATTATTACCGCGGTATTACTACGACGTAGAGTTAAAAAGTTATACGATATATTTAATAAATATAGCCTCCGGCTCCTATTTAAAAAAGGGACGATAATATAAAAGAACCTCGATAAGAGATATAGGCCTAGTACTATTAACCTCGTATTTGGTACAAACCTAGTTAAGTCGCGATTACTCTACTACTTTACCTACCCGCTAGGTAAAGGCCTAGATAAGGGATTAAATTATATCCTTATTAAAACTAATCTCGACTTTATATAGCGGGTAGCGGAGGAGCCAAAGAGAAGGAACTAGGCGAAGATCGATATTAATAAATTTAGGAAGAGTACCCACGACTATCTCCTTAATATACCCGCTACGGCGCACCCGTTAAGATTTACGATAAACTACTTCGTGCGATCGCTTATAATAGCGCTTTATATCGCTATCGACAAGGCGGTACCCTAGAATACACCGTCGAAATATATATATACCGGATTCGAGGGCTCTACGAAAGAGGTTATTGACCTAAAGAACTACTTTAAAGGGGTAGTTTATCCACGGGGACGAAGAACCCGGAAACCTACCCGAAGGGATAAAAGGGACTACGAGGTCACTAGAAAGAAAACGAAAGCTCTCGTACAATAGACCCTAATAAAAGAATATCGTAATAGAGTTACCGAAGCCGCCGATAATATGAGTAAAGTATAGAAGCTAGTGAGGTAAACTAAGAATCGAGACGCGCTATTATTAACTTTTACTCCTTTAATCCGAAGGCCGGTAGGCCTAAGGCTACCGGTATTAATAATTTATAATCCGCGAGAAAAGGTGATAATACTCGCCGAAACGTTTTTCCTAACCCCGTTAAAAGCCGAGCTAGAGGATATTTAGGGATTCGAGATCCTAGACCCGATCCAACTCCCCCCAATTACTTAATACGAGGTCGTACGAGCCGTTAATATAATACCGAATAATAAAGTTTTAGGATAATTAGGTATACCTAACGAAGTCCTTAAATATATACTATTAATAATAACGGAGATATTAACGTAGTTATTCAATACCTACCTTAACGAATAATACTACCCAAAGTTATTCAAGACCTCTATAATAGTTGCGTTTAAGAAGGCGGGGAAAGGAGACTATATAGAACCAAAATCATAACGATTAATAATATTACTATATACTATAGGTAAGTACCTCGAGGCGGTACTCGTTATAAAACTAAATTATATTATAGAGGTTTACGGCCTACTTTTAGAGACTTACTTCGGGGGTAGAAGAGCTAGGTCCTCGGATATAATAATATATATATTTATCGAGAGGGTATACGCCGCCTAGAAGAGGAGAAAAGTCGTAACTACGTTATTTCTAGATATTTTAAGGGCGTTCGATAATGTCTCCTACGAAAGACTATTTTATAACCTAAAAAAGAGAAGAGTACTTAAAGAGATAATAAAGTACTTTATTAATTTTATAAACGAGAGAAATATAGAGCTCCGGTTACTTAATTAATCCCTCGACTAGAAAACGAGAATTAGGATTCCCTAAGATTCCCCTCTCTCGTTTATTATATTCCTCTTCTATAACGCCGATTTACTAGACTCCTTAAATACGGCCGGGGTATAAATAACCAGTTATATCGACGATATTATACTACTACACACGGGGAAGACTTTCGAGGAGAACTATACAGCGATAAAATATAATTATAAAATCGTATTAAACTAGGCGCGAAAATATACGTCTAAATTCGCCCCGGTAAAATACTAACTCATCTACTTCACGAGGAAATACAGCGGTAAAACCGACCCCCTAGTAACGATTTAAATAATTTATTTACCCGAGGACAAACTTCTCGTCCCCTAAGATATAATTAAATACTTTAAAGTTATCTTCGATCGAGCTCTATCGTGGGGCGACTAGGTAGAACACCTAGAAAACGTAATTATCACTCGACTTCGGGCAATCACTTCTATTATAGGTAGGAACTAGGGTATATTTATAAAGAACCTCGTTTATATCTATATAGTATATATCCTACCCCTTATATTATATATAGTATTAATATAGCTCCCTAGCGCGGATTATAGGAATAAAGAGCGCGGTAAATAAATATAAATAAAGTTATATTTAATATAGAAGAAAGTAATTAAAATAGTTTCTAATAAAATTATCTATATAACCGGCGAAGTATTTAATATAAAACTAGAGTTCGTATTTATTGAAATCTAAACTAAACTAGTAGTTAAATAAAGGGCCTTTAAGACTATAACCGGCCCCTATAAAAACTAAATTATAAACCGGCCGGAGTACACGGGTAGGACCCTTTTACGAATATTATTAAAATATATCTTTGAAAGTATAACCACGGAATATTTAGAAACCTAGGTACCGTTTATTAAACCCCTATAGGAAACACTTTTATAAATTGAAATCGAAGACGAATTACTCGCCCTTATTATTTATAAAAGGTTATTAATAGAGAGGCTCGCCCTTATCTATTATACCGACGGCTCTAGAATCGATAACTAGGTTAATAACGCGGTAGTAAACTATAGGACTAGCGCCCAAAGAGGGCGCTATATAAGCGAACTATCCGACTATATAATATATATCGCGGAAATTATAGGTATATTTCTTACCCTAGAGTTAGCTTCGAACGAAGCTCTCGTTTATTTAAAACTACTTATTATCGTTTTTATAAACAACTAAATAATTATTCAAATTATCGTAAACCCGAAATATAAATCGGGCCAATTTATATTAAAATAAGTCATCGACAAAGCCCGTTAAATCGATAAATTAATTATTATCCACTAGATCCCAGCCTATATAGGAGTCCCTAGAAACGAAATAATAAACGAAAGGGTCAAAAAGGCGGTAAGAATAGAGTTTTCTAGAGTTAAATATAACTAGCTACGAGTTTTCTCTAAGTTATTTAACTCTCTTAAGAGTAAGGCTAAACGTAGAACTTGGGAAAAATAGAGCTACCTATGAGATAAACACCCTCATAGACGAACCCTATATAAAATATATAATAAGGTCGAGCCTAGGAAGAAGTCTCTCGCCCGATATATAAACTTTATTAAAGAGTAGTCCACGATACTCTTTTAACTACGGACGGGTAAAATTAACTTAAACGACTTTCTTTATAATATTAATAGGGTAGACTTTTATAAATACCTATACAAGGAGCGCCGCTAGATAATAAAACACGTACTATTAATATACCCTAGGTTTATAAAACTACGATATACGATACTTTAGTAAAATGGATAGGAAAGTCGGAATATAACTACTTTACTAAATAAAGGAGTATTCTATAAACACGCCGTTATTTTCATAATAGGGACGGGGTTTTTAGTGTAGTATCAAAACCTACTAAATTCTCAAGCGCCCGTAAACTCTTAGGTTTAGGTTTGGGTACTCTATATTAAATAGAGATATCTTAATATTATAGAGTAAATACACGCCCCCGAAAGGGGGTATTAAGTATTATATATTACTAAAATATCCTATATACTTTCGAAAGGAATAAATCGAAAGGCCTTATTATCCTAACGTTATAGTCTTTCTAGGCTAGGTAATAACTTATATAAATAATAATATATACGACTAGGAAAGCCGTACGGAGGGTATAAATATAAAGTGTATAATATTAATAAATACCCTCGAGACGCCAGTTTATAACTAGTACCCTATAAATTTAATATTAATTAATACTAGCCCGGAGGAAAGTTTACTTATTATAAATATCTTATTTATTATTATTTACTACCCGTTATATATCTCCTACTACCTACTACCTACTACCTACTTCCTATTATATTTCTAGTTATTTACTCTCTACTACCCTAACCTCCTTAATAACCTTTATATACTAAAGTAAAACGCTTTTTAATATTCGAATAACTATAACTTTTGTAATTAAAATTAACTATGAATAGAATTAACCCCGAGGTATTACGACGCTACTAGCGCGAAGACTTTAATATACTTAAAAGATCCTAGCCTAAATCTCTTAATATATCTACCCGGCGTAGGGCCCACTCCCAATCTCACCCTATATACTAACTCGTCGAAATAGTACGAGAGAATCAAGTTTATATTATAAATACCCCTCAACGAAAACGCGACACCCTTAACACGTACCTACAGCCCTAGATAACGGCCTTTTACGAGATAATAAATACTATAAATAACTCCGGTAACCTAGTTTAAATATACCCTCGTTAAATCGCCTACCCTACGAGTTATATCCAGCGCATTATCCCTAACGGACGATAATACTCTATAATTAAAAAACTCTAGAATAACCTCCCTCTTAACTAGTCTACTAACGTTATCGCGATATTAGGTATATATAACGGGCACGAGTACCCTAAGAATCTATAAAATCTAGATCTCGGAGGGGTAGTTTTTATCCGCGATATTAACCTAAAAGAATAATACCTAGCCCTATTCGACTTAAATATTAAAATAAACGAGTAGTTCTACGACCTAATCCCTAGCGACTATATGACCGATATTCAAGAAATTTTTATATAATTCGCGACAGAGCCTAAACGACAACGGATATATAAGATTTATTTAATCTAATACGGGAACGGATCCTACGGCCACGGGGATACTACGTTTATACGCGAGGACGACAATAATATCAGCCCGCGGGAAATATATAATAACGAATTCGTTAAAAAGACGGAGTTAGCCCGAACCTAAATATATTTACAAATAATAAAGCCTATAATATTATATAAAAGCGACGACGGCCCCTACTACTATTTATAAGACGAGAGAATACTAGGGATATTCTAGGTAAACCTTAATACTATTAATAAAGACTACTCCTACTACCCTAGGCCCGATACGCTAGAATTCGCCGGTATTATAATATAATTACCTCGGTAACCTAAACAACCGCCGCCTTAATAACCGTTAACGCGCTAAAATAAATATAATACCTATCACGCGTACGCGCTCCTAAATAATAATACTAGAATATTTAACTATAAGCAACAAGATAATTCCTTACCGAATCAATATTAGCGTATACTAAATACAAATACAATAACTATTTTAGAACCCGATTTACACCGCGAGACCACTAACTCCCTACAAGATATACTACGCCAACTCTAGGTATACACTACCTCGGTACTATACCCAAGACAAGTTATATTCGAATACGCTAAGACGCGAAGATACGTCCTAGGCGGCCACCTCTTAGGTACTATAAATGAGATATAGGAGAATATCCCGTAAAATAATAATCTTTTCGCCCTACTCGGTAGCCCTAGAGGACTTAGTAGGCCAATACTTAATATAACCGAGTTCTAGGCGGCAGCTTTCATCTATAACCGTAACGACGACGGCTAGCACCTATTAATATACGACGATAGAGTGTTAGAATATATACTTTAGGGTTACCTACCGTATTTATATATTTACGGAATATTAAGAGTACTCGCCCAAATAGTCACGGGCGAGCGCCGACAAGCGATACACCCTATACTCTTAATTTAGTATAGCGCTGCGGGTTAAGAGTTTACGTACCTACTATTAAACTCACACCTATATGAAATAAACCTAGAGTAGGCACTAACGTAGATTATATAAATAAACGACGGTAATAATATATTATTAGTACTCCCGACTAACCCTAGAACTCAAAGTATACGATAGCTCGATATAAATACTATTAACTCGGGCAGATATTTATACTAGGGAGACGACTCTCCTCTATAAAGAAACGAGAACGGGCAGCCCTCAAGCCCGACGATTATACGTTAACTATTTATATAGGGTCACCGCTTTCCTTCCCTACGATTATAATAACGAATAAGAGCCCCCTAAGAACTACTAGAATACCCTTAAAGACTATTAGAACCGGTACCGATAACAAGAGTATATAATAAATACCGGTAATAACGATATTAATACTGACTCGGTATAGAGGGCACTGATATAAAGATTGGAAAGAATACTCTCGGGGTAACTAGGTAAACTAGTAAATTTTATAAACACTAAAATAATAATATTGGCGCGAGTTTTTAAATTTTAAATCTTTAAACCTTTAAACCTTTAAAACGTTTAAACTTTTAGAACTTTTGAATTTTTAAACTTTTAGCACTAAAGGAATATAAATATAATTATATTTAGACGCTAAAAAATCATTTTAAGTATATTAAAAAATTATTATTATTATTTATAATAAAGGTAAAGCTCATTAGGGGCTTAACCTCGTAAATAGTATAAATTTATTCCGGGGTTGAGAAGCCCGGAGCGTCGTTACTTTAACTAAACCCTAGTTATTTATTACCCCTAGTTAAACTCCAATATAACCGAATCAATTAATCAATTCGATATCTCGATATTAATTTATTTTTTCTCTAACTCTCAACGTTATATACTATTTATTAAATATGGCCCGGCGTTATTTTTATACAAAAATCGCTGGTACTAATTACGTGTCAAAAAAAGTTCTCAAAAACACTTTTTCTATCAAGATTTTTTCTTTACTAAAATCGATCGCGTCGTACCAGCCCATACTTGAGATTTATAAAGTATCTATCTTACGCTCTATTCTAACTCTACTACTTCTCTATTTTAGGTACTTTCTAGCGATAATTATCTTTGAAATATTTATATATTTATATTAATATAGAGTATTATAAATACTATAGGAATAATCTAATATACTATATTTACTATAAGTACTATAAGCGCTATAGGAACGATAGTATATATTATTTTACTCCGTTACTATTATATATTATAATATAGTAGGGACGAAAGAAATATTATTTAATTAATTATTATTACTATATATTGACGCTATAGGGATAAGTTTATAAATATACTATTTATTTACTACTAATACTACTATATAGTAGAGGTAGTATAGTAGTATTACTCTTCTATTACTAGTACTATTTCATAATATTATAAAAATAATTTCGTATCGTTCCGCGACTAGTACTATATATTAGCGCTTATTACGAACGTTATATAGTATTAGTTTTACCCTACTTGAGGGTTGAACGGATACCTTTAATAAGACTATTTACTACGATCACCGAGTAAATAGGGTAAGTACGGGATTATTTACTATATTCGCCGAGTAAATAGGGTAAGTATATTACTCTTAATACGATTTTCTTCTACTATATAAACTACGTATTTTCCTAGTAGATAAAAGCTTCGTATTTAACTTCCCTTATAACTTTTAATTATAAATTCTAAATATAGACGTTTATTAAACTATTAATTAAATTTATTAAATTTATCTAGTTATATTTTATATTAATATAAAACCTATTATCCTTGAATCTTTAATACTCCTCTCTATAAATACTAACCTAGGTCCTATCGACGTTATATTAAGATATTAAACGGAGAGCCTTAATATTTTAAATACCCTTAAAATAAGTATTTTAAAATTAATAAAGACCCTAGCCTTAAATACTTAAAACGATACTAGAAGACGTAATATTATAGAAGAAAGAGACCGTATTAAAGTTACCCGCCTAAACTACTACTATAGAGAGCGCGAGAAGTTTAACGACTAGTTATTATAACTCTAACTATTCTTCGTATTTAACAAGAATACTATATTAATTATTAAATAAATAACCTTTATAATAACTTATATAAGAGGTAATATATAGAAATAAGTTAAATTATTCCTAAAGCGTTATATAGAAGTAGTAAACGATACCGATAACTTATTAATAAAGCTTTAGATAGAGAATTTCTCTAGGTTTAAAACCGAAATTCGTTATATATTTAGACTATCCAACGAAAGTAATATAATAATTCGTATTATTTAATATTTAGTATAACGAAGGTCTACGTTTAATTACTCGGTATAGTTTTAATATTATATAATACTCACGGACTAGGACGATACTGCTTTTATAATAATATATCGACGAGGACGAAAAAATTATATAAAAGACGAACTTATATAAGTAAAAACCGTTATAAAGAACCTCGATATACTTATAAAATAAATAATTAAAATTAACGATAAACTATATAAACGTATAATAGAGAAATATTATAACGGAGGAGTTAACGGATAAGGACGTTTAAGAGTTTATAATAATAAATATAATTCGGTTAGTCGTTACCGCCAAGAGAAACTTAACCCGTATAATTATATATTAATAAAACTCGATTTCATTAAAAAAGGACCTACGAGAGGATTTTAAAAAAGAGGTAAATAATAATAAAAGGGTAAAAAAGTAATAAATTATTATAATTATAATAAACCGGGCCATATCGCTAGGAACTATCGTTCGAAAAATATAATAAATCGATAATAATTAAATATACTTAAGAAGGAGATACCGGATAATATAACCGAGTCCCCTAAAAATTTAATATAGGACGATATTACACTTAACGACCTATTAGAAAAGTAGAGGGAAATCGAAAAAGAGATCGCCTAAAGAATTCGAGAATTCGAAGAATTAAATAATAATAACGATAAAACTTTAGAAAAAGATTTAGAGGAAGGATAAAAATAAAAATAAAATATAATAAACTCTAAAGAATAACTTTAGGTAATAGACTACCTCGATAACTTTAAAACTTAATCTATTATATTAAAAGAGAAACCCGAGGAAAAATAAAAATAAAAAATATAACCCTTTAGGATTAATTATACCTATAATAAATATTACCTAAAATATAAAGAGATACACTAGTTAATATATATAAACGAATATTATAATTGTTTAAGAGAGCGAAAGTATATCGTAAAATTAAAATATAATTATAATTAGTAGAATAACTACGCTAAAGATAATTATTCGTAGTATTTAATTAAGAAAAGAGAAAACTAGGTCTTCCTAGGCTATAATAAAGAATAATAATTATAATTATAAAACTAGATAAGTTATAATAAGGAAACGAAATATTATAATTAAAATAAATAATATTATTATTTAGCCGAAGATTACGAAAGGTATTTTAAATCTAAAAAATACTATAAATTCCTATCTTCGTCGGGAAAAGACTAGTCCCTTATATTAAGAAAAAATATAAAGAGATCAACGTATTAACCCTAGAATAATATCTATATTTAGTTTAATATAGTATATATATACGGATACTAGTAAAAGTTAACGGATATAGGGTCGTTATAATAATAGATTCAAAAGTAACTAATAACTTTATATCTCGAATAATAATTTAGGTAATTAACCTATTAACTCGAGAAAAAAAAAAAATATATAAACTTTAATTAACCGACGGGTCGAAGTTATTAATAGGGAGAATAAATAAAGAAATATTCCTACTATTAATTATTATTTAATACTACTATAAGGAAATTACCTTCGATATAATAAAAATAATTATTTATTATATTATTTTAGGGATACTTTAATTAAAGAAATATAATTTAATAATCGATTAAAAGAGAGGAGTATTTATATTTCCGCGTATTAAAGATATTATTAATATAATACCTATATACTTATAGAGGATAATTATAAATAAAAAATCGAATCGTAGCCCGGTCGAAACTTATAATATTTTATCTTCGTATAAGGATAACTTTATATAAGGATCCGATTCGATATATATTAATTAAAAAGATTAATAGGGCGAATAAATTAGAGTTTCTAAAAATAAAAACGAACCTCCTAATATTTCTAAAGAGTATTAAAGATAGAAGTACTTTTTTTAAGAAAAAATAATTATAAAAGTATTACCTAAATATTAACTATAAGATTATAAAATCGAACTCGAATTTAATAAATAACCGATATTTAGACCTATTTATACTTTATTAGAAAAAAAACTCGGAGTATTTCGCGGGTATATCGACGAGAATTTTAAAAAAGGATTTATTCGAGAATTTAAATTACTAGTAAATTATTTAATCCTCTTTATAGTAAAGAAGGATAGAAGTTTATAATTATATATAAATTACCGAAAATTAAACGATATTACGGTAAAGAATCGGTACCCTCTACTAAATATTAGCGAGTTATAGAATCGGTTTATAATAATAAAAATCTTTATATAACTAGATCTTCGAGGCGCGTATAATTTAATTCGAATAAAAAAAGATAAGGAGTAGAAAACTACCTTTAGAACTAAATACGATTATTACGAATATTTAATAATACCCTTCGGATTTACTAACGTACTAGTAACCTACTAAATACTAATTAATAATATTATATAAGTATACTTAAATATAACGATAATTATATACCTCGATAATATTTTACTCTACTCTACTAATAAGGAAAAGTATATTTAATATATATAGGATATCCTAATTTATTTATTACTAGCTAGACTTCTCTTTAAATTAAAAAAATATAAGTTTTATAAAAAATTAATTAAATTCTTTAAGTTTATAATTAATATTAAAGGTATTTATATAAACTCTAAAAAAATTAAGAGTATTAAAGAATAATCTATATTATATAATATTAAAACGGTATAAAGTTTCTTAGGATTTACGAACTTTAATAAAAGATTTATTAAAGACTATTCTAAAAAGGTTTTATTATTAACGGATATTATAAAAAAGAATATCGGTTTTTAATAAAAAAAAAAATAATAATAATCTTTCGAGGCGTTTAAAGAGGTTTATAAAAAACCGCCGGTATTATATTCCTTTCGAAGTAACGAACTAGCTCGAATCGAAACCGACGCTTTAGATTTAATAATAGGCGCTTATATATTTTAATAAAGAAATAATAAATAATACCCTATTATATATTATTCTAGAAAAATATTATCGGCGGAATAAAATTATAATATTTATAATAAGGAATTATTAATAGTAGTATCCGTATTAGAATAATAACGGGTATACGTAGAAAGTTATTTAAACTTTACTATTTTTATAAACTATAAGAATCTTCTTAACTTTACGGTAATAAAATAATTAAACCGAAGGTAAATTAAATAGTTAAAATTATTAGGGTAATATAAATTTAAAATCTTCTATACCCTAGGAAAGAATAACGGTCGCGTTAATATATTTAATAAACGAGAGGATTATATAAAAAATAAAAACGTAATAATATAATATTAAGGGACGGGATTAGTATCTAGATATTTATTAAATTAACGGTTAAATTTATTAAATCATGGCCTAGTTATAATATAGGAGTAAGTTAAAATAAAAGATAAAGAACGAAAGTTAGGGTAAAGCCAGCTATTATCTAAATAAAAGTTAACGTACGGAGTATTTATTTATTTCTTATCCCGACTATATTAAGATAAAAATAGGGAAACTAGTTTAAATTTAAATTAAATTTAAAATAAATTAAATTAAGTTAAGATAACTTAAACCTAAATTAAATTTAATATAAATAAAATTATATTATAATAATAACCCCCTCTTTAAGGTCGAGCTCTTATAAAATAAATAAACGATTAATTCGATTAATTAAATTTCGTAACCCTAAATCTTATTTGGGGTTACGAAATAATTAAGATAAAAATATATTAAAATATTCGAGTCATCGATAATAATAAATAAAGGATAAAACGGGGAATAAACGGCGGTATACGAATAAAGCTAGGCGTTAACGTTATTATTTATAAACGATAACGACGGGGCTAGGCTATAGGGTGTTATTAATTTATATAATAATACGAAGTATCGGTCGAAGCCGATACGGAACGATAACCGAGGGGATAATAACGGATAAGGAATAAACTATAGTATAGGCGGGGGTTAATTTCTTAAAAATCGGACTAAAATAAAGATAATAAAGATTCTTTATACTAGTACCTTTAAACGGTATATAATAATTTATAAAGGCTAGCGGCGCTAGGATTCGAGATATAATATTTATTAATAAATTATTAATAACGGGTAAAGTATTAGAAGGGTTTTTATATAACGATATAACTTTCTTAATTAATATAGTACTTTAATAAAAATAGACTATAACGGCGATCGTATTTAGAATTCAAGATACCGTTAACGTACTATTTATATTAATTATCTTCGGTAGTTATAAGTTCTCGGATAAACTAGATTTATCTAGGTAAAGAGTTATTAATTATTAATTATAATAGGCTAGCGTAGAAGACGGGGTAAATTTTCATAAAATACGGAAAGTCTAGTTAAATTATAAAAAGATTATCGAAAACCTTAAAGACTCGGAAGGGGCCGATATTATAATCGTCGAGTTTAACTAAAGAGCGTATAATATTTAAATTCTTAATATTCAGTTATACTTAGTCGTTTATTAAATATATCGGATATAAACGCCTTCGTTAGTTAGCCGAGGATTTAAAGATAATTTAAATAATAAATATTTTATCGCGGAGGTAATCGTTTAAGACTTTTATTTACGTTACGAATTTATCGGTAATAATTAAATAAATACGGGTTTAAATAATAAAATCTTAGAGTAAAGATTTAATAGGCTCGAAACCGATATATAAATATTAATTATAATTAATTAAAAAAGGCGAGGCTAAAGTACTAGAAGAATCGGTATTATTATTAGAAAACTCCGCTTTAGGGAGGTATTTCACCTAATTATCTTATATATAATTAATATATATACGGAGGTAGTATTTTATTATAATATTAAATTATTTAGTTTAATTATCCGTCTAAGGATAATACCTAGTAGATATATATTAATCGATTTTAAAGCGCTTATATAAGGTCTTTTAAAACTCCGATATAAATTAAAATTCTTAATCCGAAATAAAGATATCTAGTAGTTTATAAAGTTTTTATATATTCTAATAAAAAGCGTCGCAGGCTTTATCTATTTTTATCGATATAATTAATATTAAATACTATATCTTAGTTAAGCGGTTTATTAAAATTAGGATATATTAATAAATAATTCTTATAAAGGTATAAAATAATAAAGGATTTATATAATCTATCGAGACGTTTCTTTAATATTATTACGAGGGCGGTAATAGGCGTAATTATTTTTAAATATACTAACGGGAAGACTTAATTCTTCGGTATATATAATAATTCTTAACGAATCGCTAGATAATAGTATAAACGTTAAGTTACTAATAAACCCGACTAATTAATTCGTAATATTTAATACGACTTAAATAATTATTTATAATATTATTATAAACTAGCTAGATTAAACGAAGGCGTAATTTATTAAAATTCAGAATATATTTTGTTCCTCGGAAGTAGAGAACTTTATCCTTATCTTCGTATTTAACGAGGGGAATTCCGTTATAATAACGCGTTCTAAAATATAATATTTCTAGGACTTTAAGGGCGAATTAATCGACTTAATTAATTATATTCTATAATTAATAAATCGGGGTATCGTATAGGTTTTTATTTAAATTAATAAATTAATCTTTATTTAATTTAGGCTCGTAGGACGTAGGTAGGGTCTAAGATTCTAAATCAATATTTATATCGAGGTCTATCGGGGTCGTATAAATTAATACGAGGTATAATTAAAAAAGCTAGACGAGAATTTTTAAATTTATTATTAATATAACTAGGGTAATTAAGACTAAAGCTAAGGTCGTTATATTTAATAATATATTATAAATATAATCCTTAAGGATTTCTAGGGCTAGGTTTTTTCTTTTTAATATAATATAATATTAATATTAATATTTAGGGTCTAATTTATCCCCCTCTTTAAAGAGGTCTCTTAACCGATATATTAATATATTAAATTTACTACTTTCTTTACCGGGCCGGTAGGTAATCTTATAATTAAAATAAAATAAAAATTTATTCTATCTCGTTTAACGGCGAGATAATACTTTAAATAAAATAAAATATTTAAGAGCCTTATAATTAGATATTACCTCGATAAAAAGAGTAAATCCCTTTAGTTTAAAACGTTATTCCTTAAATACGCGGACGATTATTATAAACTCTTTATTATAAATCTTATAATTATACTCGGTAGGGTTATACTTTTTTAAAAAGTAAATAATAGGACGAAGAACGTTTTAATTATCGTACTAGGATAAAACCCCCCTAAATATATAATTAAATATATTTATTTTTATTATAATTTTACAGTCGGGGTCGAAATAGATTAAAATAATATTAAAGATAAAAATCTTTTTTAAGATATTAAAAGTTACTTAATATCGAGTACTCTACTCGAAAATAATACCTTTCTTAATTAAGGTTATAAATAATATAACGAGTTTATTAAATTTATAAATAAAACGTTAATAAAAGTTAACGAACCCTAGGAAACTTTAAATATCCTTAATATTAACTAACTATAATTAATTTAAGATCGTATCGATTTTCTTTAAATTTATTTTAATTCTTTAAATAATAATAATTAATCCTAGGTACGTAACTTCCTTAACGTAAAAATTATATTTAATAATATTTATTTAAAGCCCCGCCTCGCGGAGCTTTTAAAGAATATATTTAATATAAATTTTATACTCTTTCTTAATATTACTATAAATTAGAATATCGTCGAGATATACGGTATAGGTCTTATCGAGAAATTTATAAAGAGTATCGTTAATATAATATTAAAACGAGGTAGGGTTATTATATAATCTAGATAATATAATAAGATATTCGAATAAACCGAATTAAATACGAAATATAATAAAGTCTTTATCGCCCTCTTTAATATAAAGGCGATTAAAAGTAAATATAATATTTAATTTAAAAAATACCTTAATACGATTTAATTAATTTAAAGTTTCTAATATTAAAGGTAAAAAATATTTATTCTTTATAATAATAATATTCAGCCCTCGGTAATTAATATAAAAATATAAGTCTCCGCTAAATTTCTTTACGAATAAAATAAAGGATACGGTATAAAACCGATTAACTCGAATAAATTTTTTATTAAAGTTTTTATTTAGGTAACGACGGAGCTTTAAGATCTTATTATAATTTATATTATATAAACTAGATAACGGAGGTTATAACCCTTTTTTAAACTTAATAATATAATTATATAACCGATATAAGGGTAAGGTATTAACGTCTTTTCTTAAAAAAAAATTTAAGAATTTATAATACCGTATAAATAGGATTATAATTAGGTTAATATTTTTATTATCTCGGTAGATTTAAAGCTTTTCTTAAATAACGGCGGAGACGAGGTAAAACTCTTTATTTATTTTAAATATAACTCGGTTCTAGGTTTAATCGTAAATATTTAATTTAAGATTTTAATTAAAGCGGGGTTTAGGTTTATAATATTTAGATTCTTAACGAGGTTAAATATTTAAGGTCGAGATTTCTTCTAGAATATCTAAAAATCGATCGATTTTTATAAATAATAAATTAAATATAGTTTACTCGTTAGGCTTAACGAGCCGGGTAAATAATCGAGATTTTATCTCGTATATATTAAGAGTAGTTAGGTATTAAGCTCGTTATTTTTAATATTAAAATTTAAAATAAAACGAGGTTAAGTTATAATATTTAATTTTAAATATCTTTCCTTATTTAACGGTAATAATAATACGATTATACTCGTTATTATAATTAATTTTTATAAAAATAAATAACTAGGACTAAAGCGGGGAAGATTCTTCTTAAATTTAAATTTATTATTAATAAACTTAGAACTAAAGTAACTCTTTTTAAATTTTAAGTTATTTTATACGAGTATTAAATTAAATTAAGGACTAGATTTACTTTTAATAAATTTAAAACTAAATTAATTCTTCTTAAATCGAGGTTTACTTTTTATAAATTTAAGATTAAATATATTATTAATAAATTTAAAACTAGAGTAATTTCTCTCGAATCGAAATTAATTATTTAATAATAATATTATCGTTTATAAATAATAACGGCTTTTTATATACTAGCGACTCCTTTTAAATCGGGGTTTACCTTATATAAATATTAAATAAAATTAAAAACTAAAATTCTTAAATCTAGAAACTTTCTTAAAGTATAAAAAAGAGTTTATTTTTTATAAAAACTTTTACGGGACTTAAAGTATAGTTTTTTAAATAAAAATATAAAACGAAAGTTAAAGAATTATCTAAGAAATCGGTAGTAATTTTATAATAATAGAGGTATAATAAACCGATTACGACGGGGTATTAATTAAGTTTAATAATAAAGAAAACTATTCGTTCTTAATAATTATAAATATTTAAAATCGTTTCTACGATATAAATAATACGTCCTATAACGGTAGGTACGTTATTAAAGGGTCGGACGATATAAAAATAACGAAGAAAGCGAAGGGGTAGATATTAAATATATATAAAATTATAATTAATAAAAAAATAACCGGATATACTAGTATTAATTAAGATTTTAATTTAAATTCGGGACTAGTTATTCCGTAATTAATAAAAAATAATTATATACTTATTATAAAAAGTAGGGTCGGTTTTAAAAAGTTATATAATAAATTTAAATAAAAACTTAATTAGTAATAAAAGTAAATTAAACGATATAATCGATAAATAAAAAAGTATATATAGGGTTCTAGGTACTTATAATCTTAATATATAATTTTATACCGGGATTATTTTTTTCCCGTATTTAAAGTAACTCCTTTTATAATACTTTCGTTATCGTTAATAATAATTATAATACTAGATCGGAGATTAATTAGTTTAATTAAATAGGCTTTTATATTATACCTAAACGATTTATAATAAAAATAAAATCTTTATTTCTCGTAGATAATTTTAATAGCCGGGGTTCTCGTTAATTTATCTTTAATAATAATTTAAGTAGAATCGAGGTTTATTAACTCCCTAAATAAAAGAGTTAAAATTATAATAACGGGGATAAAAATACTCGTTATAATAAAACGGGTTATAAGAGTAAAAGTTAATAAAGGTATAATAAACCTCCTCGAAATTTATCCTAATTTAATAAGAGTAGTACTTTAACGAGGTAAACGGTATTTAATCTACCGAAGTTCTTAATGAATTTCGGAGTATATACGGATATATTTATCGAAGGTATATAATTATTAATTATTAGTTTTCCTTTAGGAGATAAAGACCTATTAAATAGTATAATTAATATTATATTTTATAATATTAATTAAGGATTCGTTCTTTATTCGAGAATATTCTTTCTTTTAAATAACGAGGTTAAAGTATTTATTAAAAAGTATAAAGTTTTACTTAAGTTCCCGGATATAATTCCGAGTATCTTTTTATTTAAACGGGTTATTATATACTTTTTATAATTTCTTTCGTTAATTAATAAAGTTAATTAAGGTATAAAGACCCTCTTTTTAATAACGGTTTATTAAATTAAAGGCCTTTTTATTAATAGTTAATTTAAACTTTATATAAACGATTTTATCGTTATTAATAAAGTAACGATTATAATTAATATATATCCGTTATATTAACGTTTATTCTTAAATATTTAATTTATTTTAGTCCCTTTTATATTCCGAGATATTTAAAAGTTTTTCGGATCTAGGAGATATTCGAGATTAAGAGGGAATAAATTATTAGGTATTTAAAAAAGAAGACGAGCGTAGGCCTATAATAATAATATTATTAAGAATATTTTTATCGAATATTTAGGGCGGGGGCTAAGGTATAATTTAAATTATAATAAATACGACTTAAATTATTATTTAAATAATAATATAAATTAAGGATTACGTATTTAACGTAAAAGGAGGAGGAGGCGTAGATAAAAATAAAATATCGAATAAAAAATTACTCTCGACCTAAATACGTAGGTAGTCGAAGGTATTTAGGAAATTAATAAAATTATTCTAAATTTCGGTAAGAAACTATTATACGCGGTCTTCGGGGTTAAAGGGTTGATTCTTTATAATAATTATTTTAATATTAAAGAGTATTAACTAGGTAATTAATCTTTTATAATATTAAGAGACGGGATTAATATTTAGATATTTATTAAATTAATAATTAAATTTATTAAATTATAACCTAATTATAATATAGGAGTAGGTTAAGATAAAAAATAAAGAACGAAAATTAAAATAAGGCTAGTTATTATCTAAATAAAAACTAGTATATAAAGTATTTATTTATTTCTTATCCCGACTATATTAAGATAGAAATAGGGAAATTAGTTTAAACTTAAATTAAATCTAAAATAAATTAAGTTAGGTTAAGATAGTTTAGATTTAAATTAAATCTAAAGTAAGTAAGATTATATTATAATATATAACTAGTCTTTATTTAATAATAGGATAAATCGCTAGCCCTAGTATAATAACTAGTAACGACGTTATATATCTTTATTCCCGGAATTATTAATAGTATCTAGAGGGAATATAAAAATAATATTTTAATTATAATATTAAAAAGTTAATAGTTATAAACTAAATTATTAAAATATAATAAAAAGACGTATCTTCCTAAAGGATATCTTAAAGAAATTATTTACGATTATTATAATAATCTAATTTAAGGATACCCTAGAGTTACTAAAATTATAAAATTTATTTATAAAGAATATAACGTACTAGGATTAAAATTATATATCGAAAAGTATATTAAAGAATATATAGAATATTAATAAAATAAATCTATAAGATATATAAAATATAGTTAAATCTAATTCGCCTTAATACTAGAAGTATTATAGGATAATATTATAATAGATTTTATTATTAAATTATTTAAATTAAAGGACTCTATTACTTTAGAAACTTTTGACTCGATAATAATAATTTATAATAAACTTAATAAATACGGTATAATAATACCGATTAAAGAAATTTATAAAGCCGAGTAAATCGCCTTTATATTATTAGATTAATTAATTAGAGATTACGGGATACCTAAATTAATTATCTTTAATAAAAATAAATAATTTACTTTAAACTACTAGAAGATATTAATTAATACTATTAAAACTAAATTACGGATATTAACCGTATATTATTTATAGATAGATAAATAAATAAAGCGGACGAATTAAATAATAAAAATATATTTACGATATTATATTAATAAAAATTAGAACGATTAGATAAAGTTTTTATTTATAATTTAATTAACGTTTAATAATAACTAGTCTAATACTATTAAACTTATATTATTCTTCGCGAATTATAGTAAATATATTAATATATTTCTTAAACTTAAATAAGGATTAAATATATAAAGAGCCTTAATTTAGATAACTAATATAAAGGTATTATACCGAGATATATAAATCTAAATTAATTAAATAAATACTCGGATTAAAAAGACGGTAGATAAATATCGAAAAGAGTATCCTTAATTAAAGGAGGGGTATAAAATATACTTTTTAATAAAAAATATAAAGAGTAAAAGATTAAATAAAAAACTAGACTATATTAAAATCGGATTATTTTCGATTAAAAAGAATAAAGAACTAGTTAATTATAAATTAAACCTTCTAGCCGACACTAAAGTATATTTAATATTTTATATATTTTTACTAGAGTTAATAAACTTTAATATATTTTTATAAAATACTTTTTATTTCTAGATTAAAGAAGAAACGGAGTTCGAGGTAAAGAAGATTTTAATTTAAAAAAATTAGAATTTCCTCGTTAAATAAAAGGGATATAATAAGTCGAAAGATATTTAAAAGTTATTAACGAATTTAATTAATTATCGGGAACTTCTAAGGAAGTTCTAGGAATAATAATATAAAAAAATTAATCGAGGGTCTCTAATAAAAAGAATCTTAAAGATATAAAATTATTAAAGTATAAAGTTAAAGCCGCTATACGCTTTATTTTATTAAATTTTTCTAGTTCTTCTCGGCGCTTTAATTCCTTTATATTTATAAAATCTTTATCGAATATTTTTTATTTACGTTTTTTTAGGAATTTCTTTTCTTAATAACGTCTCTTTAACTTCGTATTCTTTTAATAAACGATATCGTTCGCCGCGGATACGACCTCGTTAGTTATTTTTTATATAGTTTTAATTTCTTCTTCTTTACGTTTTAAGTACTTTAAAGTCTTATTAATTCTAAAGAAATTAATAACGGACTTTAAAGATTTATATTTTTTTCTAGTCTTAATATACTCCCTATACTTCGACGATAAAAAAGATAATCGATATTCGGTTTAATATATTACGTAACGCGTATATATAATTATAGTTATAAAACTTTTAGAAATAACCTATTCTTATAATTTATTATATTACTTTATTTAACGAGAAGATATAAAATTATCTTTAAAAATAAAGAAGGTTAGAAAGAAGGGGTAGTATTATAATTAAAATTCGCTAAAAATCTTAATAGGCTTAGTATATTTAATATATTAAAGGATTATTTACTACTCGACGTAGTATATAAATTAATAAATAAATAAGCGCGTAACCGTTTATTTACTCGATACTAGAATAAGCGAGTAAATAAATAAATAACGTAGTTTCTTTCTTTTATATAAACTACGTATTTTTTAAATAAATAAGAGCTTCGTATTTAACTTCCTTTAAAACTTTTAATTATAAATTCTAAATATAAACGTTTATTAAACTATTAATTAAGTTTATTAAATTTATCTAGTTTTATCTTATATTAATACGAGGTTTATTATTCTTTAATCCTTAATACTCTTCTCTACGAGTACTAACCTAGGTCCTATCGACGTTATATTAAGGTATTAAACGGAGAGCCTTAATAATTCTTTTATTTCCTAGAGGCGATATACTCTTTATAAAACTATACGCGTAGTTTATATTTAATATAAATAATATAAATATTTTTCTAAAAAGAAGGCTTAAAGAAATCGATACCTTTAATAATAATAGTAGTTTTAATAATATTTTATTCGTTAATATAACCGAGATACGAGTAGTAGAATTCGAGGGCGCTATTATTAATCTATATTAATAAAATATATACTAGGGGAGTTTCTAGGCGGGGTTCGTCCTATATATTAATAAAATATAAATTATATTTATAGTAGTTTATTTTAATAAAAATAAATAAATATTTAATATTTTAGAATTAAGATATAAATATAAAATTAAAATTATTACCGGGGATATATAAAACCTTAATTAGAAATAAATTATAATAAGAACTATTTATAACTTTATAAAAGAATTTAATAGTCCTAGTATTAATAATAAACGAGTCGGTATCGTTAAAACCGCGAATACGCTATATATAAAACTAATAGTCGACGAAGGTAGAGCGGTTACCGAAGATATATTTAAAAGCGTTATAGTCGAAGATAGATTTTCTTATTAAAGAGGCGAGGTCGTTAATTATTATATTATATTTAAAAGCTAGAGCTATACTATTATATAACTCGATAAATACGTTATTATCTCTAGCGTTTTTAATTTTAACTTTCTTAATTATCTTATCTTTATTTTTCTCTTTTTTAATATTATATTTCTTATTCGCGTTAATTCTTTATCCGTTATAACCGCCACGACCGTTATAATTATTACGATTATTATTACCGCGGCTAGAAGAGTCTCTAAACCCTCGAGTTTTATCATTATTATAAATTAAATTATCGTAGTATAAAGAATAATATTTAATATAAAATTTAATAATCTTAATAATATCTTAATAATAATTTTAGCGGTAACCCTTCTAGGTTTTAACTCGAATAAATATATTAATAAAATAAATAATAATAAAGAGAGTAATAATACCTCTAATAATATTAACTATATAAACCGTATTTTAGAAATAATTTATAATATAATTTAAAATATATTTAACCTCTTCTTTTTCGTTAAACGGGTTATACTTTTAAATATAATATTCGATATAAATAATATAGTTTAGGCCGAGATTAATATAAAAGCGCTAGATAAAGATATTATTATTTATAATAACTTTACCCTAGAAGTTCTAAATCTTCTTTAGAGATTCTTTAAATTTTTTAATATAATTATTCGGGTTATTATTATAAGAAGATAGAATATAATTATATTAATATATTAAAGTATTATTTTAATAACTAGAACTTTAAGATTTAAAGAGTTTCTTTAATTTAATCTATATTTTAAAAATATAAACTTCGTTTTCGATTTTAAAACATATATTATTTTTAATATATATACGAAAAATAGTATAAATTATCTCTTATCCTTTATCTTAAATAGTTTAAATAATAATAATAATAAACTTAGTAATTAAAGTATTAATTTATATCTAAAAACTAAAGACTTTAAACTAGTTAATTATAATATACTTTTAGGGGATATAAATATATATATTTAATAATTTTAAAATCTTCTTAATAATAGATACCTATTTAATTATACTATTAATCGACGTTATATTAAAGTACGTCGTTTAGGAGGAGGAGAGGGAAGAGGCGATTTAAAAATAAAATTAAAAAAATCTATATTATTTAAAATACTAGGTAGGTTTTCTAAATCCGAATAACCTAAAATAGGGTACTTATTATAAAGTAATTTATACCGATATTCTTTTATTATATCGGGATCAGGGTATTCGTACTCGTAATAAATTATAAAGCGAGTAGTATATATAAATATATTTCTAAAACGCCGTTAAATAGCGTACTCTTATTTAGGGGTACGTATACGAGAAATATTTAAAAAAACCTAACCGCGATTTATAATATATTATAACCTTCGCGGTACGAAGGGAGGTATAAATATATAAGTTTATAAATATTTTAAAGGTAGATATAAAACTCTCGAGGTATAAATATATACTTCTAATATTATAGATAAATTAATAGTAGGTTCGATTAATTTAATTAAATAAAGAGTATCTTCGGGGGGTTATAATCTTTATATATACTCTCTAGTTTTTTTATTTTTCTTAGTTTTTTTCTTAACCTCTTTATACTCTCTAGTTTCTTTATTAATTATAGAGGGCGGGTCCTATTAAATAATAAAAAAGTACGTTATTTAATTATAATAAAAGAAAATTAAAAGAGTTATTAAAGACTAAATTAAATAACCCTATTTAATAAATAAATAGCGTATATATATTAAATATAGTAATAATATAATAACGTAGAAAAATATAACTTTAATAGTTACTACGATTTTAAATAATTTAGTCGTTTAAAGTAATCGTTACTAGCCCTTTATAATAAAGGGCGCTTATATAATATATAAATTAATTAATATCCCTATAAGGAAAAAGCGTTTTTATTAATTATAAACTATAGAAGTTAAATTAACTCAAATAGTTATATTATAATTAATATTATACCAAGGTATACTAGCTCGTTAAATATAATAAATAAAGAAATTAAGAATATTAAATTAATAAATAAAGAGGTTAAAAACCCCCGATATAACTCTCTATAATTATATATCGATTATAGAGAATATATAGAGCTATAGTAAACTAGAACTATAATTTATAAATAGAATTAATTATTTTAAGCGAAACTCCGGCTAAGCCGGTATAAAATAATAGTATATTATATACGCCTACGCCTCGTTAAAGGCGCTAGTATATTATATATACCTACGTCCCGTTACTTTTATAATATTATTATTTACCGATATAGAGTTCTAGTCTTAATATCGCGGGGTTCTAACTTTTAATAATTTTATATCGAATTAATATTCCCCCGTTTTATTAGAATTCTTAGAGATTAGTTTTATTATTAAATCTAGGATTTAAAAACTACCTAGTAATAAACCCCGTAATTATTTTATATTTTTTATATTATTACTAAACCGCTAGCTCTACGCTAGCGGCTTTAAATATTATAATTCTAATCTCTTAAATCTTTTTAAAGAAAAGATTTATTATTATTATAATATCGGGTTTAACTTTAAGATATCTAGAAGAATTTAATAATAATAATATTAATTAAACCCTCTCCGACGATCTTTATTATAAAAACGGTAATAAATTCGAAGATATTACTACCCCCGAAGAGACCTTAGATATATAATTTAAAATTATTAAAAAAGAAAACCGTCGCCTTAAATAATAATAAAAGTTAAGAGTATTAAAAATTTAGAATTAAAAATTATATAATCCTATTATTTCTACGCCCGCTAGCGGAGTATTAATAGAATTTATTATTTATAATAAAGGTCCCCTAATTATTACGCCTACCGGAGGAATAGTAATAAGTTTAATTATATTTAATAAAGATATCTTTATTAGGGCGAAAATACTACGTCTTAATAAAATACGTTTTTATAAAGATATAAGCGAAGATAAATATTTATACTAGTTCCGCGATATAAATATTAAATTTTTAATTAGTCCTAAATATTTCATTATTAATTATTTAAGGATTATATATTATATAGACTCGCTAAAGGGTAACTTTTTAACGTAATAATATAAATATTACAATTTATATAATTTAACTAATATTACGTTTAGCTTTTTTAAGAAATTTCTTTTTAATTTAATAATAAATTTAATTAACCGTCGTCTCTTTATTTATAAAAAGTAAAAAGAAGCTAAATAATAATTTTATTAAAAGATATCGTTATTTAAGATTTATTTTAAAGAAATCAAAACCTAATTACCCTAGTTATCGGAGGAGTATAAGGTAAATTTCTTCTTAATTAAATTTAAATTTAAATTTAAAAATAAGATCCTTAATACCGATAGTATATTTATTTAAAGAGAAGAAATTCTTATTTAGGTTATTATATAAAAAAAGAATTTAAAGTATATATAATTAATAGGTAGCTTTAATTTTAATCCGGGTTCTTAATTAAAAAACCTTAATAAAGAAAAACTTATAATAAACCGAATTATTAAATTTAATATCGACGATAATATTAAATAGGCGTATTTAAAAAAGAAGGGTAATAAATATAAAATTAATACTATTAATTCTTTATACGATAAGATTATTTATTATTATTATAGAGTAGAAAGTTATATTAAGTTTAAATATCCCGATATAAATAAACTAGTTATAAACGTCGGCGCGGTATTAATAAAAAACGATTAAATCTAATTTATACCTCGGAAGAAAGGTAAAAAAAATAATTAATAAAAATATACCCTTTTATTCTTTTTAAGGGTTAGATTATTTTTTAAAATAAGATTAAATAACTTATTACCTTAATTAATTTTAAAGTATAAATTAATTTAATTTTATAATAGTTCGTTATTAAAAATAATTTAGAACTTTATAACGTTATTTTATTATTAACTAAAATAATTAACGGGTAAAATATATATTATTATAATATATATTAATTAGATTATTAAATAGTCGATAGTTAGGGTTAAGAGTATAAATATAATACTTTATTCTACGTTATAAATTTTAAAGATTTAAATATTATTCTAGGTATACCTAGGTTATATTAATTAAAAATATTAATTAATTCTAAGGCGGACTAATAACGGTTTAAAATTAATTCTAATAATTTATAAATTAAGAAACTAGCTAAGTTTACTAGTAATTTTAAAAATAAACCGAATATATTCGCGGTCGTATACACTACGGTAATATAAAGCGAATAGGAAGAACTTCTTAACCTAAAGATTCTTAAAGAATTTATAAAGTTTTATAATATTTTTTTTAATAAAAAAGCGAGTACCCTACCTATTTTTAAATAAAGAGATTATATTATGAAAATAAAAGTTAATAAAGAACTATTTTATAAACTTTTTTATAATTTATCTTAAAATAAACTATCGGAGCTACGGCGCTATTTAAAATCCTTACTTTATAAAAATTAAATTCGTTATTTAATATTTTTAATTAAAGTATTTATTCTTTTTATACCTAAAAAGGATAATAAATTATATTTTTACGTAAATTACTAAAACTTAAATATAGTAATTATTAAAAATCGATACCCGCTACCTTTAATTACCGAGATATTAGACCGTTTATACGGTTTTAAAATCTTTATAAAATTAGACTTTAAGGATACTTATTATAAGATCTAGATTAAAGAAAACGATAAATAAAAAATTATTTTCTAAACTCGTTATAATTACTTCGAATACTTAGTTATACCTTTTAGGCTCGTTAACGTACCAGCGATATTTTAAACTTATATTAATTATATATTTATAAATTTAGTAAATATAACGTACGTAGTATATCTAGATAATATCCTAATTTATAATATTAATCCGGCGGAGTATTAATAATATATTAAATAAATTTTTAAACGATTATATTAATTCTAGTTATTTATTAAACTTAAAAAGTATTAATTTAATACCGAAACGGTCGAGTTTTTAAATTTTATTATATTTATTAATAAGGTAGTTATAAACCCGGAATATATTAAAACTATTAAGGAATAACTTTAACCGAAAATATATCGGGAGGTATAAATCTTTTTAAATTTCATTAACTTTTATAAATAATTTATTTATAGTTATTTTAATATAATTACGCCGTTTACTAACTTATTTAAGGGTAGTAAAATAAATAAGAAAATAAATCCGTTAAAATAAATAAACGGCGCTACGGAAGTATTTTAAATCTTATAAAATATATTCGTAAACGTATCTTTTCTACGCTATTATAATCTAATTAAATAATTATATATAAAGATAAATACTTCTAACTTTAGCCTTAACTTTATATTATTATAATAAAATAAAGATAATTATTAACGCCCTATAATATTTTAATTATAAAAATTAAATCCCCTAAAATAAAACTATAAGACCTATAATTAAGAATTACTCGTTATCGTAACGGTAATAAAATAATAATAATATTATCTAGAAGGTAGCCCCTATTATATTAAAATCTAGATTAATTATAATAACTTAAAGAGTTTTATAAAATAAAAGGAGTTAAACTTTAGGTAGGTTTACTAGGTATTTAAATTAATTATTTATAACTTTAAAATCTTCTATCGGGTTAGAAAATTAAATCTTACCGATATATTATTATAACGTTTTAATTATAAGAGAGTATCGCCGTTAAATACTAAATTATTATTAATACTTTAGAATAAACTTACTCTTTATATTAATAATTAATTATTAAAAAGAGATAAGAAAGTAAAGATAATTATAATCTTTACTTTTTAAATTATAAAGTTAAGGATAATAATTCTAAGGCGGGATATTATAATAATATTTAAAATTATATATAATAATCTTAAAAAGCCTATTAAAATATTAATTCGGGAATTATAAGTTTATAATAATTAAATAAACTCTTTTCGAATTAGAGTAAATATATTAAAGGACCGCCGTTATATAAAGAATAAAATATAAATTATAAACTACGAGGGATTATTTAAAAAATAACGATTATTTTTATATATTAAGAGATAAAGCTTTAAAAGAAGAGTTTATAAAGAGATATTATAATAATTCTTTAATAGATTATTTTAGCGCTACGAAGTCGTATAAATTATTTACCCGAAAATTTTTCTAGGAGGGTAACCTAAAGTAAGTTACGGACTATATTAAAACTTATAATATATATTAACGAACGAAGGCGCCGCGATATTATTTATATAATAAATTAAATTCGCTTTTTATTACTATTTAGTCTTAGAAAGAGATTTTTATAAATTTTATAATTAATTTACTATTTAATAAATATAGAGATACCGTTTATAATATTATCTTTATCGTTATAAATCGATTTATTGAAATAATTAAATATATACTTATAATTATTAAAATCGATACCGTTTAACTAGCGGAAATATTTTATTCTAAAATTATTTACTATTATAGTATACTTAATAGTATTATTAACGATAAAGGTTTTATTTTTATAAACGCTTTCTAATCGGTTATATATTTTTATTCGAAAATTAAATAATACCTAAATATTATCTTTTATCTTTAAATAAATAAATAGATAAAGTATTAAAATTAGGTACTAAAATATTATTTACGTATATTTATTAATAATAAATTAATTAATTAGGCTAGATTACTACTTATAATAAAATTCTTAATAAATAATAATTAGAGTACCGTCGTCGGAACGATATTATTCTTTTATATATATAATTATTATCCTAAAATCCGTTAAGAGGTCGAGGACGACTTTAAAGAAAAAAAGTATTAATTATAAATAATAAAATATAATAATTATTAAGAGACGGGATTAATATCTAGATATTTATTAAATTAACGGTTAGGTTTATTAAACTATAATTTAATTATAGTATAGGAGTAGGTTAAAATAAAAGATAAAGAATAAAAATTAGGGTAGGGCTAGCTATTATCTAAATAAAAATTAGCGTACGAAATACTTATTTATTTCCTATCCCGATTATATTAAAATAAAAATAAGGAAATTAATTTAAATCTAAATTAGATCTAAAATAAATTAAGTTAAGTTTAAATAATTTAAATTTAAATTAAATCTAAGGTAGGTAAAATTATATTATAATAATAACCCCCTCTTTAAGGTCGAGCTCCTACGAGATAAATAAACGATTAATTCGATTAATTAAATTTCGTAACCCTAAATCTTATTTAGGGTTACGAAATAATTAAAATAAAAACGTATCGGAGTATTCGAGTTATCGATAGTAATAAATAAAGGATAGAACGGGGAATAAACGGCGATATACGGATAAAACTAAACGTTAACGTTATTATCTATAAAAGATAACGGCGGGGCTAGGTTATAAAGTACTATTTATTTATATAATAACACGAAGTATCGGTCGAACCCGATACGGAACGATAACCGAGGGGATAATAACGGATAAGGAATAAACTATAATATAAACGGGGGTTAACTTCTTAAAAATCGGACTAGGATAAAGATAATAAAGGTTCTTTATATTAATACCTCTAAATAGTATACGGTAATTCGTAGAGGCTAGCGGCGTTAGGATTCGAGATATAATATTTATTAATAAATTATTAATAACGGGTAAAATACTAGAAGGGTTTTTATATAACGACGTAACCTTCTTAATTAATATAGTACTTTAATAAAAGTAGACTATAATAGCGATTATATTTATAATTCAAAATACCGTTAATATACTACTTATATTAATTATCTTCGGTAGTTATAAATTCTCGGATAAACTAGATTTATCTAGGTAAAGAGTTATTAATTATTAACTATAATAAACTAACGTAAAAAACGGGGTAAACTTTTATAAAATACGGAAAATCTAACTAAATTATAAAAGGATTATCGAAAACCTTAAAGACTCGGAAGGGGCCGATATTATAATCGTCGAGCTTAACTAAAAAATATATAATATTTAAATTCTTAATATTTAGTTATATTTAGTCGTTTATTAAATATATCGGATATAGGCGCCTTCGTTAGTTAACCGAGGATTTAAAAATAATTTAAACGATAAATATCTTATCACGGAGGTAGTCGTTTAAGATTTTTATTTACGTTATAAATTCATCGGTAACGATTAAATAGGTACGGGCTTAAATAGTAAAATCTTAGAATAAAAATTTAATAGGCTCGAAACTAATATATAAATATTAATTATAATTAATTAAGAAAGGCGAGGCTAGAGTATTAAAAAAATCAGTATTATTATTAGAAAACTCCGCTCTAAAAAGTTATTTTACCTAATTATCCTATATATAATTAACGTATATACGGAGGTAGTATTTTATTATAATATTAAACCACTCGGTTTAGTTATCCGTCTAAGGATAATACTCGGTAAATATATATTAATCGATTTTAAAATATTTATATAAGGTCTTTTAGAACTCCGATATAAACTAAAATCCTTAATCCGAAATAAAGATATCTAGTAATTTATAAAGTTTTTATATATTCTAGTAGAAAGCGTCGCAGGCTTCGTTTACTTTTATCGACGTAATTAATACTAGGTACCGTATCTTAATTAAACGGTTTACGAAAATTAAAATATACCGATAAATAATTCCTATAAAGATATAAAGCGGTAAGGGATTTATATAGTCTATCGAGACGTTTTTCTAACGTCGTTACGGGGGCGGTAATAAGCGTAGTTATCTTTAAATATATTAACGGGAAGGCTTGGTTCTTCGGTATATATAATAATTCCTAACGAATCGCTAGATAGTAATATAGATATTAGGCTACCAATAGGCCCGACTAATTAATTCGTAATATTTGGTACGACCTAAGTAATTACCCGCGATATTATTATAAACTAATTAAATTAGACGAAGGCGTAATTTACTAGAATTTAAAATATATCTTTTTCCTCGGAAGTAGAGAACTCTATCCTTATCTTCGTATTTAACGAGGGGAATTCCGCTATAATAATACGTTTTAAAATATAGTATTTTTAAGATTTTAGGGGCGAATTAATCGGCTTAATTAATTATATCTTATAATTAATAAATCGGGGTATCGTATAAGTCTTTATTTAAATTAATAAATTAATCTTTATTTAATTTAAGTTTATAAGATATAAATAGGGTTTAAAGTTCTAAATCGATATTTATATCGAGATTTATCGGGGTTATATAAATTAATACGAGGTATAATTAAAAAAACTAGACGAGAATCTCTAGATTTATTATTAATATAATTAAGGTAACTAGGATTAAAGCTAAAGTCGCTATATTTAACGATATATTATAAATATAGTCCTTAAAGACTTCTAGAGCTAGGTTTTTTCTTTTTAATATAATCTAGTATTAATATTAATATTTAGGGTCTAATTTATCCCCCTCTTTAAGGAGGTCTCTTAACCGATATATTAATATATTAAATTCATTACTTTCTTTACCGGGCCGGTAGGTAATCTTATAATTAAAACGGGATAAGAATTTATTTTACCTTATTTAACGGCGAGATAATATCTTAGATAAAATAAAATATTTAAGAGCCTTATAATTAAATATTACCTCGATAAATAAAGTAGATCCCTCTAGTTTAAAATATTATTCCTCGAATACGCGGATAATTATTATAAGCTCTTTATTATAAATCTTATAATTATACTCGGTAGGGTTATACTTCTTTAAAAAATAAATAATAAAATAAAGAATATTTTAATCGTCGTACTAGGATAGGACCCCCCTAGATATATAATTAAATATATCTATTTCTATTATAATTTTACGGTCGGGGTCGAAATAAACTAGAATAATATTAAAGGTAAAAGTCTTCTTTAAAGTATTAAAAACTATTTAATATCGAATATTCTACTCGAAGATAATATCTTTCTTAATTAAAGTTATAAGTAATATAATAAGTTTATTAAACTTATAAATAAAGCGCCGATAAAAGTTAACGAACTTTAAAAAACTTTAAATATCTTTAATATTAACTAGTTATAATTAATTTAGGATTATATTAATTTTCTTTAAATTTATTTTGATTCTTTAGGTAGTAATAATTAATCCTAAATATATAACTTCCTTAATATAGAAATCGTATTTAATAATATTTATTTAGAGCCCCGCCTCGCGGAGCTTTTAAAGAATATATTTAATATAAATTTTATACTCTTCCTTAATATCGCTATAAATTAAAATATTATCGAGATATACGGTATAGGTCTTATCGAGAAATTTACGAAGAGTATCGTTAATATAATATTAGAACGAGGTAGGGTTATTATATAATTTAAATAATATAATAAAATATTCGAATAAGCCGAATCGGGTATAAAATTTAATAAGTTCTTTATCGCCCTCCTTAACGCGGAGGCGATTAAAAATAGATATAATATCTAATTTAAAAAATACCTTAATACGATTTAATCGATTTAAGGTTTTTAATATTAGGGGTAAAAAGTACTTATTCTTTATAATAATAATATTTAACTCTCGGTAATTAATATAAAAACGTAGGCCTCCGCTAGGTTTCTTTACGAATAAAATAAAAAATACGGTATAAAACCGATTAACTCGAATAAAATCTTTATTAAAATTTTTATCTAGGTAACGACGGAGCTTTAAGATCTCGTTATAATTTATATTATATAAACTAGACGACGGAGGTTATAGCCTTTCTTTAAATTTAATAATATAATTATATAACTAATATAAAGGTAAGGTATTAACGTCTTTTCTCGAAAAAATATCTAAGAATTTATAATACCGCGTAAATAAAATTATAATTAAGTTAATATTTTTATTATCTCGGTAGGTTTAAAACTTTTCTTAAATAATAATAAAGGCGAGGTAGAACTCCTTATTTATTTTAAATATAACTCGGTTTTAGGTTTAATCGTAAATATTTAATTTAAAATTTTAATTAAGGCGGGGTTTAAATTTATAATATCTAGATTCTTAATAAAACTAGGTATTTAAGGTCGAGATTTCTTCTAGAATACCTAAAAATTAATCGATTTCTATAAATAATAAATTAAACGCGGTTTATTTATTAGGCCTAACGAGCCGGGTAAATAATCGAGATTTTATCTCGTATATATTAAGAGTAACTAGGTACTAGGTTCGTTATTTTTAATATTAAAACTTAAAACGAAGCGAGGCTAAACTACGATTTTTAATTTTAAGCGTCTTTCCTTACTTAACGGTAATAACGATACGATTATACTCGTTATTATAATTAATTCCTACAGGAATAAATAATTAGGACTAAAGCGGGGAAAACTTTTTTTAAATCTAGATTTATTATTAATAAACCTAGAATTAAAGTAACTCCTCTTAAATTCTAGATTACTTTATACGAGTATTAAATTAAATTAAAGACTAGGTTTACTTCTAATAAACCTAGGATTAAGTTAACTTTTTTTAAATCGAGATTTACTTCTTATAAACTTAAAGTTAAATATATTACTAATAAATTTAAAACTAAATTAATTTTTTTTAAATCGAGGTTTACTTCTTATAAATCTAGAATTAAATATATTATTAATAAATTTAAAATTAAAGTAATTTCTCTTAAATCGGAATTAGTTATTTAATAGTAATATTATTATTTATAAATAATAACGGCTCTTTATATATTAACGACTCCTTTTAAATCGGGGTTTACCCTACGTAAATATTAAATAAAATTAGAGACTAGGATTCTTAAATCTAAAAACTTTCTTCGGGTATAAAAAAAAATTATTTTCCATAAAGATTTTTATGAGATTTAAAGTATAGTTTCTTAAATAAAAACGTAAAACGAAGGTTAAGGAATTATCTAAGAAATCGGTAATAACTTTATAACGGTGGAGGTATAATAGGCCGATTACGACGGGGTATTAATTAAATTTAATAATAAAGAAGATTATTCGTTCCTAATAATTATAAATATTTAAAATCGTTTCTACGATATAAGTAATACGTCCTATAGCGGTAGATATACTATTAAAGAGTCGGACGATATAAAAATAATAAAGAAAACGAAGGGGTAGACGTTAAATACACGTAAAATTATAATTAATAAAAAAGTAACCGGATATACTAGTATTAATTAAAATTTTAATTTAAATTCGGGATTAATTATTCCGTAGCTAATAAAAAATAATTATATATTTATTATAAAAAGTAGGGTCGGTCTTAAAAAGTTATATAATAAATTTAAACGAAAGTTTAATTAATAATAAAAGTAAATTAAACGATATAATTAATAAGTAAGAAAATATATATAGGGTTTTAAGTACTTATGATCCTAGTATACGATTTTATATCGGGACTATTTTTTTCCCGCGTTTAAAGTAACTCCTTTTATAACGCTCTCGTTATCGTCGACGATAATTATAATACTAGATCGGAGACTAGCTAATTTAATTAGGTAGACTTTTATATTATATTTAAACAATTTATAATAAAAGTAAAATCTTTATTTCTCGTAGATAATTTTAATAATTAAGGTTCTCGTTAATTTACCTTTAATAATAATTTAGGTAGAATCGAGGTTTATTAACTCCTTAAATAGGAGGGTTAGAATTACGATAATAAAGATAAAAGTACTCGTTATAATAAAGCGGGCTATAAGGGTAGAAGTTAATAAAGATATAATAAACCTCCTTAAGGTTTATCCTAATTTAATAGGAATAATACTTTAGTAAAATAAACGGTATTTAATTTACTAAAGTTCTTAATTGATTTCGGAGTATATACGGACGTATTTATCGAAGGTATATAACCGTTAATTATTAATTTTCCTTTAAGAGATAGAGGCCTATTAGGTAATATAATTAATATTATATTTTATAATATTAATTAAAGATTCGTTCTTTATTCGAGAATATTTCTTTTTCTAGGTAATAAGGTTAAAATACTCGTTAAAAGATATAAAGCCTTATTTAAATTCCCGGATATAATTCCGAGTATCCTTTTATTTAAACGGGTTATTATATATTTCCCGTAGTTTCTTTCGTTAATTAGTAAAATTAATTAAAGTATAGAGACCCTCTTTTTAATAACAGTTTATTAAATTAAAGGCCTTTTTATTAATAATTAATTTAAACTCTATATAAACGATCTTATCACTATCGGTAGGGTAATAATTATAATTAATATATATCCGTTATATTAACGTTTATTTCTAAATATCTAATTTATTTTAGTCCTCTTTATATTCCGAGATATTTAGGAACTTTTCGGATCTAGGAGGCGTTCGAGATCGGGAGGGAATAAATTATTAAATATTTAAAAAAGAAGACGAGCGCAGGCCTATAATAATAATATTATTAAAAATATTTTTATCGAATACCTAGGGCGGGGGTTAAGGTATAATTTAAATTATAATAAATACGACCTAAGTTATTACCTAAACGATAATATAAACTAAGAATTATATATTTAATATAATAAAAGGAGGAGGCGTAAATAAAAATAAAATATCGAATAAAAGATTACTCTCGATCTAAATATATAAATAATCGAAGGTATTTAAGAAACTAGTAGGGTTATTCTAAACTTCGGCGAGGAACTATTATACGCGGTTTTCGGGGTTAAAGGGTTGATCCTTTATAATAATTATCCTAATATTAGGGAGTATTAACTAGGTAGTTAATCTTTTATAATATTAAAAGACGGGATTAATATCTAGATATTTATTAAATTAATAACTAGGTTTATTAAATTATAATTTAATTATAATATAGGAGTAGGCTAAAATAAAAGATAAAGGATAAAAATTAAAGTAAGGTTAATTACTATCTAAATTAAAACTAGCGCACGGAGTATTTATTTATTTCCTATCCTAATTATATTAAAATAGAAATAAGGAAACTAGTTTAAATTTAAATTGAATCTAAAGTAAATTAAACTAGGTTAAGTTAGTGAGGCTATACTATAATAAATAAGATATATTTAATATCTATAGAAGAAGACGAGTTAGGATACCGCTCTTTTAAATTACTAATTATATTATCTTCCCGCTAATAAGAGTTTTCGCTTAATACTCTTATAGACGGTAGTTACTTTAAAGTATATATTATTATAAATACGACTATTATAAATAATATCTACGAGAAGCTATAAATAGAATCTATTCCACTATTACGACTTAAATTATTAAAAGGCTTTAACGGCCGGTTAAATTAAAAATTAATTATTTATATAATTCTTTTAAACTTTATCGTTTAAGATTATAAAGAGACCTCCTACCCGATATTTATTACCCCGTTAAGATAATACGATATTATTTTAAATAAACTATAGATAAATAAGTATGAGGTTATATTAAATATATTACGAGATAAAATCCTATTCACTCTAGGTCGCTATAATTATAATAGAAATATTATATTTACCTAGAAGAATTTTACCTTCCTACTATTTAAAAATTAGTTTCCTAAACCGACGAATAAAGATACCGACGAGATAGACCTTAATAATAACCCTCCTCCCCGTATTACTTAATTGTTATATAAGAAAAGAATTACTCCTACCCCTCGAGTTATTAAATTAACGAAGCTAGGAGACCCTAAGATTTTAAATATTTACGAAATTAATACTACCCTATTCTACCTCCTCGCGAAAGATAAAATAAATTAGTTATTCTCTCTTACGATTAAAGAAATTAATAAACGAATAATTACGCTACGGAAAGATAATCTAGACGGGGTTTCTATAAATAAAATTAAAGTACTTAATCCTAAGGAGGTTAAGAAGCGACTACCGTCCGAATATTATAATTATACGGATTTATTCGATAAAGTTAAAGCCGATAAACTTCCTCCTTATCGCTTATATAATTATTAATTAAAATTTAAAAATAAAGATATTAAGGCGAAGCTTCTAAAGAGTAGAATATACCTAATATCGAGATATAAACTAAAGTAAATTAAGAAGTACTTAGAAGAGAATTTTAAGAAAGGTTTTATTCTACTTAATTAAATACCCTTTACTTTACTTATTCTCTTCGCTAAGAAACTAAATAGTAGTTTAAAATTCTATATTAACTATAGGCGCCTGAATATTTTTACTAAAAAAAATCACTATTTAATTCCTTTAATCGATAAAGTGTTAACCTATATTCAAGGATATAAATACTTTACTAAACTAGATATTATTACAATTTTTAATAAACTACGAATATACCCCGATAACGAGGATTATATTACTTTTATAATATCCCTAGGATCCTATAAATACCGTGTATTATTATTTAAGCTTACGAATAGACCTACTATATAATAATAATATATAAATAACCTCTTCTTTAAATATATTAACTAGATATATTAAATATATCTCGATAATATCTTTATCTATAGTAAAACGCGTAGGGAGTACGTATAATACGTTCGAATAATACTTTAGAAACTACGCGAGGCGGGACTCTAGATTAATATTATAAAGTACGAGTTTTATATATAGGAAACTAAGTTCCTAGGATTATTAATTTCTACCGAAAGTTTACGAATAAATCCCTTTAAGGTTTAAATTATTATTAATTAACTAGTACCGGCCAACTTTAAATAAATTTAGGCGTTTATAAGTTTCTATAACTTTTATTAATATTTTATAAAAGATTTCTTAAAAATCGTCCGCCTTATTATAAAGTTGATACGTAAAGACGTATTATTCGAATCGACTTTTTAATACTATAAAGTATTCGAGTTATTAAAGGTAGTTATTACGACGGCCCCTATATTTAAATACTTCGATATAACGAAAGAAACTATTCTAGAAATAAACTTATCCGATTATATTAACGGTAGTATCCTCTCGTAGTATAACGAGGAGGGTAACGTTTACCCGGTAGTTTTTTATAGTAAAAACTTAATACTAATCGAATATAATTACTAGATTTATAATAAGGAGCTACTAGCTATTATATAATATTTAGAATATTAATATTTTAAACTAGAAATAATAGATCTTTTTATTAAAATCTTTACTAATTATAAGGGCCTAATATATTTCGTAGAAATAAAGAAATTTACTCGACGATAAACTAGGTACCTAAACCTATTATCCGAATTTAATATTAAGATTATTTATCGAATAGGAGTTAGTAATTTAAAAGTAGATACTTTAACCCGTTTATTAGGCTCTATACCCTCTGGCCCTAATAATAAAAGGGTTCGTTATTAATTTAAAACTATATTTATATTAAACCGGATATAAAGAGACGATAAATTTAAACTAGAACTCGACGGTATTTAGGTTCAGGTTATAGATAATTTAATTCATTACCAAATTATTAAAGTAAATAGGACAAATAACTACTATACCGAAATACGCGCTATTATTATTAATAATAAGGAAAAGTATAAGGGGATTACACTAGTAAAGTATATTATTTATAATAGAACACTATATTACTAGAACCGGCTATAAGTACTATAAGAATTAATTATTAAAATTATTCGCGAAATCTACGACTAGTTAGTATATAGTTACTTTAGAGGTCGCTTGGTAAGAATATAATATTAACGAAATAAAACACGTAAGAATTATAGTGTCAACGAAATAAAACAGTGGTTAAGATTTAGTCTTAATATATTATATATTCCGTTCTTTCTTTTATTTAGCGGTATAAATAAGTTATTATTTTATATTAAGATATTAATTTTTATATATTAATAATTATAATAATTACCTTTATAGGTAAAGGCTTTACGTCCTCGAGGCCTCGAAGTAAATATATAAACGAGAATAAATATTATAATCGTTAATATAGTTTATTCTCTGTTACCTCGACTTAGAACTACTATAAATATATTATATTAATAAAAAGACGACGACGTTTTTACCTAAAGTCGTCGAGACGGAGATTAATTATTAAGTTATAAATATTAAATAAAGGAGTATCCGTAGTCTTTAATATATTTACCGTAGTACCTAGTTAGGGTTCTTATTTATCGGTAGTTAAAACGTCGGTAATAAGGTATTCGTTATAACCGATAATAATTATAATAGTTTACGCGGCCTTATTATCGGTAATAACTTTAAAAACGATACGATTATTATAATTTAAAGTAGTCTACGCGGCTGTACCGAATTAGTTATATAATTTATCACTCTCTTTAATAAGTTTACCGTTTAATATAATATTAGTAGTTATTTATTATTTAAATTTCTCTCGATTACGTATTCGTTCTAAAGCCGGATATCTCTTAATTAACGAGTTTATACTTACGTTAATATTAGTTAAGAGATTATTAACGAAATCTTTAATATTATTAACGCTCTTAACTTTTTAGATTAATTTTACTTATTTACTTCTAACTAATTACTCTTTAGGTATATCGATTTCTACGGAATCGAAAAAACCCTATAATAAATAATCGACCCTATATTAACCTAAAAGGCGAGTATAATATTAAATAAAAATAGTATAAAAGACTTTTAGGATTAATAAAATACGGACTATTTTATTATTAGTTTTAATAATAAGACTTTCTAAGAAATCCACGTAGTTATATAAAATAGTATTATTATTTTCTAGGAGGTTATTTCTGGCTACTAGCGCGTTTATATAAGTTTCGGATTTAACGAATACCTCCTTAACGATCTCGACTAAGGATTCTACTTTAGTATTATCGTTTAAATCCTTCGATAATATAAAAATATCCTTAATCTCCCCTTTTATTTTTAACGGCTTAGTTTATTTATTAGGTTTTATTTTCTTCGAGCGCCTTATTTTTAAACCGGTTACGATCGCTCCCGTAGTCTTAAGTAAAAAAACTTATTTTATTTTATCTTTTTCGTTTATAGTGGGGCTAGTACGTTTATAAATTTATAATAACGTAGAATTATCCTTCGCTAAAAACGGTACGGTCGTTAATATAGCCGGTTTAGATTTATTAGCCACCGTAGAAATATCCGCTATTATTTACGCTAAAGGGGTTTTTTTCATATTTAAATTAACCGACGTTCTATCCTATTTAAACTTTTTAGTTATATATTTTACTCTTTTTTACTTAGAGCTTTTAGATACGGTAGAAGAAGAAATAATTTATTAAGAAATCTCGGTTATAAGGAAAGGCGAAGTCTAAAACGTAATTTAAAGTATAATTAAAAAATCTTTATCACCGATTTTAATTTATTATTCCGTAACCGTAGGTATCGTACTTTTCTTATTTACCCGTTTTTTCGCGGGCGTAGATGAGGTAGCCGTAGCCTTTCACTTTAAAGAATCTACGGCTTTAGCTTCGGTGGCGACTTTTATTTTAAATATCTCCTTAGTTTTATTTAACTCTTCTAATTATATAATTAGGTCGTCGGACGTTTATATAGTTCTAGTATACTTCTTCTAACGTTCCTACGCCTCGATATTAAGTGACTCTATATTGGTTAATTAAGAATTATTATTATCGATCATAAAGGAGATTATTTTTAAAGTCGACTTCTTCGGTAGGAATAATTTTATTATCGATTCCTTTAAAGACTTCTTCGAAACCGAAAGCTCTTTTTTTGGTTCGGACTCGTTCTCGTTATTCTTATTATTCTTATTAAGTTTCTTAGATATCGATTTCTCCTACGTTAAAAATTTCTTTAGAACCGTAATCTTCGTTACTTTCAGGCCCTTTTTATATAATTTTTTCGACGACGTCGAGAGTTTTTTTACTCTCGTTATCTCGTCCGCCGAGAGATAACTATATTCTTTTATAAAGATATATCGGTTATATTTCCCCCCTTTTATTAAAATTGATTAATCTAGTTTTTATAATGAATTCCCTTTATCCCCGTATAATTACGCGTAATTAAAAATAATCGCGTATTTCTTACTATTATCCTTTATTAATCGTATCGTAGCTAGTTACCCGTTATTTATTTATTTAGGTTATAGGTTACTTCTCGAGTTAAATACCTTTAACTAATTCTTAAATCGCGTGTTTAAGGAAATTTTATCGTATTAAATAACTAGCCCGGTTTATAATAAAGAAAGATTTCTGCCCGTTAATAACTAGGTATCTTTATTTTCCGTTATATTATATACGGGTTTATCGTACGGTAAGTCTTTAACCTCTTCGTTATCGATTTAACCGTCGACTTCGGTTTTAATAACCTCCTCGTCGTCGACTTTATCGCTTTATTTAGAAGTAGAAGCGCTAGACTCTTTATTATCGTTTTTATTTATTACTTTAATTATTTTAATTTTAGTTACCTTCGCTACCTTCTTTACCTTTACTTTATTACTCTTTAAAGTTATTTTAATCGGTATTTTTAAAATCTTTCCCGAACGTAATTTAACTATATCGTGATTAAAGATTTATTAAAACGAAGATATCGTATTATACCCGATTAGGGCGAGCGATATAAATAAATTATTAATATTCGGATTAAAAGAGGAAAGATATATTAATATTATTTAACGCCTAAGATACTATAACTAAATACTACGATAACAGTAGTATTTATTAATTCGAGCGAGGAAAACGATTTATTAATATTTAAGTTAGCTAGAAATATTATATTAATATAACGGGGCCGCTAAGAAATTCGTTATTATTAAATAATAAAATTATCGTCGCGTAAAGAAGCGAAAATAAAATTAAGATTAATAAATAAATAAAGTAATACCGTTCCTTAAACCATTTACGTAGTTTATAACGACTTTTTATTATAGTCGTTAATTACGCCTTCTACGTTTTTAAAATTTTATTTATTATATTATATATTCTAATAGGGCCCCTAGCCCTTTTATTTAATTAAATATTATATTATTAACCTCTTCCCTCGTTTTAAAAACTTTCTTATCCTTTTATCTAAAATATATATTATTTTAAAGTAATTATTTATATCTTTATTATTATTATCGAGAATAGTAGCCTACCCGACCTCCCGAGGACGGTTATATAAATCCTCTTTTGGCGGAGTAGGTTTTAAGGCGGCGACTAAAATAACGGGGTAGATATTTATTATCGGCGGTAACTTTAATTTATAGGTTAAACCGTTAATTCGTTTTAGAATTTTAAACGGGCCAGCTCTTTAATTTAAAAGTTTATAATTCTCTAAACCCGGGATCCTATAATCTTTATATAATTTTAAAAAAATTATATCCCCTTCTTATATTATTAAAGGTATATATTTATTATTATACCGAAATTTAATATTAATCGCCGCGAATGAAATCGCGTTAGCGGTTTCCTTCCGGTTAATTATTTTAATATCGGTAAGATTTATCCTTCCTATTATATCTTAAACTGAAATTTTATTATTAAGCTTTATACCGTAAATAATTTTATTCGGTAAAAGCGTCGTCGCTGAGTTTAAAGAATTATTTATAATAGATTATAAAGTAGTTATGAATTTATTTTATAAACTATTAGGGTGGTATATTAAATAAAATCGTAATATTATTTTTATAATTTAATTTATCCGTTCCGATTAGCCGTTAGATTAAAGGTAGTAGGTAGTAGAGATTATTAATTTAGTTTTTAACGTTTTAAAGATTACCTTCTATAAACTTAAAAGAAACTTAAGGTTTTTATTAAAAATAATCGTCTTTAGAATTCCTTAGTCGGTAAGGGCGAGAAATAGCGCGTTTATTTATTTTTCGGTGTTAAACGTATCTTTCCCTAAAACCGTAGTAACTACTTTCGAGAACTTATAAATAATAGTCATTAAATAATTATATCCGTTAATAAATATAAGGAGCGCTATAACGAAATCGATAATAACGTAATAATAAATTTTTGGCTTTATTAGGATTAATTTTAAAATACCGTATAATATATATCTTTTTATTTAATTAAGTTGATATTGAGGGTAGTATAAAATATAATATTTAAATCTTCGAGTTAAATACCGTATATAATAATTATCGGCGATATTCTCGTACGTTCTATAAAATCTTATATAATTTCGCTTATTATATACGAGTTCGAAAATATTTTATTTTATTAATTTTAGGATATATAGGCGTTTCTTATTAATATAGTCGTCTTTATATTATACTAGTAAGTCTCTAAGAAGGAAAGGAATATTAGTATTAATTATATTAATATTATCCGTAGACCCTAGGGCTTCCTTTTTAAGTTTATTCTTTTTATTTATAAAAAAAGTTATTACCCTTAATTATTTCTTATTTTTAGAATACGCCTTTTATAATTTAAGGCGGTATTTAAAAAATATTTTAATTAAAGTAAAATAAAAAGCGAAAACGTCGTCTAGAATACTAGGACTTTTAGTATCGAGATATTCTTTTTTATTAAAAAAGCGAGATAAAATATTTAATACGATATTTTACTTTCTAGGATACTAACGAATATCGAGATCGTATTATAATATATATTAGGAAGTTTATATCAACCGTAGGTTTATCCTATTAAAAGAGGACGACGATAGTATTATTTATCGGGTAATATTAATAGTTACCGAGTAATTAATAAAGATAATAACCTTCTTTATCGGGATTTATACGAGTAGGTATAAAATCTTTTTTAGTATCTAAATCAAATTTATTACTTTTAATTCCGTAGGCTAGTAACGCGACTCCGTAGGATTAAATAGTTTGGATAAGAATAAAATTAATTATATATTAATACGGGGGAAATTATTACCCTAAGGATCTCTCTTAATATAGTATATTATAACGTTAATTCCGTACGACTTTAATGTATTTATATTAATATATAACTAACGAGCTAGATCCCGATAATATAAATAAGTTTTAAAGGTAAATACCTTTTAGAGTAATTTAAAAAAAATTAATTCCTTTTTTATAGGTACGAAGTAAGTTTTTTTAAAATAAATCTTTTATATATTCCCGCCTTAAGACGGCGAGCCCTTTAAAAGTTAGGTTTTTCGGTATTAAAGTAACTTAATAATCTAGGCGAAGTATTTAATATTATTTCGTAATTAATTTATTATTCCGATATATATTTCTAAAGCCTATAGTATATTTAGGAAACGAAGTTCCTTAATTACTATAATTCTTTCTTTAGTAGTGGTTAAATCTAATTTATTTACTTTCTAACTCAAAAGCGTGACCGAAGGGTAAATTAAAAAGAATTTTTTAAACTCGAGTGAGATTTTAAGGCCTACGAATAAAGCGAAAATAATTATAAGATATTCGATATACTCGGAATAGGACCGTGAGAAAATTACGACGTTATCGACGTAGTATCTCGCGAATACTCTATACGGGCGAAGAAAAGTATTTATTTTATATTAAATATATAGAATTAAACCTTTCTATCCTATTACTGCGACGTTATAGTGCTCCGAACTACGGTAAGAAATTATTATAAATTTATAACGATTATCTCTTTTAATTAAGAATAGATGGAATTATTTACTATAATTAATAATATTTATATAAGTATACCTTTATACCGACGAAATAATATCGCTTTAAAGCGGAAGAGGGTGGTTATTAAAGATAATAATTTTATTTAAATTACGAATATCGACCACGACTCTACCCTTTTATATCGGCGTTCTCTCGGGGCCTTTATATACCGTCCGCTATATAACGAAGATAAGGAAAGCGAATAAGGAAGACTCGATAAACTACGATATCTTCCTTTATTAATATATTTTATCGAATTTCTCGTCTATTAAAGTTCTTATATCGGGGTTTAATAGGTAGACTTTATAATTAAATTTCGTATTAAACGATTATTAATCCGTAGTAAATAAAATCGATAATTATTTTAATTCGGGTAGGTCGATTATATCTCCCGTATTTTCTTAAATACGAGGGTATTACTTTATAATCTCTTTAATCGCGGTAATATCGGAGTCGTTACCGTAGATCGTGATTTTATTCGGTAGTTTTATTTTTATAGAAGGATCGACCTTAGGCCTCGAGATTAACCTCGGATTATAAAAGTTAATAAAATATAATACGATTACGTCGTCCTTATAAATCTTCGCCGTAAAGGAATAGTTATTTAAATTAATAAAGTACGCTTCTTCTACTTCGTATTCCATAATTAATTTTATTCGTTAACGGCGAGGAATAATAAGAGGCGTATTCCCCTCGTTACGAACGTTAATAAAATTAATTACTGAGTCTATAAAGTAAATATAGACTTCTTTTATTTATAGTTTGAATAGGAAGTCTCGGTCCGGTAATTTTAATTTCCTTTTTAACGAGATTACTACCGTTAATATAATTCGTATTAGAATTATTTAGCGGCGCTTTAACTATATAATATATCGGATCTTTATATTATCCTTAGTTATAAATTAAATAAGGATTATAATATCTTCGTAGTTACCTAAAATTATTTAATTATTAAGAAAGTTTATAACGGCCTTCTCCTAACCTAGGATATTTATACCGATAAATATATTAATTTTAAAGTTATCGATAATATAGAAGTCCCTAGTGATTTTAATTATTATTTCTACGTTATCCTTCGTTTTTCCGTTTATATATAATATAATTAAAGTTTATTTTATAGTTAAATAACGGTTCGAGTCGATACCTCTTAAGGTAATGACTTTATTATAAGTTTATAACTAAAGACCGGGGATTCGTTATATAATAAATACTTTATCGATTATATTTATCGGATATCTAATATTAAAATATTTTAATTCTCGAATAATATTTAAGGTAAGGTTTATTTGGCCGGTAAAATAATACTATATACGAAATATTATCTCGTTAATTAGTAAAGGCGGAGTAATAGATTCGATTATTAATTTACCCTTTTATTAAGAGGAAGATTTAGGAGTTATCGACTTCGGCGTTATTATAATCTTTAGGATTAAAATCTTCGGAGTAATATTTAACTCGGTGTTTTTAAATTTTATAGGGGCAGGACTAATTACCTTCTATATATTAATCGAGCGTATATATTTTCTTTCTTTCAGGTGTATATATAGTAGATTATTCGACGGAAAGTTAAATTTATAGTTTTTATAAATAAGACGTTGACCTATTTTCCCCGTAGAAACGTAATACGTAATTAAGACGAATTTAATATTAATATCTTTATTAATACTTTATTCTTCGTTTATAATACTCTCCTTGGTATTATGATAACTCTTATCGGCGTTTATATAATAATTATAATAATTTATCGGCGGAGTTTCGGGAGAGCCGAAATAATTATTAATAAATTTAAAGAAGGTATCGTAATCCGTGTTTTCGTTATTAAGATTATTATATAGTTTATTAAAGTAAATAAGCTATATCTATATTTAATTACCGAAAGTATTATACGGTCTCGGCGGGTAGTATAGGTATATCCTACGGTTTTTATAATTTTAATTATTATAGCTCTAGTTCCCGTAACCCCGATTCCTAACGAATGAATTTTAGTTAGGCTGAGCGTTTCCGGCGGTGATTATAAATAGTTATTTTAATAGTAGTAGAGCGTTTTTTAAAAATTCTTACGGGGGAGGCTTTTAAACTTATTACGATTATTACTATTATTATATTTAAAGTATAATCTACCGATTTTAAAAGTAAACCGGTTGATCGTAAAGGTTAATATAAAGGAAAGAAGGTCTAGTCATTTATTAATATAAAAAAGAACGAGAATTATAAAGATTTAGTTTTATAATAAATAGTCTCTACCCTTAAACCCCTTAAGACTAAGGATCTTAAGGTATTTAAAAACCTTAAGATTAAAAAGATCGATACTACTATTAAGGCCGATAAGGTATTGAATTATAATACCTACTTTACCGTTATAACGATTATTTATCCTTAAGTAATTATTTATCCTCTTTTATATCGTGATTCTTTTCTCGTTTTTTAATTTCTTTTTAATAATCCTTATAGCCTTCTTTATTCTTTTAGGTTTATATCTTATATTATATCTCTTTCCTACTCTTAAATTATTCGATGAATTATTTAATCGAAGTATTATTCGTTAGAGGAGGGATAGTAACCTGGAAATTAATATCGAGGTAATTCTACACTTATATGGCCTACGTATACTCTTCGGTGATACCGGTTTAAACGGCGTATTTAGTTACGTTCTAGACGTAAATAAATAAATTATTTCGTTCGGCCGCGTTCTTCGATATATATAACTAGCGACTAAACTCTTCTAGAATTATAAATATTATAATCTTAAAGTGATTTTATAGTCTAATGATTTAGCGCTATAAATTATTCGGTAGTTATATTATTATATCTTTCTTATCTTAGGAAAGGATTTTAAGTTATTAATTTATAATTATACCGCGGAAGTAGTTATTTAGATTCCTCTTTACCACGTCTTTATTTTTTATTATAACGAAATTCTAAACCTTATTATAGAAGGTGTAGACCTCCTTAAATATTAATTTTTTAAAGTTAGAGACGATATTACCGGCGCCTTATAACTCTAAATAATTTAGATAAAAGAAATTTAATTCGCCGGTATAGAAATACCCAGTTTATTATTATATTTATTAAATATACCCGTCTTTATTAATTAGCTCTTATAGTTTAATAGGTCCTAGAGGCCCTCTAAAAGTTTAATCCTAATTTTATAAAGTAGTTTTAATAGTATTTAGTACGGTGGATCGTATAGCCTAGATTATAGTATTATATAAGTTTAAATCGATCTTTATTAGCGGAGGCGGTATTTATAGTTAACCTACGGTTTTTTATTCCTATTAGGATTAAGGGTTGAATAAGGTAAATTAATTTCCTTTAAAGTTATTAAAACCTCTTTGATTTTATCCTAAGGAGCTAGACTAACCCTTATTATTATTAATTATATTATCGGTCTAATTAAAAAGAATCCTTCGTATAACGTCGTCCGTAGTGAAAATTAATTCTTGTGGGAGGAATTAAGGTATTGATTTTCTCGGAGTTAATTAAATTATAGATTCAGCTAGACTAGAAGCTGAAGAAAAAGACGTAATTAAAAAAGAATGAATAAGAGTAGTTAGAATCCGGTTTTTAACCCTTCTTTAAGAACGAGGTAGTTAAGGATTTAAAATTTCCTCGTTTCTTTCTTTTTAATCGTTAAAGTACGTTAAATCGGTATAATACCTGACGCCTTTAACGAAGGCCGTTAATACTTCCGTAATTAAAGGAGGGTGCGTCTAGGAAATCGGAAACGTAAAAAGATTTTTTTTTACGGAACTTTCTTCTTCTTAAATATTAATAGAGGTAGAATGTCTTTTTTTTACGAATAACTCGTTACCTTTTAGTACGTCTAATGGAGGATCGTACTAGTCGATAATAAAAAGAATTATTTCTTAAATTAATCTATTAATATTCTTATTGTACTACTCGAAATACTTTTTCGAAAATATAAATAATTGAAACGCTAGAGAGATAATAAGGTTTAATAAAAATAATTTCTTTACCTCCGTTTAGTTTATAGGTAGAGAAAATAGGATAAATTATATATATTTATAAAGATCTTCTACCGGTATATAGTTCGAAAGTTTATTTATATAGTATCGAAGATTCAAACCTTGATTACGCGAGTTAGAAATAGCGAAGTAAGAGGTGAGAAGTAAAGAATTAAGAGGAAATTTTCAGGGTTCCTATCTTAGCGCGGGGAAAACCTATCGATTTCGTTATAATTTTTAATGGGGTAAATACCACTTCTCCGTTTTTAAGTAAATATAAACTTTAGATTATAAGAAAAGTAAACTCTATTCTTTACTTTGTAATTCCGGCGCGATTTGACTTTCCTAATAATTGATTACGGTTAGACCGAGATCTTTGAGAAAAGGTAAGGATTTTCTATATAAACGAAAATAATAGTATATGGTATAGACGGCGGTGATGTTTTAATTTAATATAAATCGTTCCCTGTGTCTACGGCCGAAATATAGAGTACTCTTTATAACCGGGGTATAAATATTCCTTTAAGTTTATAAAGCGCGTTTATAAACCGATTTATATAATTATAAAAACCTAGTATAATAACTCGATTATTAGGATTTAGGGTAGGCGTAGCTGGTATAAAAAAGTACTATTATTATATATAAAGGTTAAGACGAAAACGAAGAGGCTCGCTTCGTTCGTCGTCGTAGAATATTAATAGTTAAAGGGTTAATGCTGATATTATAATTAATAATAAATACGAGGACGAATTATAGTTAATTTATAGTCCCTTAGAATAATTCGACCTATATAAGAGAATAATAATACGGATAATAATTATATCTTTAAGATATTAATAAAGGATTTAGTATTTTATAACTAGTATTTTAAAGGCTAGTGGCCGGTCTCTTTTTATTTATAAATAGAATTCAATTAATCCGTTACTACTAAATAGTAAGAATATAATATTAACGAAATAAGACACGTAAGAATTATAGTATTAACGAAATAAAATAGTGGTCAAGATTTAGTCTTAATATATTATATATTCCGTTCTTTCTTTTATCTAGCGGTACGAATAAGCTACTATTTTATATTAAAGTACTAACTCTTATATACTAGTAATTATAATATCGCCGCACCTATAAACTCCTTAAACGCGAATTCTATTAACGAAATATAAAGAATACGATTATATAATATATTTATAATTACTATACTTGTACTTATATTAAAGCCTTAAGAAATATACCGAATAAATTACTTTAGCCGCTCCTAGTATCTAATAAATATTAATAATATTTTATTTACGACTTTATTACCGGTTTACCCTAGTCTTAAGGATATAATACTATTTAAATTATATTATATCGATTAATAAAGGAACGATACTACGTATTTTATATTAATAAAGAAGACGGGACCTTAACCGAATCAATAATATAAATATTAATATAAAACGTATTTAGACTTTATAAATTACTAGAGTTTATTCTTTTAAATCGAGGGCCCTAGTTTATTACTTTAGTTTAGAAATACTTCTATAGGAGGCTCGGAATCACGGCGAAACTATTAATTATATATTATCCTTAAATAAACGGATTAATAAAACGGAATAATTAGAGTTTAAAAACGTATCTTCGCCTATATTATTTTTATATATAGGATAATTAGGCTAGATAATTACTAATAACTAAATTCGTTAATAACGACATTATAATAGTAATTATAAATATACTTTTATTCTTTATAAATAAAGAGTTCTACCTACGAATAAATTTTAGTCTTAATAATTCTATTTATAACTTAACCCGATAACGCCTAGATATAATTAAAGCGGAATAAATAATAAAAAGAATAGAAGAAATACTATAGTATATTAAATAGAATATAGAATAAACCCGTAAAACGATAATAAAATAAACGGACAAATACCGTACCGATATTAAATTTTAGGAAGGAGAAATAGTTTTCCTATTTATTAAAGATATTATTACTTCTAGGTTATATAAAAATATTAAAGTATATATATAGAATATATAGTTTTATTAGTTTAGTAAAAGATATTAATTATCTATAGAGGATTTGGCCCTAATATACTAGAATCTAGTTAAGGCGCTAGTCTTATTAAGGAAATACCGAGGTTTAGTTTAATAATATTTATATTAGAGTCTACCCCGTAATAGATCGCCCCTTTTAAAGAAAGACGTTAACGCCCTCGTTAATACGCGGATATAGGGTATTGTAAATAATAACGTAAATAACGTCTTTATATAGAAAATTAATAAAGTAAATAAATATACTAGTATATCCCTAGCTCTTAAATAGTCGGTATAAAGTAACCGCGGGAGTATCGTAGAGCCTTAAAGTTTAACGTAGAGCCGTAAACTAAAATCGCGACGGCGAGGTAAAGCGATAGGGAGGTATAGATATAATATAAATAATTAATAATAGTAATTATAGTATTAATAAAATAAGGGAGTAAGTGTTTAACGTTATAAAAGTATTAATAAAGAGGTACTAAATAGTCGGTTTCTTCGTATATAAAAATAAAGTCTTGACGTAGTTTTTAAATAACTAGCGATTTTTAAAAGTAGTTATTTACCGGTATTTTCGAAGTTAAAACTATTTTAGCGCGGTACTAGTCCAGATTCGGCTAGTTTCTAAACTCAGTCTTTAATTATAACTTAATAAGTATTATACTCTAGATTATTAACGTCGTCACGCCAGTCGTATTAACTACTGGCGAAGTATAGGGGGTAGTCGGTATTAATAATCTTCTTCTATTCGTCGCTATCCTTGTATCTCTTTAGTTAGGTAGTATAAGCGGCTAGCTAGTTATTCTAGTTATTTAGTTTATAGTACTTATAGTTATTAAATAATTTATTATTAAATAACTTTGGATTATTTTATTAATAAGTTTACCGTTAAAACTACTACTACTATCGAAGCTGAAAGTAAAGTGGTTTTTAAGGTAGTATAGGGTTACGTGCTACGAAATCCTCCTAAATTAATAATTTACTATCGATATCTTCTAAGAATTAATTTAGGGTTATTATTACTTTTAATTTAAAAATATCCCGACGTATATTTATATAGAATATATTCTAAACGGTTAAAAGCTAGGAGTGTATTAAGGTGATATTTATAAATTTAGCGAGATAGAGTATATTTTGAATAAATACACGAGAATATATACCCTTCCGAATATCCTAGGGCGTGTATATAAGGGTAGTAATCTTAGTTATAACTACTAAGGTTTTGATTTTGAATCGGTTAATAAGAGTAGTATACTACTATTATAAATCGGAGGCGGTATTACGTAGGAGCTTCTTTTCAAGCTCTATTAACTCGATTAAATACTATATTAAAACTAAGCTACGAAGGTACGTGGGAAGGAAATTCTTAATAATAATATAAATATTAAACTCTATATTTACTATATTCTTAAATCTATCTATAAAAATATAGACGTCTTAATAGTAAATATATTTACCGGTATTTAATACTAGGGCGTTGTTTCTAAGCTCGTATTAAGAGTTAAAGAAACTAACGTCTTTAACCTTTAACTTATCGGTTTTAATAATAAATTATAAAAGGTTAAAAAGCTCGACGTCATCGTCTAGGGTATACTCTTCTAGTTAATATTACTATTAACTAGTAAAATCGGTTAATACTTACTTTATAACTTAGTTAATAGTAGTAGTTATTATTATTTATAGTAACGTAGCCTATTCGGCGGTAAAGCCTAGTATAAAGCCTAGATTAGGTATACGAAACGGAGGAGGTATATTTTCCTAAAGCGGTGTTAACTCTTATTATTTAATATTTAAACTTTTACTACCGGGTTATTTCTAGGAGCGAGTGCTATAGCTAGTATTATTTAATATAGTAATAATAACGATAAGCCTACTAAAAGAGTCGTTTCTAGAGTTTATCGGATAAGGAGGGACCGTATAAGTACTAGTCTAAAGTAGGTAGGTATTTTCTCGTATTAAAATAAATAGAACCGTTAGGTTACTAGTTAAATAAAGTAGACGAAAGTATCTTAATAGATAAAGTAATCGGTATAAACCATTACTACTATTTATTAAGGTATATATATAGAATATATAGTTTTATTAATTTAGTAAAAGATATTAATTATCTATAGAGGATTTGGCCCTAATATACTAGAATCTAGCCAAGACGCTAGTTTTATTAAAGAAGTACCGAGGTTTAGCCTAGTAATATTTATATTAAAATCTACCTCATGACAAAAAAGTTAAATAATAAAAGAATAGGACTCTTTAAAATATTTTTTAAAAACGGAGCGTTATATCGTTTAGAACTTCTAGTAACTATAAAATAATATAATATCTTTTACGCCGACCGGTTAAATAAGGTAGGAAATAACTCTTTATTAAAATAAAGAAATTTTAAACCTAATCTAATCGTAACCCTTAACGGCGACGAATAAATAGTAGACGATATATTAGATTCTAAGGAAATACGCGATAGATTAAAGTACCGAGTTAAATAAGGAGGCCTTAACTAGGATCTTATATAATATAATATTAACGATAACGAATTCGAGGCTGCGTAGGACATTATCGACGAATATTATATTAAATATTTATAGAAACCTAGTTCTTAACCTTTAAAAATATTATAAACTATTATACTACTAACGTTAGGGGTACTTAAGCGCTAAGGGTATTATTTATTAAAGAGGGGGGTAATATTACGACCGTACCCGTCTTCCTATAACCTATATTTAATAAATAACTTATATTTAATAAACTACGTGCCACTATACCCGATTAGGCCTAGTATACCGCTGCCGCCTTAGTATTCTTAAATACCTTCGTATATATAGAACTATTATCTTTACTCCTTAGTTAGTTATCTTATTCAATATATTTATATTAATATTACTTCTATACCGGTTCTAATAGTCGGAACGACGTCGTTTTTTTATATATATAGTTATTATCCTAAAATCCGTTAAGAGGTCGAGAACGACTTTAAAGAAAAAAAAATACTAATTATAAATAATAGAATATAATAATTATAAACTTTAAAGAATAAAGAATAAAGTTATAAAGTATTTATAAAGCGCTACCGAATATTAAGTTAAATAGTATAATAAAATATATAAACTATAAAGTTATAAGGTTAGTAATTTAATTATATTAATAATCAAGAATTTAAAGTAAAAGTATTTAAATAAGAAATTATCCTATAAGTTTATAAAGCCCTTTAAGATTATTAATAAAATAAAAATATAAGTTTACCGCCTACTATTATCTTTTATATATAGAATTTATAATACTTTTTATATATCGTTACTTAAGTTATATTATCTTCGCGATTATATTAATACGGCGGAATCTTTTATATAAACTCTTAAACTTATTAATAATAATAAGTTATAAAAAGTAGAAGAGGTAATTAATAAAATTAAGAATAAAAAAGGTATTTAATATAAAGTTAAATAAATTAATTAAGGCGAAGAATATAATTAATAACTACTAGACGAAAGATTTATTAGTATTAATAAATTAATTAAAATCTTTAAATAGGCGGGTAATAAATATTAATATATAAATATAATTAAAGAGGTTACCTAGTCGTATAAAATAATAAAATAGAATAAACGGAGTCGATATTAAAAGTAAATATTACTACTTTTATATTAATATTTATATAACGGACGTTCTCCTTTATATTTATAACTTTATTATATAGTTTTAAACTATAACTAAATTTAATTTATTATTAAACTATTTATATACGATAACGATAAGATATTATATTTATAAGAATATTTTTATTTTAAATATAGTTTATATGAACGCTTAAAATATATTATTAAATAATATATTTAGGTAAATTTAACTAACGCCGATTTAAGAAAAAAAGAATTCGATATTACTATTATATTATACGAAAGATTTAGTTATTATTAGAATTATTAGAAAAAAATATAGTCTCTTTAATATAATCTTTAAGGATATTATTTTCCTCGGGACTCTCTAAATCCCGTTTATATTAATAAAAACTCTCGGTCTTTTTTTCGAGAACTTTATTTATCGTCTTTAATTCCTTAATATATTAATTCGCCGCCGTTAATTAATTTTATAAATTAACGATTATAATAAAGGTTTATTTATTAATTACTATTATTTTATTATATACTTTATACTATTAAGTAATTTCTTTATTTATTAAATTATATTTACGTTCTTCTTTAAGAGTCCTATTACCGATACGGGTATATTAATATATAAATCTTTTTACCTTCCTTCGGAAAGATTTAGAGATTTATTACTATTAATATATACCGTCTTAAAATTTACGGTTATAATTTATCTTTATATAATAATCGATTCCGTAGCGATTAATATAATAAAGCGTATAAGGAGGGGACGTACCTCGAATATAATTATTATTAAATTAATAGAAATAGACTCGGTAAAGGAGTTATAAAGCGTAGTAAACTACTATTATAATTAATATTATATAGTGGCGTTAATAGCGGATTAGTTATATTTACTAGTATATTTATAACTAGAATAAATTAATATAAATAAATTAATATTATCGGTAAATAAGAGTTATTTATAAAGTTAGAAGAAAATTATATATAATAAGAGTATTATTTATATATTAATTATAATACTAGAACATTATTATAGAGCTAGAGTAATAATATATAAAAAAGACTAAAAAAGTTACGAAGAGAGAAAATAAATAAACGAGCGAGTTTATTTTAATAATAAACCGTTATATTAAATATCTTATTATTATTATACGTCGATACGCGCCTCCGCTCCGCTACCTCGCTTTTATTAATAAATATAACCGTTATTATAATAGTTATATTATTATTAATCTCCGGGTATAATATTAAAACTATATTATTTATATATAATATTTTACTACTAATATTTTTATAGTATAATAAAAGTATATAATAAGGGTAATTACTATTATTCCGTTACTAGTATTATAAATATTATAGGAATAATCTAATATATTATATTTACTATAAATACTATAAGCGCTATAAGAACGATAGTATATACTATTTCGCTCCGTTACTATTATATATAATAGTACTATAGGGACGAAAGAAATATTATTTAATTAACTATTATTATTATATATTAGCGCTATAGGAATAGTTTTATAAATATATTATTTATTTACTACTAGTACTATTATATAATAGAGGTAATTTAATAGTATTACTCTTCCGTTACTAATACTATATAATAGTATTATAAGAAATAGTTTCGTATCGCTCCGCGACTAGTACTATATATTAACGTTATAGGATCGATAATATAAATTAGAAAACTCTTTTCCTTTATTTCCCTTAAGGGGTTTTAAAGGTTTTTTAATAAACTTCGATTAATTAACTAAATATTATTCCGTAATTTATACTATAGGTATTAAAGAATTAAATACGTAACTTTATATTTAGGTTATTATATAATAACGGTATTATATTAAATAACTCTTTTCCCTTATTTCTCTTAAGGGGTTTAAAGATTTTTTAATAAATATCTTTTAATTAAAATATTTAAATACCTAGAGACTAGGGCCTAAAGGGGGAGGTAATTATAAAATAATAATATATTATATATATCTACGCCCCGCTAAAGGCGCTAGTATATTATATATATCTATACTCCGCTATCTTTATAATATTATTATTTATCGATATAGGGTTCTAGCTTTAATATCGCGGGGTTTTAATTTTTAATAATTTTATATCGAATTAATATTCCCCCGTATTATTAGAATCCTTAGAGATTAGTTTTATTATTAAATTTAAGATTTAAAAATTACTTAATAATAAACCCCGTAATTATTTTATATTTTTTATATTATTATTAAATTACTAGCTCTACGCTAGCGGTCTTAGATATTATAATAAAATAATATTATATATATTTATAATATATCCTACGTACGTAGCGAGTATTTTTAAGTATTAAAAAGATTATACTCGCTTTATTTATATCAGCACAATAGAAAAGGCGGAGCCAGCCCAGTCATCTGCACGCTAGTATGTTGCGACAGCTGTGATGCATCATCGCGACATATCAGATGGCAAATATAATTGGACAGATAAGCAGAAAAGAAGGTGGAGGGCGAGAGGAGTAACACTTGGATTTGAGGAGACATTAAGGAAAGAGAGCGAATGTGCAAGCAAAAGGGAGGACAGAGGAGGCTGGCGGTTGCATCCGGTCGATAAACAACATCTGCTGTGATTATCACGATGAGTGACCGGCCATTGGCTGTGGTCAAGCTACGAGCGAATCTGCAGCAGAATCACTTGCTACGCGCAGATGGAACGACTGCTGTAGTAGGGCCGGGAAAATTATTGAAAGCCAAAGAGACTTGCTTGAGGAGGCCAGGGATTTTGTTGACGCCTCTTCGTTATTGGTATAAGCTACTCACGTGGAGGGCCACCAGCGGCAGCGATCGGAGGTGAATGCTGCACCTCCAATGCAACTCGACAAGATGTGATAGCTGAGGCACGAAGCACGCATATTGAGTCCATGCTGGATAAATCCGTCGTGGGTCACACGATGGCTAGTGCAGTGGAGGAAAAATCTCGCACGTTTCGAGCTCGAACGAAGGAAGCTGCTCTTGCTGTACCTAGCGGTAACCCAATGCGACGGCAAGCAGCGAGGCTGGCCTCTCTCTTAAGTATCGCGAACCATGGCGTGAGAACGTTTAATCTGGCAGCTGCGTTCGAATGGAAGCGCATCGGAATAGTCTGCGACAGAAAACCGGTTCAACGGCAGGTGTAAGGGTTTGTAATTGTCTCTTTTGATCTTATTTGTCGGATGTTTTTCATTTGTTGAAATTGTAACAACCATTTTGTCCCCTATCCGGAAGTACGAACGTCACCCAAATGCATGATTGTGCAACTCAATGCTCAACGAAGCGTTAAACGTGTCGCTATCACGAAGCTCTTCAGCCTAGTAAAACATATCGCGAATTGTGCAGATGTTTTCATGCGCTGTGAAGGATCGATTTAAGTGTTTGTGGTAGCCCTCCTATTTCATTTCAACCATGTATATCCTTATCGTCAGTGATGGCGTTCAATACTCGGGTCATCACAACGGAGCGGACTTTCGAAGACCGTCGAATTCCTTGACAAGAATTCCAATACATCGGCGATTATCATGGCCTTAGCGTCATTTTCGGCTGCCGAACAAAATCGGACAATCCTCGCATCTGCTCAACGTCATTCACCACCATCACCTAGCTCAACAACCATTGCTTACAACTTCGAAGCACAATACTCTTATACTTGAACTTACGATTCATTATCTGATTATGACACGACTCCCTCTAGTAGCCTGCTTTCACGGCGGCGGCTCCAACGCCTCCGTAATGGCCAGCCAGTGCTCTCGCCTCCAATCCCTCCTCTCCTCCACCTTCGAATTCGTCTACTTCGACGCGCCCTTCCCTCGCTCGGCCGGCCCCGGCGTCCTCCCCGGCTTCAAAGACTATGGGCCCTTCAAGACCTGGTTCAAGATTGGTGAAGATGGCAACACGATAAATGATGGAAGTGGATATGACTATGTCAAGGGTGATGGAATTGAGCGGGTATTGAAAATGATGTTGGCGAAGGGCGCGGCACATGAGTGGGTTGGGGCGTTGGGGTTCAGTCAGGGAACAAGAGTAGTGTCGGGATTATTGTTGGATCAGCAGATGAAGGCGGAGAAGGGGGAGGAGATGGATGTGGAGTTAAAATTTGGGGTGATTTGTATGGGTAGTAGTGGACCAATGGTTTCGCGAAGTTTTGGGAGTAAGTCAGACAGTTCTAGGTTCGATTCCGAGTGCAACGTTGACTCTGTCATAGCTACGGAAAATGAGAGGTCCGCAGTAATATCTGCTCTGGAAATTGGCTATGGTGTGGATCTCATCACGACTCCGACTTTGCATCTGCATGGTTTGAGAGACACGAACCTGAATAACGGTCGAAAGCAGCTGGCTACGTTCTTTGAGCCGGAGAGTACCAGACTGCTCGAGATTGACTATCATCACGCTATGCCCTGGGAGAAGTCTGATTCTTTGCAGTTTGCGGAGATGGTAATGGAGTTATACAATGACACGAAATGCTAAGGCCTCGCAACCCGCATTAATGTGTTCGTCCTTGTTCTTTTCAGGCGTCAGTGGGATTTTGCGATGTGCATTTGGCGCAATACTACAGTTCAGTGGCGATAGAATACAGCACGGCTTGATTGATAGACTCAAAGACTACACATAGACTTCAAAATTCAATTCATCTCTCCCAAATCGCCATGCTTCTGCTCAAACTTGCACATCATACCGGTCGATGACGTCTTGTGATCTGGAGTCCTTGGCGCAGTTACAGTATCAGATCGAGGCACACCGTGTTAAAAATGCAAGCTTCTCGAACGCTACAAGCTGCCAACAAGCTCCCCGATTGAGACCGTACACTGTGACCTGACCCCAAAAAACGGAGCTCGCTTTGTGAACAAGGACAATATGCAGCTGCTCAAAGTCAAATTTGGGCAGAAGCTCCCAGTTTCCCCTCACATTCCTAAGCTTATCAATAGCAAAACAGACTCTTTCAGCTATCCCTCCCTAAAAGTCTCTACAAACAATACAATACAATAGTCTCTCAAGGCCAATCCTCCAACTTTGACGCTGGCGACCTTGAGTAGCAGGGATAATCTGCCAGCGTGGATGGGCTTGAAGGTGAGAAAGCTCCCATCTCAGTCATCAACAACAGCGACGAGAGAGGGCCTGCTAGCTATTGTTGGTGACAATACTGGTAACCCACGGGACTCAAGGTACGTCTTCTTGGCCCAGCCGTGTGTTCGTTGATCGGCGCCTCCACCGTTTCCTCACCAGCCATGGCTTCTGGTCTCGCAGCCTGTGGATCCAGCTTAGGCGCCGTGCTCTTTCCCACAAGTCACATCAAGCTCGTCAACAAGATCAATTACAGATAAACTGTAAGGACTTGCGGCCGCACTTTTCTCTTCTTGCTTATAATCTCCCTGACGGTAAACTCACCAATCGTTCCCAACAAGAGGCCAGTCCGAGAATTGCCTACCCTACTACCCAAAGTGTCGATATCCTTCTATTCCTTCGGCATCTTCATCCCTTTCGCCTTCCTCTCCATTCAACTTACGAAGAATTGATTGGTCAAATTGCAATCTACTCTGATCCCAATCCTGAATGCGACATCGTAAATCCCACCCTCTCCCCTTCGCAAGCACCTCAACCTTTCGGCAAATTCAGCTCTTCAAGAGCGTCCTCGGCCGTACCTTTCGCATAGGCCTGGTTGACAATCTCACTGGTAGTCGGCTGATAACATAGGAGAAAGGAAATTAGGGGCAATCTAGATCTGGGGATGTATGACGCATGTATTGATAGCGTGTTCATGTACACATGCCAATCCTGCTACCAAAATCAAAGTGCTACGGAACTCGAATTCGCTGCATCTGTCTTCTTCCGAGCAAAGCCGAGACAGCCATTCTACCAACGCACTGGTTCTTGTTTCTGAATTGCCCGCACCCTCTGTGAAGCCTTGTCCGAGAACGCCTCTTGTTCCTTCTTATTGACTTTACCCCCAGCTCCGTTCACCATCCTAATCACCCTTCTCAGCCTCTGCAATGGTTTGTCGCCCTTGAGAGACCTAATTTGCCACAAGCAATGTGGAGCAGGCCTTCAGGCGACTTTCATGAGAGGTACAGGTGAACGCGAACAACGTTTCGATGCCTGGACCAGCTCATGATTCGCTGCTGTTTCGAATGGGTCCAGGAGGCTGCATAGACGACCCTACTGCTGTTGATAGGCTGCAAGATGACAATCTGTCAAAGACATTTGCAATGCGAGCACTGCTAAGAGCAGCAGTATTTCAAGAGCTCGGAGCAGTCTCGAAATCCTCGCTCTCATCTCCATCCGACTCCTCTTCATCCGTCTCATGCCCATACATCTCACTCGCATCGATTTCACGCGCGCTCAGTCTTTCCTTCATATACTGAATGGTCCTGGGACACAGGCTAGGTATGGCAACTTCTTCGGCGTCTTTCACCAGCGATTGCAAATCGGTCTCCATATCCCAGCGTCTCCCCTTCGCGGTATTGCATCTTCTCTTCGCCGTATCTAACATGATCTCGTCATGTCTATTGAAGAAATTCGCGGTTCTAGATCCTGGGTAGTGTAGCGCGATTTCTACTAATTGTTTCCAAGCCTTCGACGCTCCATTTGGCAGCGCTTCCAGGAAGGTCAGATTGGGGTTGGATCTCTGGAGATATGCGGTATATACATCGTTAGCTCCACCTAGTTGTCGCTTGCGTACGTGGTATTCCTGGTCTTCGAATGCTCTTTCCCAATGGAAGAATTCTCGATAGATGTTCTTGTAGCACTCCTGCGCATCGCTGTCACGCGGATAACGGAGGGTGGGTGGGGTTAATTGACTCGAGACTTCCAATTGCGCTGTTTTCACACATTAACAGCGATCTGGGAAAGACTGGACATATTGTACTCTTCTCTCTGCTCGGGTTCCTCTTCGTTGGAGACGCGATGCTTTAAGGGCTCGCCGCTCAAAAGCTTTCACAGCTTGCTGATCTGGTATGGCTAGGTGCTCAAGATGCTGAGTCGGCCGGATTGCCATGATGTGCAGAGGTGGAAAACATTCGTCGGCACAGTCAACAGAGACGTACGAGGTACACAATCGGGAGATTTTGGGTTTGCGCCGGTTAAACCTCGGAATGGTCTATACGCTCTTGACGCGAGATTATTTTGCGAGAAAAAGACCGAGAATAAAAGACGAATAGACCATTGAGCGCTGGACACGGTGTGATCTTTAGGAGATTACTTGTGCACGCGGAAAGTTGCGGATGATATGAACGCAAAGTCCGCAAAAAACGATGTTTGTCGTTCATACCTTACCTACTCGATATCTTTTCGTTGTTGGATGTTTGTGCAATGAAGCAAATGATGTCGCTTACTGCTCTTCTCGATCCAGATATTATATGGGTCCTGAGGCCTGAACTTACGGAGGATCTTTGTCGCTTCTCGCAACCTCTTGAAAATGTTGATATGGTCTCGACCGACTTAATTCGAGGCAGTCTCCGTCGCTTGGCTTTGTGAGTTAGAATAGCACTACCCATCTAAGGCTATTGTTTGTAGAATGTTCCTTTATGATCGCTCATTACAACGATAATGGTGATAGGGTTCCTGACCGAGAATCAGCCGTATCTCGCCCTATCAGCTCGCCGTCAGAGGATTTGGCAGCGTTATTGAGTACATCAAGAATTAAGATGATGAAGACCTTGGTTGTGCCGCACCATACAGAGCTTGATGCGTGCTGGAACCTATAGCAGAAGCCTTCTCATCCAAGTAGTGTGTTCGCTAATTTATTTTGAACATCATCGATTCATGGGGACAGTCGAAATCAAGCAAAGGGGAGTATTACCCCGAGTTAACTCGGGCCTTATGCTCTCGTCGGGCTGCCTCTTGTTCTCGGTCTCCTCCGCCTAAAATGACCTGAAAGAGCTGAAACATCTAGAACTACATTAGCACGCCCCACATCTCGGAGCTTCGTCCGCTGCAGAAATATTTTCATCGGCATGCCATCACCTTTCGGAGGGTCCTCCACTGAAAGTAGGTCTCGACCATTGGCACGCCACCACGCTGGAACGTTCCGAGATTTAAACCAAATGCAGAATACTCGGCGAGAACTAAATGAATCAAATGCGACCTTACCCGCGCAAGAGACTAAAGTAACGACACGTGGGAGCAGGTCCTAATCATCATCCCGTTATCTGGTACCTGCGGGGTGCGCATGGCTTGGGACGGAAAGCGGCGCTGTTCTGGATAGGCTCACTGGGATGAAGGTCCCAAACAATCGTGAAATCAGAAGCTGGTCGAAAAGGCAACATATATGATACTGAATTGATGAGACAAGCATTTTTATCAATCGTGGCGTCTGCGTCTCATTATAGCATCAATCATATCTTGGTTACTGGGCATATAATGTCTATCGTCTGAAGTTCAATTTCTAGAGACACAGAATTGATCTAACCGCGTCACCAAATCAGTCAGCGAACTTCTCAAATATTGCTCAAATGCCTTGTTAACCCCTCGCTCAGAACTCCTATCATTGTTAGGCGTTCCACCATTCCGGTGCGACAGCAAGTCAAAGACCTTCCCACTATTCTGCAGCTCGCACAGCAACAATTGCGCTTTCATTTTCGTCTCGGCCACGGGATCGAGCTTGAAATCTCCGATGGTGATTGACGTGATAGAGACTGCTTCTTCATTTGACGACGCGGAAGAACGCCCTGATGGATTGTGATAAGGATGATCGCTGAGCATGATCCCATTGAAAACCGCCCTGTACTTAGCGAGGACTTTGGAACAAATGGTAGCAAGCAAAAAATATATGTTGGAGTCTTGGTGACAGGAGTCGCAGTCGCAAGAAAGGACCTTTTCGAGGCTTTGTACCGCTTTTCGATTGGTGTGCAGTATCTGGTCTGAGGCTGGACCGGTGATGGTCATCTGGATGTTATTGGAGGATTGTCGACGATGTTGGTAGAGATCTTTGAGTGTGTCGAGGGCTACCAGTGTGCATATGTGGTCGGGATTTGGTGTAATATTCCCGGAGAAGTCGGCGAGGTCTGGCAGCAATGTGCATGAGATGTCGAGGGGTGAGGGAAATGCAAGATTCTGGGCTTTGTTGATCGAGCTATCTTCCGTCATCATGCTTGAGAGGTCACTCCCTGATGCATCGTGAGACCCCGTCATAGGTTCTGACTTGTAGTTCCACTGGCTATCGTTGAGCATATCCATGTCTTCTGAGTGGATGTTATCGCCCACTGCGGCAAGGGGAAGACCCGTGAAATTCTCGCAAAATTCGGGTTGTGTCCACCAGTTCAATGACTGCGGCGTCAAGGATTGTGGTGTCGGAGGCAAGGCAATCTGAGGGGTTGCACAAGCGGAGCCTTGGGATTCGATGAGTTGAGGCACCTGATTGACACACTTAGGTCCTTTGAAGCTGGGCTTTCCCTTCCTCCGAGATTGCCCATATAGGCAATCTAGCTTCAAGGTCATACATCGACGGCAAGCTGGCTTCTGTTTGTTGCATCTTACTTTTGACGAAGCGCAGCTATCACATGTCGACCGCAGTTTCTCATTGGGTACTTCTGAAGCGTTTTGAGTATGCTGGCAGACATGCCCGTTCGTGTAGCCCGACATGCTCGTAAAGGATAAAAAGATTTTGATGAAGAGGTCCGATGAAGAGACCTGATGAAGAGGCTTGTAGATCGAAACAAGGGAGGAATGGAGTTGATATAGGTCTGGGGTTGCACGGCTGACAATGCTATCAATTTACAGCATGAAATTTGCGGAGACAGCTCCTCTCACTATGAGGTCGCGGGGGTAGTATAAAGCACGGCACCGATTGTAAACGGGGGTGACGGAGCAAGTTGCTCGATACGGATGTTGTATTGACTAATTTCTTACCAGCGTCAGCCCCATTGCACCGCTTCAACCAACACCATGAGTACCGGTCCACAAGCTTGTGTGGCTTATTGAAGTATTACTGACAGCCATCAATAGGTGGCCTAGGACCCATATCGACGTGGGTCATTGGCGGTGACGAGTTCCATGGCTGATCTTACTGCTAACGGTGATCAGGTCCTCGGGCGAGCATAGCTTAACATGGCCTGGACTAGCAATGTTTCAGTCAGACTCACCTCCAACTTATTTGGGTCACCTCCAACTTATCGTCTGGGGTCAAAACAGGATAGATAAGGATGATAACGGGGGTTTTCATTGCCCTGCAACTAAATCGCACCTGGTGGACCTTGCATGGAATATGGGGTACTTGCCCTACCCATCCCTTCTTGACGTTTATCCCAGATCCCATTCTGTCCTAGGTTGTAGTATTAAAGACCCTGCTTAGAATGTTCCGTCACGTCGGGTTGCTCATGCATGTAAGCACTCTAGAATCTGGTCTCTTTATTGGTCAACTCGGGTCAGACCCGAGTGGAATTCCAATGCGGGTCTGATCTGTCATCGCTTGATTCAATCTCACAGAATATGGCTATTCTTTATATCGACTGGTGCGAGCTGTGAAGACGTTGATAAGGGGTACAGTAAGAGCATAAGTATATTTTGTACTCCAAAGGTTGCGCAGTTGCTGGGCGTAAGACGTGCCTTTTCTGCTTAGTCAGCTTGACCACTTGCCGCTCCAATGACAATCCGCTGTAAGCAATAAAGGATTGTCCGAGGGGTTAAGTACTGTTGTAAGTCGCTTGTTGACCCTGTCTAATCGACAGTATCTCCGTTTCCTGCTTGTTGAGTAGTGTGCTTAAAAACCCTATTGTCGACGAATCGGTGGATCCTGCAGCTGGGACACACATAGCAATGCAGTGAGTCGTCAGCTCATTGTTGTGGTGTAGGAAATGTGGCTGCCACACTGCCCCAAGGAGAAGAGCCGCAAAAATGAGTAATACAGTAAGTCCTCAGCTCATTGTTGCGGTGTAGGAAATGTGGCTGCCACACTGCCCCAAGGAGAAGAGCCGTAAAAATGAGTCATGCAGTGAGTCTTCAGCTCATTGTTGCGGTGTAGGAAATGTGGCTGCCACACTGCCCCAAGGAGAAGAGCCGCAGAAATGAGCATTCATGGAGTAGAAACCCTCGTTGGTGGGTATGAGCCACTGTAATGGAATTTTGATGAGCGTGATGAACGGAAAAGAGATCAAGTGTGCCCGGCATTGGATTGGTGTGATGACAGATCGAGGTCGCGAAGAGCTGAAGCCGGACCATTTCAAGTGCTGACAGGAGAAAGACACTACTCTACACTCTCATAGATGAACGTTGTCAATCCCAATCTCCACACCTCCCCCACCCTTTTGTACAAAAGCTTGTACATTCTACTGCCCTGCCCGAAGTGTAGACAGAGGGACAGCTTCTTGAGTAAGGTAAGTACCCCAATCATCCCTGCAAATACGACACCGCCGACACATAGGACTTTCGCAGAGAGAATGTCTTTGAGAAAGAACCTATGATGCAGGCAGGTACTCTACATCGCCATTCCGCCTCTGTATAAGTGAGCTATTAGGAATTGGCGGCGCTGACTAACACAAGCGCCATCACAGAGAGAGCTTCTTTGGTATTGAGATACACTCTCATGCATCGATATGCTACCTCCATTCTTTGGAGGGCCTTAAGCCAGGTAAATAGGCGAATTGCAGCTTTAGAGGGGAAATCCGCTCTCGTCCAATCTTTTCCTGGTATTCTGTTACGCCCGTCATGTTTGGCAACGCAAAAACGTAAAATGAAGGGCCTGTGATCGAATGAACGGTTTTATTACGATGTCAGAGTTGAGAGCTGGATGCAGTCTCGGATCAGTGATCACCATCTGGTTGCTGCACGACCCTCGACGCCGTTAAAAGCCATGCTGACCTGCCAAACCACAAAGTCCCTTGCCCCCACCCTCAGTTCCTCTCATACTCTTACCGACGACGTGTGCACAGCAGTCGCTACTGCGTCGCGGCAGCCGCCACCGTGAGTTGCAAATCCTATGGATGTCAGCCGTTTGTACTAACGTGGGGCGAAAATGTCATTGGGGGATGTGTGCCCCTGAACCTGATGGTAGAGAACGCAGCATTCGATCTACCGCTGCATCTCCCTGGCGGATATGCAGTTTCAAACTTGCAATAAGGAGGCAAGACATAGAGTACTGGTCTTGATTTTCCTGGAATTCAAGTTTAATATTTTGCCGTTGAACCCGCATGCAAAAAGACCATTATCAGATTCGAAAGGCAGTCTCCCGAAGAAAACCACCACCCTCTAGACCAAACTCACACGGCTGGATTTCGAACTAAAGACAGCGAATTAACACCACACTTTCCCCAAAGGCAGTACTTCTTCTATGCAGAGACTGTGACCCCCGGGACCATAATTCCTATACGTCAATTCTATCGCGCAAAGACTGCGACCTTCAGACCACATCTCCAGGGAGACAAATTCACCAGTAATGGCAACGGGATGGTGCGCCAGTAATGGCAGCGTGATGTTTGGTATGTGTGCCATCCTCATTCCACTTTCCAGGGTCAAGATTTGTTAACATTCAACAAAGGCCGAAGCCTTCATCGACCGATCCATGACTGCCTCCCGCAAAGAACTGATGGCCTGGAGAAGAAGAACGGAAAATATTGGAGATTGTCAACTTAAGGACGGCGTTTAGTTCACCGGCTCTCTGTTTTGGGGAAAGCTCAGCCTACACGTTTGCCGGTTATTACCAGAAAGAGCAACGAGCTTGCATTCTATATATCAGCCTCTTGAAACTCGACTGGACCGGATATAGCGTTGCATGATGGAGACGACTGGTAATGTCGGAGGATGATGGTCGAAAAGTGTCTTTCTGGTCAAAAATATACATTTTGATGGGCAGAGCAATATATTGTAACAATGAAAAGCATTGAAAGCTTTTCAGTCCAGAGACCAACACAGCGCAGAGTCTTACCTTGTATCCGCTTAAATCCCACAAGTGCCTGGAACAAAGCGAAGGCCCAGTCCATAGGAGCAGACGATCGCCCAGTAAGTTTTCTAATTCATTTTCCTTGCAATCGTCTCGAATGGCGCTGCCATGTATACTTGGCTTGTAATTGAGATTATAGTGCATAGGCCAAAGTGCGTTCGGTACGGATCTTGCAAACACACCTCGTACAAAAGCACTCTTGGGCGCTTACAGTCCTCTTCCTTCTGCCCAAGTTACCGAGCCGTGGGCCTCTCGATGATAATAACACAAATTGATTGCTTGGGAAAGTAAGCGTTCATGCCACTCCATTCTAACGGCACACTCTAGGTAAAACGGAGAGAGTGAGGTAATATGACATCCAGGCATGCGAGCATTCAACTGTGCGACACGCAAGGAGACAATATCTGTTTAGCGACACGTACGAAAGTAAGCAGCCTTCGCCCCCAACATCCAAGCCATAGGGCAATAACCAGCAAGCTAAAGTGACCTTTTTCCAGGTACCCGTACAATCCACTGTTCATAACCCATACCATTGTCGAAACAAGGAACCGTCGGCGTGGACCTCGTTTGCCGGGGCTCAATCTATATTGTATTGGAACACTTTAAGCTTTCCGCCCAGCCGCTAGGGATGATTGGCTATGATGTGTCGCCAAGGATGCCATCACGTGATCTCATTTCCTAAATCCTGGCCAACAGTAACCCCCAAATGGCCCCATCACTGCTCTATACTATGCTCCCAAATGCCCCTATTACT
>JAABUS010000923.1_pt1 | contig 69610 bp, 56 predicted proteins | sample 5560161 | NCBI WGS metagenome assembly JAABUS01 (sample SAMN10711885, study PRJNA513376) | rock metagenome | isolation source: Antarctica rocks | place: Antarctica: Victoria Land, Trio Nunatak nord | collected 2016-01-04
ATAAGTTCAGAGCATTTAATAAATTGTGGTTTTTTGCTTATCCAATTTAGCTCTGAACTTTTTTATTTCAAAAAAATTTAGCCTTAATCTAATATTTACCAAGTAATTAACCGCCGAACTCACGTTATTTTATAATCTGTCCGATTGGATCTTTAAAACCCATTAATTTTAATGCAGTTTCATTAATCATACAGGAAGCAGTATCTGTTGAATAGGTGGCAATATTTATATCTCTTCCTGCAAGTAACTTCAACCCATTGGTTTTAATAAAATCTCCACTCGTGTTTACAAAATCAAATGCAACACTTGCACTCAAATCCATTCCTTTCCATTTCAAACCTTTTATCTGTCCCCTCCCCCTGGTTATAGGTGTACTTGATTCACTTACTGACGTTGCAATGCCTGTATTGATCAATTCATTTTTAAGCAATGCATAGTTCTTTTGCAGGTCATCAGTTACCGGATGAAAAATCAGATTCTCCTTTATATACCCTATCTCCCTGTTTTGTAAATGATGATCATTTCAAGGTTTAAGTATAAGAATTGCAGCGGATATGCTTTACTCAGTACGCAAACTTTTTACCGGGTTAGCCATTGCTGCTTTTATCGCCTGGAAGCTGATAGTTATGAATGCAATCAATAGGGAAGTCAATCCTGCTAATGCAAAAACCCACCACGATACATTGGTGCGATACGGAAACTCAAGCAACCATTTGCTCATGCCATACCATGCAACCGGTACAGCAATAGCAAACGCTATCAATACAAGTCTCATAAATTCAACTGATAAAAGATTTACAATACTGGAAATGCTTCCGCCCAATATTTTTCTTACGCCGATTTCTTTCGTACGCAGAATAGTGTTGTAAGAAGAAAGTCCTAATAAACCTAGACAGGAAATAAAAATCGCCAGCATTGCGAAATTGAAAAACAGGTTTCCAAAATTGTCTTCAGCACGGTATTGTTTATCTAAGAAATCATCAAGGAAAGTATATTCGAAAGGCCGGTTAGGAATGATCTGATTCCATTTTATCTCAATTGCTTTGATAGTTGCAGGCAGGTTGGATGCTGATACTTTTACAGAAATCAATCCTATGCTATTCGGTTCTATCCGCATGGTTAACGGCTGTATGGCCTGCTGTAACGATTTGTAATGAAAATCTTTCAGCACACCGATGATCTTTCCTTTTCTTCCCCATTGATTGAAGCTCCTGCCGATAGCTTGCTGTGCTGAACTATAACCCAATAATCTTGCTGCACTTTCATTTATTATCATTGCCTGCGTACTGTCTGTCGCAAAGCTTTTGGAAAAAGGCCTGCCGGCAACAACTATTAATTCATACTGACTGATGAAATCATAATCAACAAAATACAGGTCAAGGTTAGTTTTTTGCATTTCGCCTGCATGATTCTCAACTTCCGTATAGGCGGAGTTGCAATCACTTCCCGGAATGCTGGATGAAAAGCTGGTAGATAAAACCTGTGGTACAGACGACAAGGATTGTTTGAAAGCATCCTTATTTTTATCAAAGTTTGAATCAATCACTATCTCCTGCTCTTTACTAAAACCCATGTTCAGATTCTGCATATAATGCAGTTGCAGGTACACCACTATAGTTGCCACAATCAGGCAAATGGATATGGTAAACTGAAAAACAACCAGTCCTTTTCTTAAGCTCAATCCTTTTTGGCTTGTTGCAAAACGGCCTTTCAAAACATTTACCGGGTTGTAAGAAGACAATACAAGGGAAGGATAAAGTCCTGCAACGATTCCAATAAAAACGGAAAGAATTAATAACGCAAGAACCTGTAAAGTATTATTGAATATACTGCTGCTGATTATTTTACCGGCAAGCTGGTTAAACAGCGGCAATGCTAACAAACCTAATGTTACAGAAAAGGCAAAGGCGAGTAAACAAATAATCACCGATTCACCGATAAATTGTTTTGCAAGCTGAAATCTTACAGCGCCAGCCACTTTACGAATGCCAACCTCTTTTGCACGTTCCGCACTGCGTGCAGTAGTAAGATTGATAAAATTGATACAGGCTATCAATAAAATAAAAACCGCTATTATAGAGAAGGTATAAACATTATTGATATTACCCGCAACAAATCCATCACGTTTTGATTTCAGGTACACGTCACGTAAAGGCTCCATACTTAAAAAATCCTGCATCTGAAGTTTTTTCGCCTGCCGGCCATGATGATACTCCATAAATGCCGGTAATTTTTTCTCAAACGTTTTTGCATCCGTGTGTGGCTTCAGTAAAACATAGGTATAATAATTATGATTGGTCCATTCACCATCAGTAGTTGGATAACCATAAATTTGTTTGGTAGATGACATGGAAACAAACATGCTGGCCTTTATTTGCGAATTCTCCGGGATGTCTTTCATTATTCCGGTAACCGTTGCATTGATAGCCGCGCCTGTAAGTAACACCCGTTGCCCTAAAGGATTTGTGCTGCCAAAATATTTTTTGGCAGAAGTCTGCGATAAGATGATACTCATCGGTTCCTTAAGCGCGGTATTTTTATTACCTGATACTAGTTGAAAATCAAATACATTGAACAACGAAGAGTCTGCCAACACTGCTTCTTTTTCCTGGAATTTTACCGCACCCTTTCTCACAAGAAAACCATCTCTTGCCAAACGTACGGCATCTTCCACTTCAGGGAAATCCTTTTTCATATTAATTGCAATAGGAGTGGTTGTCATGCCTTGAGTGATTGTTTCAGTGGGTGTTTTTGTATCTGTAACAACACGGTAGATGCGATCTGCTTTCGAGTGAAAGTTATCATAGCTTGTCTCAAAGCGTACATAAAGAAAAATAAGAAAACAGGCAGTCATCCCTACTGCCAAGCCAAGTATGTTAATGAAAGAAAAAGCTTTTTGCCGCCATAGATTGCGGACCGCAATTTTTATATTGTTTTTAAGCATTAAATTATTTTGAATTAAGTAATATTTTTTCTAAACGTTTTTTTGTTTTTTAGCATCGTGTAATGCATAATATTTAATGTTATTGCTATCACCCGTCAGCTATCAGGAGGAAACATAGCGGGCAGTGATCTGCTGATAGCTGACTGCTGATTGCCTGTCTTCTACTCCGTTCTTAAACTATTAACAGGATTGGCAACAGCTGCTTTAATAGTTTGAATGCCGATTGTAAAAATGGCTATTATCATTACTATAAGTGCGGCTACTATAAACATCCACCAGCTTACGTTTATACGGTAGGCAAAACCTTGCAACCACTTGTTAGCTGCCAACCATCCAATAGGAATTGCAATAACTACGGCTATTAAAATAAGGCGCATAAAATCTTTGCTTAACATTAAACCAAGATCGCCGATACCAGCACCCAATATTTTGCGTATGCCAATTTCTTTTGTACGTTGGCTGGTTAAAAAAGCCGTTAATGCAAACAAACCCATCACCGCAATAAAAATGGCAGCGAAGCCAAAAAAGTTTATAATCTTTTGCAGCCGTAAATGTGAAGCAAAAAGTTTTTCAAAATTCTCATCGAGAAAAGTATAACGTATAGGAAAATCAGGCTCGATTTTTTTCCATGCCTGTTCAATGGCTGCAACAGGTTGCTGAATATGAGCACTGCTAAGTTTGAGCAATATGGCGCCGCCAGATTGAATTCTGCATGCTTTGTTGCCTATGGTGTACACAACTGGTTGCACCATGTTTTCCAAACCAGACACGTTAAAATCTTTTACAACACCTATCACCGATACCGGCACACTATCGCAATGAGGAAAAGTAATGGAAGCGCCTATTACGTTTGACAGCCTCAGCCTTTTTGCTGCCGCTTCGTTTATAACTGCGCTTCGGGTGTTTTGGTCAGCATAGCCGTTATTAAAATATCTACCCTGCAGCAATGCAATATGCAGTGTGTTAAAATAATCAGTGCTTACTTTAACGGAAGCCATGCGATATTCTTTACCACTGTATTTGTAGGGTATGGTAGAAGTGTCTGACAGTGCATCTCCGGGCACTGTAGTTGTTTTAGACACCTGTTGCACACCAGGTATATTCATAAAAATACTCCTGGTAACATCAAAATTTGCATCGCGCGTTTTTTGCGATGTTTCAAGGCGCATTACCTGCTCACCAGAAAAACCTTTATCCTTTGTTTGCATATAACGCATTTGGCTGCTTATGATTAGTGTGCCTATAATAAACAATGCTGAAACAGTAAACTGTACTACTATTAATGCATTGCGAAAACCGGCGCCTTTTCTGCCTCTTGTATAATCACCTTTTAAAACTTTTATGATATTATAGTGAGATAAGAAAAATGCCGGATACAGACCTGAAAGAATGATCACAAGCAATAAGCACACTATGATTTGTACACATAACGATACAATGTTAATTGATTGAAAAAAACTTAGACTGATATCAAACTCCCGGTTAAAGTAAGGTAGTATCACATTCACCAGCAGCAGCGCCAGGCATAAGCTGATAAAACATTGCAACGCTATTTCACTGATGAATTGCCAAAGCAACTGGCGGCGGCCCGATCCTAACACCTTTCTTACACCTACTTCTTTGGCCCTTCTTATAGATGCTGCAATAGAAAGGTTACTGAAATTAATAGCACCCGCCAGCAGCAGCAATGCAGCAAGCAGCAGCAATACGGAAACTGTTGCAAAGTTACTTTCGCCATGTTTAGGAAAATTATGCAGGTCGGTCATTGCATCAGCAAACAAACCGGCCTGATGACCAGCTTTGCGAAAACTCTCCAATGACTGGTTATCTTTTTTAATACGGTTATTATAGTAAATACGGTCAACATCCTGCTCCAGCTTTTCAACCGGCAACACCTGTTTTGTTTTTACATAAGTTGTATAGGAATAATTTTCCCACCACATGCTTTCTTTTTCATATGAGCTGCGCCAGATAAACTGTGCATCAAGATAAGAAGGTTTATCAGGCGTCTGCATTATTGCGGTTACTTCATTTTGATATACATTATATAACTTAATTATTTTTCCCACCGGGTTATCATTGCCAAATAATTTTTGACTGAGTTCTCTTGTTATTACAATTGCATTTGGCTTATTTAACGCTGTCGCTGCATTCCCCTGTATTATTTTATAGGGGAATACTTTAAAAAAAGAAGAGTCGGCTACTATTCCGCCGGTTTGATATATTTTTTTATCACCGGAGCTTAATAAAGTTTTAAAATCACCAAATGCCTGTATTGAGGTTGCAGCCTCAATTAAAGAGGAATTTCCTCTTAAAAAGCTACCAAGGGGTGCAGGTGTTGTGTGAAGAATATCTTCATCGGTACGAGCGGAAATTTTATAAACCTTTTTTAAGGAAGTATCCCAGGTATCATAGCTCAGTTCATAATTCAGGTATAATAAAATAATAATAAAACCTGACAGTCCTATCGCCAGTCCGGTAATATTAATAACGCTGTACATTTTGTTTTTAAGCATGTTGCGCAATGCAGCATTAAAATAATTTTTAAACATAGGTGTTAGTGTTAAGTTAACTATAAATTAAAGCATTTGCTATCAGCCGTCAACTATCAGCTATCAGGAGAAACCTGGCAGGCTATAATTTATTGATGGCTGATATAATATTTGATCCCTACTTATCCTTTGCTTTGAACATGCATAAAAACAGTATCATTCATCATTCCATTATTCCGTTCTTAAACTTTTCACCGGGTTTGCAATGGCAGCTTTTATTGCCTGGAAGCTCACCGTCAGCAATGCAATGAATAAAGCAGTTAAGCCTGCTATACCGAATACCCACCAGTCTATATTTATACGATAGGCAAAATCCTGAAGCCATTTGTTCATGAAAAACCAAGCGAAAGGCGCCGCAACAATGAAAGCTATCAGCACCAGCGCTATAAAATCCTTTGCTAATAGTGTAGTGATGTTGCTTATGCTTGCACCTAATACTTTGCGAATGCCTATCTCCTTAATGCGTTGTTCGGTTGCATAAGTTGCCAAACCGAATAATCCTAAACATGCAATGACAATGTTGAGGATCGCTACGATTAGAAAGATCGTCTCTCTGACATGATCTTCCCGGTAAAACAGCTCCCATTGTTTATCGAGAAAATGATATTCAAACAGGTGATTTGGATCTATGCTATGTAAAATTGCATCCATTTGCTTGAGTGTTGCACTTACCGCATTAGTACCAACTTTTGCTGTGAAATAGTCAATATTTTGTATCGGATTTTTCTGGAAGCAAAGCACCATTGGGGCCAATGGTTCCCGCAGCGAGTGAAAATTAAAGTCCTTCACAATACCAATTACTTTTACAATGAATGGCTTATCACGTAGTATTTCAATAAATTGTTCAGAAGGTTCCCTGATGCCTAACTCTTTAGCTGCCGTTTCGTTTATGATAACTGAAGTAGAATCTCTAAGACTGCCATTTATAAAATTTCTTCCTTTAGTCAATGTAATCTGATATGTACTTAAAAATTTATCATCTATACCAAGAAAATACATATCCTCACCCTCCGTATTTGCTATTTTTTCGTTTTTTACTTTTATTGTCAAAAGGTTTTTCCATTCGCCCGGCACTCTTGAACTTACCGACACATTTTGTACTTGTGCCAGTTTTTCAAATTCTGCTTTGATTGTTTCGGCCCCACGTCGAACTTTGCCGCTATTGATGTCAACGACGAGTAGCTGATCTTTATTAAACCCCATATCTTTTGTGCTTACGTATTTCATTTGCATGTAAACGATCATGGTAGCAACGATCATAATAATTGAAAGCGAAAACTGAAATACCACCAGAGAACGGCGCATCGAAAGATTGCCTTTCCCAACAATAATCTTTTTTTTAAATAACTGAAGCGGCTTTAAACGCGATTGAAATAAGGCCGGATATATACCGGATATTAATCCGACAAACATAACAATCAAAGCAATGCCTGTATAAATCCGGTAATCTGTTTGAGTACCGAGGCTTAACTGTTTTTCTGTGAATGAATTGAAATGTGGTAACAGGATTTCAACCAGGATTATTGCCAGCGGCAGGGCAATAATGGTTATTAAAAAAGCTTCTGAAAGAAATTGACCTACCAGGTTTGGTCTGGAAGCACCGGCTACCTTGCGCACTGCTATTTCTTTTGCCCTATTGGTAAATCTTGCGGTGGTTAAGTTCATGTAATTGATGCAGGCAATCACCAATACAAATAACCCTATGATCGAAAAAACATACATATACCTGATATTCCCCTTCTTACCCGAATAACCTTCTATATCATTGGAATAAAAATGGATGTCTTTTAGTGGTTGCAGTACTATAACACTTTTATCTTTGGTATCCGTATTTTTATTGGCTGCAACCAGTTGATTGATTTTTGTTTCAACGGTATGCAGATCAGTTTTATCATTCAACAATAAATAAGTTCTAAAATTGTTAGAGGTCCAATCAGAATTGATAAATTCTTTATACTCATTATTTTCAATACTTGATTCAGAAAAAAGAAGATTAAAAGACAGATGAGAATTAACAGGAAAATCTTTTAAAACAGCAGTGATTTTAAATAATTGACTGTCGCCCTCAAGTTTAATTGTTTTGTTCAACGCATCTGAAGTGCCGAATAGTTTGTTAGCAGTTTCCTCAGTAACGATCACCGAATGAGGTGCGGTTAACGCGGTATTGCGATCACCACTTAGTAATTTAAAATCAAATATTGTCAGAAATCCCTGGTTGCCCACTGTATAATCCTCATAAAAAACATTCGTATTTTCAGGAGTACCAACATTTATTCTCTGCAGCGTTAAAAGACGAGCAGCGCCTTTTATTTCAGGCAAATCAATTGCAGCTTTTTCAGAAAGCTGGTATCCTGCTCCTGCAACTTTTGATTCTTTTCCAGCGGATGTTGTTTTGCGATCCACAACACGATATATATGATCAGCATTTTTATGAAAGCTGTCGAATGTCAACTCATCAAAAATATACAATGCTATCAGCAGAAAACTTGCTAAACCGATCGTTAAACCAAAAATGTTGATGAATGAAAAAATCTTATTTTTCCTGAGGTTCCGCCAGGCAATTTTAAAATAATTTTTTAACATAACTGAGTTTTTGGTTTTAACTTTCAGACATATTACCGCTCACCCATGTCCTTGACTCAATGCCTGTGCCAATGCTCAAACACTTATGGAGTAACGATTTAATAAAACGCCGAAGATTAAAGTGTTCGAAAATGAACATCTGGTGCACGGTTATGAAAGCTGCAGCAAGCCGCGTGTTTGCGGGTTGTGTTGTAAATATAATTTAGCACATAGCTACAGGTGGATCAATGAATGAAGTGGTGGTAACTGCCCTGGGAATCCGGAAAGAGCGTAAAAGCTTGGGCTATTCAGACACAGAAGTTAAAGGCGGAGAACTTACACAGGAAAGAGAAGTGAACATGGCAAGTTCGTTGGAAGGCAAGGTGGCAGGTTTAAACATAAGCACTGTACTTAATTAATCACAAGACAATGAACAATAAATTTTTAAAAAAAACGGCACTGGCATTTCTGTTATTATCAATCATCTCATTAGCTTCATTTCCCCAGAATAATATTAAAGTGCTTTCTTATTATTCCGGAGCACCAGCTTCGCTGGATAGCTTTAACATAAACCAGATGACACATATCATTTTTTGCTTTGGCCACCTGGATGGAAATAAACTTAAGATTAGAAATGCGCAGGATACCACGGCTATTCAGAAAATGGTTTCTTTAAAAAACATAAACCCTCAGTTGAAAGTAATATTATCTTTAGGCGGATGGGGTGGTTGCCAGACATGTTCAGACGTTTTTGCTTCCGGAAAAGGAAGAAGGCAATTTGTGCGATCCGTTAAAGCGCTACATGAATATTTTCATACAGACGGCCTGGATCTCGACTGGGAATATCCTTCGGTTTCTGGTTTTCCAGGCCATAAGTTTTCGCCTGATGATAAAAAGCATTTCACAAAGCTTGTCTATCAAATCCGAAAGCTTGGTTACAAGTACGAATTAAGCTTTGCAGCCGGGGGCTCAAAAAGATATCTTGACTCTGCTGTTGATTGGAAAAAGATAATGAAAAAAGTTGATTATGTGAATTTGATGAGCTACGACCTTGTTGGCGCAGGATCTGCAATAACGGGTCATCATACGGCACTGTATTCTTCACCACAACAGGAACGATCTGCTGATTTTGCTTTACAATACCTGACAAAGCTGGGCGTACCCCCGGAAAAAATGATCATTGGCGGTGCTTTTTATGGAAAGATTTTTGAAAATGTAGATAGTACAAATTATGGACTACACATGGCCGGTAATTTTAAGGGCTCCGTAACTTATAAGAACATCCCGCTGCAGGTATCTGCCGACAGTGGTTTTGTTTACCATTGGGATGATGTGGCAAAAGCTCCGTTTTTATATAATCCGGCCACGAAACAATTTTACACCTATGATGATAAACATTCCATCGAATTAAAAACTAAGTATGTAATTGATCATAAGATGGGAGGGATCATGTTCTGGCACCTGGGTCAAGATACGTTTACCGGGGGGTTGCTGGATACGATCGATACTATTAAGAGAACATATGTAAGCCAGGCCAAATAATATGCAAAACGTTTTTCAATAAAAATATTCTCTATCCATTCACTATCTGTATGTTTATATTTATCACATCGGTTCATCATTTCAGCTTTTTTACTTGGCTGTTTTGCAATAAAGATTTCATTTGTGCGATAGCCATTTTATTAAGCTGTATCAATCTTTCTGCTTGAGGTATTTGCTGATGCAGCAGCATGGCATTGATACTTTCCAGGTTGCTTAATACTACCAATTGTTCTAACGTTGCTACATCTCGTATATTACCAGGAGCCTTTGGATTTTGTGTACGCCATGCAACAGCAGTTTTACCAAACAAGGCCATGTTCAGCACATCTGCTTCAGAGGCGTAAATAAAACCGGCCTGCTGTTTTGTAATCTGTGCAGGAACTAAATTTTCTTTGATTGCATCGGTATGTATGCGGTAGTTTATTTTTGCTAAAGTGCGTTGAAGATTCCAGTCTAATTGCAAACGGTCGTTTTCTTCTTCTTTAAGCCGTTGAAACTCTTTAATGAGGTACAATTTAAAAGCCGAACTTACCCATGATGCAAATTCGAAAGCAATGTCTTTGTGAGCATAGGTGCCCCCATTATTGCCTGCCCTTGAAACTAAACCTTTGGCGTTGGTGGCTTCAATCCATTTCGCAGGCGAAAGTGTGAATGAATTACTGCCTGCTTCAAAAAGAAAGGCGTCGAATTCGATCCCTTTGAAGACAGGATTGTTTAACTGTTCCCAAAGTCCTAGAAACTCAATTGTAGTTCTGGAACGCATCCAGTTTCTTACAACATCTTTAGGTTCGTCTGCATTCTTATTTCTTGCAATATCTGTTAAAGAGATAAAATCATCATTCCCTGCTTTGATAACAGTAATAGTTATTCCTTTTACAAGTAATGATAGTGTTTTTGCCATAACCTAAATATTATAATTTGCAAAGTGCTGTCCCGGCACTTTCTCTCTCAGATAAGATGCTGGTGATGAAGCTTGGTTATTAGTTTAGCACCTCTTTAATCATTTCACCAGTCTCTTTCTCCAGTTTTAATATGTCAGCCCTTATACCATCCAAAGTTCTTAAAGGCTTGTCTTGATGGAAATATTTAGTAAAGTTTATTTCGTAACCTACTTTGGTTTTACCATGGTCAATCCAGGCATCATGCAAATGCGGCAACACCTCATGTTTAAAGTATGCTTCAATAAATATCTTTAATAATCGAGTTAAACTATCAACATGTAGCCCGCTATCTTAACTTCTTCAATGAAACCAACCCCTTCACCAGCTGCTTCCATTGCGAAGTAGAAAAGCCAAGCATTGCAGACAAAGCTGTAAGAGCATTTCTTATCTTGTCTAAAGGACTTTCCTGTTGTACATTAGCAAGCTCATTCCTGCCATGAACTTCCGCCGATACAATATTCTTATCCCTCTTAATAATAAAAGTACTGGTAGCTTCTTCCTTAAAAAAATGAGCTGTATTATCATCATTATTATTTGGATTTGAAGCAGGACGAACTTTCATAACGATTTCTTCTGAATCCGCATCAGGGTTATCTTCTTCAATGGCTTCCACTCTTACCCAGTCAAAGCCATGCCCGGTTTCAGAGCCTGGTCCCGGCACATCTATTTTTAAATAATCATTTACTTTTGCTAATCCATTTATCTGGTTACCCTGGCTATCGGTTAAGTGAAATTTTCCTGTTACCAAGCCGCAAAGTTTGTCCCAGTTAGCTATATCAAGCAACCGGTTTTTAGCCATATCAAATAATTCACGTGCTTCATCCTCCGTCTTCATGGTAACTGAATGAGAGGTGTCGGATTTGGAACCTTCTTCCTGTTGTGGTACCAGCTTCTTCGATGGTTTTGTATTACTCATAAAAATTAAATTTTAATGATCTGATTTCAATATCTCTTGGTAAAACTTAGATTGCTATATGCATTCAGATCGGGAGGACTTCCTAAGTCTTGAATTAAGACGCTGACTTCCGAAGTCTTTTTATCACCAGCTTTCACAACAAACGCAGACTTCGAAAGTCTTGAATAAGACATCTTAAAAAAGATTAAATTATAAAGCTTAAAGAGACAGCGTATCCAATTAGCTATCAGCTATCAGAAAGAGACAATAAGACAGAGAACCACGGAGAAACACGGTTAAAAATAAAACCGTGTTCCTCCGTACCTCGCTGTCTCCGTAGATTTACCTCATACCTCATACCTCATACCTATCTTCTAACTCCAATCGTATTAGTAAGCCTTCCTATTCCATCAATATCAATGTTCACTTCGTCATTCTCCTGCAAGGTAAAATCATTAGGGGGCACAACACAAGTTCCCGTCATCAAAAAACATCCATAAGCAAAATCAAATTCAAGATACAACCAGTGCACCAGCTCTGTAAGGGAACGCTTCATCCTGTTTATAGAAGTGCCATCATCAAATAGTTTTTTATTGTTCCTGATGATATTCATTTTTATGCCTGTATCAATTGCTATTGGCGCATCCGGGATATATAAACAAGGACCAAGCGCGGCGCTTCCTTCATACATTTTAGCCTGTGGTAAATACAACGGGTTCTCGCCTTCAATGCTTCTTGAGCTCATATCGTTTCCAATGGTGTATGCCTGGATGCTTCCTCCTGAATTAATATATAATGCCAGCTCAGGTTCAGGAACATTCCAGGTAGAATCTTTACGGATGCTCACTTGCTGTTTATGTCCCTTAACCCGGTGTGGTAATGACTTAAAAAACAATTCAGGCCGTTCCGCCTCATAAACCCTGGAGTAACAATCAGCGGCGCCTGAATCTTCAGACTCTTCCATTCGTGCATCGCGGCTGCGCAGGTAGGTTACACCCGCCGCCCATACTTCCTGGTTGCCTATTGGAGGCAGGATGTAATTTTCAAGCATCTCACCAGATTGTCCTTCAGTGATAAGGGTTGATTTGTTTATAGCATCAAGAAGGTATTGAAACAAATTTGCCTGGTTAATAATACTATCCCAATCACCTTCGATTATAAATGATGTATCGTTGTGCGTGACCACATTGCCTTTTGATGTTTTATATAAATGCATCCTACTCAATTTTATAATTATTATTTTTTTATAGCATCCAGATCAACACCCAATACTTTTTTAGTAAATCCTTTTAAGGTTGCATAATCACCCTGGAAATGACAGGTAGTTTGAACATAAGAACCTGTTTGTCCTTTTTTTAAAGATAATGCTTCCGAGGATGATTCTATTTCAAAGAACGGACCCATTTGTGTTCCGTCAGCCAAAGGCCCGTCATTATAAGAATTGATTACATCACCTTTATAGGGTTCCTTTTGAATCTCCCACTTGCCGTTTACATATAAGCCGTTCTTATTTACCGATGGAAGAAGTATGGTTAATACATTCTTTTCAAAATCAAAACCTGCGGCCATTGGTTTAGCAATAAGTGGCGACAATCCAATTTTGCTCCGGTATTTTCCATCACACATAAAATATAACACACTATCGCCAACCTGTAAACGCTCCCGGGGAATTTCACCAAAATAATTATCTGTAATGTAATCACGGGCATGTGGAATAGGATGAAAAGGAATGATCACCATTGTTCTTGGGCCTGGTGTAAACATGCCGAGCAACCATACCGATAGTAATCCTTTTTCCTTAGTCCATTCCTGTTCACCTGTATTGGTTATGTTATTCGTTGTTTCAAAACCTACGAAATGAATGTTACCAGGAATATCCACATGCAATTTACTACCTAGCTGTTCTTTGGTAAGCAGGTTTATTTTTCTTTCTATATTGATACTGAAATTTGTACCACTATAATTTGCGAAAGTTGCTTTTTTTGAAAAAGTGGCTGAAGATCTATCCGACTGAGTAATATCATATTTTTCCGTGTCAATAAAAGGTGGTACCTGCCAATGGGCAAAATCAAAACTATCCTTACCTTTAAAATAAATGGAGTATTGACCGCCTTCGGGTCCTAACCACAACCGTTCTTCCCCACCAACAGGGTTGAATTGCTTTTTCTTTTCCTTTGAACCGATAAGATTATAATTCACCCAGCCAAAACTGGTACCTGAATCACCCGTTGCCGTACTAGTCATTATCCTTCCCTGGTAATCCGCAGAAATTAAAACTTTTGCTGTTCCATCGGGGCCAACTAACTCTACTACCTTATCGGTGTTCTTCTTTAAAAATTCCGCATCATAACTATAGCTTCCTTTTGTTATTACCATCAAACTATCTTCTGTTTTTGTCGTTGTATTTTCCTGAGACAAATCATTGCAGGAAATCATCACTACAAATATGCCAAAGGCAAGATATTGTTTAAGTTTTAAACTTGCAATCATATGGTTCACTTATTGAGCAATGGTGTAAAGAAATAAACCGGTTCTCAGACCAAAGAACCGTAAATTAAAGCCTGCAAGGTAACGGCGCATCAATATAATTATAATTAACAATTATCCATTAACAATTAACCACTCACCTTTAACAATTATTCTTTTTCGCTGTTTATACTAAATAGTATAAATAACCTGTAAATTTGCTTTTGAATAAAAATGATAAAAAGGAATTGTTATGAATGAAGTACTCAGTACTATAGAAAGAGCCGTTCTAAGTGATTATAAATACGGTTTCGTTACGGATATAGCTGCCGATGAAGCACCGAAGGGATTGAATGAAAGCATTATACAATTCATATCCAGTAAAAAAAATGAGCCGCAATGGATGCTTGATTACCGGCTGAAAGCTTACAGCCACTGGCTTAAAATGGATGAACCTAAATGGCCCAACGTACACTACCCTCCTATTGATTACCAGGATATTATTTATTACTCTGCTCCTAAACAAAAAGTTAGTCTTGACAGCCTGGATGAAATTGATCCTGAACTTAGAAAGACCTTTGATAAATTAGGCATCTCATTAAATGAACAAAAGCGGCTTTCCGGTGTTGCAATGGATGCTGTAATTGACAGCGTTTCTATTGCCACTACTTTTAAAGACCAGCTTGCTGAGCTAGGTATCATTTTTTGCTCTATTACCGAAGCTGTGCAGAAACATCCGGATCTTGTTAAAAAATATATGGGTTCTGTAATTCCCTATACAGATAATTACTTTGCTGCCCTCAATGCTGCGGTTTTTACCGATGGTTCCTTTTGTTATATTCCTAAGGGCGTTCGCAGCCCGATGGAACTTTCTACCTATTTCAGGATAAATGCTGAGAACACCGGCCAATTTGAACGCACATTGATCATCGCCGAGGAAGGAAGTTATGTTAGCTACCTGGAAGGATGTACCGCCCCTATGCGTGATAAAAACCAGTTGCATGCTGCTGTAGTTGAACTGGTTGCTTTGGAAAGAGCTGAAATTAAATACTCTACTGTTCAGAACTGGTATCCTGGCGATAAGCAAGGACGTGGTGGTATTTATAACTTTGTTACTAAGCGTGGCATCTGCTCCGGCGCGCATTCTAAAATTTCCTGGACGCAGGTAGAAACAGGTTCCTCTATTACCTGGAAATACCCTAGTGTAATTTTAAAAGGTGACAATTCAGTAGGCGAGTTTTATTCAGTTGCCGTTACCAACAACTATCAACAGGCAGATACCGGTACCAAGATGATTCATATAGGCAAGCACACCAAGAGTCGTATTGTATCAAAAGGAATTTCAGGAGGTTTTAGCAACAATAGTTACCGGGGACTGGTTCAGGTAAACAGAAAAGCTGAAAATGCCCGTAATTCCACACAATGTGATTCCCTGTTGTTAGGTGATAAATGCGGAGCGCATACATTTCCTTACATCGAAGTCAAAAATAATTCTGCTATCGTGGAGCATGAAGCTACCACTTCAAAAATTGGTGAAGACCAGATCTTTTATTGCAACCAAAGAGGTATTGATACAGAGTCTGCGGTAGCGCTTATCATAAATGGCTTTGCAAAAGAAGTGCTGAACCAGCTACCCATGGAATTTGCGGTAGAAGCTCAGAAATTGCTTGCCATAAGTTTGGAAGGCAGCGTGGGTTAATGATATAAAAGATAGGAATGCATGCTGCTTTCCAGATCCTTTACTTTCTAATAATTGCTGACGCTTGTAATACAGCTGACGCTCTTAATAACAAAAACAATATCATGTTAAAAATTCAAAATTTACGGGCCGGGATTGAAGGACGGGAAATATTAAGAGGAATCAACCTTGAAATAAAAGCCGGTGAAGTTCATGCTATAATGGGGCCTAACGGATCAGGAAAAAGTACGCTGGCTTCTGTGCTAGCTGGCAGAGAAACCTATGAAGTATTGGGAGGATCAGTTGATTATCTTGGAAAAGATTTGCTGGAACTTTCAGTTGAAGACAGGGCTAAGGAAGGATTGTTTCTTGCTTTTCAATACCCTGTAGAAATTCCGGGATTGAGCACCACAAACTTTATTAAAACCGCGGTGAATGAAGCACGTAAGTACCGTGGTGAAGAACCACTTGACGCCCTTGCATTTTTACGTATGATGAAAGAAAAAATGGCATTGGTAAACATAGATCAATCTTTACTGAGCCGTTCGCTTAATGAGGGATTTTCAGGTGGAGAGAAAAAGCGCAATGAAGTTTTTCAGATGGCCATGCTTCAACCCAAGCTTGCTATAATGGATGAAACTGATTCAGGCCTTGATATTGATGCCATACGTATCGTTTCAAACGGAATAAACAAATTGCGTAATAAGGACAACGCCGTTCTATTAGTTACTCACTACCAGCGTTTGCTTGATTATATTGTTCCTGATTATGTACATGTATTATATAATGGCCGTATTGTAAAATCCGGTCCTAAAGAGCTGGCATTTGAACTGGAAGAAAGAGGCTATGATTTTATCAAGCATGAAATGGCTCAATTTGAGGAAGCATTGTGATATGGCGGACAGCAGCTTATTTGACTTGTCACCCCTTGTGCACCTTGTGGATTCTTTGTGCCCTTTGTGGTTAAAACGCTTTGAATGTTAGGCTTTATTTAACCACAAAGGGCACAAAGAATCCACAAGGAACACGAAGGAAGGCTGCCAATTTTAAAAGTTCTTAAGTAAAGAAGATTGATTGAATATTAACTGAATAGAATGAACACATCAACATATTTTAAAGAATACTTCGACAACCTGCAGTTAACAGATGCGAATGGTAGCCTTTCTACAATCAGGCAAAATGCTTTTAATGCTTTTAACAGGATGGGTATTCCTACTGTAAAGCAGGAGGCATGGAAATACACACGAATCGGCAAGTTATTTGAAAAAGAATACCAGTTTGCAGTTAATCAAGAAATCACTTCTATTACGGCAACTGAAATTGATGCGGCACGTATGCCCGGTCATGAACAGGCAAATGAATTGTTTTTTGTGAATGGAGTTTTTTCATTGTCTTTGTCTATTGTACGTTCTTCGCAATTAATCATTCAGCCTCTTGAAGAAGCTGCCGGTAACGAATATAAAGACATTGTTAAAGCACACCTTGGTCATAGCTCCGGCTATATAAATGATGGTATCAATGCATTGAATACTTCATTCGTACATGGAGCTGTTTTCATTCATGTAAAAAGAGGACAGGTAACGGAACATCCCGTATATATATATCATTTGTCTGATGCCCGCTTTAGCAATACTTTTTTACAACCGCGAACCCTGGTACATGTTAGTGAAAATGCGGAGCTTGAAATTGCTGAAACTTTTGTAACCATTGGCGGAGAAGAAAGTTTTACCAACCAGGTGATTGAAATAGTGGTTGAAAAAGATGCCAGGGTTAATTACTACAAAATTCAAAACGATTCTACTGTTAATAGTCAGGTAAGCACTACTCATATACGGCAAGTTGGTAAAAGCTTTACAAATACCGTAGTTATTTCATTAGATGGAAATATCATTCGTAATAACCTGAATATAGTATTTGATGCGGATCATTGTGAATCGAATTTATATGGCCTGTATTGTTTGAATGGCCATAGTCATGTTGATAATCATACTATAGTTGACAACATAAAACCACATTGTTTAAGCAATACTTTATATAAAGGAGTAGTAGATGATGTTGCTACCGGAATCTTTAACGGCAAAATTTTTGTTCGTAAGGATGCACAGAAAACCAATGCTTATCAATCCAACAAAAATATACTGCTATCGGAAGGAGCTTCTGTTAACACCAAACCACAGTTAGAAATTTTTGCAGATGACGTTAAATGTTCACATGGCTGTACAGTAGGAAGCCTCGATGAAGAAGCTTTATTCTACCTGCGTTCAAGAGGTGTTGATAAAGACAAAGCCAGGTCATTATTGCTGCATGCTTTTGCTAAAGATATTCTTGAAAATATTAAGTGTGCACCTATCCGTTTGTATGTAAATAAATTAATCTCAGACCGTTTACAAATTGATATTGTATGATTAAAACAGCTACCATCTCCAGGGAACTGGATGTTTACGCTATAAGGGAACAATTCCCTATTCTTGAAAGAAAGATAAAAGGCAATCCTTTGGTATATCTTGATAATGCGGCAACCACTCAAAAACCACAGGTGGTATTGGATGCGCTGATGCATTATTATACAAATGAAAATGCTAATATCCATCGCGGAATACATACACTTGCCGAAGAAGCAACAGCAGCGTTTGAAGATACCCGTAATACTGTTCAAAAATTTATTAATGCAGGATCAAGAGAAGAAATAATCTTTACACGTGGTACTACAGAAGGCATCAACCTGGTGGCTTACACGTGGGGAAGAAAAAATATAAAAGCCGGGGATGAAATAATCATTTCCACTATGGAACATCATTCCAACATTGTTCCCTGGCAGATTTTATGTGAAGAAAAAGGTGCTGTTCTTAAAATTATCCCGATCAATGATAATGGTGAGTTGTTGCTGGATGAATATGAGAAATTGCTGAGTGATGCTACAAAGCTAGTTTCCATAGTTCATGTATCTAATGCATTGGGAACTGTTAATCCTGTTAAAAAAATCATAGATGCGGCCCACCAGTTTGGCGCCGTGGTTTTGGTAGATGGCGCTCAATCTACGGTTCATTTGGATATAGATGTTCAGGATATGGATTGTGATTTTTTTGCGTTTTCTTCACATAAGCTGTATGGTCCTACGGGAACAGGTGTATTGTATGGCAAAAAACAGCTGTTAGAGACAATGCCTCCTTTTCAAGGTGGCGGGGAGATGATAAAAGAAGTGAGCTTTAATAAAACAACCTATGCCGACCTTCCTTACAAGTTTGAAGCAGGCACACCTAATATCGCAGATACCATTGCGTTTAAGACGGCCATTGATTTTATAAACAACATTGGCAAAAAAGAAATCAGGAAACACGAAGAATCACTGCTGGCTTACGCCACAGCTCAGCTGGAAAAACTACCTGGTTTAACAATTATCGGTAAAGCCAAAGAAAAGGTAAGTGTGGTATCTTTTGTTATAGAAAATATTCACTCACAGGATATTGGCATCTTACTGGATAACAGGGGTATTGCCGTTAGGACCGGGCATCACTGCACACAACCATTAATGAACAGGTTCGGTATTGCCGGTACTTCACGTGCTTCCTTTGCTTTATATAATACAATGGAGGAAGTAGACGCGTTGATTTTTGGCTTACAGAAAGCGATCAAAATTTTATCTAACTGATGAATGAATTAAGTTCTATACCGGCTACTGAAAATGAAATTGTTGAAGAGTTTGCTCTTTTCGATTCATGGGATGATAAGTATGAGTATATCATAGACCTTGGCAAAAAACTACCTGCGCTGGAAGACCAGTATAAATTAGATGACAACAGGGTTCGTGGTTGCCAGTCAACAGTATGGCTGGTATCTGATTACCGTGATGGCAAAATTTTATTTAAGGCTGATAGCGATTCGGTGATTGTAAAAGGTTTAATCAGTATGCTGATACGGGTTTTATCTGGTCATACAACAGATGAAATCCTTGAAGCAAAACTCGATTTCATTAATAAAATCGGCATGAACACGCATCTTGCGCAAACGCGTTCGAATGGGCTGCTGTCGATGGTAAAACAAATGAAAAATTTTGCAGTGGCTTATAAAATAAAAAACACAGCAATAGCAGCATCATGAATCCGGAAGAACTTAAACAAAAAGTGATAGACTGCCTGCAAACAATATTTGATCCGGAAATACCGGTGAGTATTTATGCATTAGGACTAATCTATGAAATTGATATTTTGCCCTTAAATAATGTTCAGATCGTTATGACTTTAACGGCTCCAGGTTGTCCTGCTGCCCAGTCTATTCCGGTTGAAGTGGATCAGAAAGTAAGGATGATTGAGGGGGTGAATGACGTGCACGTTTCAGTAACCTGGACTCCTCCATGGGATAAAAGCATGATGTCTGAGGAAGCTCAGTTAGAGCTTGGATATATGTAGTTCGTTGAGTTAACAAGGTTGAAGTGTTCTTTTATATATGAAATTACTATTTGATTAAAAGTCTTAAAGTCCTTTGTGGGATTTCCTTTGTGTTCCTTGTGGTTAAATGCGGTCTGTGATTTCAGGAGTCTTTTAACCACAAGGGACACAAAGGAAATCCCACAAAGGAGCACAAGGGAAGCTTGCTAAGAACGAATTCCTTGAAGTCAACGAAATTGATTTAGAAACTATATAAAAATATATAAACAATGGCACAGATAAGTTTAAATAGCCTCATGGGCACATCAGGGCCCAGCTATCCGGAAGCAATAGTAGCACCGTTTCGTGAGGAGCTGGTACAGACAGGCTTTCAGCAATTGATGACACCTGCTGAGGTAGACCAGGCTTTAAATCGCCAGGATGATAAAGTTGTACTGGTAATACTCAATTCAGTATGCGGATGTTCTGCGCGCGTAGGAAGGCCAGGTGCTATTTTATCATTACTTAACAAGGTAGTCCCGGATATGCTGGTTACTATTTTTGCAGGAATGGAAAAAGAGGCGGTTGCGCATTTCCGAACAAAATATTTAGCCGGGATTACCCCTTCATCTCCGAATATCGCTATTTTTAAAAATGGACAATTAGCACATATCCTGCATCGTTACCAGATAGAAAGAATGGAAGCCGGTGAAATTGCTGATGATCTTGCTACTGTTTTTAATTCTGTCTGTACTACGGAACAAAATCAGGTTACTGCAGAAAAGTTACGGCAGTTTCTTGTTGAAAAATACCAGGCAGTTCCAGAGCAATTATCCACCCATTAAAACTAAGTTATGAAAATCACTGCCCAGGAAGAATATGGTTTGCGTATCCTTTTACGCATTGGCCGCTGCCTGAACCACGAGGGAATGAGCATTCCACAATTAAGTGAGGCGGAGGGCTTAAGCAATGCTTACGTAGCAAAGCTTACGCGTATTCTTCGGCACCAGGGATTTATAAACAGCACTCCCGGTTATAAAGGCGGCTATTTATTAGCCCTACCACCTAAAGAAATTAATATAAACAAAGTATTAAAAGCTTTAGGTGGTGCGCTTTTCAGTAATGAATTTTGCGGTACTCATTCAGGCATTTCAAAAATTTGCACTAATTCCGTTGAGTGCTCCGCAAGATCGTTGTGGCAGATGATACAGTTTACTATGGACAGGTTACTTGACCAGATCACCCTATACGACCTGACAGCTTCTGAAACCCAATCAGGAAAGATTTTGGAACAGATGGTTGATGAGTATATTAATAAAATAAGTCGGAAGAGCGTAGTGGTTAAAATTCCATAGCTATCAGCCGTCAGAAGAACCGGTTCATTATTTCATAGAATGTACAATAGATTCTTCAGGATATGACTACTTATAAATACCTCAGCCACCAATAATGATGTTGCATTTTATAATTGTTGAACCAGCGGCAGGGAAGGTATAATAGGGCAACAACACTTAACCAGATGATATAGACTATCGCTAACCCATAGCCGAAATGCACTGGCCTGAATAAAAAAGGAACATTTGGATCGGAAATCTGCGAAGCATTATAACCTGATACAAAGAATACTATCACCAGTAAACTGTGCAGGATATAAAAATGAAGGATATAATAAAAGAAAGGAACCCTGCCGTAAACCGATACGACCTTTGTGAAGCCTGACTGGATGTTCTCCAGCAATGCAAGTATAATCAATGCCGGACCTAATGTCATGCCGGCATATTGCAAAGAAGGAGGATACTTGCTGGTGTTTAGAAATGAAAACAGTTTGTTTTTATCAGTACTAAATACTCCGGGATCCCCATATCCTTTCAAAAGTCGAAGTACAATAAACAACACGAAAAGTGATGAACCGGTAATCATCAATAAACGCTTTCTTCTTTCAGGGGAAAAATCTTTTTTAAACCAGGCACCCATGCAATATCCCAATAACATAATTCCAGTCCAGGGTAATATAGCATAAAAAGCTCCTACAAAATGATTGGCATTCAAAGAAAACACTGCACCTCTGGAAGTTAATAATACAGGCCATAAATAAGCAGCGGTACCTTTATCAGGAAGGGTAGCATAATCAACCGCATTGTGCCCGGCAAATAAAATAACACCTGTTATTAATACAGCATAAAAAGAAAACCTTCTAAGTAGCCCAAGTATTACCATGCTCCAGCCTATAGCCCATATCACCTGTAGAATGATGAAATTGAAAAAGGGATTAAATGTGAGCCCCAGCGTTACCAGCGTTACTTCAACAACGATCAGCCAAAACCCTCTTTTAATCAGAAAAAGACAGGCTTCGCCATTGGATTTTTTTTGTGATGAAAGATAAGCGGATATTCCGGATAACATAACAAAAACAGGCGCACAAAAATGTGTGATCCAACGGGTAAAGAATATAGCAACGGTGGTAGTACCCGCATCCATAGGATCAGCAGTCATTGCAGTACTGTGAAAGAAATCTCTTGTATGATCGAGCGCCATAATGATCATAACAATTCCACGCAGGATGTCTATACTGGCAATACGGTATGATGTGGAAGGCAGCATATGATAATTTTAGCCTCTTTTGTAAAGAATGTATTTGCTATCAGCCGTCAGCTATCAGCGGTCAGGAAGAAAAATTACTGGTATTGATTTTCTGGTAGCTGATTGCAATTCTAAAAGCAATTTCATGTTTAATTTAAGATTAGCCGGTACTACCATTGATACTGCTCAGTTTTATTTTTTCCGCTTACGTAATTCCAAAACAGGAATATCCAACTGCCGGCCAACAGGTTTGTTATCACGATAAGTTATTACCTTAAGCATCGAAGCATCTTTAGGGATAGATAAGACATTGGTGTACTTAGGATAAAAATTATCAGGGTTTGAATTGTCGAAGCTATAATAAATATCAAGTCCCTGGATTTCGGTAGATAATGCTACCTGCACAGAATCCTTACTGTCTTTCTTAACGGAAACAATTGGATCAAACATAGACCTGGCATATTTTACCTGGCGTACATCCATCCTGTCAAAATTTGCCTCTACCCTTTTTGTAAAACTATTCCAGTTCTTCTTATCCTTTGGTGTCCAGAGGCATTCTGCAATGGCAAGGCTACGAGGCCATAACAAATATTGCATATGACGTGTGTTATAAACCTGTTCGGTCCATAAATTCCCCTGTCCGCCTTTTATAAATTTAGCATCCACACCATCAGGAACAGGTTCAAAAGAATAGGCAGTATTCAATCGCAGTGTGGCATAAACCGGAGGTTCAATCAGTGCATCACCCTGCATATAATCAATGTAAGCAAATGTTGTAGGACTCATTACTACTTCGTGGCCTAACTTAGCCGCTTCTATGCCACCTTTAATTCCACGCCAGCTCATCACGGCTGCATTTGGAGCGAGGCCGCCTTCGAGTATCTCATCCCACCCGATTACCTTCTTCCCTTTTGAAGCCACGATCTTCTCAACACGCTTTTCAAAATAGCTTTGCACTTCTTCCATATTTTTTAATCCTTCCTTCTGCATCAGTTGTTTTACGGCATCACTTTTCTCCCAGAAATTTTTAGCGCACTCATCACCACCCACATGTATGTATTCAAAGGGAAACAAGCCTGCAAGCTCAGTAAACACTTTATTTAAAAATGTATATACTTTTTCATTAGCCGGACAAAGCGTATTATCAACAAGCGCTTTAATTTTACTTGAGCTCCAGTCCATAATTTTTTCACCTGACCGTACCCGGTAGTTCTCCGAACCGGTGGTACATGACAGATCAGGATATGAAGCAACGGCAGCAAGGCTATGGCCGGGAACATCTACTTCAGGAAGAACATTTACAAATTTTTCTTTGGCATAACGTACAATCTCCCTTATATCATCCTGAGTATAAAAGCCGCCATAGTCGCGAGGTTCATCTGCAGCAGGAGCAGAAAAATTACCAAAGGTTCCCGTTTTGCGCACATTCCACGCACCTACTTCAGTAAGTTTTGGAAGTGCTTTTATTTCAATGCGCCAGCCTTCATCATCAACCAGGTGCAGGTGCAGCAGGTTGTATTTGTATCTTACCATTTCATCAATAAAACCTTTAACTTCCTGTGTAGTAAAGAAATGACGGGATACATCAAACATTAATCCCCTCCAGCCAAATCGCGGATAGTCCGTTATAGTAACACAAGGTATTTGCCATTGTGTATTTTTAGCGATAGTTTTTGATGAGATTTCCTTTGGTAGTAATTGAAGAAGAGTTTGCACAGCATAAAATAATCCTGCCGGCTTGTTGGCTTTCATTATTACATTGCTAGAAGTAACTTCTACAGTATATCCTTCATTTCCGAAACTTTTATCTGCAGTAGTATTTAATAACAACCGGATAGTATTGGTAACATTACCTTGCGTATTCAAAGAAACTGTATATCCTGTAGGTACAGATAACTGTTTTGATAATGAATCAGCAATTTTCTTTATCGCTGCATCGTTACCGGTTTCTATTGTTACACTTGCCGGTAAAACAAACTGACCGCTGTTTTTTACTATTGATACCGGCTCAGGAATAATGCTTATTTCTTGTGAGATAGCCGAAACAAAAATCATTAAACAAATACATTGCATTAAAACAATAAGAGAAATTTTTTTCATAAGCCTTTGAATGTATGTTAAATTATTAATGAGGTTGAAATTAATGAATAAAATGTTAGCAGCAACCTAAGCTGGATTTTACACTTTAAACATAAATTATTGTTCTGCACTTTTTTTTAACCGCAAAGGTTATAGATATGTTTCACTTAATGCTATTAAAAATTCCAATACATAATAAAATTGTTATTCAACAAACCATAGTTCCGTATATTTAGAATTATCAAAACATAACTATGAAACAAACGCTGCTTATAATATTACCGGCATTAATTTGCCTGCAAACATTTGCTCAGGCCAACACTAAAACAGATATCGGCAAAAAAGCTGATGCCCTTGAAGCAAAGATTATTGCATGGAGAAGAGATTTTCACGAGCATCCTGAATTAGGAAACCACGAAGTGAGAACCTCAGGAATCATAGCTAAGTATCTTCAATCTCTTGGCTTTGAAGTAAAAACCGGCATTGCTACAACCGGGGTTGTTGGAGTACTAAAAGGCAGCAAACCTGGTCCGGTAGTGGCTTTGCGCGCAGATATGGACGGACTGCCCGTTATTGAACGCACGCCGGTTCCCTTTGCTTCAAAAGTTACAACAACGTATAATGCACAGGAAGTAGGCGTGATGCATGCATGCGGCCACGATACACATATGGCTATTTTGATGGGCGTAGCAGAAGTTCTTTCTACCATGAAAAAAGACCTGAACGGTACCGTTGTATTTATTTTTCAACCGGCAGAAGAAGGTGTTCCTGCCGGAGAAAAAGGTGGTGCTGAAGAAATGGTGAAGCAAGGCGTTCTTGACAATCCAAAAGTTGATGTAATATTCGGATTACATATTAACTCACAAACTGAAGTGGGAACCATTGTTTACCGTCCGGGTGGAACGATGGCTGGCGTAAATGATATGCAGATCATAGTAAAAGGAAAATCCGCTCATGGTGCGTATCCATGGTCGAGTGTTGACCCTATTGTAGTGTCTGCTCAGATTATTAATGCCCTTCAAACCATTGTCAGCCGCAATTTAGACGTTACTCAAAATGCTGGCGTGGTTACTGTTGGCGCTATAAAAGGCGGTAACCGTTCCAATATCATCCCTGAGTCTGTAGAAATGTTGGGCACAATACGTGCCCTGAGCAGGACTGATGAAGAAATGATCATACAACGGGTAAAGCAGGTAGCTACTAAAACGGCCGAAGCAGCAGGGGCGGTTGCTGAAGTAAAAATTCCATACAGCAGTCATTATCCTGTAACATTCAACGACCCTTCTCTTACTGAAAAGATGCTGCCATCCTTACAGGCCAGTGCAGGCGCTTCACATGTGCTGTTAAAGCCGGCAGTAACAGGTGCTGAAGATTTTAGTTTTTACCAGGAGAAGGTACCGGGATTGTTTTTCTTTTTAGGAGGAATGCCAAAAGGCGGAGACAAGCTAAAAGCTCCATCACATCATACCCCTGATTTTTTTATAGACGAAAGTGGTTTAACGCTCGGTGTGAAAGCGCTTTGTAATTTAACGCTGGATTATATGGCGGGAACTGGTAAGATTACTAAGAAAGCTTTTTAAGTGTAACTTTTTAAACCACGGACACTAAGGCACGGAGGAGCACAAAGAGCTGTTTAAAATAAAAAAAGAATATAAAACTTTATGTTCCTTTGTGCCTTAGTATCTCCGTGGTTCAAAAAACCATAAGACGCTGGAACCCTAACCTTTTACTAACTTATAGATTTCTCCTTTCATCCCGGTTTTACCATTGAGCCGGCCTATAATATAAATTTCTCCCTTCTCATCACGGCCAAAACTATATATCAATAATGGATCTGCCGGCTTGTTCTTTAATTTTATTACCTGACGTGTCCACTTCCCTTTAGCTCCGGGAGTCAGCGCATACAAGCTGCCATTCATATCCCCGAAAACATATTTATCCCGAAGTAACGGCAATTCATTTCCTTCGTAAACATACCCTCCGATTGTGCAAATACCCACTGTTCTTGGATAAGTGTTTATGGGCGGCACAAAGTTAGCGGCAAGTAATCTGTAATTTCCAGGATGCACGCTATCACCTTCCGCTATCGGCCAGCCATAGTTACCGCCTTTTATAATAATATCTACTTCTTCCAGTTTTTTATCACCAATATCTGCTCCCAGCATCATTTGTGATTTAGGGTCGAAAGAAAACCTCCATAATTTACGAAAACCGGTAGCCCAGATTTCAGGCCTGTCATTTGTACTTGTAGCGTATGGATTGGTTGAAGGAATACCATAAGGTATTTTGTTGATGTCAATGCGCAGCACTTTACCCACTAAATAAGTAAGATCCTGTGCTCTTAACTTACCACCTAAAGTATCCATATCCGCAAAATTCAAATACAGGTATCCGTCCAATCCAAAAGCAATGGTTCCATCATTTAATACCTTGTCATGTATCTCTAAAACAATTCTTTCTGTTGATGGATCTGTTTTATTTCGATTGTTCACACTGGTAAGAAATTCTGAGACTACCATCCTGTTTAATCCCTGCTCATCATTAGGTGCTTTATAGCAAATATAAAATTTATGATTTTTTGTAAAGTCCGGATGAAAAGCCATTCCAAATAAAATATTCTCATTCTTGTTTTTAGGAGCGATTTTTTCTTTTGCAGCAATAACGCTACTAACGTCCAGAAGAGGTTGTGTCAGTAATTTTCCATGGTCTAAAATAAAAATCTTCCCTTTCAGATCTGAAACATAAAAACGATTTTTATGACCTTCGCATGTTTGCAAATCAACGGGTTCTTTAATTTGATCGCTAACCAGTTGAAGCTTTATATTATCTATTGTATCATTTAAATATTTCTTGTTAATATTATTAGCGCCGTGTGCGTTGCTATAACAGGAATAAAAACCAACCGATATGCAAACAATGAATGCATAGATTACAACCGAACTAAACTTTAATGTCATAGAGTGTAGCTTAAAATGATGTAAGATAGGAATAAGCTGGAGCTTTTGGTTATTAGCTGTCAACCAGACTGGTAATTTCAATATTCAATTGTATAAGTTAATAAGCGCGACCCAATAAACCACGGAGACAGGGAGACACAGAGAAACACGGAGTAGTTATTATATAAAACCGTGTTCCTTTGTGTCTTCCTGCCTCCGTGGTTCCGTTACTAACTACCCCCATTTACGTCTTGTTACTATAAAGGATCTGTATTGACATTGAATATTGTTTGTTGACTATTGAATATTTCCTTAACTTAATGACTTGCCCGATTGCCAACTATTATCCCTGGAACATCAAAACTGAAAACCCTAAACCATTAATAGAAACGATCTAATTAAGCTTTATCTTTAATCAACAAATAATCCAGGTGCCAAATTTCAAACTCTACTATAAAAATAAAATTTGGTTTTACGGTTTTGCATTGCCATTATTCTTCCATTTATGTAGCCTGGGTTGCATTTCGGCCAACGCACAAACATGTCCTCCTAATATTGATTTTGAAAATGGAACCTTTAACGGATGGACCTGCTACACAGGCTCAGTAGCTGCAGTTGGCAGCCAGAATATAATCACGCTTAATGCAGCAGGAGGCCCTGTTGGTGACAGGCATACTATGATTTCCGCAGGTGCAGTTAATGGAGTAGATCCTTTTGGTGGCTTCCCGGTTAACTGCCCAAACGGTAGCGGCCATTCTATTAAATTAGGAAACACATCCGGTGGCGGCGAGGCTGAGGGCATTTCTTATGAATTCACCATCCCTGCCAACAGAAATACTTATACCCTTATTTATAATTATGCCGTGGTATTCCAGGATCCTAATCACCAGCAGAATGAACAACCGCGGATGGAGATTGAGGTTACAAATGTTTCCGATAACTCCGTTATAAGCTGTGCCTCTTTTAGTTTTTTTCCCTATGGTTCCACGCTGCCAGGATTTATAGTTTCGCCTAATCCCGGAGGAACTACTCCGGTGTTGTGTAAAGACTGGACAGCGGTTTCAGTTAACCTGGATGGCAATGCTGGTAAAACTATCAAACTCTTCTTTAAAACTGCCGACTGTACTTTCAGAAGGCATTTTGGTTATGCTTATATTGATGTTAACTCCGAATGCAGCGGAACATTTGTTGGAGCTACTTATTGCCCGGGAGACACTGCTATCAATGTTGTAGCCCCTTATGGTTACCAGGGTTACACATGGTACAACAGTAGCTTAACACAGATACTGGGAACTCAGCAAATTCTTAGATTTAAACCACCGCCTCCTGCGGGTACAGTTGTAGGAGTAAAGCTGATTCCATATAATGGCTATGGCTGCCCACAGACACTATTTGCCAAGCTGATAGATACACTGACTGTTATTGCACAGGCAGGTGATGACACTATTTCCTGCAACCGAAGTCCGGTGCCAATCGGTACTCCTCCCAAGCCAGGCTTGGTTTACAGATGGAGCCCGGCAGCAGGTTTAAGCAATCCAAATATTGCCAATCCTTATGCAAGCCCCGATTCAACAACCACCTACGTTGTCACGACAAATCATGATGGCGGCGGCTGCATTACTTCAGATTCTGTGGTAGTAAAAGCAAGTATTATTGATAATTCTCTCAAGCTTATTGGTAAGGCTGATTATTGTTCAGGCAGGGGAGACAGTTCTATTTTGATAGTGCAGTTAACCGACAGTACGCAATGGTTTAGAAACGACACTGCTATAAAGGGCGCTAATAAAAATGAATACAGGGTAACAGAAACAGGCATTTACTATGCTAAGCTTTTTAATAAATCTGGCTGTAATGTAATCACAAAAACCCAGCGGGTAAGTATTGCTTCCATTCCCGTTGCAGGATTTATTGGTCCTGCACTTCCCAATCAATGCCTGGTTGGTAACCAGCTTATTTTTAAAAATACCAGCACTAACGAAGCGGGTGCTTTGCAATATAACTGGAACATGGGTGATGGGAATTTGTTATCAACAAAGGATATCACGTACACCTATAAACGATCGGGTACCTACAAAATAAAGATGCAGGTAAACAGCAGCTCGGTTTGTGCAGATAGCAGCTTCTTTAATGTTACCATTTATCAAAATGCTATTGCTGATTTTAATGTTATGCCGGTTTGTATAAATTTACCTTTAAAGATTATTAATAATACTGCCGATACGATAAGGTCGCCTGTGAATTATATGTGGACATTAGGTAATGGCCAGACGGCTGTTACCCGTATTCCACCCGACCAAATATATTCAGTTGCAGGAACATATTCTGTTAGTTTATCCGTTAATACAGATCAGTGTCCTACTCCACTCAATACCCTGAAGCGTACGCTTGTAATAGACAAACCAAAACCAGGAATTTTTTACCCTGTTGAGTATGCCGTTATTAATCTGCCACTTACTTTGGAAGCAAGGCAAATAGGTACCAGTATCTTATGGAACCCCGGAACCGGTTTAGACAGCACAACCAGTTTTAATCCCGTGTTCAAGGGAATATCGGAACAATTGTATAAAATAGACATCAAGACCAGCACAGGATGCGTTACTACCGATACACAACAGGTAAAAATTGTAAAGCAGGTTGAAATATATGTTCCTACTGCATTTACTCCAAATCACGATGGGAATAACGATTACCTGCACCCGATTTTAAGAGGTATTAAAGAGATTCATTACTTTAAAATATTTAATCGCTGGGGGCAGCTAATATACCAAAGCACCACAGATAAGCCAGGATGGGATGGCATATTCAAAGGTTCTTTACAGGAATCACAGGCTTTCGTTTGGGTGTTTGAAGGACTGGGATTAGATGGAGGTGTTTATATTAAGAAGGGAACGAGCTTGTTGGTGAGATAGCTTGGACCTATAAGGTTTTAAAAACCTTATAGTTCTAACAGCGGTGTCTTATATTATTATCAGGCTTCATATATTCTAAAGCCCTATAGGAATATTGAAGCAGGATTTACAGGATGGAGGAATATTTTCAGAATTTTGCTGTCAGGTTTCAGCGTTAAAAATACAAGTGTTCTGTCTGCAAGATTCTGAAAATTATTCTTCTATCCTGTAAATCCTGCTTCAATCCTGCTTCAAACCGTACAGTCAGCGTATCAAAAGCGGGCAATTCAAAAGATTTTACTTTAAATAATTCACTGATTGATAGCATTCTATTAATCTGGCATTCTCTTGGAATTTATTAAAATTGTACGCCCGCCAGCTTAATATAAACTCATGATTAAAAATTACTTTAAAATCGCTTTCCGAAATCTTATAAGAAACAAGGCTTTCTCCTTCATAAATATTTTTGGATTAGCAATCGGACTTGCCACCTGCCTGATCATCATGCTCTTTGTGCAAAACGAATTAAGCTACGACCGCTTCAATGAAAAGGCAGATCGTATCGTTCGTGTTATTTTCCGTGGTACCGTGCAGGGACAGAAAATGAATGAAGCAAATGTGATGCCTCCTACCGCTCAAACATTGAAATCAATTTACCCCGAAGTACTGGAAGCTACTCGGTTGCGTGATTACGGAAAGCCACGTTTAAAATATGGTAATAAAACTTACCGGGATGATGCCTTTGCATTTGTTGATTCTAATTTTTTTAGTGTATTTACCATTCCTTTTCTTGCAGGCGATCCAAAAACAGCGCTGGTTCAACCAAACACATTGGTAATAACAAAAGCACTTGCGAAAAAATATTTTGGTAAGGAAGATCCGATAGGAAAAATGATGACTTTTATTGATGGAAACACTATCTGTAAAATCACCGGGATAATAGATAAAGTGCCGGATAATGCTCACTTTCATTTTGACCTATTTGTATCCATGAGCAGTTTGCCCGAAGCAAGAAGCTCTTCATGGATGCAATCCTCATTCTTTACTTACCTGGTACTGCCACCAGGTTACAATTACAAAAAGCTGGAAGCTAAGCTGCCACAGGTTGTGGTGAAATACATGGGACCGCAGTTTCTTCAGTCAATGGGCATTACCCTGGATCAATACCTTAAAAAAGGCAATGACATCGGATTGTACCTGCAACCGTTAACTGATATTCACCTTCATTCTGATTTTGCATATGACCTTGGCCAAGCGGGTGATATCCGTTACGTTTACATTTTTGGTGCTATTGCAGTTTTTATGCTGATCATTGCTTGCATTAATTTTATGAACCTTTCTACCGCAGGAGCGTCTAGACGATCACGTGAGGTAGGTATCCGTAAAGTATTGGGCTCATTAAAACAGGAACTCGTACGCCAGTTCCTGGTAGAATCCGTATTACTTTCAGCCATCGCTTTATTAGTAGCTGTGGGCCTGGTATACCTGGCACTTCCCGTTTTTAATCAACTGGCTGGTAAAAATCTCACTCTTCAGTTTACTTCAACACCCTGGATAATCCCGGTATTAGTGCTTTTTAGTTTATTCACCGGCCTTCTCGCAGGAAGCTACCCTGCTTTCTATCTTTCATCATTCAATCCTGTAGCTGTATTAAAAGGAAGGTTTACTTCAGGCAAAAAAAGCATCAGCCTTCGAAGCGCGCTGGTGGTGTTCCAATTCTTTATATCAATCAGCCTTATTATATGCACCACTATTGTTTTTAATCAGTTAAATTATATTCAGCACATTAAATTAGGTTATGATAAAGACCAGGTAGTAGTGATACCTGACACCTACCTACTCGACAATAAAGCATCATTGTTCCGCCAGCAATTGCTGCAGGATTCACGGGTAGCAAGCGTGAGTGTATCGAATTATTTACCTGCCGGACCCTCTGGTAACAACAATTACATTGTAAGCGCTGATGACAATCCATCTCAAATGCAAAAGACACTCAGGTACGATGTAGACTATCAGTACATTCCTACCCTGGGCATAGAGATAGCGGCAGGACGAAACTTTTCAAAAGAGTATGCAACGGATTCTTCAGGAGTGATCATTAATGAAACCGCTGCAAAGGCTTTTGGCTGGGGAAAGAACGCATTAGGTCATAGCCTGATTGATCCTCATAAACAAGCCGCAAACAGATCTTTACGCGTAATAGGAGTTGTGAAGGATTTTCATTTTAAATCATTGCATGAACTCATATCTCCGCTTGTTATGGTGATGGGAAATGATGGAGGAACCCTTATTGTAAAAACAAAAACAAAAGACCTGCCTGGCTTACTATCTACCATGAATAAACGCTGGAAAGAATTGAATGCCGATGCACCTTTTTCTTATTCTTTCCTGGACGAACGTTTTAAAAACACCTACCAGTCAGAACGAACAACCGCTCTTATGCTGGCTATCTTTGCCGGACTTACCATATTTGTAGCCTGCCTGGGATTATTTGGCCTGGCAACATTTACAGCTGAACAGCGCACCAAAGAAATAGGCATTCGAAAAATTTTAGGTGCAACGGTTATGGGAATTCTATCCCTTTTGTCAAAAGACTTTTTAAAGCTGGTATTTATTGCTTTTATAATCGCTACGCCTGTTGCCTGGTTGATTATGAACAAGTGGCTCCAGGACTTTGCTTATCGCAGCCATATAAATTTATGGATATTTATCTGGGCAGCCTTTGCAGCTTCTTTAATCACGATCATTTCCATCAGCTTCCAGGCCATCAAAGCCGCCCTGTCAAACCCAGTGAAAAGTTTACGATCAGAATAATTGGCCATCAGTCACAAGCTTTCAGCTTTCGGCAGATCAACGCTTTGTAGTTTCCTCCTGACAGCCGATAGCTGAAGACTGATAGCAAAAACATTAATACAGATAAACACTATATTATTATGATAAAAAACTATTTAAAAATTGCATGGAGGAATATTATTAAGAGCCGCTTTTATTCCGCTGTAAACATAGTAGGTTTATCGGCAGGCATTGTTTTTACTATGTTGATAGGAGCTTACGTGTGGGGCGAACTACGGGTGAACAGCCAGTTGAAGAATATTCAGAATCAGTATATCATTCTAAGCAAATGGAAGCAACCTAACCAGGGCTTTGAAATAGCAACTCTAGGACCTTTATCTAAAGCACTGAAGGAAAGTTATCCAAATCTTGTTGCAAATTACTGCCGATATGATGGAATTACTTCCAATATTTCTAAAGGAGATAAAAGTTTTCGTGAGAATATTCAACTAGGTGACAGCACGATGTTAAACATGTATGGATTTAAATTACTGCATGGCAATCCATCAACAGCCTTTAACGGAGTCTTCACTGTAATTGTTACTGATAGCAAAGCCATAAAATATTTTGGCAAAACAGATGTGATAGGACAAACGCTTACCATCGAAAATTTCTCTGGCTCCAGACATGATTTTATAATTACAGGTGTAATGAAAACGCCCGCCAAAAATTCGGTTACCTGGCTTAACGATGCAAACGATAACCAGTTCTATATTTCTTCCAACAACCTGAACTTATTTGGCCGGAATATGGATTGGAACAATCCATTCATCGTTAATTATATTGAATTAAAGCCAGGCGTTACGCCTGCTGATCTTGAAAAACCAATACAATACCTTGTCAAACAAAATGCACAGGCGCAGATAGAACAAAACATGCGGCCATATTTGGTTCCATTAAAAAAGTATTACCTGGTTGCTGATAACGGCCTTGTAAAAAAAATGATCTATGCCTTATCAGCAATAGCTTTTTTTATATTGTTGATGGCCATTATCAACTTTATAAACATGTCAGTGAGCAGGTCTGCAACAAGAATGAGGGAAATAGGAATACGTAAAGTATTAGGTAGTTTGAAAGCACAACTTGTACAGCAATTTTTAGCAGAATCCATATTACTTGTTTTCTTTGCTACTTTATTTGCATTGGCTGGCTTCGAGTTAACAAGGTCCTTATTTAGTGACATCCTGGGAAAAGAAATTCCTTCCCTTATTCAATTTCCCGTTTATTATGTGATATTCCCTTTGATGCTGATTTTTGTAGTAGGAATAATTGCCGGCATTTACCCAGCATTTTTTTTATCATCATTAAAATCTGTTGAATCATTAAAAGGGAAACTACCCTCTCTTAAAGAAAATGTGATGGTTAGGAAGTCGCTAGTAGCTTTTCAATTTGGTACGGCTACTATTGTTTTTGTTGGCGCCATCGTTATATCGCAACAAATCCGATTATTTTTTAGCAGGGATATTGGTTACGATAAGGATTTTATTGTTTCAGCACAATTGCCACGCGACTGGAGCTCCCAGGGTGTAAAAAGAATGGAACACCTGAGGCAACAATTCGGAACGTTACCGCAGGTTAAAAGTGTATCGCTATCTTTTGAAGTACCTGACGGCAATAATTCCGGTAGTGATTATATTTACCGTGCAGGAACAGATTCAACAACTGCTATATCTTCTCAATCTTTATATACTGATGAATATTATGCGCAAACATACAGCATCCCAATGGCTGCAGGCGTCTTTTATAATTCACCGGGTGCTCCGGTTGATTCCTTTAAAATTATTATCAATGAAACAGCATCAAGAACATTAGGATGGAAAGAGCCGCAGCAGGCAATTGGAAGACAATTGCAGTTTGTTGGTGGCAACAGTATTTTTACAGTGGCAGGTGTTACGAAAGATTTTCATTTTACAACCATGCAAAAAGCTATTCAACCACTATTTTTTTTACATGTTAACCTCACCAAGACTTTCCGTTATTTTTCATTCAAATTAAAACCTGGTAATCCTGGATTATCAATTGCTGCCTTACAAAAGCAATGGTCAGCCTTGATGCCCGGAACTCCATTTGAATATAAATTCATGGATGATACTTTAAAGAAATTGTACCAATCTGAAATACAATTACAAAAGGCTTCTTATACGGCCACAGCACTTTCAGTTATTATTGTATTGCTTGGAGTACTTGGATTGATTTCATTAAGCCTTCAAAGACGCACAAAGGAAATAGGCATCAGGAAAGTATTGGGTTCATCGGTTAAAAGCATCATAGCGCTTTTTATGAAAGAGTTTTTACCGGTTATTTTTATTGCCGGTATTGTTGCCTGTCCGCTTGCTTACATAATAATGAAAAGCTGGTTGAATGATTATGTTTACAGGATTGATATTACAGCAACTCCTTTCATGCTTTCTATATTATTGCTTGGATTTGTTACTGCGGTTTTGATTGTGATGCAAACAATAAAAACCGCTTTGGCAAACCCAGTGGAGAGTTTAAGAACGGAATGATGGTCTGAACTGTTCAGACCATTTTTTATACATTATCAGGTACTACATAAGGTTTACGATACTCCCTTGTCAACATCGCATCAGCTTCCTTATCTCCAATGAACTTTTCTGTTTCACCATTAAACTTCAAACTACGTCCCAGCTTATAAGAAATATTAGCCAGTAACGGGAGAGCTGAAGAATGAAAACCTTCATTAATATCGCAATGCAAGGTTTCATCTTTACCGGAACGTATTGCATCCAGAAAGTTCGCATAATGATCGGTGCCTCCGGGAGGCACGAGAAAGGTTGGATCAGCTGCCTTTTTTTCACCCATCTTAGAACCTGCAAACGGTTCCTTTTCATTTTTGCGAAAAGCTTTCCAGGTGCCACCGTCTAATTCAACATATCCGTCGGTACCATAAAACATGTTACCGATACGAATACCTACGCTTGATTCCTGGTTGGTGAAACGGCCGCGGGTTTCAAACTCCAGCATTTTTCCATCTGCATATTTAAACTGCGCTGTTTGCGTATTAGGTGTTTCCTGCGAACACTCAGTGGGACTTATTCCATAAAGCCCACCCATTGACATAATAGAAACAGGATGATCATTTTTATAAAGCCCCCAACGGGCTACATCGAACTGATGCGGCCCCTGGTTGCCTGTATCTCCATTACCGGTAGCCCAATGCCAATGCCAGTTGTAATGAACCCTTTTTTCATTATAAGGACGATAAGGAGCTGGCCCTAACCAACGTTCGTAATGTAGTGTTGCTGGTGGTTCGCTGTTTTGAGCAATCCCGAATGATTCACGGGGTTTGTAGCATAGTCCGCGTGACATGTAAACATCGCCAATACCACCGTCATGCAAAAAATTCATTGCATCCATTACATTGCTGATAGACCGGTTTTGGAATCCAACCTGAACACGGACTTTATACTTACGTGCCGCTTCAATCATTTTGCGTCCTTCGAAAATGTTATGACTGGCTGGTTTTTCAACATACACATGTTTGCCTGCCTGGCATGCCATAATGGTGGCTAAGGCATGCCAGTGATTAGGAATCGCAAATGATACGGCATGAATATCTTTATCATTAAAAACTTTGTGCATATCCCATTCCGTTGCAGGTGTTGCACCTCCACTATCAGCAACTGCTTTCAGAGCTTTGGCCCATTCTGCCTCATCGGCGTCACAAAGAGTTTTTAGTAGTACGTTACGGTTTTCTTTTAGTTTAACCCAACTGTTAATATGTGTACGGCCCTGCCCACGGATTCCTATAACCGCTATGTTAATGCGGTCGTTCGCACCAAGTATAGATGCGTAAGATTTTGCAGTTAATCCCATTCCACCTATTACAATACCTGCTCCGCTCATAATGCTTTGTTTAATAAATACCCTTCTTTCCGGCATGCTGTTTAATTTAAGAATTTAATTTTAATAAGAATAATATAGATCGGTCAATTTACAGCATTATTTTTTATTCATCAGGTTGAATATGCCGGCAAGGTATTTTTAAAGCTGCACGTTATGCTACATTCAGCATTAACTTAATAATTCGATTTGAGTATTTAAATTGATTTTTGATTAATTTAAGTGTTGAAATAATACGATATATGCTAGTGATTATGCTCTTCTAAAGGTTTTTCCTATATATTCTTTTTAGTTCTAAATCACACCTCTATTTTCTTAAAAGTAGCGTTAAAAGTTAGTAAGATACCTGATTTTAATCATGTGATTTACTACCAAATGTCAGTTTTAACTATTTGGATTGCTCCTAGCTTTGTGAAACAAAAATTGAAAGACAATAAGGTTACATGAAATTTTAGATTTTTACTTTATCAAAATCCTATAAAACTCAAATCTTCACATCTTATGAAATCACTATTCCACAAAACCGACAACGAACTTATCAATCTTTTTAAGAACAATGATTTGCATGCCCTGGAAGTCCTGGTAGTTCGTCATAAAGAAAAGCTGTTCAGTTCCATATTATTTTTAGTGAAGGACAAGCATCTGGCTGAAGACATTTTCCAGGATATGTTTATTAAAGTTATTGATACCATCCGTGCAGGACGTTATACAGATGAGGGAAAATTCCTGCCCTGGGCAATGCGTATAGCTCATAACCTCTGTGTGGATCATTTCAGAAAAGTTAAACGCACACCAACTATTAAAACAAAAGATGACCGGGATATTTTTGATGTATTAAACTTTAGTGAAGAAGGTGCAGACATAAAAATAATGAAAAGCCAGAGTCATCATACAGTTCGCAAAATGCTTGATTTTTTACCGGAAGACCAACGCGAAGTAATCATCCTCCGCCATTTTGCTGAATTAAGCTTTAAAGAAATTGCAACACTTACTAACTGCAGTATAAATACTGCGCTGGGTAGAATGCGTTATGGTTTAATCAACTTACGCAAAATGATGACGTCAAAATCAATTGCACTATAATATTAAAACTGATTTGTTTTAACAGTTATAAGCTAGTGCCATGTTCAGTATAAATTGACGTATTCGCTATCAGCCGTCAGCAATCAGGAGGAAACTTAATACGCATTGATCTGCTGACTGCTGATAGCTGACGGCTGAAAGCAGAACGTGTCACTGTAGAGCTAACTTAACCCTAGTGCTAAGTCAAAATTAAAATGACGCAATTGCAGTAAGCTATACCGTTGCTGGCATTGTTTCAAGATAGCTGATTGCCGGTAGCAAATTTACAATGAGTTTAACTGGTTGCTTTCCAAAAATAATTCATGTGTTGAACTTATTGATTGAAAAGGTAAAAGTTCATCCGGCAATACCTCGGCATGAAAGCCGAAATCTTTTAAAAGATTAATGAGGCTGAAGGATTTTATAAAACCGGTTGTACATTTAATACGCATGATCCTATCACAATCTTCCAGGTCAAAATTTGCTATGTAATTAGTAAAGACCATTTGAATCTGATCAACCAGCATATCCGCCTGATGCGGATGTTCTACATTGGTTCTAAAAACTTCTACCATAAAACATTTGTTTTATCTTAATTAATTTTTCTTTAATTATACTTCTTTGCATTTGTTCCGGCAATTGTTTAGCATACACCTTTTGTAGGCATAATTTGATATAGATTAAGGTGTACAATAATTAATATCTATAACTTCTTGTGATTACTAAATTAATACTGGTAATTTATATTTGAAGGGTGCAAATGCGGCAATTTAGGGGTGGATTATGACAGTAACCAAAAAAGGATCTACACTTTATGCAGATCCTTTTTACTGAATTTATTTATAGGATTGAAATCCTAATAAGATTAGTTAGCAGATAAAATAGATGGAATGATTACTATTGATTTTTATAATTACGGGTGGTTGAAGCTACCGTGGAATTAAAATCATGTTTGTGCATGATAGATCCATTAGATGGATATGTTCTACGGTTTGATGTGTCATTACCACAATGCCCAAGCGCATACCATATAATTACAAAAACCAGAATGGTACTAAAACAGCCACCACCAAGCTTTTTTGCTCCGTAACCGGCGATTAAGCCTCTGAAAATATTATTCATTTGTAGTAAGTTTCAGATTACGCTTAAATAATCGTGCCATTATTTAACTGCATAATACTTAATTCCGTTTGTGGATTCTCAATCCTGCTAAAAAATCAATCTTAATAATTCATCATGAAACGAATTGTAATTTACATATTCAATATAGTAATGGCAGATGCAAACCTATAGTAAAGAAAATGATTATAAGATGCAAAGTTAAAATGCATTTGCGTAAAAATTTTATTGAATGAAACTGTTCATTCTCGCGGGAATAATAAATCCACGGTTTATAAACTTATAGTTAACTGTTGTCAGTTATTACTTTACTTCGTTCATACTAAACTCTAAGCAAAACATAAGTTCATGAGCTATACTTTGAAGTGATACTTCAATCACTGAAAATGCTCCGTGGCCAGAATTATAAATATATTAACTGATCGCTTAAAATCAAAAATGATCTTGTATATACAATACTTTAATGAATTAACAGCACAACTATTTTCAAGAGTAACATCAAACATGAAATATATTTTATTAATGCTTTTGCGTCCTTTGCAGGTTTTACCTTTGCAGACTCTTGCGGTTTTTTTCCATGGCAATAATTATATTAGGTTGCATGTAGTAAATATTGTATTCATAAACATATAGCTATAAGGCGAACCGGCAGCTATGCTGCTCTACTTACTTTTTACCAGTGTTATCGATAAGTTACTACTTTTCAGATAGTTACTTATAACCATACTTCTGGATTATTCCTGGCGTATTATGACCAGGTCAACCTTTTTGTAAATGGAGTTGTAAAAAAATCTTTCTATAAATGGAAATGGGACAAAGGCGGGTATTTAATTCTACAAAGACATGTTAAATACTTCAAATATTATATTCATTTGATATTATACATTTAGGCATAATTGTTTATGTAATCTTTACACACCAATGTTGATTTTCGATATCCTTCCGGATTAATCGCTGTGTCTAAGCGCTCTTCAATGATTTGTGCTCACTATCGGGCTAATTAAATAAATTTATATTTAATATTATATTTATTCAATATGATTAATTGAATTATAAAGGCATTATCTCTTGTTAAACACAAACTTCGTTTTACCCTTTGATGAAGTTTAAATTTATTAATTCTTATTAATAATTACTAAATAAAATATTATCATAACGATTCTAACAAATATCAATAAGCACAGAATGAATAAATTCTATACAATTTCATCACATAAAAATATAAAACAATTAATTTGTTAGTTAAAAAAGCTGAGTGCAATTACCACCCTTTTTTATGCATATTAACAGAATAGCAATAGAGAAGTCAATACCAGTAATCAAATCCAAGCGGTTTAATACCCTAAGTTTAAATTTATAATTGAGTACAAATAGTTATGAAGAAATCCGTTGATATTGTGGTTGTTATTCCTGTAGGCCCCGGTACTAAAATATCATTTATTGCTGACACGATTGCCAGTTATATACATTATACAAAATGCAGTTATCAGTTTATACTTGCGGATGATTCGCATCAGGGTATCGGAATTCAAATTAAAAAAAAATTTCCTGAAGTAGATATAATACATACAGAGAAACCAATGGGAGGTTGGGCTGGATTGTATATAACACTTTCTCTTGCCTTCGGTTTTGCTTTAGATCACTATCATTTTAAAGCTTTGTTTAAATTAGATACGGATGCATTGGTAATTGGTGAAGAACCAGAAGCTGACGCATTGGAATTATTCAGACAAAATCCGCAGATAGGTATTGCCGGACAGTATCCTTTTGAATACAATGGCAAACCATGGAACATAGGTTGGCCAAGAAGCAGGATATTAAATGGTGTTAGCACCTGGAAATATATTCGCAGGCCTTATGCAAACTGGTTTTTGAGAAAACTTTATATTAAGGCAATATCCAATGGGTATATTGCAGGAGAAAGCGTTTTCGGCGGCGCATATTTTATGAATGAGGTGTGCCTGATTAAATTAAGGGAAGAAGGATTGCTTCCAGACTATAAATTAAAAACACTTAATTTAGGTGAAGATCATTTGTTCTCTTTGCTTGCTAAAGCAATTGGATTTGGTCTGGGGAGCCTGTCTCATAAAGGAATGCCTTTTGCCTGTGCATGGGAAGGGCTCCCTGCCGCACCTGATCAACTCTATGATGAAGGTAAAAAAATTATTCATTCAACACGATTCTGGCAAGATATGAATGAGAACGAAATTAGGGAATGTTTTAGTAAAAAAAGATCGGAATCTCCCTTAGCTATTTAAATATTTTCAAGGAGTTAATCTTACAGTACAAAGAAAAAAAACCGGTATAATTAAGCAAAGGATTACGCGTTGTTATTCTTTTATGCAAATGTTATCTGTATTCTAAAGAGCTAATGGATAAAAAAATTTTAAAATGGAATTTAATTTTTCAATATGGCTGGGTACTAACCAACATATTTAATTCGATTCTTTTACTTCCGCTTTATCTGCTGCATATAGATGCTACTACACTGGGTGTATGGCTTGCAACAGGAAACATCCTTGGATGGATGACATTAGTAGATCCGGGTGTAGGAGAAGTTTTGCAACAAAAAATAGCGGAGTTAAGTGGCCGGAAAGATAATCTTGAAATAGGAAAATCAATAGGGTCTGGATTTATCGCTTCCTTATTTATCTTGTTATTTGCGGTTCTTACTGGGTATATATGTTATTTCTTTATTGGCAGGATTATCAATAAAGACATAACGCAGTATCCTCACTTATCCATGGCCCTGGTACTATCTGTCATCTCAACCGGTATGTCTTTAGTATCTTTCAGCCTGTCTGGCATTAATCAGGGCTTACATAATTCAGCGCAGGTGGCTATCGCATCACTACTTGCTAACCTTACATTTTTATTAGTTAATCTGATATTTTTGTTTTCAAATTACGGCGTGCTTTCCATAGCCATTGCTAACCTTGCAAGAGCTTTATTCCTGATTCTGTATAATCTGAGTTCAATGCTTAAGGTATTGGAAAAACGGGATATAAAAATAATAGCGAACCTTTCCCATTTCAAGCACTTTATTAGAATTTTTTCTTTTACCTCATCATCAAAAATTGTTTCAGGATTAGCGTACAGTGTGGACATGATAGTGCTTGCAAGATTTATCTCACCCGCCATGATAACCGTTTATGAAATTAACAAGAGGCCCCTTAATGTTACTTACTCATTGATTGGACGCCATTCGGTTGCTTTGATGCCGCTGATTTCCCATGCTAAAGGGAAAGGTGACAAATCTTCTATTATTAACCTTATCAATATTCAGTTCAGGTTTTACTCGTATGCCACTTTATTTGCAGCTTTTATGTTTCTTTTAAATTACGATAACCTGATTACTGCCTGGACAGGAAAAGGGCAATTTGCCGGAAATGTAATTCTGTTATTACTGGTTGCTAATTTCTTTTGCAGCTTGCTGTGTACATTTATGGGTAATGTAGGATATGCTTTAGGAGATATAAAGATGAACAGTATGTTTAATATAATCAGAAACATATGTTATGGCGTATTAATGTTCTTTGCCGCCCGATATTATGGCATAATAGGAACGCTGGTTGTAACGTTATCCATGACCATAATCGCTGACTTCTTCTTTTACAATTATAGAGTATATAAATTGGGTTACCTTGAGATGTCTCTTCTAAAAACTTCAGTAAGCCCCTGGGCCATTATCATTCCGTTAAGTATTGTAGCTGGCTTAGGATGCAAGAATCTAGTTGACAAACTTATGCCTGCAAATATGTATTTCAGTAAACTGATTGTTAACTCCGGACTTTTTACACTTTTCTTTATTTGCCTGGTATTGATTGTAGATAGTGCATTTCGAAATATTATAAAACAGGCATTAAATAAATATGTACTGCCACTTATTTATAAATTCAGGAGCATATAAACCTACTATGTGCTGACATTCTGCTAATAAATAATATTGTTATCCTCTCTTTAATAAAACTAAACCGGTTTCCCTGAACTTTCAAAACCTTAGCCGGATTTGATTATGAAGGTTTAATTATGATCATACGTATCTTTAAATGTTGCAACCATTATATAAGCTTTAAACAACATTGCGTTATGTCAGATAAAGTAGCACTTATATTTATTTTTAATCATCGTTTCGATAAAAATATTCCGGTTCTGGAAAAACTATATAAGAGCAGGTTTAGTAACATTTATTACCTGGTGCCTTTTTATGATGGAGATCAACCTAATGTAATACCTGTATATGAAAATTCTTTTTATTTTCAGGGATACATAGCCCAGGGCCTTAAGCATTACTTTTCTGAAAAATTTGACCATTATATTTTTTTGGGTGACGACCTGGTGCTTAATCCGGCAATCAATGAAAACAATTACAAGGAATACTTTAATTTATCAGAGAAGGCAAGCTTTATACCTGAGGTATTTCATCTCCATAACCTTACAAATAACGATACACTGCGATTTGAAACGTTTAATAATTTACCTGGTAGCCCAAAGAAATATCATTGGTGGCGAATAAGAGAAGTAATCAATTATCATCATCCTAAGAACGGTGCAGAAACAAGTAAGGAACTGCCTTCTTTTTCAGATGCGGAAACAATTTTAAAAAAACACGGATATACTGTAGAGCCATTAAGTTACCAGGATTTAATGGGAGGAATATTTCCCTTATCCCTTAACAACCGCCAGAACCGGATACATGTAGCCAAGTATTTATATCACCTGAAGCCATATAAAAAACAATATCATCTTTCTTATCCATTGGTAGGGTCTTACTCGGACCTGATAATTGTTTCACGTGCATCAATAAAAAAGTTCTGTCATTATTGCGGGGTGTTCGCAGTTAATGAATTATTTGTTGAATTTGCCATTCCAACTGCTTTGTTGCTTGCTTCAGAAGAAGTAGTAACAGAACCACTACTGGGCAAGAGAGGCGAAATTTATTGGATCTATTCAAAAGAAGAAGCGGACGCCTATGAAAAGCAAATGCAGCTTTATCACTACAATCTACAGGAGCTCATCTCCAACTTTCCAAAAGAAAAAATGTACATTCATCCTATTAAGTTATCTAAATGGAAAACATGAAAATAGCAGTCAGCTATCAGCAATCAGGAGACCACTGCGTAATAAGTTTCCCCTGATTGCTGACCGCTATTAAAAGAATAAAGCTATTTTCTAACTTTACCGTCTTACAGGAATAAATTATGAAAATATCATTCTTATTTTTATCTTTATTTATACCGGCCTTTCAGATAAAAAAAATAACACGACTATTTTAAATCATTATTTAGAACGAGATTGAAATTTGAAAAAATAATCGTTAATAGCAACTTTGCACAAATAAGATCAGACACGTAATCTAATCCCGCGAAAGTGAGTCAATAGTATTTCTATAAATTGAAAGTTTTATAAATATTTAACCCGCATCAAAAATGAAACGGTTTGCAAAAGCATTTTTCAAAAAAAGCGAAAACCAACTGTTGCCGGTTAATATCCCTGTTATTGAACTTACACGAAGGATGCTTGTATGCGGCGCTCTCTCTGCAAAAGGCATTTTATTGCTGGCATTATATTACATAAAATTAATAGTAGTAATGCCGGTGGCATTCCTACAATATCTTTTTTACTCCAGGCGAATTAATAAAACAGTTATTACTAAACAACCTGTATTTATTATCGGGCATTACAGGAGCGGTACCACCTACCTGCATAAATTACTGGCAAGTGATAACAGGTTCGCGTATTTAAGCAACTATGACATGATATGTCCTAACTCAAGCTTACTTTTTGGCAAATGGTTGCAAAATTTATTGCAATACTTTATCAACAGTTTCCAACTTAAAACTTCTTTTTTTAATAATAAGATCGCTCTTCTTGAAGAGCCGGCGGAAGAAGAACGTTTCCTTATAAACCAGGGATCTGCCTATACAGATTACTGGCGGTTTGTATTTCCATTATGCTGGAATAAATTGCTTAGTTGCTCGCAGCTATCGAAGAATCCAAACTACTACCAGCGTTGGAAGAAAGCATATATAAGTTTGCTTAAGTTAATAACTTTTAAAAATAAAGGCCGTCAGCTTATTTTAAAAAGCCCGCCAAATACAGGGCGGATCAAATATCTGCTGGAAATATTTCCTGATGCAAAGTTTATTTATATTTACCGCAATCCTTACCATATCTTTTATTCTATGTGTAACTTATGGAACAAAGCAATCAGAAAATTTTGCCTTCAAAAAATATCAGATGAACAGATTGAAGCAATTGTTTTTAATGAATACATACACCTTGTTGATCAATATGAAAAAGATAAAATATTAATACCCGCCGGAAATCTTACAGAGGTTCAGTACGAAGAACTGGAAGCCTATCCTGTGAATGTTTTAAGAAGCATTTATAAAGAATTAAATATTCAGAATTTTGAAACTGTGCTTAACAAACTGATGCATCAATTGCAAAAAGAAAGCAGGTATCGAAAATTCGAGTATGCGTACAGGGAAGAAACATGTAAGAAAATAGAAAAGAGGTGGGGTAAATATATTTATCAATGGAAACAAAAATTATCGGCAGTTACTGTTAAGGACTATGTATAATCGTCAATAACAAATAAAATATTTTATGCAATACATTACCATATCAAAAAACTTAGATCCTTATCCGCCTGCTGCAAATCTGGTAAATACAAACGCGGCTTCTACATTAGTAACAGATAATGCGCCTATGGTATATGGCATGCATAAATCAATAGTGAAAGCTGGTATCTGGATAAACATCATGCTGCTGGCATTGTGTTATTTCAAAAATCCTGTATCAGCTTTTAAATCAGTAAAGAATTTAAAAAAACTCAGAAGCGATTTCCGTGGTAAATATCCGGTTCTAAAATATGCGAAAACCAATAAAAAATATTATTTCACATTCAATGCGCCAGGCTGGCCATCGGTATCTTTTAATAAATATGTACTGAACAATATTAAAAAATTTAATGATTCTTCAAATGATGTAACGTTAGATACCATTCTTTTCGGCATTACTAAAAAATGCGGCTACCAATGTGAACATTGCTTTGAATGGGATGCACTGAATAAACCGGAAGCCCTCAGCAGGGAAAATCTTTTAGCTGTAATTCATTCATTTCAAAATACGGGAATCACACAAGTGCAATTAAGCGGCGGAGAACCTTTGAACAGGTTTGATGATATTCTTTATATTCTTAAAAATATAAAAAAGGGTACAGAAGTATGGCTGTATACCTCAGGTTATAATTTTACAGAAGCACGTGCAGCTGCATTGAAACAGAACGGATGTACAGGAATTATAGTGAGCCTGGACCATTGGATCCCGGAACAGCATAATTTATTCAGGGGTAAAAAAAATGCATTTGACTGGGCGGAGAAAGCAGTGGCTAATGCAAGGAATAACGGACTTGTAGTTTCTTTGTCCATTTGTGCAACGAAAGATTTTATTACTCAAAATAACCTTGATCAGTATGCAGAGCTGGCAAAACAATGGGGCGTTTCTTTTATACAATTGCTGGAACCCAAAGCTGTTGGCCATTATTTTGGTAAAAATGTTTACTTAACAGAAGCGGAGATAACGCTACTGGAAAATTTTTACATAAACTATAATTATAACAAAGATAAACGCAGCTACCCTTCTATTGTGTATCATGGCTTTTACAGCAGGCGCGTTAGCTGCGGCGGAGGCGGTAACCATTATGTTTATATAGACACGGACGGTGATGTGCATAATTGTCCGTTTTGCCAGAGAAAAGTCTTTTCAGCATTAAATGATGATATAGAATATAACCTGCGTTTAATGAGGGCTAAAGGATGCACTACATTTATTAATTCATCAGAAAAAATAAAAGTATGAAGCCGTGGAATTATTTAATACTGCTTTTCCTGCCGGCAATGGTTATTGCCGGATACCTTCTGGGCGGATGGTGGAATTTTTTAGTGCCCGTTTGTTGCTTCGCCGCTTATCCCGTCTCAAATCTTTTTTTGGGATCATCTGAAGATCATGCTCACACCCATCATACCTATTCATCTTCAATGTATAGCCGGATTGCATTAATTTTTGTTCCTGTTCTTTTTGTATTAACTGGCTACTGCGTTTATAGAGCAGGCACCTTGTTTATGAATACTGTATCATTTACAGGGCTTGTTTTATCCCTTGGCATTATGAACGGCGTGCTTGGCTTTACGCTTGCACATGAATTTATTCACCACTTTACAAAAAGAGACCAGGCCGCCGGTTACTTATTACTCCTGCAAAATAATTATATGCACTATGGGATTGAGCATGTATGGGGCCACCACGTATATGCCTGTACGCCTGCAGATCCGCATACAGCACGTTTGGATGAATCATTGTATACTTTTCTTCCAAGAGCTATTGCAACTACTTATAAGAATGCCTGGAAAATAGAAGCAAAAAGATTGCTCCGTTCGTCCAGGACGATTTTTAGTGTGCACAACCGGATGCTGATTTTTGGGACGTTACAAATATTATTGATGCTGCATATTTTATTTTTTATAGGGTCAAAAGCGCTGCTATTTTTTTTACTACAGAATATAGTATCCATCCTGCTGCTGCATATTATAAACTACATGCAGCATTATGGACTTATGCGCAGAACAACAGGCACCGGCAATTATGAAAAACTGGATGTACACCATGCATGGAATACTGATCGGCATAACAAATCAGTTGATCTTTTTCATTTGGAAAATCATGCAGATCATCACATGCGCCCTCATGTTTCTTTTGAAAAACTGGTACATAAACAAGAATCTCCGGAGCATCCGGCAGGTTATTCGTTTATGATATTGCTCTCATTTATTCCTCCCTTATGGTTTAAAATAATGAACAAAAGAATTCCTTCTCATCTTATAAATCAAAATTCATGAAGAGCCTACATTCAAAATTATCAGGGATTGCACCTTTTATTTTTTTTCCTCTATTGATTATTTTCCGAAAAGGAAAATATACGCTGTATGGATGTATTTTTTTAGTATTGCTAAGTTTGAGCAGCTGCTATCTGAATTATTACACTACAAATACAAGGTCATCTGTTGATGCCAATACCATGACCCGGCTTAAGTCGGAAAATAAATATTTCATTATTCATTTTTTCAACAGTACATACGGTCTGGAGAATATGTATATGGAAGGAGATACTCTACATGGTAAACTGGTTGGTTTAACTAACGAACATTTAAAATACCTGCATCCTGCAACAGTTGAAAAAAACAGGTATAAAAGAGCAGATGAAGCCCAGGCGCTGATGGAAGTGCACATGTACACAAATGCAAACAATAAACCTGGCGATTCTATTTTTGCAGCAAGCTTATCCTCCTTCAACCGGTCTGATATTTACGAATTTAATGGAGCAGCTACCAGAAAAAATCATATTCTAAGTACAGTTGGCATTGTTGCTACCGTAGTTGGTATTGCTAGCTTTATAACATTTGCTATTGCTATAGCATCACTTGGTTCGGGGTGCAATTGCCCCCAGGTATATCTGGATAATGCAGGTACATACAGCTTTAAAGGTGGCTTATACAGTGGAGCCGTATATTCAACGCTGGAGCGAATTGATTACCTGCCGCTTAAGGAAATACCTGCTGACGCAAAGTCCATATCTTTTAAAATATCAAATGCAAAAAATGAAGAGCAATTTATAAACAATGTGCACCTGATCCAGGTTAATCATGTACCGGATGTGACTATTTTACCTGACAGGCATGGAAACTTTTTTTCTTACAGCAGTATTGCCTCACCATTATCAGTTTCAACAGATGGCAAAAATAATCTTAAAAATGTTTTGGTGAAGACTGACCAGGTTTATTATTCCTTTGATAACCGTGCAAATGAAAATGGTTTGAGTGATCTTATACTCACTTTTAATAAACCTCACAATACAGATAAAGCAAAACTGATAATACATGGTCGCAATACTTATTGGGGTGGATTGTTACATAAGGAATTTATCAGCTATTTCGGGGACGGCTTTGAAAAATGGAGAGAAAAACAAGAGAAGGCTGACCCTAAAGAACTGGAAAAATGGCAAACCGACCAGGCCCTTCCATTGATGGTTTACATAAAAACATCAACAGGATGGAAATTTGTTGATTACTATCCGCTCATTGGTAATACTGCTACCCGTGATATGATAATGGAAATAAATACTGAAAAAATTGAAGAAGAAACAATTAAATTAAAGATTGAAACCGCTTACCGGTTTTGGGATCTTGATTTTGCCGGAATAGATTACAGCACAAATGATAATATAATTAATACTATCATTGAGCCAGATAAAGCTGTTGCATCTGACAGTACCGATGAAAGAACTATCCTACGCAGCAGTGATCACCAATATGCACATCTTACCGGTGATGAATCCATATATTTTAAATATACAGTTCCAGTATCTCCAAAGAATAATCTTTCCTCCTATTTTCTTGTAAGTAGCGGTTATTATCACAACCTGGAACAAATAACCGGTAAAACTAATTTTATGGAATTGTACAAGTTTCAAAAGAAAGGTGCTTTCGATAAATTTTCAAGAGAAAAATACCAGCAAACATTAGAAGTTGCTTCCATGTTAAATGGCACTAAGAAGAAGTAAAGATTAAAGCTAAAGAATGAAAATGAAATTCCATAGAGTTTGTGCACGATGCATAATAGCGGTTGGTTAACTATCTATGACTTTGTCGTGATTTACCCTTTTTTTGTCGCGCTTTGTGCCAGGCTTTGTTAACAGTCTCACTTACATTTGAAGAAAGAATATTATGAGAAAACTTATTTTGTCGATGCAGGTTTCACTTGATGGTTTTATCGAAGGCTCTGATGGAGATATGAGCTGGATGGCTAAAAACGATGAGGAACAATGGACCGATCTTTTTGAAATGTTACAGTCTGTTGACTTGTTTTTATTGGGACGTATAATGTGGCCGGCATACCGGGACTACTGGAAAAAAGCACTGACCAGTTCCACCGCTTCGTGTAACGAAATAGCTTACGCAAAACTATCGGAGAAAACCAGGCATATTGTTTTTTCGCAGACGCTGGATGATTCTCAATGGGAGAATACTACCATCATTAAAGAACCTGTATTGGAAGAAGTGGCAAAGATTAAAAACAGTCCTGGAAAAGATATCCAGGTAGTAGGAGGAGCAAAACTGGCTGCTACTATTATTGAAGCAGGCTTGGTTGACGAGTACCGGCTTATAATCAACCCTGTAATTATTGGCGAAGGAAAATCATTTTTCAGGAATCAGCATTCTAAGCAATCTCTTCAACTTATCAGCACAAAAATACTGTCATCAGGTGTTATCATTGCGAGGTATCAGGCATAACATATTAGCATAATTTTTAATTATATTTAAGGGGTACCGTATTTCAAGTAACAAAAACAGTAAAGCACAATATCTGCTTCCTTTACTTTTCTGGATGCCTCCTGAACGCTGCTTTCGAAGTCTGTGAATCCCGGCGCTACTCTTTGACCTAAGACGTTGACTTCCGAAGTCTTGAATTGCGGTATTTCATCATACAAAGGCTGACTTCGAAAGTCTAGAAAACGAGAACTTTCAATTAAGACAGGAGAACTAAAAGTAGAAACGAAAGAAGGGAAATTTGCCAGATTAATAATTTATCTTCCGTCAAATTACCAATAGATAATTCTGATTTTTAAGTTAACCGATATGAAATAATTTCTTCTCTTTATTGCAGTAATTTCTTCCTTAACTGCGCTTAGTCAAATTCGGGAACTGCGTTTTGACCGGCTCACTGTAGAGGATAAATTTTCCGATTTTTACAACCAATGTGTTTTTACGGTTGACAGAAAATGCTATCGCTATAAATAAAGCACAAGCAATAACTTTTAATATTGGTTTCATAAATAATTTTTTAAAATTCCAGCCTCCAAACCTTATCAGATAAAATTCCATTTACCTGTCCGCCGGCCAAATAAATTGTATTGTTTACTGAAATGATAGAGGCTCCTAAAACCTTTACCGGAAGCACACCTATTGACCACTTATCAGTTGCTACATCATATACATCAAACTTGTCATCGCCGGGATAGAATATTATTTGATTGTTTTTTACAACACCCGTCCGCCAGCCTGGCTTAGATAACTGTTGGATAGAAACAGAGCCATTGCTCACATTCCTTATTTCTACACTACATGAACTCGTAATTGAGGGAAAGTAACCCGTTTCTCCACCCGCCCAAAAAATCTTGTCATTCACAGCAACACCTGCATGTCCCAGTTTGCCTTCAGTTAAATAAGAGACAGACCATGAATTAGTAGCTTCGTCATAAATGTCTATTGTGTTTGAAACATACCAGGTTCCGGGAACAAGATTACCAGGCCATGTTTCATCTCCTGAAAAATATACTTTGTTGTTTATAGTAACTGCTGCATGCCCACTTCTCTTAATACCACTTAACGATGCGGTTAACCAGGCGTTTGTTGTGAGATCATAAATGTCAACCGTAGTTCCCCATGCCGATAAACCGCAAAAACCGGCATACCCTCCGCTAAACAAGACCTTGTTACCAACTGCTGCCGGCACTATACCATTTCCTGCTATACTTAAAGAAGAAGCCGACCATTTATTACTGGAGACATCATAAATGTCAACCGTTTTTGTAGCGCAGGTTCCGTCGCCAGTCTCTCCTCACGCAAAAAAATATTCTATCACCTGCCCCGATAGCAGTTATACCACTACGTGCCTCACGTAATTCTGCTGTGGACCAGGTTTGAGTAGTTAAGTCATATACATCCACCCTCGACGAAGGGGTGCCAGGAGGAATAAAACCACCTGCGAACAAAAGCTTATTTCCCGCTGAAGCTACTCCTATCCCGTCTCTTGCCTGTGAAAGTGTGCCTACAGGAATTAGTTGTGCATTTATATGTGGTCTATTTGTGTCGCCACAGGTGGGCGGTTGTTTAACTTCAGGAATATTGACAAATATTTGTACTGTATCTTTTGCCGATAGTCCACAATTATCTGTAATCGTTAATTCAAATTTGTAAAGCCCTTCTACCAGTTGTATCACTGATGCTTTTACACCATCCGGTTTTATAATAATAGATGAAACAGGCCCGGCAATCTTTGCCCACCAATAGGAAAAGATAGTGCCATCGGGATCGGTGGAAGCGCTGCCATCAAGCTTTACGCTATCTTTTTGAGAAAAAATAATATCTCTGCCCGCGTTTGCAATAGGTGGCTTATTACTGTCGTTGCAATTTTTGCAGGTATACTGTTTTTTGCAGGAGATAAAAAGAAGAGTTGTCGTGATAAATATGAACTAAAAATTAATGATGAAGGCGACTTCTTTGTAGTTTCCTTATTGCTCGAATTAATAAATAATAAGGTTGAGCAACCTGCTATTTCAAATGTATCAAAACCTGTAGTTGAAAAAGCTGCTATATGAAACTTCGTTGTTTACTGATCGATGATGAACCACCCGCCTTAAAGGTCTTAGAGTCGCACATATCACAGATTAGCGGGGTCGAAATTGTGGCACAATGCAAAAATGCGTTAGAAGCATTAGATGTTCTGGAAAATAAGACTGTTGACCTTATGTTTCTCGATATTAAAATGCCGAAGATATTAGGCACAGACTTCTTGAAGAATTTATCTCATCCCCCGAAAGTAATTTTTGTTACTGCATATCGCGACTATGCTGTCGATGGATATGAGTTGGATGCAGTGGATTTTCTTGTAAAGCCCGTTTCGTTTGAACGTTTTTTGAAAGCCATTATCAAAGTGAAACGAATGATGGGACAGGAAACGATAAGTACCTCTAATGATACCAAATCAAATACTGAAGCTTTTGTGTACCTGAAAGTAGATAGGATAATGCAAAAGGTTCATATAGATGACATCCTTTATATAGAAAGCTGGAAAGACTATATAAAAGTTTTTCTTACAACCGGCAAAAGCTTTCTTGTTAAGCAATCGATAAGCGCAATGGAAAACCTGCTATCAGACCACAAGTTTTTAAGGGTTCATCGAAGCTTTATGGTTTCGGTAGATAAGATTACCGGTTACAACGCTCTTTCTGTACAAGTTAATTTGACAGAGATTCCTATTGGCAGGTTGTATAAACAGGCCGTAATGGAAATCCTTCAGCCCGAATAATAATTTTTAAAATTTAGTGTATGAAACAGATTACACCCAACTATGCTAAGCCTTTAACAGGTAAGTTAGTTGAACAAGTTAACCTTGGCGAAGTAAGATGCTTCCCCACCAAAGAATTCTTTCGGCGCGTAATTATGGTGGCTTTTGCTTTTGTTCTGTTTTTGCCTTTTGCTTTTGCGCAAAAAGGAACGATCACCGGCACGGTAACCGGCAGTGAAGGCGCCTTGCAATCCGCAACGGTTACGGCGGGAAAGACAACTGTGTTGACGGATAATAAAGGCAGGTTTTCCATTTTGCTTAATGCTGGCAACTATACTTTGGTTATAACACATGTGGGTTATAAAAAGATACTGGAGGAGTTGAACGTAACAAACGGGTAATACCCAAACCGTTGATTTCAGCCTTGTACCTTCCGAAGAACTTGGTGACGTGGTGGTGCTCGGTTCCCGTTCGCTTGTTCAGCGAAGCAACCTTAATACAGCAGTGCCGGTAGATGTGTTTTCGGCTCAGCAGTTAGCGCAAACCGGGCAGACAAGCCTTACGCAAATGCTAAATTTTTCTGCGCCATCTTTTAATGCATCCCGGCCAGCCAATAATGAATCAGTAACATTGCGTGGCCTTAACCCCGACCAGGTGCTGATTCTCGTAAACGGCACCCGTCGTCACAGTATGGCATATATTCCCGCGGCTGGCGCCAGGGGGATATTAGGCGGGGGTAGTGTGGCCAACGACCTCAATTCGATTCCCTTTACTGCTGTCGAAAAAATTGAAATACTACGTGACGGTGCTGCAGCACAATATGGTTCTGATGCTATTGCAGGTGTCATCAATATCCAACTTAAAAAATCAACCGGTAAAACATCAGTTCAAATGCAAACAGGACAGTATTATAAAGGCGACGGGCAAAATATTACAGTAGGCATCAACCGTGGTTTTTCACTCAATAAAAAAGGTTTCCTTAATTTCTCCGCTGACTTTCGTTTCAATAATTTCACCTCCCGGGGAGGCCCACACACAGGCACAGTGTATAAAAACATCCCTGCTACCGCAACACCTGCTACCGCGCAAAAATTGAAAGCGGAGGATGATTCATTGATTAGGGCAAATAATTTCGACCTCAATAAAGTCAGCAATGCGGGATCCTCGAAGATAAACCGGGCAGGAGCATTGTTAAACGGTGGCTATGCAATCGGGAAAAAGACAGAGCTATTCTGGACGGCAGCAGCAAATAGCCGCCAAACAATTTCGCCCCAGGGTTACACTTTTCCAAAAAATGCTAATCGTATAAATCCAGCGCTTTTCCCCAATGGCTATCAATCCAGGATTAACCATCGTGCTACTGACATTTCAGGCATTGCAGGTGCAAAGGGTGAAACAACAAATGGGTGGCGGTGGGAACTCACCAGCGCTTTTGGAAAGAATACGGACAGGTATCATTTTGATAACTTGAACAACGCGTCTCAATTTTACACATTGGGCAAAGCTGCACCAACTTCTTTTTATATAGGCACGCTTGTTTATGGTCAACTCACTAATAACTTTCAGTTTTCAAAAAACTTTTCTTCAAATCCGCAAAGGTTGTCGAGCCTAAGCATGGGCGCTGAATGGAGACTGGAGAATTATCAAATAATACAGGGAGAAGAAAGTTCGTTGAAAAATTATGATTCGCTCGTAAGAAAACAAGTTGGTGTGGGCGGTTTTGCTCCTGAAAACGTGGTAAACAAAAGCCGCAACGTTGGGGCTGCGTATGTTGATTTTGAAACGGAGGTTGCCCGTCGTTTTCTGGTGGATTTGGCTGGCCGCTACGAAAATTATAGTGATTTTGGCGGCAACCTGGCAGGAAAAATTGCTGCCCGCTACAAGCTTTCTGAAAGATTTTCTATAAGAGCGTCGGTGAATAACGGCTTCCGTGCACCCAGCCTGCAACAGCGTTATTACAGCAATATAGGTAGAAACTCTGTGGTCCGGGGCACAGTCATCACTCCTACAATCGGCGGCCTTTTTCGTAATGACAGTCCCGTATCGCAGGCATTAGGCATCCCTTCGCTGCAAGCGGAAAAGTCGGTGAATGTAAGTGGCGGAATTACTGCAGCACTTAGCAATACCATACGCATGACAGTTGATGCTTACTGGATACAGATTAAAAACAGGATTGTAGTCAGCGGAAGATTTGATACAACCAATCGTGAAGTTAGAGACGCAGTACGTAGTTTTCCGGAAGTTACCCAGGTACAATTTTATGTGAATGCCATTAATACAAAAACGAAAGGAGTAGACATAGTGTTTAACGGAAACTGGAAAATAAAAAATGGCTCGTTGATGGCTATGCTGGGAGGCAACTTTACCCAAACACGGTTGTTTGGAGATATTAAAACAACTGGTAAGCTTAAAGCCGATTCAGTAAATACTATTACGCTTTTCAATAGGGAAGAAAGAGGAAGACTGGAACACGGCCAACCTGACAGTAAGATCGTACTTTCCCTTAATTATAAAACAAATAAATTTGGCGTACTTGTGCGAAATACGCGTTTTGGTGAAACCGGCATTCGATCTAATACTCCTGTCACAAACCCTGATGAAAATTTTTCTCCTAAAATCCTAACAGATCTCAGCCTTAGCTTCACCCCGAAATCGTGGCTCACTTTTACTGCCGGCGCAAATAATATTTTTGATGTGTATCCCGATCGTATTCAGGATCCCAGAAACACTCAGGAAGGAACGTTTATTTATAGCCTGGAAGCTACGCCATTTGGGTTTTACGGCGGAAATTATTTTGTGGGTATTGCTATTCAGTTACAAAAGCGGTAAATTGTATATCTGAAAAGTTTAAGAGCATGAGCGTCAACTAAAGTTTAAACATTATTTCCAATACAGAAAGTAATTTTTCTTTACCAATAAGGGTTTTATATTATTGAGGTACAAATAGGATGAAAACCTGTACAAAATGCAAGAATTTGGTTGATTACTTTAGTTTAGTGAAATTAAACCTGATAACATTATCATATACCCGTTGTAGGTTTGTACTATATATTAAACGCCTCTCCGTCTAATTGTGTAGTCCAAGTTGCACTAGGATCATCTATTACAATTCGGCTTTGAATAATCCCATTAGTATACTTTACTTCTTTTAGTTTTTGGTTAAAAAAGTTAATGATTTTCTCTAATTCTTTGCTCCGTTTTTTAGGTCTTTCGTGTTTTATTACTGGGGAGGTAATATATAAATTTTTGGAAAGCGTTTTATACAACCTAATCATTTCCGGTTCTGGAAGACACTTATTGCGATTCCAGGGTGTGAGCTTCAATATAGGATCTTCATTTAAAAGTTCATCCAATATTCTTTGATGATATCCATTCTCTGACCCATGATGAGGTATTTTAAAAAGACTAGATTTAGAACTTGTAGCAACTTTTGAGTAGTCCAAAATATTAAGCCATCCTTTTCTATTGTCGTTGAAAACTTCTAAGTCTGCACCTAAGATGACGCTGTGATGTCCAAGTGTAATCAACAACACAACCGACTGCTCATTTGGAGACTGATATACATACTTCTTTTGAGGACCACCAAAATTTGCAATCAATGTTGACACCTCTTTATCAAACTCTTCAATCACAAAATCAGAAGGCGATAAGGCTGCAATTGAAGTATGAATATTAGGGATTGAATCGAGTATACGGTCCGGATAAGCTGGTTTGACTTTACGACTCTTATCTCGATTTAAGATTTCCAAACACTTCACAAATTCACTAGTGGAAGATATTTTAGAATTATCTTTCATTTTCTGATAGTCCAATGTTACCCAGTATAAGAATTTCTTTTTATCATTGGCTTTTCCAAAACAAAAATCAGCAGACTTGCATTCATCAACAACTTGAGAAAGACCTATGATGTGGTCGTTGTGCCAGTGGGTACAAATAATCAGCTTTACGGCATTTTTTAAGTCTACTCCTAATTTGGTTAAATACTCAATAGGTATTGGTATGTTATTTTTGGGATCAGAACATGAATCAATTATCGCCCAAAAACCATTTCCATAATGTACTACACTACTTTCACCGTATCCACCACCAGTTCCTAATAACGTCACTTCAGCCTCATTACTAGCAGGCAATGAGTAGACCATTAATCCCAATTTAGATTTTTATATAAATCATCAGCCAGATCTTTTGCACTATCAATATCAGTAGTGGTCCATTTTGGCAAACGTTTGAAACGCAACATAGATTGCTTGGACTTGGTTCCCTTTCTATATTCATATCCAATGCTCCAATAAAAAACACTTCCGATTGATAGTAACTCTTTATCCTCATCCTCAACGTCCATTAAGTCAAACTCTACTTCTTCATAAGTACCACTTGATTCATAAGCATCTTCAACTTTCGCCCTAAAAGTTTCTTTGTTAATCTCAATAACATATCCAATCCAGTTCTGAGACTGGCTAAAATGGTTCCTATTTATAAAGGCTAATATGTTTTTTGGAGGGGGAACAAAAACCTGTTGTTGTTTTGCATTAGGCTTGCCTAAATCCTTAGGAAATGTTAGGTTCAGAGGTGGGGTGATCAAGTTTGTATCTCTTCCTAGCGATTCAAACGAAGAAAGTGGTGTTTTTTCATTAAAAGTCCAAGAATCAGACTCCTCTAAGTTTTTTGTTCCTTCTGTCAGTGGTATTATAATGCTAGTTGACATGTTACCTTTTACTTATTTAAGTTGTCCCATAATGTTGACGTAACAAAAAGTCCTTTTCCAAATGACTTTTCCCAAATTTTAGCAGTTCTATTTATTAACAAGTTTTCTCTTTCATTTTCATTCTCTTCAAAAGTCAAGTGATCATTTATAACCACCAAAACTCCATACTTTGGAACTTGATCCGATGGTAAAATCCTAATAGAATAATGCCCTTTTAGTCCATCCTTCCTCTTTTGCTCAATAATATTAAATTCTAACATTCTAGGATCTTCTAAAATATTGTTCCAGTTTTTAAAAGGTGTTAATTGATTCCCAAGATTATAATATTGATCAATGGTAGGTATGGAGAAATGAAGTAGATGATTAAGCCCCACTGCACTTAAAGGGGTTTCTGGCAACAAAGCAAAAATCCCTTCCATTAAATCTTTAACCGGATTAAAATAAGGTTCTTGCGTACAATTAATCACAAAACGTTCCGGAGTAACTTCAATATAGAACCATTCCAAATCAAATCGAGTAATTTCTGGATGAACTATACTCAATTTCGCTCCTGCTGCTTCTTGTTCTTTAATTAATCCTTTTTTTGCCAACCAATAAGGTTGGATTATAGATGGATTAAATTTACCTAGTATTACCAAGCTTAAAGTACGTAACTGCAAATATTCTTTAAGCATAATTTGACCATTTCTAATTCAGACGTAAAATAGCTCGAAATCGTATATAAAACCCCTATTTTTAATGGCAAGTGAGCATTTTTTATGAAAATCTTAGTATAAATGCATTCTAGTGTCATGTCAACTATAAAACGTCGTATTACGGCTATCAGCCGTCAGCGGTCAGCTATCAGGAGGAAACCCACTACGCTTTGTTCTGCTGATGGCTGAAAGCTGACAGCTGATAGCAATTAATACGACAAAGTATGCTTGACATGACACTAGAAACATTTTAAGAATTAATATGCTCTTAATTAAATATAAACATTCAGTAAAACATTTGCAATATTGAATAATATTTTTTTATTACAAATTTTTTATTCTGGAGGAATAAGGCGTTTAAGGTAACTAAAAGAATAACCAGTTTACAGAAGAAAAGTTCTTGCTTCTTTCCTGTAATAATATAAAAGAAGCCGCTATATTAGCAGCCACAGACTTGCTTTTTTTAAGATAATGTCTGTAGCTTGAATCATTAAATGCCCGGTCAAGTAATTTCTAATACATTTTATGCGGTTTGCACCTGGTAAAGATGTTTTTGAAATTCAATAAACAGTTGACGGATTTTAGTAACACCCCCGAGTTTTTGAGCTGCATCACTGATTGCGTGGTATTTCAGTTCTAATAAACCCGGCAATTTATCCTGATCCAGTTCTTCTACACCGGTTTCAATGTATTTCGAAAGCACAAATTCCAGAAACTCTTTTTGATTTGGTTCTAACAGCGCAAATATGTTTCCCTGTGCAGAGGCAACACGCTCTTCTCTTGTAAAGGGCTTTGCGGAATAGGCGATAAATTCCAGCACATCAAACAGATCACATTTTTCCGCATCTATGATCTTTTGAAGGGAGGCCAATTCATCGTTGCCAAAACCTGCTTCTGCCAAATTATCCAGCAAGGTTTTTCTTGTGAGTGGATTACTCCATATCCGCCGCAGTTCTTCTTCGCTTGTAAAAAGTTTCGGTAACTTACCGAACAGGCTGTTTAAAAATTCCTGCACTGTCATTGGCTTACCATCGGGACCGATGAATGTGGTGGCTAATGAATGTTGTATTTGGTGCTCCTTTCCATTTGCCAATTTTATCTTTATCATGACTGGCCTGTCACCGCCGCCTTCACCGCCATCATCTTCATAAGGCTTGCGTTCATCATCGGGATCCGGATAGGGTCCAGGATTTGTTACAACGGGTTCGATAGGTTCTCCATCCCATTCGGGATCTTTGAAGCGTTCGCTGGCATTTACAAAATCATATATGGTAAAAAAGTTCTTACCATCGAATAAACGGGTACCGCGGCCAATAATTTGTTTGAACTCAACGATGTTGTTGACCGGGCGCATCAACACGATGTTCCGGATATTTCTTGCATCTACACCGGTAGATAATTTTTGCGAAGTGGTTAAGATGGTAGGGGTGCTTTTCTCATTGTCCTGGAACTCTCTTAAATATTGTTCACCCAGTTCGCCTTCATTTGCCGTAACACGCACACAGTAGAGCGGTTCTTTGCTTTTTTTATATTGGTTGATGAGATCTCTCACAGCAGCCGCATGGTCCTGCGTGGCGCAGAATACGATTGTTTTTTCGCGCTGGTCTATCAGGTCCATAAACAACCGGACCCTTTTTTCTTCCCTTTCTTTTATCTCGATGATCCTGTTAAAGTCAGCTTCCTTGTAAGTCTTGCCTGTTTCAATTTCACCTTCTACCACATTATCATCAGAATGGTATGTATATTCATCCAGCGAAGTGCTGATCTTTTTTACTTTAAACGGCGTCAGGTAGCCGTCGTTGATGCCTTCTTTGAGCGAATAAATATATACAGGGTTACCAAAGTATTTGTAGGTATCGGCATTTTCCTTCCGTTTAGGCGTGGCTGTTAGCCCGACCTGCACCGCAGGCTTGAAATATTCCAGGATGGCCCGCCAGTTGCTTTCATCATTGGCGCCGCCACGGTGGCATTCATCAATAAAAATCAGGTCGAAGTAATCGGCAGGGTATTCGCCAAAATAAGGAAGTGGATTGCCTTCCTTATCCATTCCGCTCATAAAGGTTTGAAAGATTGTAAAGAAGATGCTGCCATTGGTGGGCACTTTTCCTTTTTTTCTAATTTCATTGGGTTTGATGCGTACAAGGGCGTCTTCAGAAAAAGCGGAGAACGCATTGTATGCCTGGTCCGCTAATATATTCCTGTCGGCCAGGAACAGGATCCTTGGCCTGCGTTTAGCATCGTATTGCAGGTTCCAGCGGGTGTTGAATAATTTCCAGGCTATTTGAAAAGCGATAAATGTTTTTCCTGTACCGGTAGCAAGCGTAAGCAATATCCTGTCTTTTTTTTCCGCGATGGCGTCCAGTGTTTTTTCTACGGCAATGTCCTGGTAGAACCTGCTTCCCATGGTACCGCCCTTCGTTTCATCGGGAACGGCATTGAAACTATCCTGCCAGTCATTTTTTACAGGGAAGGCTTTGTTCCACAATTCATCAGGAGAATGAAAGTTAGGGACCTGGCCTTCCTTGACAGACTCCATATCGATGTGATAGATCTGCAGGCCGTTGGCGGAATAACAATCATGGATCTTCAATTTCTCTGCATAATCTTTTGCCTGCGCTACACCTTCTCCTACTCTGCATTTATCGCTTTTGGCTTCCACTACTGCCAGCTTCCGCCCCTGGTAGGTAAGCAGGTAATCAGCGATCAATGCTTTTCCCCTACCTCCGCTTGCTTTTATTTTACCGGCAGTAATTTTATACTCTCTGTGCACTTTCACCTGCGGGTTGGTTTTACCATCCCAGCCGTTTTCTTTGAGTTTGGGGTCTATGAGTTCGGCTCTTGTTTCCGCTTCGTTCATGACGTAGATTTAGATATTACTTTCTTGCCAGTTCCCTTTGGCACCAAATCATTTTTTTTCATCCAGCTAATTGCTTTAAAAAAGCTATCTCTTGGTATATTCAATTTGCCTGGGTGCCATCCCTCTCTTGCTTCGTAAACAATTTCTTCTTCACTCGCTGATCTGCCATCAATTAAAAGATTATTCCATGCGGCAAATACAGTAGCGACAATTTCTGCCTGTTGCGTTTTCATCGGTACAAACAAATCAACAATTGCAGATAGTGAATTCCATTGGGTACCAAGCGTAGTCTTGAGTTTATCAAGCAGTGAATCCGCCTTACTACCAATGGTATAGTCATAACGCCCATTACGTTTGTTAACATAAAAAAATCCAGCCTTCCCAGCTCTGGATTCAACTTTAATTAGTTGTTTGAAATCGTTTGGTCCAGCTGCATCTTTTTGAGAATTTCTGTCAAGCTCAAGTCCTAATATGTATTGCACTGTGTTAACAATCTTCTCGCTTTTCACATGTCCAAATGTATGCGCAGTACCTGCATTATTGTGCTTGTGTAAAGCCAGAGTGATGATTCCTGCTTGCATATCCGTAGGTGATAGGCTGATAACTTTTGCGGTAGCAGAAAAAACCTTCTGTTGTGATATACTAGCAGTTAACTCGCCGGTAAATGCTTTTTGGAGGAGGGATTTTTTTAATTCTTCGAGGTTTTGGAGTTTTTGCTGATAAATTGCTTCGAGTCTCTTTGTTTCTATTGAAAGCTTAGTAAGATGCTGAATTATTAGTTTTTGCTTTTTCAAACTTGGCAATGGGATTTTAATTTCCTTTAAATGCTCGACAGACATGGAAGGAATAAGCGATCTCTCTGATCTTTTTAATAGCTCTCCTTTAACAAAAGAAGAGGGTATGAGTTGAAATAAATAATCATCATCAAGAATATCTTTATTAATGTTTGAAATTTTACATAGAGCAACATTAAAAGCTCCTGAAACTCCTCGGAAGGCATTTCCGATATGTCTATAAGCAACCATTAGTATGTCATCGGGCTTAGCCAGATGTAACTGGGGAGTTATAGGAACATAGACTGCATTTTTTTCAGACCACCCATCCCGAATTTGATAAAATCGTACATAACCATCCTTTTTGATAGTTGAAAACTTACTTTTTGGTGGATTGTGCCCTCTACTTAGTTTGGTTAATTCACCCAGTGGAACCATCTTTGAGTTATTTTCATTTTCAATAAACACATTTTGCAAATAGCATTCAAAAAGTTCTTTAGCGTTTTGTAAATTCTTTTCAATGTTGTCTTTGGCTTTGGCAATGGCAGCAAAGGCTTCATCTAATATGGACACAATGCGTTTTTGTTCGGGGAGTGGGGGAATGGAGATTGGAATTTTCTTTAGGAGACTTGATTTAATGCCAGTAACAGTTGCACCTGTTCCACTTTCAAGTATTATTTTCCTAATAGTTTCTGAGAGAAGTAAATACTTTAAAAAAGTTTGATTAATTTTATTCTTCTCGGGTTGCATAACGATGATTCGCTGTGCAAATGCTAACTTCTCATTGGTATCAATTTGTGCAACGTTTCCTAAAGGGGCTTCTGTAGTAAATATAACATCACCATAGTTAGGTTTACCCCTTGTCATCCATAAGTCATACATATCCGGGTTAATGAATTCTTGAGGTTCTAACTGTAAATATCCGAGTTTTACATTTTTTGCGGTTACGAGCCGCACGCCTTTTTTTGTTTTCACAGGAGTACGACCTCGGTAATCTATTAATTTTATATAATCTTCTAAATTACAATCTTCCCATCCTTCCCTCATATTATTTCTATTATGGAGTTAAGAATATCAGCCGTTTCTTCATCCAGCGCTTTGATCTCTTCCAGTATCTCCTGCGGCTGGCGCAAGGCAGTTTGTTCCTTCTTATGAGGGTTCTTAACACTCAGGTCATAATTATGGGTCTGAACATCCGCCATCTTTACCGTCCAGCTGTTTTCGCTGTTGGCTTTTGTGGTTTGCAATTGTACAAATTCTGCAAGGTCGGTTTCATTCAGCGGGTTGGTCTTGCCGAGGTTCCTTGAAAGGTTCAATTGGTAGTACCAGATTTTCCTGGTGGCGGTTCCCTTTTCAAAAAACAATACAACCGTTTTTACACCGGCACCGGTAAAGGTGCCACCGGGAAGATCGAGGATAGTATGCAGGTTACAGTCTTCCAGTAGTTTCTTACGCAAGGCAACGGAGGCATTGTCCATGTTGCTGAGAAAGGTATTTTTAATCACTACACCTGCCTGTCCGCCGGCCTTTAAGATCTTGATAAAATGCTGCAGGAACAGGGAAGCCGTTTCTCCGGTTTTTATGGGGAAGTTCTGTTGTACTTCCGCTCTTTCCTTGCCACCGAAAGGAGGATTGGCAAGCACGATATCATAGCGGTCTTTTTCCTGTATGTCAGCCAGGTTTTCACTCAGCGTATTTGTGTGAATGATATTGGGTGCTTCCACTCCGTGCAGGATCATGTTCATGATGCCGATGATATAGGCCAATGACTTTTTTTCTTTTCCGTAAAAGGTCTTGGTTTGTATAATCTTATCCTGAGCGGTGGTACGGTTCTTATTTTCTTCCTTCAAATATTCAAAGGCTTCACAAAGAAAGCCCGCTGAGCCTACGGCGCCATCATAAATGGTTTGTCCCAGTTTTGGGGCCATTACTTTTACAACGGTTTTGATCAGCGGCCTTGGCGTATAGTATTCGCCACCATTGCGGCCGGCGTTGCCCATGTTCTTGATCTTGTCTTCATAGAGATGGCTCATTTCATGCTTTTCGGAATAGGTGCGGAAGCGTAGTTGGTCTACCAGGTTGATGACCTCCCGAAGGTTATACCCGCTTTGGATCCTGTTCTTCAATTCACTGAATATCTCGCCAATCTTGTATTCCAGGGTACCGGCTGATTCCGCATCGGTTTTGAACTTTTTCAAATAAGGAAAGAGTTTATCATTCACAAAGCCGGTAAGGTCATCACCTGTCAGTGCTTTGTGATGGTCCGGCTTTCCATCTTTGGTTTTTGGAGCAGCCCATACTTCCCAGCGATAGGGTTTTGCAATAATTTCTTCGTAGTCTTTGCCAGTGAGTTCCGCCCTGGTGCGGCGGTCTCTTTCCAGGTCGTCCAGGTATTTTAAAAACAGTACCCAGGAAGTTTGTTCCACGTAATCCAGTTCACTCTGGCATCCGGCCTCTTTCCATAGAATGTCATCAATGTTTTTGAAAGTTTGTTCAAACATGAGCAGGGTTTAATTTACAACAATAACGGCGTTGGAATTTTTACAGTACGCCTTCACGAATATAAAAGCTATTGTGCAAATTACATAGTAGTAAGGTATTTCTGCTGTAGCTCGCCAGCTTATCACTTATGCGTGCTATTTTATCCCCCATGTTGCCAGCAGAAACCGCCTGTTCCGGCTTTATGGGTGCAACGGGCACCTTTTTTTGTGTTGGCACCGCACTGACTGCTGGCCGGAGAGACAACAGATTGAGATAAAGGTTTTGCAGTACGGGAGTAATGATAACAGGTTTCGCAGGAGTCTCTTCCCATATCCTGCGCCTTTTTCAGGGTTATATCTTTGATAATATGTGTACACCTGTTAAGGCCCGAACAATGCTTTGTGTGATACGCATATGCATCAGGACTTACGCAGATCAGCACTTTGTTCTGCGCGCTGCTTTGCTGGAAATAAAAGAGAAGAAGGAAAAAGGCAATCCTGGTAAAAAAAGACATCGCAGAAAGATAATGAATGTTTTCATACTTTCATAGCATAATGAATACCAGTTACTAAGGTCAAGTACAGACACCCACCTGGAATTCAATATATCAACCTTAACTCCCAATGCTATTACCTCAATATTTAACAGACAATGTAGACAGGATAAAATCCGATAAGCAGCAGTCCATCCAGCTATGGACAAAGAAAGATATTGAAAAATACATACACTATGACGCTGCAACGGGCCATCCCTCATCCCTTGAACACCAGGCGCTTGACCATTTAATCCATCGCTTTAACCCGGCAGGGCTTCAAAGGGAACAGGTTCTGCAATTATACCGGGAAGACCTACATCTTGGATACCTTGCCACCCTTTTGTGGGGCGGACTGGAGAAAGTTGTGAAGGAAAAACGGAATTTCATCAGTGCCATCAATTACCCTAAAGACAAAGTCGTTGCAACCCTGGAACATATACGAGACAGGCTAATGCATGATAAAATAACCATGCTGTTTGAAGAACTGAACCACTCATAAAAGATTCCCGGATTGCGACATCCCTATTTCACCAAACTCTTTTACTTTATGGGCCAGATCGCGCCTTCTACACTTCCAACCACCCCACTGATATTCGACAAATGGCTAAAAAATGCCTATTGTGCCTTATCTATAAAAGCCTACCCTAAAGATAATACCAGAGAGTTCTTCCCAGGAATTATAAAATCATTGCGAATGAAATCCATTGTTGGCGAAATACAATGTACAACCGGCGGCAAACTGGCAAAACTCTATGAACGCTTTCTGAAAGACTTCAATCATTGGTCCCCGGAACTGGGAGTGTCATCTCATAAACTCGAGGAGTTTGTTTTTGGTTTGGAACTAAAAACAATTAAGCACAGAACAAAAGAGAATCCAAGGGTCGCGTTATGGAACATAATCAGCGATCATTACAATGGGAAAGATGGCGCTGAACCAAAACCTATTACTCTGAAAAACCTGCCCCTGACGCGAATTGGGAAAGAAAAAACAAACAGTAACAAGTACCAGCCGTTAGAAGACTATTTAGCTGAACAAAACAAGCTTGGCAAAGCAAAGGTGCATCTATCCATTCCGGAGATCAATGTAATGCTAACATCTTCCCTGCCATCCTGGGCATTTAATAAAAAGCAGGATTTCTGGGGCAGTAACAATAGCGGCCATCCCCAAAAAAAGGCCTGGATGATCAATGGTTACAGTGTCGATACTTCCGGGTTGAATTGGTTAAATAAGGAAGGAGATATCAGGTTTTATAAACTGTGAAGGTGTAAAAACATATGCTACATTTTTCTATTTTTATCTTAGCTTACAAATTTATGGCTCATTGAAATTTATGTCTTTTCTGATGCTGCTGAAGTAAATTGCTACTGTTGAAAAAGACATCTGTTTCAATGAGCAAGCCTGCCGCAGGCAAATGCTTGTTTCTCTTTGTTGATTTTTCTTTATTGGCCTATTATGAAAATAAATTAACTGCATACTTAAGCCAAAGAAAGTTGGATTAAGTGCTATAAAAATTTACCCCAGATTATAGGAAAAAGTGTCTTACATATTTTGAAAAGCTTACCGCTTAGCACAGAATAATCTTACTTTATACCTTTTATTACTATAATCCTTTTGATTGCCTTTGAACTTTCTTGCGTTTCTTTTTTAATTGAAATGGGACATATTCTTGTTCTTGTTCCGGCTTTAATAATTCAGATAATCCTTTTTCCAACCTAGTCATATTCTCATGCGATTCCTTTATGCCCAGATCACCAGGCTTTGCTTTGGAATCCTGTAAACCGCTTTTTTGATACATGTTTAAAGACTGGCTTTGCGGCACGCTTAAGTTCTGGCTGCACCTTTCCATAACTCCCTTTGCATTGTATTGCTTCCCAAGATCACTGCCGTTAAAGACACATTTTGTTCTGTGGTCAACATACGTAATGCCATAAATAATACCTTGGTCATTCTGCCTGATAACAGCATTGATCTGCTCTTTCTGCAAAGATTTTACTAGTTCTGTTATTGGTTGACTTCTTTTAATCAATGCAAAATCAATAGCAACCTTTACCCTTTGCTTGTGTTCCTGCCTCCTTACATCATTTATCACAAATTTCTTTTCCAGGTTATTCAGCGTTGGTTTGTTATAGAAAGCACTTGCCTTAATAGGTGCACCAATCTTGTTACCATTATCATCCAGCACCCGATAAACGAGACCACGCTTTTGAAATGTTCTCGAATCTTCAGTGCCCCGGTCTGCCACCACATTATAGAGCTTTAACACTGCATTCAGTTCATATAGCGAAGTATATTTATAAGCATCAATAACAACATTTAATACATTGGCAATGGCCTTCTTTGTTTCTACTTGTCCGTATTTTACTCTTTGCGCACTTACCGGTAATACTTCCTGCTTTTGCTCCTGCTTCTTACTTTCTGCCTGTACCAGTTTAAATTCCAGTTCAATTTCTTTCCTGGCTTTTTCGGATTGATTGCGGCCTATGTTGTGCAGGTCAATCCGTTTACCGTTTTCCCGAATGTTTGTAGTAACAATGTGGATATGCGGGTGGCCGGCATCATGATGCTGGTAAACCAAATATGGCTGCTCACCAAAACCTATCTTTTCTAGATAGGTCCCGGCTATTTGTTGCAGCTTGTCTTTCTCCAGTTTTTCACTGGTATCAAAATTCAGGGAAATGTGAACAGCGTTTGTTTTTACATTCTGATTCCTTTCCTGCAGCAATTCAAAACGCTTCAGCTTATTGCCATAAGTAAGTGCGTAAACATCCTTTCCAAAATGAACCGCATCTATTAACACAGCTTTACTTTGCTGCACCTTATGTTCATTGTAATTAACCATACGTGCTATGCTTTTACCTGCGCTTATTCTTGCAACCATTTTTCTGATAGTTTTGAGACGATTTCTAATAGCCTTTCAACCTTGTCACCTACTTCCAGAATGTGCTTATCAACCTTGAAAGAATGGATCAACTTTTGGGTGGCATCTGTAGCACTGTTGAAATACCGGGTTATCTGGTTAATGTTTATACCGATGGCTTTTAGTTCCTTTCGGATAGCACTCAGTTCCTCCATTTGCTGGTGAAAAGTTTCATCAACAGTGAACACTTTTACCGGCCTGTTATAAAGGATATTGCGAACCAGTTCGCTCATCGTATGGCACCTGGTTTTGCTTAACAGATCATTTAGTTCCCCGAACTTTTGGTCATTCACTCTGGTCTTGATCTCATGCCTTAAGTTTTTCTTTTCACCCGCCCTTTCGCGTGACATAGACTATGAGTTTTATCAGGTACTGACAAAATAGCCCGAGTTCCGAGGGCTATTGTTTTCTCCCCGACTGACTCCGGAAGGAAGGGGCCAGATTTTTTGTGCACAAAAATACATCTGGCCAGTTGCAATGATAGGCAACTTCTTTTCCTTCCGGCGTCTTTGGAACTTCGGAGATTTCTCATCACTTGGTCTTTCAGTTTCTTCGAACTGACAAAATGAATGCTGATGAAAAGAAAATTAATGAGGGATTTTTTCTGTGTTCCCAGGCATGGACTTGCTGTTCCTGATCAGCTCTTCAATGTCCTGCCAAAGGAAATACCTCCTTGATTCGATCTTGATTGATTTGAGCTTTCCCTGCTTCAGCCACTCGTAGACAGTAGGCTTGGATACCTGGAAAAGCGCGCAAACTTCTTTTGCCTTCAGTAGCCGTTTTGGAGGAGAGTTTTCGATTGAAGTTTGTTTTGCATTGGAACTATTTTTTTGTTCCACCACTTCTTCCACCAGTGCTTTGAGCTGTCGCCAGAATTCTTTCGGCTCCATTGGAAACAACATTTGTACGTCTGACATATTATACGGTTTTAGGCCGTAAATGTGGTTAGCTGGCGAAAGGTAAAGTAATTAGTGTCTGTCTGGAAATAATGTAGCTCTTATTGGGAGCGGATTTCAAGCAAAAGAGGTGATTGAATATTTATCAACAGGGTGTGAATACAGTGGATTCAGGCTGATTTTTTGCTTATTATTCGCTATAAAACCACTTTCATGCGCCAGCGTTTTGAGCAACAAATGAACCTTCGAACAGTAGCTATTGCCGATGTTAAGTTCTCCTTAAAGAGTCGTGATGAATTACATCCTGTGTTAATGG
>JAABUS010000925.1_pt1 | contig 69394 bp, 42 predicted proteins | sample 5560161 | NCBI WGS metagenome assembly JAABUS01 (sample SAMN10711885, study PRJNA513376) | rock metagenome | isolation source: Antarctica rocks | place: Antarctica: Victoria Land, Trio Nunatak nord | collected 2016-01-04
GGGCGGGGGAGTCTTGGGTTGGTCGAGCCGCTGTCTTTGAGAGGGTCGCTGATCAGTGTGTGCTCCAGCTCTTCTCTTCCTGCCCATTTTCGACTGATTTTTGGAGTGTTGTTGCTGTGAGTTTTGTTTGTGTCGCGCTTGCTGAGTATGTTTTTGAGGTTGAGAAGCGTTGTGAGAGGTTGAGGTGGTTTGTTCAGTTTGTCTCTGTTGTACATTGGTTGTACCCGACGGTTGCTCCCGCCTCCTATTTCCATGCAACATGGCCGAGGTTTGCTCGCTATCTCGGAAGGACTTCATCTCTTGCGCCGTAGAGCTGTGGCGGTTGAATCTGGATTCCCTCCATGGTTGGGAGATGAATGCTCTTCCTGGGAGTGTAACTGAGGGCATGATACGCGTACGGAGGGCCTATTTTGCACAAGATAGTAAGCACATGCCATGATTCTCAGAAGAACGGGGAACCTGCCGACGTCCGAATCATTTTTCATGAACTCGATTATTACGCTTCTCTGGAAGTCTGATGGCTCTATTGGTCTGGTGTCGGAGTCCATCAGTACATATTGTACCAAAAGTAACAGCTGACGCAAGTCGTTGACGAGGATATGGGTGATGGGGCAACAATATTAATTTCTAAATGTCTGCGTTCTCAATCCCTCGATTATCTTTTTGGGTGCTAGCAGCTCCATTAGCTCTAGTAACGGAAGCTAGCGTCCCGACCCGAAGCCAGGAGCTCTCGATGTGAACGAGAGTAGGCGTCCATTTGTAGAGACACACTGACAAGCCAGATTTTGATTGCTGCGTGGATCAAAACGCAATTCTGTATACACCCCGACTAGCATGTACGAGATCAAAAAGTTGGACGCTGTGGGAATTGAACCCACGACCTTTCATATGCGAAACGAAAATCATACCCCTAGACCAAGCGCCCAATCATAATATTTTTCATGATACTGCAATTTCTGGTTTACTATTTTAGAATAACAATCATTCAAAAAATCAGCTCATTTACTACTGTTACGAAACGATACCAAGCTGATAAATACCTATCTGTGGATACGTTCACCCTTCGAGCGTTAATCTTTTTCTCGTCCACTGGCAAGTCTCGCCTTTGTCCAGGTTGGTGCGCCAAGGGAGCGAGGGTCTTGCCAATGAATGGGACATACTGCTGCGCAGCGATGTTCCACGTATAGGTCGTTCCAATTCATAAGTTTAGTATGATTGGAAAGGGTCCCATACTGTCAATATCGTGACTACGGTAATGCCCCTAGGTCTCTCTATGTATAGCAAACCTCAGCGTTTCCAATACCCTGTTGCACTGATCGTTCCTACAGTCCCGGTCCAGGGGCGATCTGGGCCATAGCGACAAAACGCCGACGCTGGCGTCGAGTTTGGCCTGCTTGGGCTGATTGAGCGCGGTAGCCATGCCATCCTCCCACGTAGATGCTGTTGCGCTCGTTGTTGTTCTCTGCTGTCCGAGATGTTGAATCAAGGCAAGGTGATCGGAAAGATTGCTCATGATGGCTCTACAAAAATGAGTCACCTTTGGAATCAGACATACTGGAAGTCTGCGGGATAAGCTAGGAACGGATTGGACTGGTGCTCTTGCTGTAAGTTGCTGAGCTGGCAGCGTAACTATGATGGCTGTGAAAATAGTAAGGTGATGTGGCTGAAAGATTTGCACCGATGTCATTGCTTTACGTGAATTATTCACCTTAGTCGTTTCTATTCCTTCCGCTCCTTGCCTTTCGCTTATCGCTAGTGTTGCTCGAAGAATCTGTCCGACTGTGGCTCTACTTCTTCCCACAAATTGAACAGGAAATCTCCACGGTCGACGAGGCGAAGCCGATCAGCGTTCTCGGGTCCACGACAGACGCTGTTCTATGGCACGGTTTACCTATATTGGAGCTCCATTGTAAGTCCTAAAGTTATGACCGTGGGTGGCCTTAGCCCGGTAACTCGATCCTGTCCGAACTATTGTGATCGGCCTCGAGAATGGCATTGTGTATTCGAGTCAGCAGCTGCTTCTTTTCCATAGGATGGTGTCGAGGGGATTTTTGGGCATGCTTGGTCCACACACTACTTGAGTCTTGCCAATTTCTTTTCATTATTTAGCATGCAAAGTTTTCATTTCACAGTGACCACGACGGCTATTGATATTGGAACTGTCAAGAACGAGACCATTCTCCTGGTAGATAAAATTACCCTCTTCGTTAGGAACTAATACTAACGAGTGTTCAGGCAAATTGAAACGACAAGGATTTGTTTTCTACGGAAATGTTCACTACCATCTTAATTAAAGGAAAGTATTCGCTGTCATCCCCTTCAATTCTCCTTCGTCTTTTCTCTTTCCTCCTCTCCTGCGTCCTTTAATGCCAAATCAGCGACAGAGTCTGCTAGTGCACCGGCTAGTCGGTTGACCGGGCAACCTGTCTGATTAGTGAGAGTCGACATAGGGCTTGCAACTGAAGCTGAAGATCTCGTCGACGCTGTGGACCGGCGTAAGCCTCATCCTCCGTCGTGGGCTTGTCTCTGTGCTTTTCTTTCTTGAGCTTTCTTGTCACTGTGAAAACCTCCCCGTCCCCCTCATTCTCCCTTCCTCTTCGTTGCTTTATTCTGCAACGGCTCCACCTTCGCCCTCTCATCCGCCTTTCCTGTCGCGCGAGGCTTTCTGCCCGGCTTCTGCAAAGGTACATCCTCCGTCTCCCCGCCTTCCTTGTCCGTCGCTTTAGCCACCAGCCTAGTCACGTTCCAAGTCTGTCCAAGCGGTTCAGATTAAGGCTCCGATACCACAGCTTTGACATCATAGGGTACGCCACGCTTAGTGCGGTTCGGATGGCCCCGATGGCTCATTACTGCCGTCTGGAGTCTTCTGTGTCTCGCTTCGGCTTTGATGGTGGTAATCAGACAAATGTGCTCAATAAAAGCCTCAAAGATCCTTAGCAGTGACAAAGTGGCCGTGATATTGACCATTTTGAAAGAGACAGTATCGAAGGAAGCTTTAATAAGTCGTATCTGACCTGCGCCCACAGCTGTCTCTGCTGCCCACATTTGATCAAATCGACGTAGCAGGTCATGAGCGTCGTCATTCCCGCCCGTTGTCATTGCCGTCGGCATCAAGAGCCACGTAAGTACGCGCAACAGGTACCGTGGAAACCATCTCTCTCGGCGCTGGAGTAGACATGGTGTCAAACCTGGCGAAGTGACGTTTGCAGAAGGATGTCTCTAATCTGATAAAAACAGATATGACCTATAGATGAGAGATCTGATGGATAGAATAATTTGGATGCCGGAGACATTACATAGATCAAAAGAAATGGGTATCTGAAGAAAAGAGTTGATGAGATGCGTCTTGTTTGAAATTGACAAATCTGACAAGCTTTGAGCCTTGCTTTGTGAAATCTGCGAGAGACTTGCTCGACAAACGACCTATGCTAATGTGATATATGATATATAGAGCAAATTAGGGTCCCTCTTCATCAACTAAAAGACCCAATCTGAGAAGCATTGTCGAACAGATGTTAGAACAGGAGAGCAGGACTCGAGAGTGCCTTTTGTAGCGCCTCAGTAGTAACGAAGACCAAGGGATACTCGGATGATAAGAGGATACACTTAATAGAATGTAGGAAGCTGACACTGCCTTTCGATTAACCCGTAATTATAAAAAACATCTCAGCCTCGGAGAGCTCACAACCAGCAAGACATGAGTAAGGCTGAGAACACAAAATTGGTGTTAAAATGCGGATAGTAGCAGCAATATTTCTCTTGAAATCTGGTCACTAATGGAAACTTTCTGTGTTCAAGACCAGAAGCTCCGTCAAGATGTTCATGATACAAATCATTGTACACCAACGTAGTTGATGATATGGTGTAGGAGTCCGGAAATCAGAAAGGAACATCCAGATGGAAGAGACAAATTTTGAGATTAATGCAACAAAATTGATGATGGTGCAAGGGTTTTCCAGATATGAATGCCTCAACTCTCAAAGATAGGAAGGATGTGAAGTTTAGGGAGATCTAAATATCCTCCCAGAGTCATCCACTCTTCTTTTGAGTGACCTTACGCCTCAGGCCCTCACCATGATCTAGCGTAGTCGCCTCTCGCTTGACAAATCCTCCCCTGCCATCCCCATAATCAATTTCATCAGCAACTTCCACTGATTCATAAATGCACTATGTCCAGCTCCACAACCTACCACCCTGCATCCCTTCCCCAGATTCTTGATGAAATTCTTCTGAATGGAAACCGGAATGGCATTGTCCTTTTCGCAAACCAGATAAGTGATTGGAACGATACCGCCAGCGCAGTCGGCTGTAGCGGGCTCTGAGTCACCGGTAGAGCAATGACTGACGACCTTTGAGAGGCAATATGCGACTTCGTTGGATGGGAGGTCGTTGTAGAAATAATACTCCGGGCGAGAGGGTAAGGAGAAGCCATCCTATTGTTCTGGGTCAGCCGAGGTGTTCCCCTCGTGCATTGTGCTTGCATTGATCTCTAGCCCAATGGGAGAGCAGACCCGCAGCGCAATGGGAAAGCATTTCCGGTTTTTCCCTCACCTTGCACTCATCAACCCCAACCATCTCCCACTCCGGATTCTCCGCTACAAACCCCGCCATACTCTCCCCAGTTTTAAGTGCCCAAGCAGAAATATACAGGATACCCAGGATACCGCCTTTCTTGCCCCGTGCTTCCCGCTCGCTCTTCAGATATTGTCTTGCGGCGCAGCTACCAGGGAGACCACCATACCCATGGCACACCAGCACCACCTCCTCTTCCATCTTCTCGATTGCACCTTTGAGGAGCGAAGTGACACACTCCACATCATCCTTCAGCCCCGGAGGCTTCTCTACATCAGAAATGATCGCAGACAGCCCCATGATGCCTCTGTCGGGCATACTATTCCTTGGCAGCCAGGGGACGCGAGTAACATAGCCAGCGTGATTTAGCTTTCCTGTAAGGCGCGCGTAGTGAGCTGGAACGTGCCTAGATGACTTTGGAGTCAGCGCTGCTCTCTTGGGAAGCATCATCCTGCTGCTGGAATCACGTCTTGCGACTCGGACGGTGGAATGAGAAGGAATACAAGGGTTGATGAGCTTCAACACACCAAGCATCAGGAATTAGCACGATGGTGGGTCTTGGAGTAGGCGGGAGGAGATGTGCGGGGATGTAGACGACTGGTTGGAGGAGTTCGGGAGAGGGCGAGCGAGTGCGAATGGTGCCTGTGGGGGAGAAGGGGGGTCGGATGGTGGAGGTGGTGGACAGGGTGGGGGAGATAGGCGAGTTGGAGTTGTTGATTTCGGTATACATTGGGTCCTCGATGCAGATTGTGAGTGGTGTTGGGGTTGGGGGTGTCATTGTGGCGTGGTGTGGTTGCTGTGTGAGAGGTTTTGAATAGGGTTTTATGTTGATGGCAATTATGAGAGAAGTCGCAAGTTGCGCGGATGATATAGCGACGACGGCATGTGAAAGGAAAGTAGAGAATAAATGTTGAAAAATTGCCGCGGAGCTTCCACAGGGTTGCACAAGGAACATGTATTTTCCGCAGCAGATAATGGGATTTTGAAGTGAATTGGCAGAGCCGTGGAAGGACAAATTGCATCATTTCAGAAGATGGACTTCAGCCGTTTAAGCACAGGAAGTAAAGGGAAGGCTTGGCATTCCATAAGATTTATACAATGAAAAGTACATTAGCCCCAAACTTAAGACTTGGAGTAGAATAGTGAAAACGAAACAGACCATTTCCAACTCCTACCACCACAAGCCCAAGCATATAGGCACCTTGCCAAATCCCGCTCAGGATGCGCCAGCAATGCAATTCCACCGACCTTCTACGCCTCCCAAATGTGCATCTCCCGCTCCCAAAAGGTCTATTGCCTGGCTTTAGCACCACTCGCCCGATGCCAAACATCACCACCCCACCTCATCATTCGCTCCGCGGCCGCTGCGGGCCCGTCAACAGCTGGCCGTACGTCCAGGTAGAAGACTGGCTCTCCGGTTGGCTCTTCGGGTCCTTCGTAGTAATCGATGACGTATCTGATCTCCCTTGTCTGTCCGCTTGGTAGTGTTCGCTGCACGTACCAGTCATGACGATCGAATGGGGGGGCCGAGCTGCAAATAGTCAGCATAACGTTATGAGACGTTCTTTGGGGAGAACTCACCCATATGACCCTGGAAATACCTTCCCCAGAACGTCCAACATCCGCGCCTTGGGCGTCATGTCCCCCGGCCTCCCCATAAACCTCAACAACCGCGGCTTCTCCTTCGCCCAGCCCTCCTGCACAAATCCGTCCTCTCCATTCTGGCACGCTTTCCACCCATACCCAAATCCCCTACTAAATCTCGCCTCCCACCCTTCGATCTCTGTCCACGCCCCCTCGTTCAGGAAATTATGCACCGCTACCATTGACTCTACAGCATCTTCGGGAGTGTCATCGTAGCCTTTGCGCAGCATGGCGTTGTACATTTGCTGTGGTGATGGATACTCCCAGTTGCCTGCGACCTCGCCGCGGGGGATGGAGGATGTGGTACGGGAGGTTGGAAGGGTGATGGTTTGATGGGTGGCGCGGGCTTGGGAGAGGTTGGAGGGCATGTAATTTAGGGGATTTAGTTTGGAAAGAGTCGAGGTAGGTTTGGGCGATGAGGGAGGAGGGGCGTTTGGTGAGGCGATGGGGCATGATAAACCGTCTGCTAGTGAGGACTTTTGTGGCGGAAACGGGGTCGTCGAGGCGGGTGAGGAGGCGTTATATATGGGGCATCCTGGCTGCTAAAGATTAGCTGAAGCTGGTGGCTAGAGATTGCTTTCATAGCATACTGGAGGAGTGGCATCTGAGGATGGTAGAGGATGAGGCGCAATAGATCTCCGGGGCGTTGAGGTCTCTGCCCAGAACCAGCCCATGTTGGCAGACGTAGTATGTGCGCTTCTTCTCTATTTTGATATGATCCCGGAGCTCTGTACGGTATTCAAGGTGAGCCTCGCTTAGGATTGATATGATGATGCTGGTTAACGGTTGAGATCGGTCGAAGTCGCGGTTTGAAGGCGGCCGAAGTTGTGGCCAAGACTGACGTCCGCCTGCGACTTCCAAACACTCCATTCTTCACTACCAGTGAGATTATCCAACATTCGCATTCATGATGAGGAGCTCTAAGGACCGCTGAGGACAAGTGTCTTCCTTTACGATGCGAACGGCCTTTGCCATTGGTCGACTATGCCTCCGCCAGAAGCCTCAACGCTTAATAGCAAATCTCGCCCGCCATGAAAGATACTACACAAAGCCAACGAGATGGCGGATACCCTTCAGACCGCCACCCAAACCCCCAAGAAGCAGGGTACTCATATGGAGCCTGTTATCCCCTGCAGCATTTGTGGCATTAAGTGAGGAAGACAACGGGGATGGAAAAACCCCGGAGGAGCACATGCTGGAGGCTTCGAGGGCAGAGATCGCGAAAGAGGTGCCAGACGACGTTCGTGGTTTGAAAAGAGCATGGAGGAGTTTCTACTTGTTCGTGGATACTGTTATCATTGAGCCGTTGGCTACTACATTTCGCTTCCTCCACCTATTTATAATATTCGTCCCAGTACTGGTGTCGATACCTGTAATTTGGTTAGGACCAAAGCGAAAAGCTCGTGACAATGAGAGAGCTGGTACGCTATGGTGGTACTCATTTCTGGTGCATTCTATGGAGCGGGGAGGACCGGCTTTTATCAAGGTACAACATGCGGTTCGAGACAGCGCAATGGTACAGGGCTGATCTTTCGATTCCAGCTTGGTCAATGGGCGGCTTCCAGATCTGATATCTTCCCTCAAGAAATGTGCAATACCATGTCATCCCTACATTCAAATGCACCAGCACACTCGCTGAGATATACTAAGAAATCAATTGTGAGGGCCTTTGGCGGACGGCCTTTCGAAGATATCTTTGAAGAATTTCATGAAAAGCCGCTGGGCGTGGGAGCGATAGCGCAAGTCTACAAAGCAAGACTGAAGTCAGACCTCGTAGCTGAAGACGGCGTCGATATAGAGTCGGAGCAGCCCAGCTTCCGGCAGAGGGTACGGAAGAATATGGACGCGCTGGCCAAGAGTTCACCTTCACGAAAACCTTCACCCTACGTCGCAATTAAAGTCCTCCACCCCAAAGTCGAGCGCATGGTCCGTCGAGATCTGCGAATCATGGGCTTCTTTGCTTCAGTCCTTAATGCAATCCCGACGATAGAGTGGCTGTCCCTCCCGGACGAAGTCGCCCAATTTGGCGAGATGATGCGACTACAACTCGACCTCCGCATAGAATCTGCTAATCTGATGATGTTCCGGAAGAAATTCAAGGATCGCACAACTGCCTGGTTTCCATTCCCCTACGCTGGGCATACGACACGGCAAGTCCTTGTAGAAGAGTTCGCGCAAGGTATACCCCTTGCCGCGTTCCTTGAAGATGGAGGGGGTGTCTTCCAGAAAGACATTGCGGATGAGGGGCTCGATGCTTTTCTGCACATGCTCCTGATAGACAATTTCGTGCACGCTGACCTCCATCCTGGAAACATAATGGTCCGCTTCTACAAGCCCGAGCAGATCAATCTCTCGTTAGGTCGCTCTAAACAGTCAGATACCCCAGAGCACTCTACAGATGTCACCGAAGAAGTGCTTCAACGACTTCGTCCACATCGCCACTATCCAGAAGACTGGACCGGTCAGCTGGCAGAAATCGACAAAGAAGGCTATCGGCCACAACTCATCTTCATCGACACTGGTCTCGTGACAGCCCTTAACGCTACGAATCGCAAGAACTTCCTCGACCTCTTCAAAGCCATCGCTGAGTTCGACGGCTACCGCGCCGGCCACCTAATGGTGGAGCGATGTCGGCAACCTGAGGCTGTCCTTGACAAGGAAGTCTTTGCACTCAAGATGCAGCACCTAGTGTTGGGCGTGAAGAGTAAAACCTTCGCGCTCGGCAACATGAAAATTGGCGACGTACTGAATGAAGTACTAAGTATGGTGCGCGGACATCACGTACGCATGGAAGGCGATTTTGTCAACGTCGTAATCAGTATACTGCTACTGGAAGGTATCGGTCGAAGCTTAGACCCCAATTTAGATCTCTTTAAGAGGTAAGCCTGTCTTTACCCCTATATTCCCAACCCACCACAACTCACTCACTACAGCGCCCTTCCTATCCTTCGCCAACTTGGCTCTCAGGGTGGCGGCACCTCACTCCTTAAGAGCGCACGTGAAGGCGACTTCTCCATGATCAAGATCTGGGTGGGTCTCGAAGGACGGCAATTCTTGCGCGCTTCTGCGGATCAAGTCGAGGCGTGCGTCAAGTACGACCAGTTGAGTCCAAATATTTAGTTACGTTCGGCCGAGTCTAGGTACATTTGTATTGGGCGGCGTGTGGGGCTGGAGGGTTAGAGAGCATTACTTTTGACTCACCTGCTTTAGAGCTTTGGGAGACGAAGAATGGACCTCAAAGCATAGACACTGAGTACGAGTTGGCATAGATTATATACATGTCAAATGAGCAAAAGCGACGATTGCAACTCATTTACACTCGAATTTCGACCAAAGAATAGACAGCGTCCAGCGCCAAGCTATGGATTATCCAATCTCCAATGATCCATTAAGCGAGGTCGTAGAGCTTCATCGAGCATTGTCACATCTGAAATCAACAGTCATAAATCATCAAACACCCAAGTACGTGCTGCAAATAATGATGCATCAGGTATTTTTCTGGTCTGGGATGGCAAGATTTCCGTTGTCAACATTTTGCGGGTCCATTCCATGAGCTAAATCATCCTAGAGCCAGCATCTTACGTCCCAGTCCTGGGACCAAGATACAAATCTTATGCGTATCAGATACACTGCATCCGGAGCTATCTGTTATGCCTCTTTCGAAAACTATTGTCTACGGCTCCAACATCGAATCTCTATAAACTTTTGAAAGGAGCTAGTCTAACTAAGCGAGCTGACTATGAAAAGATATTAGGGACGTGATGGTGTCAGTCTTGAATGGGTGTGGTGTGCTGGGGAATGGAGGATGGGCCCACGGCCCTCATAAATACTCCTTCGCCAAATCGCTTGACTTTTCCCTCTACAGATATAGTATCCGCTCAGTAAGCGTCTAGGGAGAAGCTTGCCCCTTTTACAGCCTGTTTCTCACGTTCGTACTAATGGAAAGAGTGCTGATAGCTACAAACTTTAGAGCTCCGGATGGCTATTTATTAGAGGGCGAAGCGTTCACAGGCCCGTTTCTAGTCAATGCTCTTAAAGTAGCGTTTTACTGAGCTCTAGCTTGGGCTTGAAAGTATGGCGAGCGTCTCCGTCTGCGAGAAGCCTTCAGGTGTCGATTATCCCCCAGTAATCACCATTTTTAAACCAGGGATCGCGGTAGACACTGGTTCAGCCAAAAGACTTTTGTACCGCGGCGCCGGATACATTAGGTTGAGGCATATTCGAGGTCAGATTCCCTGACAGGGCCGTAGAAATTGCGGCTGTGATCGGGCTGGCGTGGTCCTCTCCTTAGTGAAATTTCCAGCTTGGGCTTGGCGCGCATGCTTCTGCAACGACAGCTCTTTACCTCTCATCTCGTCTTTCTTCACTACCACAGTCAACCGAAAGCTACTTCGAAGTAGTCTACATGAGCCCTTCAATATATTAGCGACCTCTCATTACCATGGATCTCCCCCAAGAATTCGCGATGAAATGACATGTCACTTGTCCAAGTCGCAACCCCTTATCTACGAGCATTGTATCGTTCCGTGACACAAGTCCGCAGGCGAGTTCTCAAGAAGGTCATCCACTATTGCCCCTAGTCAACGTCCTGCATCTCTTGATCACTGGCTTCTTCTGTGAAGGGTCGCTCAAGAGCAATGGCATGCGACTTCTTCACTAGGAAATGTGAGACCGTGACCACAAAGTTACTGAATGATTGTCTAGGTCACTTACTCTGTCCTTGCTTCGTCCATACGATCATATCCCGTCCACGTCTTTGCGCCTCCGGGCCTGAGGTTTTTGGTGTCCTTGCCTCCCTCTTCTTGACGCTCCTGTTCTCGCCACGGGCTCTGGCGCAACAGTCTCTGTCTGGGTATCCGCATTACCTATCAAATCGGCGTTCATGTCCACGTCAACTGTACCACGTCCTTCGGGTCCGTGCTCCTGTAGAGAACGCTCACTCTTGTACTGCGCTACCAGTTGCGCTATGTATGCGGAAAATGCATTCAGCTTGGGTCGAGTCGACGCTTGCTTTGCTATCTTTGCTGGTTTTGACAAGCTTGCTGCCGAACTAGCCTTGTTTGCCCTTGCTAGCCTCGCTCGAGCCGCATCTGCCTCATGCTTGTCTTCGGTCAGCAGATGCTGTCTGAACTGCCATACAACATGCTTACCTTTGCTTTGTTGATGGCTTTTTGTTCAGCTTTGGTCGGTACTTTGTTGCCCCAAAATTGCGATACGGGAAACGAGGATGTCTACAGCGAATTTAGTCAGCGACCTATCACGAGGGAACAGCACAGGCCTTGGGAGGTATACTTGTTTCAGAAACCGTCTGCGCTCTGGATGACCGTTCGGAAAATACCTTCGTACTTGGATCTCCCAACATAGAGTAATGTCCTCACGAGCTAGCGATGCACCGAGTTCATTGTGCTTCTGAATCATGTCCTTGGTATATTGAAGGAGGGTGAATTCTAGGTCGTCGAAATGATACTCGGTGTAGATGACTGGTGAGACCTGTCGGCGCATGGACCTACCTTCTGTAGCATCCAAGCTGCCACCTGAATTGCACAGCTCGCTGTCATCGATGGGTCTGATGCCTCTGAATGGCAGGACAGTGGCCATTGCTAGATATTATTGATGCCTGTGATCATAGTGAGTTTCAGAGGAGCTTGCGTACTTGTGTGTTGGGGGAAGAAATCTGAAGAGCTATAATTGGCCCGTGCTCGTGATGCCAAGCCTTACCCGCAACAGACCCCTATCTTCATGGAACTGCCAGCAAGGGCTTTACGGTTGAGTACGCTTGTCTTGAACCCGTGTAAGTGCGATTTGTTTAGTAGGTGGCTCATGAGGCATCGCGACCCATCGAAATGCTAATTTTCAAATTATGAGTTATAAAGGGATTTAGTTGTAAACTCTTATAATTCGCGGTTGTTTAGTCTGACGGTTAAACGCTTCTAAAAAACCTGGGTGATGTGGTCGAGTTAAATCGGTACTATCACACAAATGTCCTGAGCCGCAATTAAAACCCAAAAATGAGATAGCTTAGCTTGACAGCTCTGCGCTCTAAACAACCTGGATGATGTGGTCGAGTTGAATCGGTACTATCATACAAATATCCTGAGTCTCATTTCTTTTTGTTTTATTTTTGCCCTTCTAGCAAGTGGTTCATCACGTATTTGAGGCCTCTTAGAATTATTTTTGCTAATTCTTTGGGTCCAGGATCCCGCTAGGCAGTCAGTACACAAGAACAAATTCGCCCCACCACAACAAGCGCTTGGTTGGCAATAAGCTTGGCACAAAGTCTACACCATAGATTGCGAATGCTGCTGTACATCAAGCATGAGCAACTGTGGAATTATTTGGAAGGACTGCACGGAATAGACTAGACGAGAATCTGGCAGAGCAGAGGGTTTCGAGAGTATCTTGTTCTAATCTAGGTCCTGACCTATCTACGATGACTTCTCGTTGAATCAAGAAATTTACTCTCCTTTGTACGCTCTGATCTGACAACGTTGATAGCTGATATTAGGGGGAGCCGCTCTGAGGGAGCTGAGCGCGGCCTTGTCTTGATGTTTCACGCATGCGATTCGTGCAAGCTGCAACAATCTCACAGAGGCGAAGAAGCCCATGGAGTGCAACCAATTACTTCTCTTCACGTCGACCGCCCATCCCTCGAAGCCTCTCGCTACTTCTCTTGGTCTGTATCATTCGTAGACCTAGATATAATATCAGTATTGCCAAGGCAATCTGCGTCTGGAAGAGCTCTGTTACCTCCAACCCTTGGCCTAGACATTTGGGACTGCTGATTCGGCGCTGACTCTTCACCGCCATCACTGGCTGGGTTTCCAGAGTCGGGATGGGTGTGGAGTTCTCGAATGGGCGCTCCAGATGGAGCCGCTCTTGAAATTTGAGCTGCTGGAGGGGAAGCAGGGGTATCAACAGGTGAAGGGGCTTGTCGCGCTGGCGGTACTGGTGCAGTTGTTGTCTCTATGGCAGGTCAGTATTGATCAAGAGGCAGAGTCACTAGGTACGGACTCGAAGCCTTCTTTCCCTTCTTCGGATACAGAGAATGGCCTCTTGTAGGTCTGTGGCTCCTAGATTTTCTCGGCTTCTTGTCTTGCGGTCGCGGAGACTCGCTCTAGATCGCGATCAGCTCACTCAGTAGTGTGGTGCTAGCATGTTGCTACCTCGTCGCCAGTATCTTTGCTGTCTCCAACCGTGTATGTGCTCCCGTAGCCTGCTTTTCTCTTCGAGGATCCTTCCGTTGTTGGTGGCTTCGAAACTTGCTCGACAAGATCGCGAAATTGATCCGGGGTCAAGTCATCTATCTACACCCAGACGTGGTTAGCCCAAGGCCTGCTCACTGCCATTTTGAGGTACCGTTAATATACTTGGTTCATCTTACGGCCTCTCACGAGCTCGCATTCGAAGTGAAAAACTCGCTGGACAACCGCAGTCCATAGTGACCGCATCACATGAATGGGCACCCCCGTCTCTGAATTCATTTCAAGGACACTGCGCGCAAAGCCCTTGTATGATATATTGTTAAGCGTACGCAGCATGACGTCTGGTACTAGGAGTTGGAGTCCATCTGTCTTGCGCTCCATCAGAATGTCCTTGGCACTCAGCTTCTTTCCCTCATAGATTGCACGTTTGACCGGTAGGAAACTCCGCGTTTGTCGATCCTGAGCTTCAATGTCCCGAATTCTAGCTTGGTTCACGCGCTTGTCCCAGAATTCATTGGACAGTGGGCTATAGATCTGTAAAGTTCCATCAGCAATATATCACGAAGAGGAGGATTGCATTGATGAAGCACCTGCTCGATCAAGTCTTCACATTTGGCTGCATCGCCAGAATAGACCTCGCGGACCTTGAAAGCCCAGGCCACTGCCATATCCCAGTAATCAAGCTGCCGGCCATGTCTAGTGTTCTTGTTGATGATGTCCTTGGCATACTGCGTAATGTTGTAGTCTGATGCCTCGAAATGACGCTGGGTGTACACAATGGGCGCCACAGCGCGTTGAATTATACTCTGCGACTCTGCAGCACGAGCGTCCATTGCGATCTTGACGCGAACATGGGGCACAAAAGTGAAACTTCTCGAGGTTGAAAGTACAAGCTGAGTAGTGTTGTGGCGGAAAATGAGGAAAGTTAAGGGTGTTGTGTTTAAAAAATGGTGCGCAAAGTGGGGCTGATACCGTATCAAATTGTTGAAAGAACGGGAACCGAACACATGAATGACATCACGTGGTCTGGTCTTGAGTGCCAGTACAGGCAAGATACAGTCGGTTTGGGCGCCACACAAGACTTGTCGGTCTCTTCTGGATCTACTGAACAACTGGTCACAACTAAGTCTGAGCTTTCAATAGCCAGAAGAAGCTAAAATCGCCGCGCGTGATAGCATGGCCATTGCGCCTGGTTGTCATTCAAGAACATTTTCCCACATTGGTCAGCACGAAGCTCTCGGTGAGCTTCGAAATGCTCCCTTGCGAGTTTGGGCGCTTTGATAGCTTTGTTGAATTGATGTCTTGGTTCCACATAGCCTTTCGCTTCGTGTTCTTTGGCGATTTCCTTTGCTGTTGCCCGTTTGGCAACTAGCTTGCCTGTGTTTTGATTGCCTTATCTGTCTTTGCAGGGAGCTCCTTTGCTGAATTTCGTAAAAGTAGGGGTGAACAGGGCTCGTAATACCCTGGGATTGAAATTGTCTCGATAAGGCTAAGATTAGCCTTTCCCTTCCCGAGCGGGTAAAACTTCGCATTGAAGTAAACAATGACGTTTCCTTTCAGTCTACAACACGCATCGTACTTTAAGGGCCGCGGGGGGTTTCGCGCAAGCCTCCTGAATGAATCCCTTTAGTAGCAAGCCTCGTCATAGTCTTATTATAGTACGAGTATTCTAATTTAAATTACGACGTAAGATATCGTACTAAGGATAGACTCGTTTATATAGTAGGCAGTATTAGGATAAAAGGCTTAGGATCCTTATGATTAGAGGATCTCCTCGCGCACCAAGATCTCCTAGATAGAGGCGTAACCAAGTACGGTTACTTAAATACGAGATTATTTATTAAATAGGGAGCGCCAAGTATTAATACGAGTAACTCGGGTACCTAATACCGGGATGTATCAACGCCATCAAAATTATGACGGTAAATTCGAAGGATTTGGCTGATTTTACCCCGGGGGGGCGATCTACGCATACTAGAGATACCTTATAGTGGGGCGGTTGTGTGCCTGCGTCGGTATTATATATCGCGGTATTTTTGATCTCCTGGTCAGCAGATCTCCTGAAATTATAAAAGGCTCTCGGTATATCCGCCCTTCCATAGATCTTGGCGCGTTAATTGTCGCAATTATCAATAGGGAGACGCTTATACTGAGGATATTTTAGTCCTAGAGACTCTTACGAGCATTCTACGATTATTTCCTAAACCCCCTGCGGCCCTTAAAGTACGCAAAACGACCAACATCTCTCCCAACTATCAAAGCGTCCGCTGAAAAAGTATCAATGATAAGTCTTCCTCCAAGAATCAAGCGTCAGCGTGAATTAGCTAGTGATTTAAGGAGCATTTGAAAGGGGTCATGAATGCTCAAGGCCATGCCTTCATCCATCGCGACTATGGGGTCTATTTGGGTCATAACAGAGAAACCTTGTAATGCGAGATGGTTGTATAGACTACCTCACCATCAGGTGGATGCTTTGACACAGCCTTCTCATACTGATCCTACTCTACAGGACTCGAGCCGAGTTGTGTTTCTCATTACCTTGATCGATGTGCCACAGTCTACGATAGCGCTTGCTAATAGCTTGCGCCTCTTAACCCGATGGCTTTTTCCATATTGAGTTTGCCCTCTCTGGGTTGACAAAATCTTCACTGACCACGCATAGGTTCCACCTCTTACCAGACTCAACCGACCACGTCAACCTTCCAAAACATCGCACGGGAAGGTCTGACCGCATTGTTGAACACTCTAGAGTCAAAAATAGGCTTTGGAGCACCGATTGGGTAGACCGCCTTACTTTAGGTTAAAGCTCACTGCGGTCACCAACTCATGTGGCGTGGCGGGATGCGATGTGGAAGGTGGGGTTTGGTAAGAGGTGGAGGCCAGCTACGAGACCAACCTGTACGCGGTGCTGGCTACGAACCTTCTGCTTGTCAGGAGAGCCGATGGGTCTCAGGTTTGCACCGATTCTTTGGCACTACTGGTGGCTAGGGATCGAATTCGCTACAGTTCTCATGAATGTTGACCATACAGATGCGACCTTGGATGGGACCCATCTCCCCCGACGCCAATAACAACAACAACCAGGTCCTGATAGTCTACCCTTGCACGCATACTTCGTCAGCTATCAAGGTATCCAGCTTCATATGTCTCTTCTCATCGACCCTACTGATGCTCAAGTCTCCGAGCTACTGCACCCTCTCAGCTCGCCCAACGCGGCTCCAAGATCGACCCCAGGCGCCCCGTTGACACCTAAGCTCACCTTTCCGAGGACCGCTACGAAGGGTGACAGACGGCACTAGGTCGGTGAATTCCCTACAATGCAATTCGATCAAGGCATGAAGCGATAAAAGCAACGCTTGAATGGGCCGATTTCGGTTTCCTACAGGTTGGGGACAGCGTTGCCCATCTATGGGATCTTGGGGCTGCACATCTGGGTAGTTCAAGGTGAAGATGGTGTGTTTGGGCTACACATGGAATTTCGATGCGCTATCTTGGCCAACAAAACTCTGTTATTAGCGTATTTATGTCGTCAACATTCGTTCGTTTCCCTCCGTTGTTCATTCTGATAGACTCTCCTCGCGTAATAACATACAATCGGGACATGACTCAGGCGATATCTCTTCCTTCAAGTATGCATCTACACACGGGCGCTCAATCCCCTGTCTTCCTTGCGCCTCGACGCTTCCGAGCAGCCGTTTCTGGCGCTTTGCCTGTCCCAGACTCTTGCAATCGGCCGAAAAGCTGCTTTTCACAAACTTCTTCAGACTCATGTTCGGCTTCATGCTTGCGCTTTCTGGACGGGATCTGGGTATTTATGGCTTTTCCGCTGGATTGATTGACGCCATTGGAGGTACCGTAGGACTATATAGAGAGTCAGCTTCAAGTTTACCGTAATGCCGTAGAAACATTTTGCTCACATCTTGGAGCTTTATTGTTTTAGTAGTCTTGTCAGGATCCGCATAGAGGTTTTCCAAGATACCCTTCCATATTCTTCGTATTTCATACGGCGTAGTGCGCACAGCATTCGCTGCATCGACATCGCGTCACACTTGGATATAATTGATCTCAGACAGGGGGAGTTGTCAGACCTTTGGCACAATCACCACGCCATGTTGGTTCTCTAGCAGCACCACACCTTTGTCATTGGCTACTTGCTCCCCACTTGGTGTAGGTCCCCAATAGTATCCAGTCTTGCTCTCATCGTAGCAGTGATATGCGGTCCAAGCCGTAGCACTGGTGCTTCTTAAAGCCCAGAACCTGTTCATGAGTGGGCATTCTAGCTGGTACAGATCAGTGTTGTTCATGCAGTGCCTTGGCAGTATCGAAAGCCGAAAGTGCTTCTATTCAATGGGAGATGAGACTAACTTGGCCCATGAGCTTCTCGATCTTAGCATCTCCGAATTCGTTGTCACCCGTGTAAACACGATTTAATTCCATCCAGAAGTAGTACTCGATACCTCTCCTGCTCAGAACGGAATCCCCAAGGACCATCTCATTCGCGTCACACATCGCCTTGGAGAACTCGACGATGCCATTGTTTTGCTCCTCGAAGTACTCTGACGTGCACCTGATCGTCGCAATGGCAGGCACGAAGTGGTGTAGGACAGTGACAGACGGACGCAATTGTCAGGGCGGCTCTGGAATGTCAAGTTCGCAGGTATCTCCTGGCTTATACCCTGTAGCTGTGGTATCTTGCGAGATCCGGCCGATTTGAGTGCCTTCGCGCGTTCCACAATGGATTGTTGTTCTTTGGCAACTGCAGCGTTGAACTCGTTGGTGAGTTGCGTGTCTGTAGTCATTGCTAATGCCATTGTAGTCATAATGAAGAGGGTAGTGTGCTAAAGTGGACAAGTCTGGCGAAAACTTGCATCTCGAAGGTGGGAAGTAAAAAGTCCCCAATCTATGTTGACCATGCCAAGCAATACCCGCAAAAGACCCCTTTTCGATGCTGGACAATACGCTGTCTCAGAACGTTATAAAATTCAAACTAGCCAAGTACGTGGGCCGAAGAGCAGAAACTCGGCTGCATCTACGCCCCTATCTTTATAACATATATATGAATATACATAAAGACTGATTTGATCTAAACACACATAGAGTCTCAGAACGAGAAGATGATTGTGCCGAAGCGGAGAGAGTGAGGCCCCGAAGCGCTTGAACTGAGACAGGGTCAGTTACTCGATAGAGTGGATATAGGCTCTGCAGCCTTGTTCGATAGTCAACTTGACAGCAACATAAGCAGCACCCAACAGACGGTAATATTTATTTAACTAATCTTTTCAGACAGCAGCTGAGATTTAGACCGTCCCGTATGTTGAGAAGGGAGCAATGCTAGCTCTGAACATCAACATTATAAGTGACTCTGCGCCCAGTGAAGCAAAGAACACTATCTTCCGTGACTCCACCGATTGGAAGAACAAGTATCACATGGCTCGAGACTAATGCTAATCTGAAGCCAAGACAGAAACGGCCGCCTTAAAGCTCGAGCCATGATAGCAAGGGGTATCGAAAATGGGCTGGAGTGAAGATCGAATCCGAATTTTTTTCCCCTGAGAGCGGACATGACGAGCTCTTGTGAAAGAACATGGCTAGCGTTGTTTTTCATTGGCTGTGAATTTCGGAATACAGACGTTTTGTAAGGACGATTCTTTCTTTTCGAGTCGAAAGGGTGCACGAGGGCCAGGAATTGAGCCCCTGGTATGATAAAATATCGACGAGTGTAGCTTTGCCGGAGCACCTTTCCTTAAGATTCGAGGGCTAGATCGAAGTGATATCCCGATGATCGGCGGGCGTGAAGAGCAATATTAATTTTATGTTTAGAGGACGTAGTAGAGCGATGAATAGATCTTTGCAGAAACGAGCTCCATCCAATCGCGCGGTTTGGGGATAGTAAGGCGGGAGAATTCTAGTGAAATTAGCGCAACATTCCTACGCTGTCGTTCTACCAACACAAGGTAATTGATTCAATTGACCTGAACATGAAACGCTCTCCACATAAGCATGCAAGTTGGGCTTCCAGGTCCAGTCTAGAGTCACTGATTCTCTGAGCTGTACCTGAACGCTGCAGTCATCAGGCTCCATAGCACTCACAGTTGACGCTCATTTCGACGGCTTGGATGGTGGATGTGGACTACACAAGAACGAAACCATGGATCAGTCTGCTTCAGCACTGACAGCGAGACTTGCCGACTTACCGCCAAGAACATGGAACTGAAGCCGACCCTATCATTGAATGCTCGGTCAAACTAGCAGACAAAGCTCTACAAGAGCCAGCACCTCGAGGAGCGCTTGGAAAAGGGCCGAAAGACATTGCAAAAGAAGCTCTACAAGAGAGAGCATGTGGGCCAATACCGGGCAAAGTCTCCATGAACGAACCCATTTTAGGCTATATATCTTTTCCTCCACCTTCGATCCTAGAGGGACGTGACGACGAGTAAACGACGGAACAGCTGCCAATATACGTCGAGTTTGGTAACCTCGACGGTTCAAAAGGAAGTTGGAGACTAGCAGAGACTTAGTCATAACCACTATGGCTATTCCTTTATCAGCCATGCGAATCTCATTATAAGGGCGTCTGAGCCAAGGCTGGCTCTCAAACTGCGTCTCGATCGACCGTACGATCTCTTTGAATGGCAAGACTGGCGCTCCAGCTGCGGCGCGTGCAGGAAACCTGGTCATCTTAGTGGTTCTATGAAAGCCTTGGGCCTGTGCTACGGCTGAAAGCTCTATCACCAATTTTGCCACTTGATCTGAGGTCGAGCCCGATGGAAAGGGGAGGGATTAATGAAGGCACGTCGTTCACGGTCGTTGAAGCCTGCTTGCGCTAGTGATACCGCCGGCAGATCCGACCCTCGGTGCCGTCTCCAAGCCTTCAGCGAAGCAACGACGAGACTCTTCCCTTTTCCTAATCTATCATATCGAAAGGTATGCGGCCAGACCGAGAGAACAACCTGCGCAAGGGCAATCCAAAGCTGCAAGATGAACAATATGCTCCAATGATCTAGCGGGATAGAGGGTCGCCCGCGTATCCTCGGTACATCAATGAGATCAACTACGCCCAATGAGGCAGCTAGGCCAGTGATGTTATTCGCCCGTCGCTAATCTTGTGAGGGCTCTTGCTCCTATGGGGAAGGTCTGCGCAGGAGAACACACGGAAGGAGAGCCCAACTCCAGGAAGCAGATACGAGCATGCCTACACGGTGCTCGCTAGCGTGGGTTGAAATGCACCCGGATGCAAGGAATGGGAAGGTAGCCACCTTCGGAAATAGATCGATTCCACGAAGGGAGTGAAATGGAGACCTCCTTCCAAATCCACTGCATGAGCTTCACTAGGCTCACTTCAAGCTGCACATAAAGAGCGTGTAAGCCCCCTGTTGTGCCTTTCTACCTCCATTCCATCCGAGTATACTTTCGACTGCTTCAATATGCTCACTCACGTCGCTCGTGCAGCCTCCTTGGCCCTCCTCGTGGCCACAACCACTGTCCTTGGCTCGCCTGTGCGCACTCGCTCGCCATACGTTGTCAAAGACGTTCACGATGTACCAAATAAGTGGTACAAAGTTGGCCCTGCCCCTGCGCACAAGGTCATAAACCTGCATATTGGTCTCAAACAAGGACAATTCGATGAGCTAGAGCGACATCTCTATGAAGGTACTTCTTAACCAGCACTCGTTGCCGACAAGGATGGTCAATGCTCACTGAGCTTAGCTGACTTGTGCCTCCTTCTTGATAGTCTCGATACCTTCCCACCCTCGTTACGGCCAGCATCTCACCTCCGAGGAAGTCAACGATCTGATCAAGCCTTCCGGCGATACATTGGACCAAGTCCACGAGTGGCTATCCGACAATGGCATTGAGCCCGCGCAACTATCATACAACAAGGCTAAAGATTGGATCAAGCTCTCTATGCCGGTCAAGGCCGTTGAGAAACTTCTGGATACTGAATACTCCATCTTCGAACACGATGATGGAGATCGCGTGATTCGCGCACCAGAATGGTCGCTCCCAGCACATCTACACGAGCATATCGATGCAATTCAGCCGACAAATTCCTTCTTCCGACCAGCAGGCCGTAGAAAGATGCTCAAGACTGTCATTCCAGTGAGCGAGATTGGCGAAGGGCCACCACAAGATTTTGCCGTTGTCAGCGCTATCGCCGCTACCCCAGACTCCACTGATGTCTCTATCGCGAAAGCGTGCAACACCAGCGCGGTCACGCCGCTCTGCTTGAGAACATTCTATGGCACTAAAGGATACAAGCCACAAGTACCAGGAAAGAATATGGTTGGGTTGACAGACTTCTTGGGCGAGGCAAACAATCGCTCTGATGTTCAGATCTTCCTGGAGATGTACAGGAAAGGTGCACTCTCCGAGGCTGAGACTTTCACGGTGGACGTTATCAACGGCGGTGACAACCAGCAGACACCTGACACACCAGCACAATTGGCCGCTGGCAAGGATCTTGAAGGAAACCTGGATGCTGAGACAATCATTGGTATTGACTACCCGACGCCTCTGACGGCTTTCACGACGGGTGGAATGCCTCCATTTAAACCGGATGACCTTACACGTAAGTCATCCATCCGAGCACCCTTTTCCATAGCCAAGAGATCCACCTGCCATTGCTAATACGTCAGCTAACGTCATGCACAGCAACGGATACCAACGAGCCATATCTGCAATTCCTCAACGCCGTGTTGGATATGGGTACCCTCCCTCAAGTGATCAGCAACTCGTATGGTGACGACGAACAGACCGTTCCAGAAGCCTACGCCAAGAAAGTCTGCACCCTCTTCGCCCAGCTCGGAGCTCGAGGAACATCCTTCCTCACCGCAAGCGGCGACAACGGTGTTGGAGCCACTGGCGACTGCTTCACCAATGACGGCAAGAACACATCCACTTTCCTCCCTTCCTTCCCCGACGGATGCCCCTACGTAACGAGCGTTGGTGCCACAAAGAACTTCAGCCCCGAGGTCGCAGCATTCGATGCGAAGAACGGCTTCGCCAGTGGTGGTGGCTTCAGCAACTACTTCCCGCGCCCATCCTACCAGAACGACAACAAAGTTGTGAAGAACTACATTTCGAGTCTTGGTGGCGAGTTCGCTGGTCTCTTCAATACCAGTGGTCGTGGTTACCCAGATATCTCCGCCCAGGGACAGCGTTTCGTGACAATCTGGAACGGAACCATCGCCCTTCTTGATGGCACAAGTGCATCAACGCCAACGGCATCAGCCATCTTAGCGCTGGTCAACGACGCTCTGATCGCTGCAGGCAAACCAGCTCTTGGATTCCTCAACCCATGGTTGTACTCCACAGGCTACGCCGCTTTCAATGATATCACGAGTGGGTCTGCTATTGGTTGTGGCGGATCTGGCTTCCCTGCTGAGGCTGGGTGGGATGCCGTGACTGGGTTTGGTACTCCTGTAAGTCTTTTGTCGCCAGTGACTGGGATCGAGTGTGCTGACCCATATGATAGAATTTCCCCAACATCAAGGCTCTAGCGATCAGCTCTAATGCAAAGGCAAGAGTCTGAAGGTTGGTTGTCCGAGACAGGGAGCTGGTGGTCTAGCATAAAGGCAGGTAGAGTACCGTGCCAATGCTGATGCTGGGGCATTGGCTGTGAATGAGTTGGGAGCTGCTCCTACGTACATCGTAATAAAAGGTTGAATTGAAGTGAGCCATGAAATTTACCAAGTGCCAAGGCACTCGGCTATTCATCGTTTTAAGAGCCAGGTATCTCCTACTCTATCACCTTCGAAAGCCAAAGCTGTGGTGCGCTTCAGTAAGCCGCAGGGTGTTTGTCAGAATGAATGGCTGTCTTGAGCGCTAGCCCACAAAAAGTACAATCGTGGAAACATCAAACGGAGCTTTCTAGCTAACCCTAGAGTCACCAGACTACCTGATCACGACTCAGATCCAGCATTGTACATCCAAAGCTTAGCTCTTCTACACCTGACTCATTATCTCAGACAACATCAAAGTGAGTGAAGTTTTCATACCCATGTTCGAAGCCCCAATTTCAATCCCTCACTTGCTTCTTGACGACCATTTCTGAGCCTTGCCTTATGACTTCGACTCGTCTTTCCCAGCCTTATTATCCCCAAACCCACCCTCCTCATAGGGCATTTCTTACCCTTTCCAGCCCAGACCCTCACTTTTCAAACTTCTTTGCAACTCACGGGAACTGTTTTGCGACACCTTCTCCTATATCTTCCTTCCACCGTCTAGGTGTCTGTCGCACATACTTCCATCTCTCCCTCCATATCTCCCTCGCCAACTCAGTTTCGTATCTCATCCGCAATATCCCAGCAGCGACGACCGCAACTCCAATACAATAGGAAAAGAGCCATGAGCGAAACTCAACCCAAGTTCCTTCCGAGATTTCCTCAGCCCCAGAAAGTGTCATGTCCAAACTGTCCCAATCATACATTGCGATAATCCATCAAACAGCCAATCAAACCCAGATTTCAATGGTAGGATGGTAGGAGGGTTTCGATCCGTGAGTGTCGCGCTGCTATCACAACAAGTAGGGATGGATTGCGGCGTTGTGACTGGATTTCGTTGACGATGTAGATTGCGAAGGTATTTTCTGGCACGATTTGAAAGGGTTCGAGAGCAGTGGATGTGCTTCTTGTACCGCTGTGCTTTGTGAGTCGGCTGAAATTAGTGCCTGCAAGATGTAATGTTGAGAGGTTTGGGGGACGTAGATATTGCAAGGATAGCTGCCTGGGCATGTTGATCAGCGCTCAGGTATGAAACATTCAGTATACCCTCCGGCCTCAGGACTAAAAAGTTGCTGTTATGAACTCAAGCTGCTTATATTTGGTTATCTTTAGGCTCGGAAAATGACATGGATTATGGGGATTGGAGGGCCACATGCAAGGGGCGATCAGCTATGCAAGGCTACTTGAACGAGTCGGAAAGATGACGCAATAGTAGAGTAGTGAGCATGTAAGGGCGGCAGGAATGGCATAGTCACCCAGCGTATGCATGCATAGCAAATAGTCTATTGGTATGTAGGAGCGAAATACGTAGGTAGCAAGCACAAGAACATTTCGACATAGGCTAACATGAGCCACTGTTTCCTCACAAGTTTTTTCACAAGGCAGCCTCATCCTCAATTTCCTAACATGATGCACGAATCCGAACACCGGTTTTGGTCATCTTTCGATATCGTACAGCATGTCGTCCCGTTGGAAGTAGAGACTGTGACTGTTATCATTTGCATAACCCTGTAGCATAAGGATGAGACCTACCCTTTGGTGAAATTAGACATTACACGATTCCTCAAACGAGTGGAGGACCGAAAGACGCGAGATCACGGAGTATCTAATTGCGGAGCATTGAGTAGAGAAGGATAACATGTGTAATGAGAAGAATGGATGTATGGTGAACACTGGTGCGGTGGTGTAGCCTTAATAGACCTACAAGTCAAGCTTCGTTAGCAATTTACCTGTCAGAGGGGTGTAGTGAGTTCATACACATAGTAGCACATATTGGATAAGGACTGGACTAGAGTTCCATCGAGACGTCGGAAATCTGTGTATTGATAGATATTGCTGATTCTTGCCATGACTTAGGCTCGAGAAGTCCATTGACACCCGATACAGCAAGGATGTTTTGGCGAGCCGATGTGATCTTCTGAAATTTCTCATCCAACGTCAAGAGTATACCTCGAACTAAAAGCTCAAACTTCGGCTTGTTGACTGCTTCCGCAGCGTTCCGTGCATCATTCAGACGAAATCTAACCGGAGCTGCGTCAAAGTCCAGGGAAGTCGCGTAATCCTTGATCTGGGCGTACTGTGTCAATAGAGACTGCCGTGCTTGATCCATAGCGGCCTTTGCGGCCGCCTCAGCTGCGAGACGCTCAGGCTTGCTGGACTTGATCTTGCGGCCTTTCAATGCGGGGAACTTGAACGTGACAATCTTAGCGTGGTGCTTGGTCTGCGGTCTTGTCAGTTACTTGGCAGACGTTGGATTGGGCATAGAAAAGAGGCTGATGATTACCGGAAAGACTTTCTTGGCTTTCTTAGTAGGCTGCTCGGACTGAGAGTCACCATCACCAGTGGCGGTACGCTTGGACTTAGACTTCTTGACCTCCTTTGGTCGAACGTAATCTTTGATCAAACGCTCTTTGAATTGTTCGACAATCTTCTTCTTATCCTTTTCTACGATCAAGCCAGACGTGATGGTGAGATCCACAGTCTTTAGCTGCTTCAAAAGATCGAACCGGCCCATCCAGCAGGTATGGTCTAGCAGGCCTTCTTTGACCTGGCCTCCCTTGATCTTGAGGCCAAAGTGAGTAGTGGTCGACTGCGCCAATTTCCTCATAAGCGGCTCCCAAGCCTGACTGCCGAACTCCATGAAGTGGTACTCAATATGGAGATCAGTAACGAGATGTCGAAGCGTGGGCGCAAGCAGGAAGCCAAAGAATTCTAGGGCGTAGACTGGGGAGGTGAAAGACTGCTGATTGAGCGTCAGGGGTAGGGTTCCAGCTTCGCGGTACACCTGTCGGCACTAAGAAGTCTTAGAGTCAGCAGTGTTTTTTGGATCAGTAGATGAGTCGTGAGTCGCATGCCTTGGGTAGGGTGGTGCTGGAACATGTCTTGCAGTTGATACGAACATAGATGAAGGGAAGACAGGAAACGTAACGTACTGTTCGGAGAAGATTGGTATGGATGGAGCCACGATGCTTGGCAGAAGGACGCTGTCGCTGCCTTCCATCTTGAAGAAAGGCGAACCCGTAGATCTTGTCACGGATCTCGCCAGGCAGCTTCAGGAAGGGGAAGATACCTATGCGTACGTAAGGCGGCCCATCCAATGCCTCGTCGAAGCGAACACCGGCCTCGAACCGGACACCGGCATCTTCGTAAGACTCTGCATGGCAGCGGCACTGGCAATGGTTCTCCATGCAGTAATCGAAGGGATCATCATCTTCGCCATAGCTCTCGCTCCACTCGGGTGGAGCGTTTTCGTAGATCCAGCAGGTACGACAAACGTCCGGATCTTCGCAGTCTAGTCCGAAGCAGTCTGTTTTTCCGCAGTAGTAGCAAGGTGGATCACCATGGTCCTCTCCACACGCAGCACACATCTTGAGTCGAGTGCCGCTGGTCGTACTGCTTATCCGGTGTGTTGTGGCGATGTGCTTGCTCAATAGAGCCGTAACGACGATAGAGCCGCAACGACGACAGTGGAGGTAGACTAGACCGCTATCTAGGATTTATGACTACAAAGAATGTAGGAAGACACAAGGTGTGGGAAGAAGGAACGAGAAGGAACGAGAACGGTGGTGTAGAAGTTTGGAGCAGAGTCTTGTATTTACGTCAAAGGCTTTTCTTCAGGACGCGGAATTACTAGGCTGACGCCGAACGCGGCAGGCGCGGTCAATGACCGCGTTCCAGATTTATACATGGAGCACTTCACTTTGTTCGCGTTGGATTTGGAATATCCGGTGATCGGATCAACGATCGGGTTGCAATAAGGCAGATGTGAACGCCAATCATAATGGGTGGCGAGGCTCAGCAACACGTCTTCTTAGTAGAATGCTTCTCATCTCAAGGAAACCGTAGCCTGGTAGACTTGGCTATACGGATCATAAGTATCAAGCTACGATGGCAAGTCGGAAAGGCGATCTGATAGTCAAGGCCAGGGATGGTGGGTAATAGTCGTGCTAATGCAACCTGCTGGGCAATTGCGGATCTCGCGGAAATGTCCAGAGGCCGGAGATTTTTGGCCCAACCGCTGGCTCCAGCCCATAGCCCTCAACACTCCAGGAGGCTTTGAAAAGCGCAGAGCATAGTCACGAAGAGTTGACCTGCTGGTTGAAAGTGAGCGAGAAGTCTTTTGCCGAGTCTTCCAGAAGCGCAAAAACAACTGCCCCAACCCCTGGCTCGAATCCAGGCCCCTTCCAAAGTTCCCTTAGCTTTCGGTAAATTTGGAGAGTATCATAAGCCTTCAAAACGGCCCAAAAAAAACCTCATGCTTGTTTACCGTCACTGGCCGAAGCGCAGTTAGGTTACCGATGACAAGGAACGAACCCCATGACAAATGAATACGAGTTTAGTTTTTGTGCACCGCAGCGCTAGGAACTCGGCTTTTGCATGACAAGGTAGGAAGATCATCTAGAATGCCACTAGGCCAAAGCGCCCTTTGCTTTGGATATTAAGGACTCGGACATAATTGGAAATATATAGCAAAATCAAGAAATGGGTCCTCCACATACCAAATCTTCTGGTTGCAATATTCCAAATTATATTGGTCAACCTCTGGTAGTAAAGTCATTCTTTGGTGGATTTCTTTTCGTGACTTTCACCTTTGTACCGCCCCCAAGAATACTTTGCCGAGCCAGCCACTCCCATGCTCTTGATACTCCTGCCGCGTAACCTGTACAGTCTTCAAGGCAGCGCGGTCGGCCACGAAGTAGGCTCCACCTAGCCACGCAGATTTGATGGGACTAGAAAAGGTCAGTACATAAATCCGTCATTCTTTTCGCCTTTGAAAATAGGCTGACTGACTCAGGGGCTCTCGCGATCCTCACTACACACTCCGCGGGCGCAAGCTGCCGTATCTCAATCTCCCTGTCGGTTGTGTCAGCCACCGCAAGCATTCTTCGCATCGTTCGACCTTACAGCCTCGCCATGAATCCTTCGATCATCGAATTTCCTCCTACCACGAGAATATTCGCAAGCATAGCTGGCCACAATCCTGGCGGCAAGCCTGACAAGCTCTGCAAGACGGTACCAGGCAAACCCTCTTGCTTCATACCCACATCTCCAGGACTGAAAAGCAGCTCTGGCACAGTGAACCTCTCACTCGCGAGCTTCATGGCATCCTCTGCGACGTTACCAGCTCCAGCCATCGAGCCCATCTTACGCAGCTTTGCGCTCAGAGACGGATCATGCGGGCGCATGAAGCCTTGCTTGTGCGCGTTGTAGTCAGGGAGCACATAGTCAACGACGATCTCTTTTTCGCCATCCAAAGCTTGCCTGCGGTTAGTGGAGGTTCTCTTCCAGGTGCGCTCGAGGTCTCGTTTGAAGTCTTGGCTGACGTAGCAGATGGCTTCTTTGACTTCGTTCATTAGGTGCGTCTCGTCGAGCATGTTGTACTGGCGAATCGAAACTAGCTCTTTGAGGTAATTGGTCAAAAACTTGCCGCCGATGTCGAGGCGACGGATGGCTTGGTTTATGGGTCTGCCATGGAAGAGCGGTGTCACCGTCGAATGCGAGAACCCGGAGTCGATAACAAGCAGGCATTCGGCTGGAAGAGCACGGACAATAGGTTCACGTGGAAGAGCACCATACAGATATTGGATGTCTTGATACGCATGGAGCGACGGACCTACCTCGACGTCAGTGCGACGTTCAATCCGAGGATGGCCTGGTACTACGGACTCAGATGGCGACTGTATGTTGCGAACTCGTACTCTTCGAATACAATTTCATCGCAATTTTTCTGCAGGGCTGCTGGCGTGTTCGGCGCTTCTGTAAGAATTAAATTCGTGGCATGTGGATCGCACTATCTACACCGTCAACGCTATTCTCTCAAAGCCTCTTTGGGAATTGCTCACTGGCAGCCTGGCGCCTTTGTCAATGAAAGTACTATCCCATATGGCTTTTTCAGCTTCCCAATTGACGAGGAAACCTTTTTCGACAGGCCTACGGAAGACCATTTCTCCAAAGTCATTACAATTCTCCAATTGGGCTCCAACCCACACGCGCTTGCCACGGTCCCGTGCCAGACAATTTGGGATAATTTGACAGTCTAGAAGAGTAGGAGCAGAGGTCACAAAGCCAGCTTTCATGGTAAAGGCGCCATTGTCAATTACCAGAGTTTGGTCTGGTATTACACGCTCTGAAGGCTTGGCTGCACGAGGCATTTTGTTGGATTAGAATCCACGGATGAGCAAGGATGTGCTCATGTCACCTTCTACATTGATACTCGAACACGATCATGGATCATAGATTGTCTCAACATTGCTTTGATTCGTTCGTAGTGAAGAGACTGTACCTTCTCAACATGAGGTACGTAGACACGGTAGAGAAAGACTTCTCGACGGGGAAGCCGTGCGGAAGCGATCCGTCTAGCGCTAGTAAAAAGTAAGAACACTGCAATCACTCCTGCACTTTTCAAGCTATCAATCTACCTTTACTGCGCCCCAGCATTTGTTCACACAGCATTTATGTATACTTCCTACGGCCCAGACGGACTCGCTACCTTACAGCGCACCATCACATCATGTACTACTCTCATCGAAAGTTTCCGACTCACGCTTCAATCACACCGCGAGCTCCATTCCTCAATTCAAGACCCCCCAAATCCTCTCGCCGTTCTCAGCGATGCCTTCCAAGTCCTCAGCGCACAGACAACCAAGCTCTCGCTCCTCGTGCTCAACAAGCCTTTTACTCCCTCAGCACTCACCTTAATTCTCAGATCGCTGTCTAACAGCTGCCTCCCTAGCATGATGAGCGCACTGGAGCTTTGTCTAGCTGATCAGTACACTGAACTGCTGCACAATCATGTCCAATCTTCGCTCTCGATAACGTTCACGGAATTGTTGAATTTACTGGCCTCAATACCTCAAGATGAGCATGGCATTGAGATAGTGCGGCGAGACGTGTTGGCATCTACTGGTGTACTGTGGGCTGAGTGCCAGAAAATGGTTGATTTGGGTGCAAATGGGCTGGTGGGCCTTGCGCGCCAAAAAGTGGAGGAAAACCATGGCTTGCTCAAAGATGCTATAGAAGAGATCGAGGAATGGGATCCCGATGAAGCGGAACTAGATTCCGATACAGGCTCTGTCTTAGAGATAGAAGATACACTCGAGCCCGCAACCACTAGCGACGACGATGTACTCTCTAGGTCTTTGGAAGATCCAAAAATGGGCATGGACGCTTGCCACAAACATATCCTCACCCATCTCCGCCTAATTCGCGTCCTCTACCCCGCCCTTCAAAAACGGCGTATCACTACTTTCCCAAATATTTCCGGTGCTAGCACTCCTAAGACAATGCCCACGGTAGATCAGATCGAAGAGCTGGATATGCTAGTAACATGCACGCGGCAATGGACCGACTGTGCAGACGAAGTCGCTGGCTTGCTGTACGATCGCAACGAAGTGCTAGTAGAGGTGAAATTGAACAGACTGAGGGACCACGCCGGAAGTTGTGTGAAGGAATTCCGGAGAGGTTGGAACGATACGGATGATGTATTCACGGGGTGGTCGGAGAAGTGGCTGGCGAGGCTTAAGGAGGTTGGTGAAGAGGTTGGCGGGTGAGGGCACTTTAGAGAGCTCGAATGATGTCGATGAATTGATGAATCTGGCGGCGGATGGTTTTGCTATCACTATACCCCCTGCATCTATATAAGTGGTGCCTAGTAGATGAATGGAATGAGCCTGTAAGGCATGCGGTCTTTTATTTGAACCCAAGCACCGCCATACTATGACACTCTCATTAGCACCAATTTACCTCGAGGTCCTCGAAAATCAGGGGACCTGGACCACCTTCTCGGTACAATACTGATCCAAACTCGGAATTACCCTCGTCGCAAAATCATTAATGCCCCAGTAGCAACCCCCCAAACCGGCCCTGACGCAGCACAAGCACATCCGGCCCTCCAAAGCGTATACCCCCCATAATTGACATTCGTGGCCAACCCAAACAGCCCCCCTCCATGCGGCTTCCCTTTATTCTCTGGCCGATCCTTGAAGAACTTCCTCTGAATCTCACTCACCAGCTCCATCACAATCCCCACCGTCTACAACCCCAGCCCTAGCATCACGCTCGGCGACGATATGATTACTTCAGTGAGGGTTGACATTTCCCCCATGGCCATGTTCGGCGCCGCAGAGGTTACGCTCCACAGCGACAACAGCGTATTTGCAGTATTGAAAACAGTATTGAATACCCCAATTATCGCCGCCGCTCCAGGTGTCATTTCCTGCTCTTTTATGCCCAGTGCCCATGCTATATGTTTTGTACTACTTCCCGCTGCGAGTGCGACGATGAGGGCGGGGTAGGGGCCTAGGCCGGTGAAGGCGAGGGCATGGCTGGAGGAATTGTAGGGAGTGAGGAAGGGGATGACGTTGGAGCGCGGGGCGATGGTGCCGTTGAGGGATTCGATGATGGTGGTGCCCCAGGTGCGGGATAGCAGGGTGTATTGGAGGGCAGTGTCAGCGGCGCGTACTCGTAGGCCGATGAAGATGGAAGTGCCGAGTGGGAGGGCTTTTTTTCGCGGGATTGGGCGGGCCAGTCGCCGGGGCCTTTGTCCGACATGATGGAATTGTTGCACTTTTGCTGCGAGGGAAGGTATGTAGACTGGCCGCCGACGTTGGCGAAGACCGGCATGATAAGGCTGTGGTACGGCGGACGATAGCGTATTAATATAAAATAAAACTAGATAAACTTAAGGAACTTAATTAATAATTTAATAAATATTTATATTTAGAATTTATAATTAAAAGTTTTAAGGGAAGTTAAATACGAAGCTTTTATTTATTAAGAAAATATATAGTTTATATAAAAAAAAGAAATTATATTATTTATCTATTTACTCGTTTACTTTTACGTCGAGTAGATAAATAGTTAAATATTTACCTATTTATTAATTTATATATTACGTCGAGTAGTAAATAGTTCTTTAATATATTAAATATATTAAATTTATTAAGATTTTTAGTGAATTTTAATTATTATATTACCCCTCCCTTCTAATTTTCTTTATTTTTAAAAATAATTCTATATCTTCTCGTTAAATAAAGTAAGATAATAAATTATAGGAATAAGTTATTTCTAAAAAAATTATAACTATAATTATATATACGCGCTACGCGATATATTAAACCGAATATCGATTATCCTCTTTATTATTAAAATATAAAGAGTATATTAAAACTAGAAAAAAATATAAATCTTTAAAGTCCGTTATTAATTTCTTTAAAATTAATAAGGCTCTAGAGTATTTAGAATATAAAGAAGAAAAGATTAAAATTATATAAAAAGCGGCGAACGAAATTATTAACTAGAGAAATACGAAGTTAAAGAGACTTCGTTAATAAAAGAAATTTCTAAAAAAGTATAAATAAAAGATATTCGATAAAGATTTTATAAATATAGAGGAATTAGAGTATCTAGAAGAACTCGAGAAATTTAATAAAATCAAGCGTATAGTAATTTCGGCTTTATATATTAATAATTTTATATTCTTAAAATTCTTCTCGCCGGGGACCCTCGATTATCTTTTATTTATATTATTATTTTTAGAATTTCTTTAGAAGTTCCTAATAATTAATTAAATTCGTTAATAGTTTTTAAATATTCTCTAACTCGTTATATCTCTTTTATTTAATAAAATAGTTTTAATTTCTTTAATCTAGAATTTTCTTTACCTCGAACTCCGTTTTTTTTTTATCTAGAAATAAAAGATATTTTATAAAGGTATCTTAAAGTTTATTAACTTTAATCGAGAAACATAGAATATTAAATATATTTTAACGTCGGCTAGAAGATTTAATTTATAATTAATTAATTTTTTACTCTTCTTAATCGAAAATAATCTAATTTTAATATAATTAAATTTCTTACTCGGTCTTTTACTCTTTATATTTTTTATTAAAAAATATACTTTATCCCCCTCCTTTAATTAAATATACTCTTTTCGATATTTATCTATTATTAATTTTATTTAAATATTCGTTTAATTAATTTAGATTTATATATCCCGGTATAATACTTTTATATTAATTATATAAATTAAAATCTTTTACGCGTTTAGTCCTTATTTAAATTCGAGGAATATATTAATATATTTATTATAGTTCGCGAAGAATAGTATAAATTTAGTAGTATTAAATTAGTTATTATTAAATATTAATTAAATTATAGGTAAAAGCCTTACTTAATCGTTCTAATTTTTATTAATATAATATTATAAATACGTCTCTATTATCTAGTTCGTCCGCTCTATTTATCTATCTATTTATAGATAATATATAATTAATATTCGTAATTTAGTTCTAATAGTATTAATTAATATCTTTTAATAATTTAAAGTAAATTATTTATCTCGGTTAAAGATTATTAATTTAGATATTTTATAATTCTTAATAAATTAATCTAGTAATACGAAAGTAATTTATTCGGTTTTATAAATTTCCTTAATTAATATTATTATAGTATATTTATTAAATTTATTATAGATTATTATTATAGATATCGGTAATTTGGGAAACCCCGATTTTTGCGTATTTTACACCGAAATTGTATAAAATGCTAGAAATGCGTATCTGCTCATGTCCTATATTCTAAACACATTATGCACCGATTAAGCAACGATATAACACCGATTTAGCAACTTTTTTTTTTGACTTTAACTTTTAAGAGTATCTAGACTAGGGCCCCTATATAGGAATATAAATATCTTACTAAATCTATTTTTAGCCTAGATTCCGAATTTTTAATTAGATTTTTACTAGCGTTGCCCTATAGGGCTATAAAGTTACTTTTAGGATTAAATTTAACGCTCCCGCGCAGACCTTAACTCTAACTTAAAAATCTTGGCGCCAAGATTTGCCAAGGCTGCAAAATGCGCATTTTGCACCGATTAAGTAGCGATTTTGTAGAATTGTTTTTCCGGACTTGCCGATGGAATTAAAGATCTCTAATATAACGGGGTTCTTTAATTTTAATAATTTAATAATAAAGTCTATTATAACGTCGTCCTATAGTATCTCTAGTATTAGGGCGAATTAAATTTAACTATATTTAATATACCTTATAAACTTATTTTATTAATATTCGATATATTCTTTAATATATTTCTCGACGTACGATTTTAGTCCTAGCGCGTTATATTCTTTATAAATAAATTCTATAATTTTAATAACTCTAGGGTATCTTTAAACTAGATTATTATAATAATCGCGAATAATTTCTTTAAAATATCTTTTAAGAAGGTATATTTTTTTATTATATTTTAATAGTTTAATTTATAGTTATTAATTTCTTGATATTATAATTAAAGTATTATTCTTATATTCTTTCTAAATATTATTAATAATTCCGGGAATAAAAATATATAATATCGCTACTAGTTATTATACTAGAACTAGCGATTTATTTTATTATTAAATAAAGACTAGTTATATTATTATATTTTTATTCTTTATATAGTCCTCTCGTTTATTAAATATATCGGCGCGACTATTATTCTTTCCTAGGGTATAGAAGATTTTAAATTTATATTATTTTAATAATTCTAACTACCTAATCTATCTTCGATCTAATTACTTCGTTATTATAAAGTTAAGAAGATTCTTATAGTTCGTGAAGATAGTAAGATTTAAATAGTTTTTTATATATACCCTTTATTATTCTAGTAAGGATACTACTATTAATAATTCCTTATTATAGATATTATACTTTTATTCCACTAATAATATTTTCCTAGAATAATATATAATAGGGTACTATTTATTATCTTTTTATTAAAGTATATAAGCGTTTATTATTAAATCTAAAGCGTCGGTTTCGATTCGAGTTAATTTATTATTTCGAAAAGAATATAGTACCGGCGGTTTCTCGTAGGCCTTTTTAAACGCTTCGAAAGATTATTATTATTCTTTCTTTTATTAAAAAGCGATATTTTTCTTTATAATATCCGTTAATAATAAAACCTTTTTAGAGTAATCTTTAATAAATCTTTTATTAAAGTTCGTAAATCCTAAGAAACTCTATACCGTTTTAATATTATATAATATAAGTTATTCTTTAATACTTTTAATCTTTTTAGGGTTTATATAAATACCTTTAATATTAATTATAAATTTAAAGAATTTAATTAATTCTTTATAAAACTCGTATTTCTTTAATTTAAAAAGAAGTCTAGTTAGTAATAAATAAATTAAGATATTTTATATATATTAAATATATTCTTCTTTATTAATAGAGTAAATCAAGATATTATCGAGGTATATAATTATTATTATATCTAGGTATATTTATATAATATTATTAATTAATATTTAATAGGTTACTAGTATATTAATAAATCTAAAGAGTATTATTAGATATTCGTAATAATTATATATAGTTTTAAAAATAATCTTCTATTCTTCGCCTTCTTTTATTCGAATTAGATTATATATACCTCGGAGATTTAGTAATACGGTTATACCGGCTTTACTATATTAAATTAGTCCCTTAATAACGAAGGCTACCTACTATTCTAATTCGTCGTAAATAAATCCTAGTTAATTAATTAACTATTACTACTTTATAGAATATAACTTTATTAATTAATAGTAACGGTATTTATACGTCCTAGTAAATACTATACTACGCCTACTAGACGTTCGATCCACTGACTACGTAGTAATATTAATAATCGAACTAGAATTATTCGATAGCGTCCTTTTATCCGTACCCTATCTTTTCTACTAGTTTATTTCGGCGGAATAAAATACTATTATAAGACTTTTTTATTAAAATAGAATACTACCTCTTTTTTCTCTACCGAAGTAGCTAGCTTTATTATATTAAGGCCTACTATAATAGTATCTAGATTAGAAATACTATACTTCGGTAAATTATACCTAGCTAGTTAGTATAATTATAGAAATCTTCCGTTACGATATATTAAGCTACGAGTGTAGCTACTATAATTATATCTACGACTTAGTTATTTAACGTTAGCGAATTCGGTTTTAACGAATTTACTCTACGGTTCGCCTATATAGAATCTTCTATCTTTATATCTTCTTTAGTAAAATTCGTTAAAATTTAACCTTACTCGAATTAAAGAGGATTAATTATTATTATTTAAATTCGGGTTAGATCCTTTCTTTATCTCCGCGGCCCGAACGAAAACCCTTTAATAGAATTTTAATTTAGATTTTAAATCCTCTATATTAATACTAGTCCTCTATATTCTATTTATAAAATTTATAAATATTTCCTTTATTTATAATAGTATTAAAAAATCGACTTAAGAGTATATTTAGTTCGTTTATATTAAAATTAAGGAATTTATTCCGTTATTAAAATAAAAGTTTATTTTTAATTTAATAATAAACTAGTATTTCTACTATATTAAAAGACACTTTATAAAAGCCTTCGGTTAATATTTTTAAATCGACGGCTTCGATTTCCTTTACTCTTATAAAAAAAACTAGTACCGTAGCGCCTATTAATATAATAAGCCGCGAGATTATAATTTTAATATTCTAATTTAACGAGTTTATAAATTTAGGTCACGCCTTCGCTAATAATATTAACGATATTATTTATTATATTATTAATTACTTTATTCGTCTAAACTTCCGACCTACTTAGCCTCTACGTAATTTTAATTCACGAGAATAACGGGCTCGATTATAGTCTACCGAAGTTTAAAACTAGTTAAACGATTAAGTTATTAATATTACCGTAGTTCGCTCCGCTATTATATATTTTTAAATAGGTACTTAAATAATTCGTTAATTACTCGAGGTACTAGCGTCGACCGGGAATATACTCTTTTCTTTATTACTATAATCGACGCCTTTATTTATAAATAATAGTTAGTTTACTAGATAAATTTTAATAAAAAGATTATCTTTAGGAGCTTTATCGGACTAAACGAATATTTATTAAAATAATTATTCGTTATAAACGAGGCCGTAATCTAACGGATAATCGATAATATTATTATTAATATTATTAAAGTAACGATAGCTAGATTCGCTACTATAGGACTATTAGGATTATTAGGTCCTACCGGTCTATAAAGACCTTAAATTAAAGATTCTACTATAATAAAGTCGAAATAAAATATAATTAACCTAGGTTTCTTTAACCCTAACTATAACGATAAATCCTTATATAGTAGTACTTTTATAGAATATACTAGTAAGAATATTTATTTTCGCGATATCTATTTATTCCTAGATCGTATTAAATAGTTTATATTTATTAAAGGAGTTAAAATTATTAGAACGAATTTATAAATAAATTTTAAAGAAATAATACTAGCCTAGTAGATAAGTAAATTATTAGAGACTAAGCGGCGGATTACTACTTACGATAATAATATCGATAAATAGTCTAAATTATTAATTAAGTAGTTTAAATAACCGTTAAATATTATTATTAATTCTCTACTACGCGAAATATATACTTTTAGGGATATTATTATTAGACGGGAACCTAAAGAGTTCGTTTAAAAAATATTTCGTATAATTAAAAATACCGGGATTATAAAGTTACGACCCTAACTCGATATAATTTATAATAATATCGATTTAGATTTTAGGATATATATTTAACGTCCTATAAAATAATCTACCGTCGATTCTTTCCTAATATAACTAAATAACCGAAAATACGAATAATAAATATTAATAGTAAGGAAATTAAATAGATAATCTAATAAATTAATATAACCGAACTGTAATAATAGTAGCTATAGATAGTATTAGCCTTAATAATATAATTAATATTAGAACTTTCGTTAACTTTTTATTCCGTATAAATTTATTAAAGCTTTCGGTAACGGGTTTAAACCTTCTATATATAAAAGTAATAATACTTCTTATAGAAGTAGTAGTACTTTTTACGGAAATAACCCGTATAGGCCTTTTCCTTCTTATTAAACTTAATAGAATAATATTAATTAATAATAATAGTAATAGTATCCTCGTTTACCGCCTCCTAGAAAGTAACTCTAGATTATAAACGGAAACTTAAATCTATTATTTAGGTAGCGGATATTCTCTACTAAACTCTAAAAGTAAAAAAGAAGTTAAGGCTTTAATAGAAACTTATTTAGGAAACTTTTTATAAAGACGTATTATATTATTAATAATTAAGAGAATCTAGTAGAAGAAGACTAAAGAGATTTCCGTTACGACGAAGAAAAACTAGGCGATTATTATAATTAATATAATAACTTCTAAAGTACTATATAAACTAGCGATAATAAGGATACCGTCGATTCGGAGAAATCTTTTAATAAATTAATCGAAGGTCTTTTCGTCGGTACGTAGTTTACTATTAAAGTAATATACTAACTATATAAATAGTTATTTTTATCGAATAATAAACTTTATAAATATATATAATAATATCGCTTTAATATTAATTAATCTAATATAACCGCCCCTAGTACTATTTAGGTTTATTTTATCTCGATAAATATTTAATATTCCGTCTTTTAAAATATTATTATATCTACGCCGAAGGATGACTCTATATAAAGCTATATCTTTTAAAGTTATTACTACGCTATAATTAAAATCTCCTTTAATATAAATAATATTTTATATAATTTCTATTTCGATACCGGATATATTATAAACCTTATCGACCGCGCGTTTTTAAAAAAACTAATAGAGCTCGGCTTAAAGATCGAAATTCATAAAATATTTACTATAATAAAGATTCGCGGCCTAGGCTCTAATAAATATAATACGGACGAGTATACCGTTATATCTATATATATCCCTAGTAAAGACGGCGTTATATTAATTATTAAAGAATTATATATCGTTAATAATCTTTCGGTAAAAGTATTTATAGGCGTGGATATTATAAAACTTAAAGATATTATCCTTAATACTAGAAAGAATTTAGTTATTATTACTTTATATAGTAATCTAAAGATTCCGGTATCTATAATTACTAAGAGTATTAGGACCGACGTTATCGTTATTAATAAAAGTAAATAGACTATACTATTATATATAGAGATAGTAGTTTTATTTAAATCTATTTCGCTTCCTAAAAACCGCGATTTTCTCTTTAAATTTATATAATATAACTCTCTTATAGTCTCCGCCTATATTATTAATTACGATATAGACTACGTTATAGTATATAACGATACGGATAAATTTATAGTACTAGGAAGGTACTCTAGGCTCGGTAAAGTTACTAAATATAAAACTATAAAATACTTCCCCGTTAACGTATTATATATAGGGATAACTCGTAGACTACTAAAATTTTATTTATTATTTATCTCTTAGTACTTTAAAGTATCCCTAGTATTAATAGTAGTATTTAATATTATTATAATACTATAGAAACCTTCCGTAGAGGGTATTATAATAGTAAGGAATTCTACTATAAAAACGCTATCTATAAATTATATATCGATAGAGATACTATACCCTACCGGCGTCACGATCTATAGAAGTAATATTTCTATTAATTTTATTTCCGATATTATCGATTCGTTTCTAGAGCTCTAGAAAGATACGGGAAACGTAATTAATATCCTAGAATCTAAATGAATAAATATACTATTTATTAATAACTAGAGAGAAATCTATAAAATAGGTTAAATACGAGTATATCCGCTAGGAAAACGAGATAGAGATATAATTAACGAAATATTTAATAAACTTTATAAGTAAGGTCGAATAAAATGAACTTCTAAATCTATATTATTTTCTTTCTCTTACTTCGTTGTATAGAAGGATACTCCCGATAACCCTAAAGATTATATAATTATTAATATTCGGGCTTTAAATAAAATTATTATATTTAATATATATTTAGTCCCGTCCTAAATAGATATCCTAGTAGAGCTTCTTTATACTATATATATCTCGACTATTTATACCGTTATATTCTTCTACTAGTAGTAAGTAAAATAGTATTACCGCTACTATTTAACTATAATATCTTATAGAGGGTAGGAAATATTTAATATTTTTATTATAGGGTATTATAACTCCCCGGCCTATATATAACGGATAATTAACTATATTCTACGGCCGTACCGAAAGTTTTATAGGGCCTATATCGACGATATTATTATCTATTTAAAATCTTTAACGGAGTATATCGATTATTTTACTTAAATCTTCTAGGTACTTTTAGATATAAATATTCATATTTCTATTAAAAAGTCCTTTCTCGATTATTTATTTATATAATTACTAGGGTAGTATATCGACGCCCTAGGACTTACTATAATTAAGAATAAACTAATTATTATTAGAAACCTAGAATTCCCTAAATCTCTTTAAGTATTTAAGTAATATTTAGGTATAATAAATTACTTAAAATAATATATACTATATTATATAGTAATTATTAAACTATTATAAAACCGTAAAATACTATTAAATTAAAATTATAGAAGTATAATTAATACTAAAGGTATTCGGGGTAATATTTATAAATTTATAATCGAGAGAGTTTTAATTAATACTCCTTTACCGTTAAAGCTAGAGGTCTATTAATAGTTATAAAATATATTCGCTAGACCGATAATACTCTATTATATAGATCCTAGGAAGTAACTCTTTATCGACTTTAATATATCTAAAGAATAAAGTTTCGGCGCCTATATATATTATATAAAGAATATAGTCGTTAACTCGGAATATTTTCTAATATTACCTACGGAATACCCCGGATAAAAGTTTATATTATTTATTTTATTCCTCTCTAGGTAGTTTACGTTAATAGAAATTAAATATTAACCTACCGAACTAGAAATAGCTAGTATTGTATAAATAATAAAAAAAGTCCGTTACTTTATCGAAATAATTATTAAAGTAACGATTATCTATACCGATTACTCTATTATTATCGGAATCGTTCGTTAGATATTTATAAATATTACGTTTACTAAAAAACTAAATTTTAGGTTAATACGTATATCGGAATATTTATAAAGATTTAGAATTAAATTAAAATATAAATTTAATAAAATTAATATAGTCTCTAATATCTTATTATACTTTACTAGTCGCTTATACCGCTTTAAAATAAAAGAGTTAATTTTAAATATACTATCTATAGCTTTCCTTATTAACGTTATCGCTATTAACGAAGACTTTAAGAAGCGCGTATAGGATAGTTATAAAGCGGAAATATAATAAACTAGGATTATAACTATAGTAGAACGAAATATAGTATTAAGAGATAACGCCGTAAAACTCTCTTATAAACTTATTAGCGGTCTACTATATTTCGACGATATCGAATATAATATTCTATATTTATATTTACCGACTAGTCTAGAATATAAAGTATTTTAGAAAATTTATAACGATTTAGAGTACCCCGGCTATACTAGAACTTATAAGAAACTAATAATTTACGTCTATATCTTCAATATATCTACTAAACTCTATAAGTATCTTAGATACTCTTTATACTACTAACTATACTAAACTCCTAGGTATTAACTTTATAGATTCTTATAACCTATTTATAGTCTCTTAAAGTTATTTTATATTTTAATAATTAACTTTATCCTAGCTCTACCGAAGGTTTCTATAGGAGAGAACTATATAATATTTATAATTAATAAATTTAGTAAAATAGTTACCTTAATAGTTAATTAAATAACGTAGAGAAGTATATAATAGGTATATCGTTTATTAACCCGTCTTTTTCTTCTAAATTAAAGTTTACTAGAAACTATTATCTCTAATAAAGACCGTCGCTTTATTAATTAATTATAGAAATATATTATAATTAAACTTAAAATCGATATACTTTATTTAACCGTATATTATCTATAGACGAACGGGTAGTCGGAAAAGTTAAACGAGATTATCGAGATTACCCTTCGCTACTTCCTATTTATAATAAATATTAATAAATAGCCTATCGTCCTACTATAACTTTTAGTAGTATTAAATAATTCGACGGAATATAATAATATACGCTTGGTACCGATTTAAATATTATATAAACTCAAAGTTAAAGAACTATTAAATCTACTAGGGGTCGATAACTTTAATAATATTATAAACCTTAAAGATACTACGGAAGTAGAGAATACCGAAACCTTCTATTATATTAATCTCTTTAATACCGGAGTACTAGAAGCCTTCCGTAATAAATATTTTATTAATAACGAAATAAAAGTTTTTCCCGCGGTCTACCGCCTTAAATATATTAATATTTAAAATACTATTACCTTTACGTTTATTAAAATAAAAGAATAATATAACTCTCGTTATAAACCGATATTCTTTAGCGTTAAAGATATAGTTTATTTATATTTATACCGCGGTTACTAGATAACTGGTATCTAGTCTAAGAAAACTAGTTAATAATTCGTCGGCCCTTTTTAAATTACTAAATATATAAAAAGACTAGCGTACCGCCTAAAATTACTATTTATAATAGTTATTTATAATATTATTTTAGTTATATACCTCGAATTTACTACGGCTCCTAATACGGATCCTTATAATAAATATATTATAACGCCGCCGTTAATTATTATTAATAATAAAGAGGAATAGGAAATAGAGAGACTAGTTCGGAAACGATAGCGTCGATTCGGGAGAGTAAAGAATATAATTATATAATACTTAGTCCGGTAGAAGAACTATAGGCCGGAAGATAATAAGTAGATATTAATAAAGAATTTATAATATATTTAAATCGTAGTAGACGAATATAAAACTACTTATAAATAGTTCGTAGATATATACTAGGTTATAGAGTTTTCTATTTAATAGAAATACCCTTATTACACTTTGTACTAGTTAAATATTTCACGCGTATTTATTTCGTTCTAACGGAAGTATCCGGTTATAATATATTATAGTAGTTATCGGGGCGATAGCTTTATTCTATTTAGTAGTAATTAATACGGTTATACCGGCCTTATTATATTAGGTTAGTCCCTTGGTAGCGAAGGCTACCTACTATTCTAGTTCGTCGTAGACGAATCCTAGTTAATTAATTAACTATTACTACTTCATGAAATATGACCTTATTAATTAATTATATAAAGATTTTTATTATTATAAACCGATTTTATAACTCGTTAATATTTAATAGAGGGTATTAATTCTTTACTATAATATTATTTAGTTTTCAGTAATTTATATATAGTTATAAACTTCCGTCTTTCTTTATTATAAAGAGGATTAAATAACGTACTAGTAATTTAAATTCTCGAATAAATTCTTTTTTAAAATTCTCGTTAATATACCCGCGAAGTACTCCGAGTTTTTTTTTAATAAAGTATAAATAAGTCTAAATATTAGTTATTTATTTAATTCGAGTTCGATTTTATAATCCTATAGTTAATATTTAAATAATACTTTTATAGTTATTTTTTCCTAAAAGAGGTACTTCTATTATTAATACTCTTTAAGAATATTAAGAGGTTTATTTTTATTTTTAAAAACTTTAATTTATTCGCCCGATTAACCTCTTTAGTTAATATATATCGAATTGGATCCTTATATAAGGATATTCTTATACGAAGATAAAGTACTATAAATTTCGACCGAGTTACGGTTCGATTTCTTATTTATAATTATTCTTTATAGGTATATAAATATTATACTAGCGACGTCTTTAATATACGGAAATATAAATACTCCTCTCTTTTAATCGATTATTAAATTATATTTTTTTAACTAAAGTATCTTTAGAATAATATAATAAATAGTTATTCCTATTATATCGAAGGTAATTTCCTTATAGTAGCGTTAAATAATAATTAATAGCGGGAATATTTCTTGGTTTATTTTTTTTATTAATAGTTTCGACTCGTCGGTTTAATTAAAATTTATATTATTTTTTCTTTTCTCGAGTTAATAAGTTAATTATTTAAGTTATTATTCGAGATATAAAGTTATTAATTACTTTTAAATTTATTATTATAACGACCTTATATCTATTAAATTTTACTAGTATTTATATATATATACCGTATTAAGTTAAATATAAATATAATTTTAAAATTAATATATTAATCTCTTTATATTTTTTTTAATATAAGGAACTAGGTTTTTATTAATAAAAATAAGAATTTATAATACTCTTTAAACTCGAAGTACCTCTCGTAATCTTCGGTTAAATAATAATATTATTTATTCTAATTATAGTATTTCGCTTTCTTATTATAATTTATCTAGTTCCGTAATTATAATTATTATTCTTTATTATAATTTAGGAAGACTTAGTTCTCTCTTTTTTTAATTAAATACTACGAATAATTATCTCTAATATAGTTATTTTATTAACTATAATTATATTTTAGTTTTACGATATACCTTCGCTCTCTTAAATTATTATAATAATATTTATAATATTCGTTTATATATACTAATTAGTATATCTCCTTATATCTTAGGTAATATTTATTATAGGTATAATTAATCCTAGAGGGTTATTTTTTTTCTTTCTTCTTTTCCTCGGGTTGCTTTTCTAATATAATAGAATAAATTCTAAAGTTATCGAGGTAGTTTATTACTTAAAGTTATCCTTTAAAGTTTATTATACTTTATTTTTATTTTTATTCTTCTTCTAAATCTTCCTTTAGAGTTTTATTATTATTATAATTTAGTTTTTCAAGTTCTCGAATTCTTTAGGCGATCTTTTCTTTAATCTCCCTCTACTTCTTTAATAAATCGTTAAATATAATATCGTTTTATATTAAATCTTTAGGAGATCCGGTTATATTATCCGATATCTCTTTCTTAAATATATTTAATTATTATCGATTTATTATATTTTTTGAATAATAATTCCTAGCGATATAGCCCGGTTTATTATAATTATAATAATTTATTATTTTTTTACCTCTTTATTATTATTTACTCTTTTTTTAAAATTCTTTTATAGGTCCCTTCTTAATAAATCGATAAAATCGAGTTCTATAAATATATAATTATATAGGTTAAATTTCTTATAGTAGTAATAATTAATTATATTATATTTGTTATTATAAACTCTCAAATATCTTTATCCGTTAACTCCTCCGTTATAATATTTCTTTATTATACGTTCGTATAGTTTATTATTAATTTTAATTATTTATTTTATAAATATATCGAGGTCCTCTATAATGGCTTTTATTTATATAAATTTATTTTTTATATTATCTTTTAATCCTCGTCGATATATTATCATAAAAGTAATATCGTCCTAGTCCGTAAATATTATATAATATTAAAATTATACCGAGTAATTAAACGTAGATCTTCGTTATATTAAATATTAAATAATACGAATTATTATATTATTTTCGTTAGATAGTCTAAATATATAGCGAATCTCGATTTTAAATTTAAAGAAATTCTCTATCTAAAGCTTTACTAATAAATTATTAATATTATATACTATTTCTATATAACGTTTTAGGAATAGTTTAACTTATTTCTAGATATTACCTTTTATATAAATTATTATAAAGATTATTTATTTAATAACTAGTATTATATTCTCGTTAAATACGAAGAATAATTAAAATTATAATAATTAGTCGTTAAGCTTCTCGCGCTCTTTATAATAATAATTTAGTTAGGTAATCTTAATATAGTCCCCTTTTTCTATAATATTATGTTTTTTAATATCGTTTTAAGTATTTAAGACTAGGGCCTTTATTAATCCTAAAGTATTTATTTTAAAGATATTTAAAATATTAAGGCTCTCCGTTTAATATTTAAATATAACGTCGATAGGACCTAGGTTAGTATTTATAAAAAGAAGTATTAAGAATTAAAGAATAATAGGTTTCGTATTAATATAAAATAAAACTAAATGAATCTAAGGAATTTGATTTATAATTTAATAAATATCTATATTTAGAATCTATAATTAAAAGTTTTAAGGGAAATTAGATACGAAACTCCTATTTATTAAAAAAAAATATAATCTATATAAAAGAAAGAAACTATATTATTTATTTATTTACTCGTTTATTTTTATATTAAATAAATAAATAATTAAATATTTATTTATTTATTAGTCTATATACTACGTCGAGTAATAAATAATTTTTTAATATATTAAATATATTAAGTCTACTAAAGTTCTTAGCGAACCTTGATCGTAATATACAACCCTACCGCGTAGGCTTTAAAATCTAATTTTATTAACTATTATTAATATTAAAGATTAATCGTTATTTATATAACTCCCTCTTTTTATATTTATTTTATTTATTATATAGTAAGAATAAGATACTTAAATATAATACCGGCGGTTATATAATTATACTTTTTAAAAATTATAAAGATAAGATTCTTTATTATTTTTTTATATTAAAAGAAATATAATTATAAATTATTAAATAATTTAAAATTTAAAAATTTATTTAAATTAATTTTTATATACTCCGCCGGCGCCTTTAAATATAAGGGGCTTTATAAATTATTTATATAGAAAACTTAAAAAAGTTATAAAATTATATTTAATATATAATTTATTAACTCGGAGTTTATAATTAAGAGATATTTAATTAATTAAAAAATAAAGACTATAAGATATTAAAAGATAATTTTATATAAATTCGACTAGATATAGATTTATAATAAAAGGAGAATAATTATAAAGTAGTAATATATTATATATATTTATACCCCGTTAAAAATACTAGTATATTATATATACCTATACTCCGCTACCTTTATAATATTATTATTTATCGATATAAGATTCTAGCCTTAATATCGCGGGGTTCTAACTTTTAATAATTTTATATCGAGTTAATATTCCCCCGTATTATTAGAATCTTTAGAGATTAATTCTATTATTAAAATTAAAATTTAAAAATTATTTAATAATAAACCCCGTAATTATTTTATATTTTTTATATTATTATTAAGTCGCTAGCTCTACGCTAGCGGTCTTAGATATTATAATTTTAATCTTTTAATCTTTTTAAGGAAAGGTTTATTATTATTATAATATCGGGTTTAATTTTAAAATATTTAGAAAAATTTAATAATAATAATATTAATTAAATCCCCTCTAACGACCCTCGTTATAAAAATAATAATAAATTCAAAGGTATTACTACCCCCGAAGAGACTTTAAATATATAGTTTAAAATTATTAAAGAAGAAAACCGTCGCCTTAAATAATAATAAAAGTTAAAAGTATTATAAATTTAAAATTTAAAACTATATAATCTTATTATTTCTATACTCGCTAGCGGAGTAGTAGAATTTACTATTTATAGTAGAGGTCCCCTAATTATTATATTTACCGGTGAAATAATAATAAATTTAACTATATTTAATAGAGATATTTTTATTAGGGCGAAAATACTACGCTTTAATAAAATACGTTTTTATAAAAGTATAAACGAAGGTGAATATTTATACTAGTTCCGCGACGTAAATATTAAATTTTTAATTAGTCCTAAATATTTTACTACCGATTATTTAAGAATTATATATTATATAGACTCGTTAAAAGATAACTCTTTAACGTAATAATATAAATATTATAATTTATATAGTTTAGCTAGTATTATATTTAATTTTTCTAAAAAGTTTCTTTTTAATTTAATAACGAATCTAGTTAATTATTATCTTTTTATTTATAAAAAGTAAAAGGAAGTTAAATAATAATTTAATTAAGAAATATTATTATTTAAAATTTATTTCGAAGAAATAAAGACCTAGTTACTTTTATTCTCGGAGGAGTATAAGGTAAATTTCTTTTTAACTAAATCTAAATATAAATTTAAAAATAAAATTCTTAATACTAGTAGTATATTTATTTAATAGGAAGAAATTCTTATTTAAATTATTATATAAAAAAAGAATTTAGAGTATATATAGTTAATAAATAATTTTAATTTTAATTCGGGTTTTTAATTAAAAAACCCTCATAAAGGAAAATTTATAATAAACCGAATTACTAAATTTAATACCGGCGATAATATTAAATAAATATATTTAAAAAAGAAGAGTAATAAATATAAAATTAATACCGTTGATTCTTTATATAATAAGATTATTTATTAATATTATAGAATGGAAGATTATATTAAACCTAAATATCCCGATTTAGATAAACTAGTTATATACGTCGGCGCGGTATTAGTAAAAAACGATTAAATCTAATTTATACCTCGGAAGAAGAGTAAGAAAAATAATTAATAAAGATATACTCTTTTATTCTTTCTAAAGGTTAGATCACTCTTTAAAATAAATTCAAATAACTTATTACTTTAATTAATTTTAAAGTATAGATTAATTTAATTTTATAACGGTTTATTATTAAAAATAATTTAGAGTTTTATAATATTATTTTATTACTAGCTAAAGTAATTAACGGGTAAAATATATATTATTATAATATATATTAATTAAACTATTAAATAGTCGATAGTTAAAGTTAAGGGCGTAAATATAATACTCTATTCTATACTATAAACTTTAAAGATTTAAATATTATTCTAGATATATTTAAATTATATTAATTAAAGATATTAATTAATTCTAAAGCGGACTAATAGCGGTTTAAAATTAATTTTAATAATTTATAAATTAAGGAACTAGTTAAATTCACTAGTAGTTTTAAAAATAAACCGAATATATTCGCGGTCGTATATACTACGATAACGCGAAATAAATAGGAAGAACTTTTTAACCTAAAGATTCCTAAAGAATTTATAAAATTTTATAAAAAATTTTTTAATAAAAAAGCGAGTACTCTATCTACTTTTAAATAAAGAGATTATATTATTAAAATAAAAGTTAGTAAAGAGCCGCTTTATAAATCTCTTTATAATTTATCTTAAACTAAATTATCGGAGCTACGAAATTATTTAGAATCTTTACTTTATAAGGGCTAGATCCGTTATTTAATATCTTTAATTAAAGTATTTATTCTTTTTATACCTAAAAAGGATAATAAATTATATTTTTATATAAATTATTAAAATTTAAATATAATAATTATTAAAAATTAATACCCGCTACTTTTAATTACCGAGATATTAGACCGCTTATATAGTTTTAAAATCTTTACGAAATTAGATTTTAAGGATATTTATTATAGGATCCGGATTAAGAAAAGTAATAAATAGAAAATTATTTTCTAAACTCGTTATAATTATCTCGAATATTTAATTATACTTTTTAGGCTCGCTAATATACCGGCGATATTTTAAATTTATATTAACCGTATATTTATAAATTTAATAAATATATTATATATAGTATATTTAAATAATATCCTAATTTATAGTATTAATCCGGCGGAGTATTAACGGTATATTAAATAAATATTTAAATAATTATATTAATTCTAATTATTTATTAACTTTAAGAAGTATTAATTTAGTACCGAAATAATCGAGTTTTTAAATTTTATTATATTTATTAATAGGGTAATTATAGACCCGGAACGTATTAAAATTATTAAGGAATAACTTTAATTAAAAATATATTAAGAGGTATAAGTCTTTTTAGGCTTCGTTAACTTCTATAAATAATTTATTTATAATTATTTTAATATAACTACGTCGTTTATTAATTCATTTAAGGGTAGTAAAATAGATAAAAAAATAAATCCGTTAAAATAAATAGACGGCGCTACGGAAGCGTTTTAGATTTTATAAAATATATTCGTAAATATATTTTTTCTACGCTATTATAATCTAATTAAATAATTATATATAGAGATAAATATTTCTAACTTTAACCTTAACTCTATATTATTATAATAGGATAAAGATAGTTATTAGCGCCCTATAATATTCTAGTTATAGAAATTAAATCCTCTAGAATAGAATTATAAAATTTATAATTAAAAATTACTCGCTATTATAGTAGTAATAAAATAATAGCGATACTACCTAGAAAGTAGCCCCTATTATATTAAAATCTAGATTAATTATAATAACTTAAAGAGTTTTATAAAATAAAAGGAGTTAAATTTTAGATAAATTTATTAAATATTTAAATTAACTATTTATAATTTTAAAATCTTTTATCGGGCTAGAAAATTAAATTCTATTAATATACCGTCGCGGCGCTTTAATTATAAAAGAGTATCGTTATTAAATACTAAATCATTATTAATACTTTAGAATAAATTTATTTTTTAGACTAGTAGTTAATTATTAAAAAAAGATAAAGAAATAAAAATAATTATAATCTCTACTTTTTAAATTATAGAATTAAGAGTAGTAATTCTAAAGCGGGATATTATAATAGTATTTAAAATTATATATAATAATCCTAAAAGGTCTATTAAAATATTAATTCGGGAATTATAAATTTATAATAATTAAGTAAATTCTTTTCGAACTAGAGCGAATATATTAAAGAGCCGTCGTTATATAAAGAATAAAATATAGGCTATAAACTCCGAGGGACTATTAAAATATAATAATTATTTTTATATACTAAGAGATAAAGCTTTAAGAGAAGAGTTTATAAAGAAATATTATAATAATTCTTTAATAAACTATTTTAGCGTTATAAAATCATATAAATTATTTACCCGAAATTTTTTCTAGGAGGGTAACTTAAAGTAAATTATAGTTTATATTAAAACTTACGATATATATTAACGAATAAAGGCGCCGCGATATTATTTATATAACGAATTAAATTCGCTTCCTATTATTATTTAATTATAGAAGAAAATTTCTATAAATTTTATAACTAGCTTACCGTATAATAAATATAAAAATATTATTTATAATACTATCTTTATTATTATAAATCGATTTATTAAAATAATTAAATATATATTTATAATTATTAAAATCGATATTATTTAATTAGCGGAAGTATTTTATTTTAAAATTATTTACCGCTATAGTATATTTAATAGTATCGTTAACGATAGAGGCTCTATTTTTATAAATATCTTCTAGTCGGCTATATATTTTTATTCGAAAATTAAATAATATTTAAATACTACTTTTTATCTTTAAATAAATAGGTAGATAAAGTATTAAAATTAAATACTAGAATACTATTTACGTATATTTATTAATAATAAATAAATTAATTATACGAGATTATTATTTATAGTAAAATTCTTAATAAATAATAATTAGAGTACCGCCGTCGGAACGACGTTATTTTTCTATATATATAGTTACTATTTTAAAATCCGTTAAGAAGTCGAGGACGACTTTATAGAAAAAAAGTATTAATTATAAATAATAAAATATAATAATTATAAACTTTAAAGAATAAAATTATAAAGTATTTATAAAATACTATTAAATATTAAGTTAAATAGTATAATAAAATATATAAACTATAAAGTTATAAAGTTAGCGATTTAATTATATTAATAATAAAGAATTTGGAGTAAAACCGCTTAAATAAAAAATTATCCTATAAGTTTATAGAGCCCTTTAGGATTATTAATAAAATAAAAATATAAATTTACTACCTATTATTACTTTTTATATATAGAATTTATAATACCTTTTATATATTATTATTTAAATTATATTATCTTCGCGATTATATTAATATAACGGAATTTTTTATATAAGCCCCCGAATTTATTAATAATAATAAATTATAAAAAGTAGAAGAGGTAATCGATAAAATTAAAAATAAAGAAAATATCTAGTATAAAATTAAATAAACTAGTTAAAGCGAAGAATATAATTAATAATTACTAAATAAAGAGTTTACTAGTATTAATAAACTAATTAAAGTTTTTAAATAGGCGAGTAGTAAATATAAATATATAAATATAATTAAAAAAGTTACCTAGCCATATAAAATAATAAGGCGGAATAAACGAAACCGATATTAAAAATAAATATTACTACTTTTATATTAATATTTATATAATAAATATTCTCCTCTATATTTATAAGTTTATTATATAGTTTTAAGGTATAACTAAATTTAATTTACTATTAAACTATATATATACGATAGCGATAAGATATTGTATTTATAAAAATACTTTTATTTTAAATATAGTTTATATAGACGTTTAGAATATATTATTAAATAATATATCTAGGTAAGTTTAATTAGCGCCGATTTAAGAAAAAAAGAATTCGATATTATTATTATATTATATAAAATATTTAGTTCCTATCGGAATCTTTAGAAGAAGATATAGTATCTTTAATAAAATCCTTAAGATCCCGTTTATACTAGCGGAAACTCTCGGTTTTTTTTCGAGAACTTTATTTATCGCCTCTAATTCCTTAATATACTAATTCGCCGTTATTAATTAATTCTATAAATTACTAATTATAGTAGGAGTTTATTTACTAGTTATTACTATTTTATTATATATTTTACGCTATTAAATAATTTCTTTATTTATTAAATTATATTTACGTTCTTCTTTAGGAGTCCTATTACCGATATAAATATATTAATATATAAATCTTTTTACCTTCTTTCGGAAAGGTTTAGAGATTTATTATTATTAATATATACTATTTTAAAGTTTACGGTTATGATTTATTTTTATATAATAGTCGATTCCGTAGCGATTAATATAATAGAGTATATAAGGAGGGGACGTACCTCGAATATAATTATTATTAAATTAATAGAAATAGACCCGGTAAAGGAGTTACGAAGTATAATAAATTACTATTATAATTAATATTACGTAGTCGCGCTAATAGCGGACTAATTATATTTATTAATATATTTATAACTAAATTATATTAATATAAATAAACTAATACTATTAATAAATAGGAGTTATTTATAGAGTTAGAAGAAAACTATATATAACGAGAGTATTATTTATATATTAGTTATAATACTAGAACGCTATTATAGAGCTAGAGTAATAATATATAAAAAAAACTAAAAGAGTTACGAAGAGAGAAAATAAATAAACGAGTAAATTTATTTTAATAATAAACCGTCGCGCTAAATACTTTATTATTATAATATATCGATACGCGCCTCCGCTCCGCTACCTCGCTTTTATTAATAGATATAATCGTTACTATAGTAGTTATATTATTACTAATCTCCGGGTATAATATTAGAGTTATACCGTTTATATATAATACTTTACTACTAGTATTTTTTATAATATAGTAGGAGTATATAATAAGGGTAATTATTATTATTCCGTTACTAGTACTATAGATACTATAGGAGTAATCTAATATATTATATTTACTATAAATACTATAAGCGTTATAGGAACGATAATATATATTATTTTACTCCGCTATTATTATATATAATAATATTATAGGGACGAAAGAAATATTATTTAATTAATTACTATTATTATATATTAATACTATAGGGACAGCTTTATAAATATATTATTTATTTATTACTAATACTACTATATAATAGAAGTAGTTTAATAATATTACTTTTCTATTACTAATATTATATTATAGTATTATAAGAATAGTTTCGTATCGCTCCGCGACTAGTACTATATATTAGCGCTATAGAACCGATAGTATAAATTAGAAAGATCTTTTCTCTTATTTCTCTTAAAGGGTTTTAAAGGTTTTTTAATAAACTTCGACTAATTAATTAAATATTATTCTATAACTAGTACTATAGGTATTAAAGAATTAAATATATAACCTTATACTTAAATTACTATATAATAACGCCGTTATATTAGATAACTCTTTTCTTTTATTTCTTTTAGGGGGTTTAAAGATTTTTAAATAAATATTTTTTAACTAAAATATTGAGGTACCTAAGAATTAAGATTTAAAGAAAGAAATAATTATAAAGTAATAATATATTATATATATTTACGCCCCGCTAAAGGCGCTAGTATATTATATATATCTATACTCCGCTACCTCTATAATATTATTATTTATCGATACGGGGGTCTAGCTTTAATATCGCGGGGTTTTAATTTTTAATAATTCTATATCGAGTTAATATTCCCCTATATTATTAAAATCCTTAGAGATTAGTTTTATTATTAAATATAGGATTTAAAAACTACTTAATAATAAACCCTATAACTATTTTACGTCTTTTATATTATTATTAAATTACTAACTCTACGCTAGCGGCCTTAGATATTATAATAATCGAAAGATTTAAAAATAAATAATATAATATAATATATTAATTTATATAATAGGAGCTTAGGAAAAATACTATATAAAATATAAAATAAAGGTATTTAATAAAATACTTCTAGAAGAAAGACTAGCTAGTCTTTAAATATATTATATAATAAAACTTTACTCTCTTTTTATATTATATAATAAAGCTTTACTCTCTTCTTATATTATATATTAATAATTTTAAAAATCGATTATTTAAATAATACCGAGATCTACTTTTAACTATCGTAGAATAATAATTATAAAATATATAATAAAAGAGGAGAGAATTTATTATTCTTAATTTAAATTTTATATAGTCGGTCGATAATTATAATAAATAAATCAATTTTAAAATTAAAATTTATATTAAAATTAATATTTATATATATTATATCCCTTAGTTTTAATATAGTATTACGAACTATATATAGATTAATATTTTATAAAGTTATTTTAATATTATTTTCAACTTTAGATTATAACCTCACTTTATATAATTAAATTATAAGTTAAAAATAAAAATAATAACTTATATATATATTATATTATAATAGGTTTTCGAACTAGACCTCGAATTCAAATAATATTATATATAATACGAGTATTTCGAATTAATAAATCGAGTCGTAATAAGCCTAATTAATTAAAACCGTAACTAGGATATAAATTTAATTCTTCGGAAATCTTTATATAATAGATTAATTCTCGAAGAATAAAAATACGGATATAATTACTCTTTTTATAATTTACTTTCTTATTATCCGTCTATAAGTCGAGTAATTTATAAATAATTAAAATATTTATTAAATTCGTAAATAACCCTACCGCCTAAAAATAATTTCGGGGAGATTATATAATTTATTTTAATAATTAAAAATAGGGATTAAAAATTATAATTTTAAAATAAATACCGATAAATTTAAGGAACTTCGGTAGGATATTATTAATTAAAATAAATTAATTTCTTTTATTTAAATATCTATATTATATAATAATAGTAAAGCCTTTAGTCTCTAAAATCTATATTATGAAATAATATCTAACCTTTTCTATCTTTAAATATATATTATATAATTACGGTCGAGCCCTTTCGTCTCTAAAATTTATATTATATAATAATATTTAACCCGTTCTATCTTTATATATATATTATATAATAGGCGCTAAACCTTTTCCGTTTAAATATCTAAATTATATTAATTAATAATTATAAAGATCCTTATTATTCTAAATTAATAATACGAGGCTAACTTTCTTATATAGATAAAAATATATATCTTTTATTATCTACTCTTATATAGTATAATAGGTTTTTATATAATCGAGGTATTAATCTCTATTTACTACTAGTAATCTCTAAATATTAATACGAATTATTTCAATTTAAATATTATTAAACCCTTCGTATAGTAATTAATAACTACGGAATTAGTAGGTATAAATTTAAATTAAAATAATATTCGAAGTTAAAAAATAGATTTAATTAAAACAAATTAAATTAACGACCGATTTATAATATATTATCGGGGAATTTATTATATAAAGAAGTTTTATCCGAATCCTTCGAGGTCTAGTTAGAGACTTTAATAAATATTATATAAATATTATTATTATAGTTATAACTTAGCGTATTATTTACTAGTTACTTAGTACCGAAACTTATTTATCTTAGTATTTCGCCCTTAGTAAAGTAGAACTAATTAATTATTACTACTTCATAGAATATAATTTTATTAATTAATAGTAACGGCTATATTTTAATAAGCGCTATACTACGCCTACTAGACATTCGATCCACTAGTTATATAATAGTACTAGTATTCGAATTAAAATTATTCGATAACGTTCTTTTATCCGCACCCTATCTCCTCTACTAGTTCGTTTTAATAGAATAGAATACTATTTATATAATAATCTCGTTAGAATAAAATACTACCTCCTTCTTCCCTACCGAAGTAATTAACTTTATTATATTAAGGCCTACTATAATAGTCCTAAAACTAGATATACTATACTTCGGTATATTATACCTAGTTATTTAGTATAGTTATAGAAACCTTCTACTACGATATACTAGTTATATAAATAACTACTATAACTACGCCTATAATTTAAGTACTACGTTAGCGAATTTAGTTCTAACGAATCCGCTCTATTATTCTTCTATATAGTATTCTACCTTATTATATCTTCCTATTAAATTCGTTAAGATTTAACTTTACTAGAAGTAGAGAAGCCTAGTTATTATTATTTAATCTAAACTAGAGCCGTACCTTATTTCTATAACCCGAATAAAAACCTTTAATAGAATCTAAATCTTATTTTAAATTCCTCTTTATATTAATTCTTTATACTACTATTCTTAAAGCTTATATACTAGTAATTTTATAATTATTCTATTTATAGGAGTACTAAATTCTCTATTTTTAAAAGAAATCAAAATTCTACTCTTAATTCAAAAGTAATTATTATTTAGATTAATTTCGTTACGTTTATTATAAAAGTAGATAATTTATTTAATTAAAAGAATTATTTATCTATTAACGTCTTCCGTTTATAGAAATTCTATTATATTAAAAAGTACCCCGCGGAAGCCTTTAATAAATATATCGAAGTAATTAATAATTTCGACTCCGCCTACCTACTCCTAGAAAAATTTACCGTAGTATCTATTAATATCGCTAGCCGTAAAATTATAATCTTAGTATTCTAGCTCGACGAATTTAGCCGTTTAAACTACTCTTTTATTAATAATATCGACGATATTACTCGCTATATTATTAGTTACCTCGTTAATCGGAATTTCCGGCCGGCCTAGCCCCTTCGTAACGATTTTAGAGTTTAATAAACTCGATTACGATCTATAGAAATACCTAGTTAACCGAATAATTAGGTTATTAATATTACTACTCTTTAAATAACCGTAATACGGTTTAAAATAAATATTTAGATTACTCGCCTATTATTTGAAACTCCTATATTATTAAGAAATATATTTTCTTCTTTACTACCGAAATTAATATCCTCGCTCTCGGGATAGATTATAAAAGTAATTTTAATAAAAGAGATTATCTTCCGAAACTTTATCGGACTAGAAGAATAGTATTTCGCTATAAATAAAATTATAATTTAACGAATAATTAGTAGTATTATCGAAGTTATTATTGAATTTATAGCCGTTAGATTCGCCGCCGTTATATAATTAAGTTAGTAAAAATTATAAAGACTTTAAGGTCCCTAAGACCTATAAAGTCCCTAAAGAAATAATTCTATTATAATAAATTTATCGAAGTAGAACGTTATTAATATAGGATTCTTTAATTTTAATTACGACGGTAAATTATTTTATAGTAGTATTTCTATAGAGTATATAGGAAAGAATATCTACTTCCGCGATATATATTTCTTTATCGACTATATTAAATAGTTTATTCTTATTAAAGGCGCCGAAGCCGTATGTATTAACCTATAATTTAATTTATAAGGAATATTATTTACTTAATAAATTAACGAATTATTAAATATAAAACACCGTATTACTACTTTAAGTACCGGTATCGACGAATAAGCGGCGTTATTAGTAAAGCGCTTTAAATAACCCTCTAACGTCGTTATTAATTCTTTATTACGAGAGATTTATATTTTTAAGAATATTATTAATAAACGCGAGCCTAAAGAGTTTATATAGAAGATATTATAAATTATTAAAAACACCGGTATTTTAAAGCTTAAACTCTAACTTAATATTAATTTAGACTTTCGTATTCATATCCCGCGTTCTATAAATTAATCGACTATTAATTCCTTCCTAGTATAACTAGATAACCGAAAATTTAAATAGTAAATTATAATAACTAAGAAGTCTAATAAATAGTTAGATAAATAAATAATCCTATAAAACTATAATAACTACGGCTATAAATAGTATTAACTGTAATAATAATAGTATAATTAATATTAGAATTTTCGTTAACTTTTTATTCCTTATTATCCTACGGAAGGCTTTAGAACTTTATATAGGAATATTTATAAAAGTAATAATACTATTTTCGGGAGTAATAATACTCTTTACGGTAATAACTTATATAGGTCGTTTCTTTCTTATTTCTTTTAACCTTAATAGAATAATATTAACTAGTAATAATAATAGTATTCTAACCGTATACCGCCTCCTTTAAAGTAGTTATAAATAATAAATAAAAGTTTAAATTCGTTATTTAAGTAGAAGATATTCCTTTTTAAATCTTAAAACTAAAATTTAAGAGTAAGAAGAAATTTTAATAGAAATCTCTTTAAGAAACCTACTATATAGAAAGTTTATTATATTAATAATTAATAAAACTTTAAAGCCGGTTTAACGGAAGACTAGTTTATAGAAGACTTCTATATAACCGAAGACTTTAATAACGAAAGTTAAATAATAGATTTTTATAACTATAAAGACGTTTTCTATTAAAGTATAATATAGGCTAGTAAACCGGATAACGATATTATCGGCCAAAAATATAAAGAAATAGTTAATAGATTTTTCGTTAATAAATACTTTACTACGATTAAAATTACTATTTACTAATTATATAAATAGTCGTTCTTATCTAGTAATAAATTATATAAATATATTTAATAGTATCGATTTAAGGTAAATATAATTATTAACGAGATATTTATTATAGCGGATTCTAGTATAACTACGGCGTTAATAATTATTAAAATATATATATCTTCTACCTCGCCGAAGCGGATTATTAAATTTATATCTACGGATAGACCTACTAGTAACTATATATTCCGAGGTTACCGGTATATTATAATTAAAATTTCCGTGGAGCTAAATAACTAGCTCTATGAATTCTATTTTAATATTAAATATATTATAAATTTTATAGATCGGTAGTTCTTAAAGAAGTTTATAGATCTTGGCCTATAAATAGAGATTTATAAAATATTAATAACTATAAAAGTACGTGGCCTAGGATCGAATAAGTATAATATAAATAAATTCGTTATTATCTCTATATATATTCCTAGTAAAGACGGGAAGGTTACTTTTATTACCCGCGAGTTATATATTATAAACGATTTATTAACGAATATATTTATTAGAATTAATATAATAAAGTTTAAAGGTATTATTATTAATACTAGTAAAGATATTATTATTATTATCTCGTATAACTCGCTATAAGTTCCGGTTTCTATAATTACGAAGAGTACTAAGATAAATATTTCTGTAATTAATAAAATTCGCTAGACGGTACTACTTTATATAGATATAGTTATAAAAATAAAATCGATAAAATTTCCCGGTAATCGGGATTTATTATTTAAACCATTTTAATTTAATACCCTAATAGTATTAACTTATATCGTTAACTACGATATAAATAAGATTATAATTCGGAATAATACGACTACGCCGGTAGTAATAAGGAAGTATACTAAATTTAAGAAAGTAATAAAATATAAAGCGGCTAGATATTTTTAGGTCGATATTTTTTATATTAATTTAATAATAAAATTATTAAAGATTTCCACTTTAAAGTTTTCTATAAAGTTTTATTTTAAAATAAATCTTATTTTAATAATTATATTTAACGTAGTCACCGCCCCTAATACTTTTAATATTAATAATACTTCGGTTATACCGATTAATATTTAAGATAAAACGCTATATATTTCTATAACGCCGAAGTCCTCGATTTAGAATTTCTTTTCTATTATAAAGCCTTCCGTAAAGGAGTTTATAATAATATAATATTATACTACTAAAGTACCGAACTTTTAAGAAATATTATATAATATTAATATTACGATCTACGGAGACGACTCTTTAGTTAATAAAATTATTAATATTATTAATTTCTTTCCTAATCTTTAGAAAGATATAGGAAATATTATAAATGTCCCGGAATCTAAATAAATGAAAATCTCTTTAGTTAATAATTAGAAAGAGCTCTATAAAACTAGTTAAGCTCGTATATATTCGTTAAATAAATAGGATAAAAACGTTATTAACGAAGCCTTCGACGAGTTATATTAATAGGGAAGAATAAAATAAACTTCTATAATAACGCCTTTCTTTTTCCTATACTTTATAGTTTAAAAGAATATTATATCGGGGCCGTAAAGCCGCGTAGTAGTCGATATTAAAGTATTTAATAAGATTATTATATTTAACGCGTATTTTATATTTATCTAAATAGAAATCCTAATTTTATTTATTAATATTATATATATCTTAATTATCGACGCTATCGCTTTCTTCTACTAGTAATAGGTAAAATAGTATTATAAATATCATTTAATTATAACTATTTATAGGGGTTAAGAAACGTTTAATATCTTTATAATAAAATACCGTAACTCGCCGGTTTACGTTTAATATATAATTAACTAAATTTTATATCTATACCGAAAATTCTACCGCGTATATATAAATAATATTATTATCTTTTCTACGTCCTTATTAGAGTATATCGAATATTTAATACTAGTATTTTAAACGCTTTTAGAGATAAATATTTATTTCTTTATAAAGAAATCTTTCCTAAGGTACCCGTCGGCGTAGTTACTCGGCTAGTATATTAATATCTTAGGCCTAGTAATAATCAATAATAAATTTATTATAATACGGAATTTTTAGTTTCTATAAATATTATAAACTTTAGAATAGTACCTTAAGATAATAAGTTATTTAAAATAATATATTCTATATTATATAACCGTCGTTAAACTACTCTATAATAAGAAGATACTATTAAATTAATAAAATTATCGGAATATATAGAGTGAAAATATACGGGGTAATACTCGTAAAATTATTATAAAAAAATCTCTACTCGATACGCCTACCCTAGTACGCTGCGGAATAGAGAAGGGAAGGGAAGGGAATAACCCCCGCTCCCTTCCCTTCTAGTAGGGAAGGGAGCGGAAGGGAAGGGGCAGAGATTATTAGAGAAGAGAAAGAATTCCCTACTATTCCCTTCCTCCCTGCTCTCCCTATAGGGCTACTCCTATATATAGTTATATATGCGCCTATGCATGCCTCATTGCTGCTCTCATGTGGTTTATATATACCCCTATATGTGGCCCATGTATGCGCGCATACATGCCCCATTCGCTGCTCCCATATATGGCTATATATGCGCGCATGTATACCCTATGTACGCTTCGGATTGGCGTGGGGATCCCTAGAGGGAATACTAGGGTAGAGTAAAATAGGGTGGGGCGTGGGGTAGAAATCGCGGTTCGATCTCTACCCTAAACTAGGGTAGAGTAGGGTAGGGATTTACCGAGGGATCCCTAGTAGTAAATATATAATTAATTAACTTTAGGAATATACTCGATATAGTAGGATTTTAAAAGATAATTTATAGTAAAAAGACTTTAATACGTATTAAATAATAGTATTTCTATTTATTTAAATTCTATAAATATTCTTCTTTAATCCTAACTGAGAAGCTAGGCCCGTAGGTCGTTAATTATTATAAATACTCTCTTTTACTCTAGCCGAATAATTAAGTAGACTAGGTTTAGATCCTCTATTATCTCTACTATATTTATCGACCTCTAAATCAATCCTTATACGATTACTCTTTTTCCGAGTTAGGTTTTGAGTATCGATTATAGAGTTACGTTATTAATACGAATATTTCTTCTATATTTCTAACGACTAGAGATTGATTATTAATATAATTATTATAATTATAATCTTAACTAAAACTTATATAGGTAGGTTTATTTTCGTTATTATTATTAAATACTTCCTATTCATCGTTATATTATCGTTTTTCCTTTAAGTCCTCTTTACGAATAATTTCTTCCTATTCTATATCTTCCTAGGAAAGATTATTAATTTAATTATTAAATAAATAAAATAGAATATCTTAAGGTCGGTCTTCCTTTATTCTTCTATTATATTTATATAAAATAATTATAGCTTGGAAAGTTACTGGTATTTATAGTTTCTAAATATTATATAACCTCGTAGCGATAGAGAATAAACGCTCTACGTTAATACTTATAATCGGTACGGCCAATATATTACGAGTAATTATATTAAGAATTAGAAACCGAGGGGTAAGTTACTTCTATAGTACTAGAATATTCTATTCCGTAGATTAATTAGAGAACGGTACTAAAGAGATTAACGGAATTAATTATTAGAAAGATTATTAGAATTTATTAATATTCCTATACCTCTAGAACTCGTTATCTTTTTCTTCTTTATTACTAGAATCTACGTCTAGTATTTAGGCAAGCCTATCGTTTAGATCGCGTTTATAACTTCGTACGAAATTAAATAACCTACTCGAAGTTAGTATATTCGTTTAATATTCCTTATACTCTACCTCGAGAGCGGATTAATAAATTAATAATTATAACGGTTACCTAATATTAGCCTTTTACTCCGAGGTCTCGAATATTTTCCCGTTTTTTATAGGGTTTAATAAGGCCGCTTTATTATAAAAATACTTTAAACCGCCTTTAATCTTAGCGTAATACTAATTTAACTTTTCGGTCGCTTAATATAATATAGTCTTTATTTTAGGTTTCTACGGTACTCGTTTTAAATAGAGTTACTCTATAGTCTTTTCTAGATAACTAAAGAGTTTGTTATAAATTATAAAAATACGGTAGTTAATAATAGTCTTCGTTATACCGATAGCGCTCGTTATTTTCGCGAATTTCTTTATAATATTAATTAGGTAAGTAATATAACTCTATTTTTCTATTTTTAATTTAAGGTAAGAAATCTTAATTTATATAAAGTAACTTTTAATATTATAGCGTAGTTTAAATACGCGGACTATTATATAGTATATCGAATCCTATCGCGTTTTAATATCCTAAATAAACTTTACTAACTTTAGTTTAATAAATTTATTAACTTTATTCGGTATACTTTTCCTTATAATATCGAGTCTCTTTTATTAAATATCTCGGAACTAGGTTCTACGTTAGTTACTCGTATTAATAAATACCGTAGTTTTCCGTATCTAATAGGGTTAGATTATTATAAAGATTATTAGAATTCTCGTACCTTGGCTAGTATTAACGGTAAACTCTTTTACGCGCTAGTCTAGAAATCGCGAGAGTTTTATTATTTATCCTAACCCTTTTAAAATTATTCGTTCGTAGGCGAAAGGTGAATCGTACCTAATAATACTTTAACGGTAAATTAAATTATATATATAAAGTACAATATATATTTAGACGATTATTTAATAAATATCCGTTTAACCTTTTTATTCCTCTATATGAATATAAGAATAGTATTATCGAATATTATTTATATATTACTAGTATTATCGCTTATAATAGTATAGATCCGATACTCGATCTCGTATTTATAGACGATCTTGGTTAAAATATCCGCTAGCCTTTCACTGGTATATTTCCCTTTAATATACTTAAAGTTAATAATAATTTCATAATATTTCTACTCGGCGTTAATGAAGTAGGTAATAATAATTATATATGAAAATATATCGTAAGGTAATTATTTATCTAAAGTAAGAAATACCTTTAATTTATTATCGGGTAAAGTATTAAATAACTTCTCTTTAATCTTCTCGAATTATTATAGGAGTTTATTTTTAATTATTAAAGGACTCGGTAATATAGTAGTAGAGTCTAAATAAAGAAATAGACACTAAACTAGGATATTATTAAAAGAGTTATATGATATTCTTACTATAGTAACTATTTATAGGAAAGCCTCTTCAAAGTCTAATCGTTAAAGTATAAGACTATTAATCGTAGCTTTAGTACTTTTAATTTAACGGCGCTACGTTCGAATTAACTAGGGAATTCTAATAATTATTATAATAATCTAGACTTTTACCTACGTAGGGATAGTTTCTCTAAGTATTAATTATATTATACTATATATACTCGCCGAGTTTTTATAATTTTTCTTCTTTATATAGTCTCTCCCTGACCTAGTACCTTAATTTATATAGAGATAGGTTAATATATCGTTATATCGTAGATAAATTATCGATGGTTTTCCGGAGCCCACGATTACTCCTTCTTCGAAAAACGTCTATATTATAGACTTTCGGGATTATATTTTACTAAAATTAATCTTCTTATATTATTTCTTATTATCGGGATATTTATACTATATAGTTTATTTCTATTAATTTAAAAATATATTCTTTTTAGTGTTAAAGAAAATATAATATCTATATCGCTTTCCTTTTATTATAATATTAAGAGGTTATTTAGGGTAATAGTTTATAGAGCTTCTAATATTATAAAAAGATTCATTATCGAAGATACTATCTAAGCGATCTTTACCTAGTTAGTTTAATATAGGTTCTAAAGGAAGTAATAAAGAGTTTAACTAGTATTATATAATAAATAATTAATTATTAGAAAGATTATTAGAATTAAAATCTAATATTTCTATATACCTATATATTTATACTTTACCCTTTACCGATATCGAATCGATATATTCTTAAGAATAGGCGGTAGGATAATCGTAGGAGAATATTAATATTAAAACGTATTAATAGATAGAGTTAATCTCGTAATAAATATCGAAAAGGTTTATACTTTAAAGTTTAGAGTATATTAAGAGTTTATTTAATATAATATAACTTAATTAAGTTACGCCTTTAATAAAATTTATTTATAATTTAAATCTAGGGTTAAATTTAGCTCGGACGATTATATATCTAAATAATAAGCGGCGAGATTATTTATTAAAATACTTTAAGCTTAATTTTAACTCGGACGATTATATATCTAAACGGCGAGATTATCCACTAAAATATTATATTTATTATTATTATTATTCTCTACTCTTTCCCTATATTATTTAGTAATCCTATATATATCATTATCTTTTAGAAGGTTTATTATCGAAAAGAATAAAGATACTTCGAAGAATAAAGGTCTAGAAGGCGCCTAGGAAGGTACCTAATATTTAGGACCTAATTTTAAAAAATCCTAAATATCGTAAATTCAAGCGTGGTAGTAAGTTATTTTCTAATTAATAATAAGTCGAAGCCTTTAATTAATAAAAAACAGTAATAACTTTAAGGTAAATTAAGAAGTACTAGAAATCGACCGAACTCTTACTTCCGAAGTTTATTTTCTATCGAGTGGTTAAAGAGTTTTATATAGATATCGGGTTTTCTAAATATATTTAATCCGTTATAATAATTACTCTTTAAGAGGCGGTAGAAGTTTATTTAATATTAAAGTTTAAACGTAAAGTTATAGTATATTATTCTATGAATTATTATTAATATTATCTAGTTCTTTAACTAGTAGCTTATTATTATAAATATATAACGATACTTCCAAAGGATTTTAAGTTTCTACGCGATTTTAGATATAAGAATATATTTTAATTTATTTATATCCAATAATAAATATATTTATAATAATTATTCTAATAATTACGAAGGGAGACTAGTTAATATCGAAGTATATAATCATATTAAGAAGCTAGAAATTAGGCGCTAGGAAATTCGATAACTCCTCGTCGAATATATATAAATATATTAATAACGGTATAATACGCTTCTAATTAGGAGGTAACTCTATATTAAATCTCTTAAAAATTAAAATAAACGCCTCTTTAGTATTTCTAGAGTCTTTATCCGGGATCTAGTTATAATAAGATAGATTATACCCCTCCTATTATTAAATAAGTCCCGGTAAAGAAGTCTACTCGTCCTCCTCCTCTACCTAAAAGTAGGAAACTATATTCCGTTATATAGCGATCTCTTCCTTCGTAAAATACTAGTACGGCTTTATTTATAAAATTAGTAAACTCTAATAATAGTTAGCTAGCCTAATTATTAGAATAATTATTAGAAATCTATATTATATTTTAATTAAGGTAATTATATTAGGCGAAAATAGTATATTTATACGTCCCTAAGTCGTAACGCTTAAGATAATTAATTTTACGAAATAAACTTTGAATAAGTTTACGCTATATAACCCGCCTAAAGCGGAATTCGTTAATTTTAATAGTATATACTATTATATCCACCCTTTTCTAGGCTTCTTAGATTAGTATATATTAATCGATAATTAATAATGACCCTTCGGTCTCTTTATTTACGATTTATTAAAATATAGTCTAGGCTAGGTTTAGAATAAGTTATTATTAATATAATCTCTTAATAGTTAGAACCTAAATATTACTTTAATATACCTCTAACTCGCTTAGATCCTTTTATATAATATTACTATTATTTTAAATTAGTATATCTTAACTTTATAAGATTATACTAGTTTTCTCTACGAAATATATAATACTATTAGTTTAGGTAGTTCTAATCGGAAAATAATTATTATAATAATTATTAGAATAATAAATAACCTAGATTATATCTTTTTAAAAGGATCTCTTATTTCGCTTAAATTAAAATAATAACCTAGTAGGCTTTTAATACTTTTTAAAACTCTTTAATAATATAGAGTTTCTTTTATATTATTAATACTATAATTATATTATTTCTTTAATAGTCTGTGTATTACTTTTCGAATAATAAGATTTAAATAAAACGAGTCTTTACCTTTATTATCGATATATTAATCGAGTACTCCTTTAGTTACTTCCTAGGTCCTTAAGGTCCCTTCGGCCGTTTTTATAACCAACGAGGCGTAATAATTAAATTATCGATATTATTATCGTTATTAATACTGAATCTATACTATCTAATAATAATTTCCGTATTATATAAGAAATTCGTTAAATTATATAATATCTACTCGGTTTTAATCTCGGGGTCTTTTTTAACTAAGAAACGGGAATTATAAATATCTTTCTAATAATCTATTACCGAATGGACTTACTATACGGTTAATCTACGAAAGAATTAATTCGTTTCGGTATAATAAGAATTCTAACTTCTTAATATATATAAAGTTAATATAGACTAGCGGCGAGAATAACGCGCTTTAGTTATTAAATAATAAATATTAAAGAAAACTAAAATATACTTTACGAAATAACTATTAACTATAAACTAAGTAATAAAAATAAGGGGAAGATCGCCGAAGACTTCGTTAATACTAAGGATTTAACTACGGGAAGTAGGACGTTATATTTAAAAAAATACTCGCTCCCGTATTTAGCGTAGACCCTAAAACCTATTAAAAATCTTATTTAATTATATAACTATTAAAAAGATTATTATAATTAATCTATAATAATAATTAATAAAGTACCCGAGTATTTTACTCTTTACGCTAGATTAAATTATATCTAGTTCGTAATATTCTGAGTTTATTAAAGTAGAATAAATAAATATCCTAAATAAAATAAATAAAGTAGATAATAATAATTATACTCTTATATAATTTAGGTGAATTCTATTATCTATAAAGTAATAATTATCGATACTAGTAACTTTAACCTCGTAACTATTATTATTATCACTAATTTCACTATCGTTACTAGTTTCTTCGTCGTTTTAAATTATTATAAATATTGTTTCTTAACTAATTAAAATACCGCTTCTTAAGTAATTAAATATGGCGCGTATTAATAGAGGTAGAACTAGATTTATATTTAAAGTTAAAAACACTATAAAGGGGAAGGCCCCTAAAAAACTATTAATAATTAAGGCGAGGAAGACTATTTTTAATATCTTAACTCTACGTAGTATAACTAGATAAACGCGTAAATATAAAGTATAAAAGAAGGGTAGTAAATTGAATTCTAATAATTATTATAATAATTAAAATTAATCTAAATAATTTAGCCGTCGCCCTACGCGAAATTAAATATTATTAAAAAACTACCGAATTACTTATTCCTAAACTCTCTTTCTAACGGCTTATATATAAAGTAATATTCTCGACTACGTCGGAGTCGTTAGGTATACGTTAGTAATCGTTTATAATTATAATTATATAAGAAGTAGTTAAAGCGATATTAGTAATATTATTTAGAAGTAAATTCTATCCTAATCTTTCGTTATTTATATTAATAATATAAGATATTAACCTCTATTTAATTTACACTAAGTATATAACTATCTAAAATAAAGATATTTAATTAGCGTAGATAATTAGGGGCTATAAATTCATTCTATAAAGAGATATAAATTAATATTAATATTTTTAGTATTTAATATCGTAATACCTAATAGGAGTAGAGTATAATAAGGAAGGGAGTAGGCGGTAGGTATAACTTTTATATTATTTCATCTCTTAATAATTTCTATTACCGTCGAAGAATAAAATATTCTTCTATTTCTATTCTATAACTTTATCACTAAGACGGTTATTATAATAATTATTAGAAATCCGTCTTAGTGTAGTAGGGATCCCTTAATAAATCTCTATTTTACTTTACTCTACTTTAGGCCCCACGCTAATAGATCCCTACACTAAATTAGGGTAGGGATTATACCTCGATCTCTACCCTACCTCACGTTAATCCGAAGCGTAGCCTCATGTATACCCCCATATATAGCCCATGTATACGCGTATATATACCCTATTACTACTCCTATATAGCCTATATATACGCGTATACTCTATTACTACCCTTATATATAACTTATATATACGCGTATATATACTCTATTAAGTGGTATAAAGATTAGGATAATTAAGAAAGTAGTTAAAATACTAAACTTTATACCTAATTTGGACTAACGTAGTAATAGCCTATATATACTTGGAGTAATAAACGATATATAGGTAAGAATAAACTATATTTTAAAATAGTAATAAATTTATATATAAACTATATAGGAGCAGTAATAGGGTATATATACACATATATATAACTATATATAGGAGTATTAATGGGGCATGTATACGCGTATATATAACTATATATAGGGATAGTAATAGGGTATATATACGCGTATATATAACTTATTACTACTTTTATATATGGCTTATTCTTGCCCCTATGAGCTATATATAGCTAATGCCAAGAGGCTAGTCCAAATTAGGTATAAGGCTTGGCGTTTCTTGATCGCTTTCCTAATTGTCCTAATCTTTATACCACTTAATGGAGTATGTATACGCGCATACATGGCCATATATAGGGGCATATATAGGCCACATGGGAGCAGCAATGAGGTATATATGGGCGCATATATGGGCCACATGGGAGCAGCAATGGGGCATGCATGCGCGCATATATGGGCCATATGGGAGCAGCATTGGGGCATGTATGCGCGCATACATGGGCCACATGGGAGCAGCATTGGGGCATATAT